>Ga0308157_10003011_pt1 | contig 25709 bp, 21 predicted proteins | sample PhyBR1_FD_201035 | JGI IMG/M metagenome (GOLD analysis project Ga0308157, IMG submission 201035) | Phyllosphere microbial communities from UC Gill Tract Community Farm, Albany, California, United States - DLSLB.R1 | ecosystem: Host-associated > Plants > Phyllosphere > Unclassified | place: USA...
ACTGACATAAAGCACCGCCTTAACGAATCAGGTGCTCGATACAGAATCACAAGTGATTCTTTTGATTCAAGATTTCGGCGAAAACTTTTCGCAAACGAGTCAGCTACTTATGGGTAATTGCAAGGTTATTGCATCGGGTACCAAAAGCCCGAATGCTGCAAAGCTCTTCGTTCATTACATGATGACAGAAGAGGGCATGGCGCCACAGCTGGCAGACGGAAAGATTTCGTCGAACAAGAACGCCAAAATTCCTGAAGGGGAAGTTTCAGGCATCGTGAACGTGATCGACAAGCTCTACGTTCCGCATTCTGAAACCTCCGAAAGCGACTATTCCAAACTTCAGGATTGGCAGGACTTTTGGACTATCAATTCACGCTGAGACTTGATTTAGCCAGACTGAATGGCAAGAGGGCGATCCACGCCCTTTTGCATCCACACTTCATGCAAACAAGGCCTTGTTTGCGGCTTATTCATCGTTAGAGTTAGTTTAGCCGACCGCATTTACCCATTTAGGTAACCGATCGGCAAGAAGCAGCCATCCGGCTTTTAAGCGAAGGGTATCCCAATGAAGGCGGCAGCATTTACTCTCACTGTATTTGCTTTATGCGTGGGTTTAGCGCATGCATCGAGCCCCGCTGCTTGGGAAGCGCTTCATACCAAAGTTGTCAGCTCTTGCATGGCCAAATCATCCATGGTCAGCCCATTCGTTTCCGAGCCTGTCGATTTCGATGATAGTGTCGGCAAGGTTGCGTTGCTGTTGCGCGAGGGATCGACCCGTAATCGCAAGCAGCCTAAAGATACGACCGTCGTTTGCCTCTATGATAAGCGTTCTGGCAAAGTCGCAATCGAAGAAATTCAGTGGAAGAAAAACTGATCGTTTTCCGCTTATCCGTCATATTCAAAAGACGTGGCTAGAATCTTGAATTTATTTGCATTCCAGAGACGGTTAACGGAAGTTCGTCACGTACCAATCGTGACCTTATCGGTGTGTGGAGAAGGTATCGAAGCACTCGGTGCGCTCGATATATCCAGGCGTTTCAGTTCCTTTATAACGTTCGCCGCGCCGCATTTCACGCACCTCACCGTTAAACTCGCCTGCCACGGCCTGTGTCTTGGTTCGACGCCATTGATAGGCCTGTTTACCAATCGCTCATTTATGGCACGCCGGTCTGACCATGACAAAGTTCAAGGATGGTGACGACCTCACCGGTCCTAGCGGCTGGAAGCCAGGCTATCTTTTGGGCGGGGGTATCGAACAGGGATTTGGTGGCGGTCTGTCTGCAACGATCGAATATAATTATGTGACCACCAAAGATGTCTCGACGACGACATTATATGGCAAGACCAAAACCAATGTGAATGATCACGTCATCAAGGCAGGCGTAACTACTGCTTCTGATGCGACTATTGGAACGCCTATAACAAGGAAGGCGCTCAAACAAGTTCTGCTGTTTTAGTTGCGAAAGTGACAGTCCCCCCAGTCACCGATCTGGAACGATATTCATTTAAAAAAGACTTAGAATTAGCTGCTCTCAAAAGGAAACTCATGAGAGACGGCGGTCAGTTATAACAGTCAGGTGGTCATTTGCAGAAAGGCCGGAGGTGTATCCTCCGGCCTTAATGCTTAGGCTTTTGTTTTGGCGACAGGATTATTCGCCCGGCGCCAGATGCGGGGCCTCAATCTTGGCCCCTGCATGCTTCAGTGGGTGTTCGCCGCTTAACTTGCGGATCAGCACATAGAATACCGGTGTCATGAAGATACCGAAAGCCGTCACGCCAATCATGCCTGCAAAGACCGCAATGCCCATTGCCGAGCGCATTTCCGCACCCGCACCTGTCGAAATCACCAGCGGGACCACGCCCATGATGAAAGCAAGCGATGTCATCAGGATAGGACGCAGACGCAACCGGCTTGCTTCGATAGCTGCCTCAACGGCACTTCGTCCTGACATTTCCAGTTCGCGCGCGAACTCGACGATGAGGATCGCGTTTTTCGCAGACAGCCCGACAAGCACTATTAAGCCGATCTGGGTGAAGACGTTGTTATCACCTCCTGTCAGCCAGACGCCCGTCAGTGCTGCCATGATGCCCATCGGCACGATCATGATGATCGACAGAGGCAGAGCAAGGCTTTCATATTGCGCAGCCAGAACCAGATAGACCAGCAGCAGTGCGAGCGGGAATACCAGGAAACCGGAATTACCAGCTAGGATCTGCTGATAGGTCAGATCAGTCCACTCGAAGGCAATGCCAGCAGGCAAGGTTTCGGCGGCGATCCGTTCAATGGCAGCCTGTGCCTGGCCAGACGAGAATCCGGGTGCGGGATTGCCGTTGATATCGGCAGAAAGGAAGCCGTTATAGCGAATGGCCCGTTCCGCACCTACCGTCTGGTCAACTTTCAAAAGCGCTGACAGCGGGATCATTTCTCCCGATTGTGAACGCACTTTCAGCTTACCTATATCCTCGGAATGACTGCGGTAATTCGCATCCGCCTGAATGCGTACGCTGTAGGTGCGTCCGAAGGCATTGAAGTCATTGACATAAAGGGAACCCAGATAGATCTGCAGGGTTTCAAAAACATCCGTGACAGCAACGCCAAGCTGACGCGCTTTCACACGATCGAGATCGGCATAAAGCTGTGGTACGTTGACCTGGTAGCTCGAATAAAGACCAGCCAGTTCCGGTGTTTGATAGGCCTTAGCAAGAAACGCCTTCGTCGCATCATCCAGTGCCCGGAAGCCAAGCCCATTACGGTCCTCAAGCTGAAGCTTGAAACCGCCAGTCGTACCCAGTCCCTGAACCGGTGGCGGCGGGAACATGGCGATGAAGGCATCCTGAATGGCACCAAACTGCTGGTTAAGCTGCATGGTGATGGCATTGGCCGAAAGATCAGGTGTCTTGCGTTCCTCGAACGGCTTCAAGGTTACGAAAACAATACCGGAGTTCGAGGAGTTGGTGAAACCATTGATCGACAGGCCGGGGAAGGCGATAGCATTCGCGACACCTGGCTGCTTGAGCGCTATGTCGGTCATGCGACGGATCACGTCTTCCGAGCGGTCGAGCGTTGCCGCATCGGGCAATTGCGCGAAGCCGATCAGATATTGCTTGTCCTGTGCTGGAACGAAACCGCCGGGTACTGCGCGAAACAGAACGAAGGTAACGCCCAGCAAGACGATATAAAGCCCCATCACCAGCGACTTGCGCGAAAGAATGCTGCCAACGCCGCGACCATAGACGTTTGAACTTGCTCCAAAGGCGCGGTTAAAGCCGCGGAAGAACCAGCCAAACAGCTTGTCCATAATGCGGGTCAGACGGTCTTTCGGCGCATCATGGCCGCGGAGCAAAAGAGCTGCGAGAGCAGGCGAAAGTGTCAGCGAATTGAAGGCAGAGATCACTGTCGAGATCGCAATCGTCAGTGCGAACTGGCGATAGAACTGACCGGTCAATCCAGTGATGAAGGCAAGCGGCACGAAGACTGCGACCAACACCAGCGCAATTGCAATGATCGGACCAGACACTTCCTTCATGGCACGATAAGTGGCCTCGACCGGTGATAACCCTTGCTCGATGTTACGCTCGACGTTTTCCACCACCACAATGGCATCATCGACCACGATACCGATGGCAAGCACGAGGCCGAAAAGGCTGAGTGCATTGATGGAGAAACCAAACATATACATTACCGCAAACGTACCGACGATGGAGACAGGTACGGCAACCAGCGGAATGATCGAGGCACGCCATGTTTGCAGAAACAGGATAACCACGATCACGACGAGAACGATGGCTTCAAGCAGTGTGTGAACCACGGACTCAATAGAGGCTTTCACGAACTGCGTGGTGTCATAGACGATATCGAAATCGACGCCTTCAGGCATTGATTTCTTCAAGTCTGCCATAGCCGCATGAATGTTTTCAGAGATTTCCAAAGCATTGGAACCCGGTGCCTGAAAGACGCCCATACCCACTGCCGACTTATTGTCGAGTAGTGAGCGCAACGAATAATCTGCAGCACCCATTTCAACGCGGGCAACGTCACCAAGACGAGTAATTTCGCCTTCGCTACCCGACTTCACGACGATATTGGCGAAGTCTTCGGGGTTCTGGAGACGGCCTTGTGCGTTGACGGAAAGCTGCATGTCGAGGCCCGGAACGGAAGGCGAAGCGCCGATGACACCTGCTGCTGCCTGAACGTTTTGCTGACGCACAGCATTGGCGATATCGCCAGCTGAAAGTCCGCGCTCTGCGGCCTTTTGCGGGTCGATCCACACACGCATCGAGTAGTCGCCGCCGCCAAATATCTGCACCTGTCCGACGCCGGGGATACGTGCCAGACGGTCTTTGACTTTGAGAACGGCGTAGTTGCGCAGATAGTTCACGTCATACTGGCCGTTGGGTGAGATGAGGTGAACAACAAGTGTCAGGTCGGGTGAGCTTTTAGCTGTCGTGACACCAAGCGTACGCACTTCTGCGGGCAGGCGCGGTTCGGCCTGTGAAATACGGTTCTGCACAAGCTGTTGGGCCTGATCGGGATCGGTGCCAAGCGCGAAAGTGACAGTCAGTGTCATAACGCCGTCGGCAGTTGCCTGGCTCTGCATGTAGAGCATGCCTTCGACGCCGTTGATCTGTTCTTCGAGCGGTGTTGCCACTGTTTCGGAAATAACGGCGGGGTTGGCACCAGGATATTGCGCGCGTACCACGATCTGTGGTGGCACGACTTCCGGATATTCAGAGATTGGCAGACCTGTCATGCCGAGCAGACCACCAACGAAGATCAGGACCGACAGAACGCCGGCGAAGACCGGACGGTCAACGAAAAAGCGTGAAAAGTTCATCTTTTATCCCCCTTAAGCGGGAAAGCAAAAACTCTCCTGTCCCGCGAGAAGATACGTTCTCGCAGGTTGAATAGGCTGAGTTCGGTGCATTTATGCGCAGGCTTTCAACCTGCGCCGTTTCAATCAGTTTTTAGCAAGCGTTTCTGTGACCGGCTGCGGGGCCACGACGACACCGGGACGAATGCGCTGCAGGCCGTTAACGACGATGTTCTCGCCAGCCTTAAGGCCACTTTCTACGATGCGCAGACCGTCATAGTTGCGGCCGAGCACTACTTGTCGGTATTCAACCTTGTTGTCGGCACCCACCACGAAGACGAACTTCTTGTCCTGATCGGATGAGATAGCGCGATCGCTCACGACGAGCTTCTGATCCGGGTCTGGCTCACCAAAGCGGATGCGGACAAATTGGCCCGGAATGAGCCTGCCATCTGGATTGTCGATTGCCGCGCGAACACGGATTGTGCCGGTGGTGGCATCGACTTCGTTGTTGATGAGCTGGATATGGCCGGAAATTGGTGTGCCATCATCTGCCGCTGTACCGATCTGAACCGGAATGCGCTCAATGGCGCTACCGCCGGGCGAAGTGGCTAGCCTTGCCAGTGCCTTCGTAACCACTTCCTCATTGGCGCTGAAGCTTGCGTAAATCGGATCGACTGAAACAAGCGTGGTCAGAACCGGGGAGGCTGAACTTGCGGCAACAAGGTTGCCTGCGGTGACATCCAGCCGTCCGACACGACCAGAGATCGGCGCACGTACTTCTGTATATTGGAGGTCGAGTTCGGCAGAACGGAGTGCTGCCTTGGCTGAACGAAGGCTGGCCTGTGCCTCATCATAAGCGCTTGAACGCTGATCAAGACCGCTCTGAGCGATCGTGCGCGTCGTTACCAACTGACGTCCACGTTCAAGTTCGGTTTTGGCCAGCGCTGTACGCGCTTCTTCGGCAGAAACTTGCGCCTTGGCTTTGTCGACGGCTGCTGCATAAGGCTCTGGATCAATAGTGATCAGCAGATCGCCCTGCTTGACGAGGCTGCCTTCGCGGAAATGCGCTTTCTGAATCGCGCCGCCAACGCGTGGGCGAATTTCGACGCGTTCGATTGCTTCCAGACGGCCGGAAAACTCTTCCCAGCTGTTGATCGAGCGGGACTCGGCCTGAGTAACCGAAACTGGAACGGCAGGCGGAGAAACGGAAACATCGGTAGCCGCGTCAGCATTGAGGTACGGAGCGCCAAAGAAAATGGCACCGCCACCTGCTGCGGACAATAGAATACCGAGGCCGGCGCCCCATAGGACCCGGCGGGCAATGTTCGAAGTCATGTTGTATCTCCTAACCGGTGGGGGCCGGTTTCATTTTGAACCTCAGTCCGACAGTTGGGAGACCATACGAGCTGAGGCTAAGCTGCGATTTGTTTTGCCCCTGATTGCCGGAAAAAATCGGAAAACAGGTCAATCAGTTTGTGTTCCTGCGGCGACCACTCCGTACCCGCCACTTTATTTTCAGGTATCCACCCGGCTTTTCCGGGCAGAATATGCGACTGAACCTTCACACCTGCCTGCCGGAGACGCTCGGCATAAGCCTGCGTTTCATCCCGCATCGGGCATTGGGCGCTGGACACGAGCAGAGTTGGCACCAGCCCCGCCAGACGCGTACAAAGTGCGGGAGCGGCATAAGGGTGCGTAAACCCCGCACACTCGCCAAGATAATTCTGCCAGCCATCCGCCATCGACTGAACTGCACTTTCCGGACAATATTTGCGGAAAGACGCCGTAGCGAGGCAGGGATCGAGCATAGGCGAAAGCAATATCTGACCCTTGAGTTCTGTCAGATTTTGATCTCTCGCCATAAGCGCTAAACCAGCTGCAATGTTGCCACCCGCCTCTTCACCGGCGACGAACAGCATCGACTTCTTGTGCGCAAACTCCGGGCAACGCGCGCGCATCGAAGTCATAATTGAATAGGCTATCTCAAGTGCCGCCGGGAACGGATTGAGGCAGGCCGATGAATATTCCGGCGACACCACCACTGCACCTGCCTCGGCAAGTGTTTCAGCAACGCGCTCGCAGGCACCAAGACAGCTGACCGAAAAAGCTCCACCGTGGAGATGCAGTACCACTGGCGGCGGCGAAAGCAATTTGGCACCGCGATAGATGCGTGCCGTGCAGGTGGTGTCGCCAGCCTGCATTGTTCCAACCGTGAATTTCTCGCTCATCTTTCTTGCTTTCGTTACTAGGGATCTGTTTTCGACATTTGCATTGCTTAGATATAGGCATCGGCAAATGTCGGAATCAAACCACTAGCGGCAAACTGCCATAGTGAGATATTATCATTGTCTATTATCTGGAATAGTCCCCTCGAATTGGTTACACTATCCATAGTTTCGAACAATGATGGCTATTTCAAATGGATCAACTTTCGGCCATGCGCGCGTTTCTCCGGGTCGTTGAAACCGGAAACTTCACACGCGCTTCCGCGTCTCTCAACGTGCCCAAGGCCACAATCAGTAATCTTATCCAGGGGTTGGAAGCCCATCTTCGTACAAAACTCCTCAATCGTACGACCCGCCGTGTTCTCGTAACACCGGACGGCGCACTTTACTATGAGCGGGCTGCACGATTGCTTTCCGATCTGGAGGAACTGGATGGCAGTCTTTCGAGCGCTCAAACCCTGCCGAAAGGGCGGTTGCGCGTGGAAATGGCGAGTGCCGTTGCAAATCTCATCATCATTCCGGCTCTACTCGAGTTTCATCAGCGCTATCCGGATATCCAGATTGATCTTGGCGTATCGGATCGTCCTGTCGATTATGTGGCGGAGAACGTTGACTGCGCGATTCGTATTGGTGATCTGACAGATCAATCTCTGATCGCGCGACGCATTGGCGACATGCATTTCATCGCCTGCGCCTCAGCTGAATATCTTGATCGCTGTTCGACACCGCAACATCCATCAGATTTGAGCAGAGACTGTTATGTCGTGGGATATTTCCGACCTTTGACTGGCCAACAGACGCCATTTCATTTCAGGCGTGGCACTGAAGAGGTCGAGATCAGTGGCCGTTACATCGTAGCCGCAAATGAATCGACAACTTACCTCGCGGCAGCGCGGGCCGGGCTGGGTGTTGTGCAGGCTCCATTCTTCATGGTCCAGGACGATATTGAGAAAGGTACTTTGCGCCCGGTTTTGCAAGACTGGCAAATCGACCCGATGCCGATTCATCTTGTTTATCCACCAAATCGCCATCTTAGTAATCGTTTGCGCGTATTTGCCGATTGGGTGGTCAAGGTTGTGGCGCGCTCGCAAAATCTTGCACCAAGCGCAACAAAGGGATCAGGCCGCTAGGCTGACGGCAAACGTCACTCGCCCATATTAGCTAGAACGATCGGAATATTGGCTTCCTTCAAAATGCCAAACAAGACCGGAGAGGGCAGTTCGTTTGTTATGGCGGCGGTAATGTCGTGAACCGAACCGAGTTTCACCATGGCGCGTTTGCCAAATTTCGAGCTGTCCACTGCGAGCAGTTTGTGCGAAGCCTGTTTGAGAGCTGCTGAAACGACGGCCACTTCGGTATGATCGTCGTCGCATAAGTCGCCGTCATCATCGACGCCACTCACGGAAATGATTGCATAGTCGAACTTAAAGCGCCGGACGAATTCCGGCGTATCTTCCTGAAACATCCCACCATCGATAGGCCTTACGAAACCACCGGGAACAGCGAGCGTGAAATCCGTCTTCTCGCTGATGATGGCGGCAGATCGCAAGCTGTAAGTGACCACGTGCAGTCGTTCCCTGCTGACAAGTGCATTGGCAATGGCTTCGCAGGTTGTGCCGGTGTCGAGGAAAATACTGGCATTGTCGGGAATGAGTGCAACGACAGCTTCGGCAATTCGCGCCTTCTCATCCGTTCGATCATGTCTGCGCTGACGGTAGGTTATGGGATCAAGTGGAGCTAATTGCGATACACCACCATGTAGCCTTCTGACTTTTCCCTGATGCTCCAGATCAGCAATGTCCCGCCGCGCCGTCTGCGTGGTGACACGGAATCGTTCTGCGATCTCTTCAAGAGAAACATAATGGCTGTTTTCAATCCATTGCAGCAGCGTCTGCTGCCGAATTTCCTTCTTATTGCCACCGGAGCCAGAAAGTTCCCTCATGCTCGCCGTCGCATCCTTATGCGGTTGGTTGCTCAGATACATTTCTCATTCCCCGGTTGAATTATGCAAGGAAATTGTGGGGTTACGCCATAAACATCTACATCAAGTGATAGCGAATAAAAATGTAATATTAATGACATTTACTATTCAGGGGTGTCGATTTAAGAGCCAGGAACTCCATCGTATGAGTAAAATGTAATAAAAGTGACATTGAACTCTGTCATTTCAGCGTTAGGTGAAGCTGGGTGACCAATCCAGCTGTCACATTGATGAATTGGAAGCATTTTCCGAGAAAAGGACTGAGGGATGGTACCGGGGACAACCAAACGCAACCGAAAATTTCTGGCTATAACTGCGCAGCTTTTGTGCGGTGTTGCAGTCGCAGGCATTCCCGCTGTTCCGGCACGCGCAGCCGACAACTATGATATTCGCGTCATGACGCTCAATATTTGGAGCAAGTTCAAGCAGAGTCCGGAAGTGACGGCGGCTTTCATGGCTGCGGCTAATTTCGATGTCCTCGGCATGCAGGAAATTAACGGCAGTACCTATGTCACGCGGATACCCGATTTCCTTCAAGCCGCTGGTCGCGGTACTTATGGCAATGTGCAAGTTGGCGATGTGGGTATCATTTCGCGTTTGCCGGGCAAATTCGGCACTATCAATCTGGGTGGAAGTACGCAAGGCCGCTATGTCAGCTATACTCAGCTAGATGCCCAAGGCTCCCGTCCGCAGACGTTAATTGGCACGGTTCATCTGGATTATGCGGACGGTTCAACCGGTCGTCTTAACGAAGCCAAGGCGCTCAATACATGGGCGAAAGGGTCAACGCAGCCAATCATTGTCATGGGTGATTTCAATGCGGGCGACGTTTCGGAGCGTGGGCTTCATCACATTGATGCGCAAATTCGGCTGATGCAGCAGTCGGATGGTAACAATTTCTACCGCGATCTTTCACGGCAATATGTTCAGAATGCCAACGAGCCAACAATGCGTGCGATCATTCAGGAAGCATATTCCGGACAGAACATCGACAATCTGTCATGGAAACAATGGGGAGACGCTCTCTCAGCAGCTTATAAAGCTGGCAGGGATGTTGGTCTGCAAGAGGAAACCTACGCGGTTGATAACAACACGCCGGTTACTATGAATGTCCTCAAGAAGAAGTACATGCTGCTGCAGACCGACGCGATCCGTGAAGGTTTCAAGCCACATGATCTTAATGATGGCAGTACTACATGGCCGTCGGCAGGGGAAGATGCGACAAATACCTGGGCGAGCTGGGATCGCGCCAAGATCGATCATTTCCTGGTCTCGCGCCCATTTGGTAAATGGTATGAAATTGTTGACGATCCGAAAGATCCGCATACCGGCGTAATCAAAGACGTAATGGTCACTAAACCTGGCGGCCAGCCAGAAGCTATCTCTGATCATGAACCGGTTGCACATGATTTCCGCTGGGTAGGTCCACAGCTCCAGACATATTCAGAAAACAACACAGACAAAACGCGTCTCGTCTGGGGAGAGAATGCTTACGGCTTTGCGGACAAAAACAAAGAGTTTGTTCTTACACGCAACAACCATCGGACGGACCTCTATCTCGGACAAATCTCGGACGACAACGGTAATCCAATTCTGAGCGGCCTGACGCTTGAGGAAAAGAAGACGCTGCTCAATTGTAATAGCAAGGATGCACGCTTCCAACAGGCGATCAAGGACTACTGCATCGACGATCATTCCTTCATCGGTGAAACAGCAGTAACCGACGGTGGCACGATCATCGTCAGCGAAGATGCGGCGCTTGGAAACGCAGACGCGCGTCTGCGTCTGATTGACGGTGGTCTGCGGATTACCGGCAGCGATATGAAAGCGCTAGGTCGCACCGTATCCCTTCAAGGGCTCGGATGGATCGACATTGCTGACGCGAATAATCGCGTGACGCTGTTACAGCAGGCGACAGGAGAAGGCGCTCTGCTCAAACGCGGCGCTGGCACACTCGTTCTTGGTCAGGCGAACAGTTATACAGGAGGAACTTTGGTTGAAGCCGGTGTGCTTCAGGCAGGTGCTGCCGGTTCATTCGTGAATAATACAGTATTTGCTATGAATGGTGGTAAGCTTGACCTTAACAACTTCGATGTGACCATGTCATCGCTTTCAGGCGAGGGCGGTACATTGAGCCTTGGCTCGGCAGCTCTGACCGTAAACCAGTCCGTTAACACGCGTTTTGACGGGAATATCGATGGCACAGGCAGCCTCATCAAATCAGGAGCAGGCGTTCTGGTTCTGAATGGTGCCAACACCCATACAGGCGGAACCACTGTAAAAAATGGTGGTCTGGTCATTGGTGACGCATCCCATTCAGGTGCATTCCTTGGTGGCACAATCAGCGTTGAAAACGGCGCATATCTGGCTGGTGCAGGCGCAATAGGAGGCCTCTATGCCGGTGCTGGCAGTATCATTGCGCCGGGAAACTCCATTGGCACGCTGAAGGTCACAGGCGATTTGGCATTTGATTCCGCTGCAACTTATGTTGCTGAAATCGACGCTTCCGGCGAGAGCGACCGTATTGATGTCAGCGGAACTGCAACGCTTGGTGGCGCCAAGGTCTATGTAGAAAAAGCAGTCGGTACTTATATGCCTGGCAAACGCTACACCATTCTGAGTGCTGAAGGCGGCATCACGGGTACGTTTGGCGATCTGAGCCAGAATATGCCATTTGTCGATCTTGGTCTGGCCTATGATCCCAATGCGGTCTACCTCGACATTGCTCGTAATGATGTCGATTTCATTGCCACGGCAAAGACAAGCAATCAGAAATCGGTGGCGGTAGCCGTCGAGGCTCTTGGGGCAGGGAATGCCGTTTACGATACGGTGGTCATGCAGGAGAGCGAAGACGATGCACTTCGCGCATTCAATGCGCTGTCGGGGGAAATTCACGCTTCGACGCGAACTGCAATCATCAATGACAGCTCCATCGTACGTAACGCTGTAATGGATCGAATTGGCGCAGCTTTTGGTACTGACGGACAGAGTTCCGTGATTGCAACGGATGTGGGTTCGGCCCATATTTCGGCACCACGTGCAGCAATCTGGGGGCAGGCGCTCGGCCAATGGAGTAAAACCGGAGCGGACGGAAATGCGGGCAAGCTAAAGCAATCAACCGGTGGCTTTGTTGCAGGCTATGATGCGGAAGTTCTCGAAAACTGGAGGCTGGGTGCTCTTGCAGGTTATAGCCGCACCAGCTTCGATGTGAATGATAGCAACTCGTCTGGCCATAGCGATAATTATCATGTTGGTATCTATGGTGGCACGCAATGGGATGCGACCATGCTCAAGGCAGGTCTCGCCTATACCTGGCACAAGATCGAAACCGATCGCTTTGTTGCCTTCCCCGGTTTCTCGGAAAGCCTCGATGCGGACTACAACGCAGATACTTTCCAGGCATTTGGCGAACTCTCACACCGTTTCGACCTGAACGGGACTGCGATTGAGCCGTTTGCGAACCTTGCTGTGGTTCGCCTGCAGACCGACCGGTTTAACGAGCAGGGTGGTAATGCGGCACTGCAGATTGGAAAAGAAACGACGACAACCACGTTCACCACGCTTGGTCTTCGCGCGTCTGCTCCAGTCGTGTTCGGCAGCATGAATGCCAAGCTTAACGGTACGGTTGGTTGGCAACATGCCTATGGCGATACTATCCCGGCTGCAACTACCGCATTCGGTGCTGGAACAGTATTTGAAGTGGCAGGCGCGCCAATTACCAAGGACACTGCGATCATCAAGGCAGGCTTTGATATTGATCTCGGCAACCAGACGACTTTGGGGCTCGAATATTCGGGGCAGTACGGTTCAAGCTTTAGTCAGAACTCTGGCAAAGCCAAGCTTAGCGTAAAGTTCTAAGCCGGATTGAACAAAGTCATGACCGGTGAGAAGCGCATTTCTCACCGGTCATGTTGTTTTAAGAGCGTAACGTTTGTGCCGTGAGCATGCGCTGATTGCGCCTGCGATAAGCCGACCACGTTCCCCATACAAGCAGTGTTGCAGTTATGCCAAGAACGGTGGCGCTGATCGGGCGGTCGATAAAGGTGGAGAATGAACCGCGCGACATCAGCATCGCGCGACGGAAATGCTCTTCCATCAGAGGACCGAGAACGAAGCCCAGCAGCAAGGGTGCGGCAGGGAAATTGAAGATCCGCATAAGGTATCCGGCAAAGCCAAAGAACACCACGAGCCACACTTCAAATGCGCTGTTGTTGACCGAATAAGTTCCAATGCAAATAAACATCAGAACGGCTGGAAACAGCAGGTGATAGGGGATGGTCAACAACCTCACCCAAACGCCAATCAGCGGAATATTCAGGATTACCAGCAACAGATTGCCGATCCAGAAGCTCATGATCAGCCCCCAGAACAGGGACGGCTGATCGGTCATGAGGGTGGGGCCGGGCGCTATCCCGTGGATCATCAGCGCGCCCAGCATAAGCGCCATGGTCGGGCTACCCGGAATGCCAAGTGAAAGCGTTGGAATGAACGATGTCTGATCTGCAGAATTGTTGGCAGATTCTGGCGCCATGATGCCTTCGATAGCACCCTTGCCAAAACGCTCTGGCTCTTTTGCCACACGCTTTTCCACGGCATAGGCCATGAAAGCTGCAACTGATGGCCCGGTGCCGGGTAATGTACCGAAGAAGGCACCGATGGACGATCCGCGCAGCATCGGAAACCACGACCGGCGCATGTCATCAAGTGATGGTTTCATGGCCTTGAGCTTTACACTCTCTGGGTCAATGTCGCCGACATTGACTTTGCGCACGCTGGCGATCACTTCGGACACACCGAAGATGCCCATTGCTAGCGCGATCAGGCTAATGGCATCGGTCAGTTCAAGCACACCAAAGGAAAAGCGTGCAGTGCCGGTATAGATGTCAGCGCCGACTGTGCCGAACATGATGCCAAGAACAACCATCGCGAGGCCCTTGGCCAGCGAGCCATCCGAGATTGTGGAGGCGGCAACTAACCCCAGAACCATCAGCGAGAAGTAGTCTGCCGAGCCAAAGCTCAGCGCATATTTTGCAATGATGGGCGAGAACAGCATTAGCAAAATAATGCCGATGGAGCCGCCGACAAACGAGGCGAGTGTGGTCATGAGAAGCGCGATACCGCCGCGCCCCTGACGCGCCATCGGATAACCGTCGAGGCAGGTGACTGCATTGGCAGGCGTGCCGGGTATGTTGAGCAGAATAGAGGCCGTGTTGCCACCATAAGACGTGCCATACCAGATGCCGGCCAGCATGATGAGCGCGGTTGTCGGCTCAAGATAGAAGGTGAGCGGAAACAGCATCGAAATGGCAGAAAGCACCCCGATGCCGGGGATCACGCCAATCAGCGTTCCCAGAAACACGCCAAGGAAACAGTAGAACAGATTGTTGAGCGTCAGCGCCGTTTCTAGGCCAATCGCGATATTGGAGAATATATCCATCAGAATGGCCACCGGAACAGGGCAACAGGAAGCCCAAGCCCGACACGGAAGACCAGCCAGGCGATAAGGCAAAGTGCGGTTGAGAGAATGGTCAGGCTAAGTGGTTTGACGCGCAATTCCGCGAATGACGAAATCACCACAACGCCTAACACGGCGGGGATCAACCCGAGAGGACGGATCATAATCGCAAAGGCCGCAACGCCGGTCAGAACGTAGATCGGTGTCCAGACGCGGATTTCCGGCATGACGCCCGTGCGGAAGAAAGCTGGAATGGCGATTACGAGACCAAATCCGGCCAGCACGATGCCCAGCGCGGTTGGGAACATGCCCGGCCCCATGCGCCGGAGCGTGCCCAACTCGTAAGTTACAGCCGCATACCAGGAGAATGCGAGGCCGAGGGCAACCAGCAGGATGCCGCCAACAATATCTCTATAATCTCGGGACAGCATTGTGCAGCACCCCAATGAAACAGGTTAAATTGTGCCGGATTTCGCACTGCTCAAACGCATCCCGACGAGCGCCATAAATTTATCGGGATGCGCTCACAGCTTCGAAGTCTGGCCTGTGATGCTTAGTTTGCGTAAACGCCAGCTGCTTCGATCACCGGACGCCAAAGCTCGATTTCACTCTCAAGCTTTGCCTTTAGCGCCGTTGGTGTGGCATCTTCTTCCGATGAAGGCGTGGTGCCGAGATCAGCAAAGCGCGCGATGACGGTTTCGTCCTTGAGCGCAATCTGAAGAGCTTTGCTCAAACGCTCAACAACAGCTTCATCGGTCCCAGCTGGAGCATAGAGTCCATGCCAGATGCTGACGTTGAAATTAGGAATGCCTTTTTCAGCAACAGTTGGCAGATCGGGCAAGCTTGCCACGCGCTGAGGCACGGTGACAGCAAAAGCCTTTACCGATCCATCCCGGATCTGGTTGGTGGTATTGGTTGTCTGATCGCACATCAGATCCACCTGTCCGCCCATGACGTCGGTCATAGCAGGGCCAGTACCCTGATATGGAATTGTGGTCATCTGTGTACCAAGCGCATTCATCAGCAGCAGGCCACAAAGATGCGATGCCGCGCCAATGCCAGCATTGGCATACATGACCTCTTCGCCATTGGTCTTGATATATTCCAGCATTTCTTCGACGGAATTGGCCTCAAGATTGGAGCGGCCAATGATAGTCATCGGCACCTCTGTGACGAGGCCAACATAGGAGAAAGCTTCCAGCGGCTTGTATGGCAATTCGCGGTAGAGAGTGGCCGATGTCGCCATGCCGATATGATGGAGCAACAGCGTGTGACCATCATTCTTGGCTTGAGCGGCACGCGCAGCACCCAGCGTTCCGCCTGCGCCACCAACATTTTCAACGACGATCTGGCTGCCAAGATCGCGGCTCATGGCCTGCGCGACAAGACGCGTCACAGTGTCAGTCGGTCCACCGGCCGTGAATGGTACGATGATCGTGATCGGCTGGCTTGGAAAGGACTGCGCAAATGCGGTTGCGGTAAGAGCGGTGAATGCCAAAGCAGTGAAAATGGCTTTTTTCAATTGAGTTCCTCCCGGATGTCTTTGCCCCTGATGCCCTGAAAAGGCTCACGGTGTGGACGGGCGGAACAACGTAAACGGGCACAGCGCACCCGCTTACGCAGTGGTTCCTCCCAGACCACTCATCGCGATAACGCGGTCGGATCGTTTGCCGCGCAAGGTAAAGCTCGGCGTAAACTGGCTTTTTTCGTCAGTTTATGTGCGGTCATGGGTGGAAACGGTAACGTTCGACGCAAATAGATGGGTGGATTTCCACCCATGTTGGCAGTCAATCTTCCTGCGAGCTGATGAAGCTCTGTTTGTCCAAGCCGAATTTCTGCATCTTCTCGTAGAGTGATTTTCGCGATAGGCCGAGGGTTTCATAGACCGGTTTGAGGCTTCCGCGATGCATCACGAGTTCGCTCGCAATGATGCTTTTTTCAAAAGCAGCAACGCGATCAGCAAGGCGCATGGGGCGCATCTGGTGTTTGCGATCATCATCAAACTGCAGACCAAGACCAAGCCCGAAGCGGTCGGCAGCGTTGCGCAGTTCACGCACATTCCCCGGCCATTCACGCTCCGTAAGGGTCGTTACGAGATGCGGTGGAACGGGTGTCGGATCATTGCGATAACGCGCTGCGGCTTCGTTGACGAGTTTAAGGAAAAGGAGTGACACATCCTCCCGGCGTTCGGCCAGCGAGGGCACCTTGATTGTCACGACATTGAGGCGGTAAAGCAGATCGGCACGGAAGCGACCGGCAGTTACTTCATCTTCAAGATTTGCTTTGCTGGTCGCGATAAAGCGAACATCCAGCGGATAAACTTCGTTCGATCCCAGCCGCGTGATCGTGCGTTCTTGAATGACACGCAATAACTTCGCCTGCATGTCGCTGGGCATGGTTGCGATTTCATCAAGGAGAATTGTCCCTCCTTGAGCGAGTTCAAACTTGCCAAAGCGAGCACGCATTGCGCCCGGAAAAGCACCCGGCTCATGACCGAACAATTCGCTCTCGATAAGATTGCTCGGAAGCGCTGCACAATTGATTGCGATAAAGGGCTTGTCAGCCCGGCCGCTCAGGTCGTGCAGAGTCCGAGCCACCACTTCTTTACCCGTACCGGTTGCGCCGACGATCAGAACATCGGCTTCTGTGGGACCGACTGCTCGCACATGATAGCGCAAGTCAATCATGACCTGTGTTCGTCCGACGAGGCGTTGCTCTATATCGTCTCTTTGTCCAGCGGCAGCACGCAGGAGGCGGTTTTCCATGACCAGTTGACGCCGATCGAGCGCACGCCCGACGGTCTCAGCCAGTTGCTGCATGGCAAAAGGCTTTTCGAGAAAATCATAGGCGCCGTCACGCATCGCACGTACCGCCAATTGCACATCGCCATGACCCGTAAACACAATGACAGGCGTTTCCGGGTCCAGCTCATGAATGCGTGACATCAGTGTCAGACCATCCATGCCGGGCATACGAATATCGGTGACAACAATGCCTTTGAAGCCAAAGCCGACCAGTTCGAGTACACGCTCCGCACTGGCCAATTGACGGACGCGATAACCCATGAATTTGAGCCCAAGTGCTATGGCTTCGCGTGTCTCTTCCTCGTCATCAATCAGGAGGATTTCGCCAACATTCATATGTCTTTTCCAGTTCCTTGCTTCGATGGTGCGGCTGCATTTTGGAGACTGATGCAGAATTCTGCACCGCCTTCGGTCAGATTACGCACGGACAGTTCCCCATCGAAGTCTTTGACAATGTTGTAGGAAATGGAGAGGCCTAAGCCTAAACCTTTACCGACGCCCTTGGTCGAGAAAAATGGGTCATAAATGCGGGCGGCGATAGCATCGGGAACGCCGGGGCCGTTATCTGTGATCTTGATCAGGACACGGTTAAGCTCTGTGTTCACATCGATGCCGATAAATCTGTTTTCCTGCCCTTCGACGGCATCGGCAGCATTCGAGATGATGTTAACCAGGACTTGTTGCAGTCGCACAGAGTCAGCGAGCACCCAAGTCTCTTCGTCGTGCTGAATGAAGGAGAGGTCAACTTTCGCGACGCTGAGGCGCCAGAGAATGATTTCTTTCGTATCGCGGATGACATCTTGTGCTTTGACGGAGCGCAGCTTTTTATTGGGCCGCCGGGCAAAATTGCGTAGGTGCTTGCTAATGCTTGTCATGCGCTCCACGACTTTCAATATCCGGTCCAACCCCGCTTTGGCATCTCGATCACGTCCCTGATCGAGCATCAGGCCAGAGACTTCGGCATAGGCGCGTACTGCAGCAAGCGGCTGATTGAACTCATGCGAGAGTGCTGCCGACATTTGACCAAGTGCCGCGAGCTTTCCTGCGTGAACAAGCTCAACTTGCGTGCGGCGCAGCTGGCGCTCGGTTGCACGTCGTTCTTCCACTTCGGTTGCCAGTTTTTCATTCGTAGTCGCTAGTTCAACGGTGCGCGCCGCAACACGAAACTCCAATTGTTCCTTGATTTCTCGTTGGGCTGCGAGTCGTTCAGCAAGTCGGGTACGGTTTTGCAGGAAGACCGCGATTGCCATTGCCCCGAGACCAACCAGCAATAACAGGGCAATCACGGATGTATATGCTTGATTTCGCGCGGGACGAGTTGCCAACAACACGCTGACAGTCCAGCCTGCGTCGGCCATTTCGTCGGACAGTATAAGATATTCAATTGTCCGTTCCGCGTCGTCCATCTCCAATAGCGTGTCGCCGCGATCTGTTTGGGTGCTTCTGACTGGTATTGCGACCAATGGTGTTTCCGCATAGCGTCGGGTATGGGCAGTGCGGGCAACCTGATCAGGGGTGAGGGGGCCTATGCTTTTGAAGAGCCATTCAGGCCGTCCCGACATGAAGATTATACCTTCGGGATCGGTCACAATGATTTCGAAATCATTGCCATGCCAAGAACGCTCGATCACATCTATATCGACTTTAAATGCAAGAACACCCCGAGCTTGTCCATCGACCATAACGGGCGCACTGAAGTAATAGCCGCGTTTGCCGGATGTTGTACCAAGAGCAAAGAAACGGCCGCTGTCGCCAGCGATCGCATTGAAAAAATAGGGGCGATAGCTGAAGTTTTCTCCGACAAAAGGCCTCTGATCATTGTAATTTGAGGCGGCAATCGTCACGCCATTGTCGTTCATCAGATAAATGTCTGAAGACTCAAGTAGGTTATTGATTGATTGCAGATACTGGTTCACTGCCGCGACATTTTTAGCGGCAGGGTCGCGAACCAGATTTTGAATGGTGTCATGTTCGGCGATGAGCGCCGGAAGCTTTTCATAGCGTGCCAATTGGCCCGCGAGCGCAGAAGACGCCAACCCTAAAGTATTTTCGCCCCGCTGATGCAATCCGTTCAGCGCGATAGACATCATGTGTTTTGTGCCAAAAACAGCAATCAGGACCGATATCAAAAGGGCGAGTATCGCCAAGGTCATCCAGTCAAATCGCCAGTGTCTTCTCATTCCGCCTCCTCCCAGAATGGAATAGAAATATATATTGCCGCGAAAATTGCTATATCGAAAGTTTTCCCGATAGAAATATTACGTTCAAACCGCGATAGTATTCAGCGCTCTAACGGAGAAAACGCTAAGATTTCTTTAGTGGGATCTGATGATTGCGATAATCTTGGGGCATAAGAATTCAATATTCTAATGGCCGAAATTATTCGTTGATGAGAGAACGCGGACTGGGAAAGCTTAACGAAGAGGTTTCTTCATGATTAACGGGCCATTCGATTGAGGGGCCGTAAATCTCATCACAACGCGAACGGTTCTTGATTTAACAGAAGTCTTGCTTGCGCATTCCAACAATGCCTGTTGGGCACTAACAGCAAATTCCTCACCGGCTTTGCGTACAGGCTGATAATCGACTGTCACAACGCGCAATAACTCACCGTCTGAGTTGTAGGTGACTTCAAATGTCGCTGATGCCCTTTGATAATCAACACCTTCAGGGAGTGTCCAACACTTGGCTGCTATTTCTGTCACTATTTCCGCATCCGTGGCAGCAAACGCGACGGCTGGGTTCAATGTGAGTGTGGCAATTCCAAGTAAGATCAGGTTTTTCATACGTCTCCCTTGCAGGCCAGTTCGGTTAATAACCCTGTATGAACAAGGTAGGTACGGACCGGACTGAATGCCAGCGTAATACACTGGATAGAGTGTGCGGTCGAGTTTAGAACAACCTGTGGATAATTTATGCTTATCCTGTGGAGCGCTTTGTGGATAAGTCAGACGTGATTTATCTTTAAAGGATTGAATTTATTATAATTATAAGTGGCCCTGAGAGGGGAAACTTCAACAAAAACTGAAGTATGATAATGTTTTCATTGATTGCCGATGCCGACTATTCTCTTCGTTAAAAGCATTTGCTCGTCTTGATCTGTCTCAATATCAGTGCAGAATATGTTGCATGCATTTGCCGGACATTTTTGTAACCAGTTGTAATTGCAGAGAATCTACTTGTAGAACGACGTGGCATGAAATGTCATATAAATGAATAATTGTGCAGGCTTAACGCATTGATTTCAAAGGGAAATGTTTTGGAGGCCTCACCCGGAATCGAACCGGGGTGCAAGGATTTGCAGTCCTCTGCGTAACCACTCCGCCATGAGGCCATCCGTAAGAGGTCTGTCAAATCAGTCAGCGCTCTCTTGAGCAGTTCCAATATTGATCCAGACACGCTTCGTCAAGCGGTTAGCCGTGATTGATTTATTTTTCTCCAAGACTTTGTTGCGGGTACCGGAGGAAAGAGTCATTCGTCCGGGTCACGGTCGGCGGGCGTTTGCGGGCGTGCAAGATTACCTTTTGAAAACGTGTAGCCTGTTTCGACTGCGTTCCGGCCAAATTTGTTGCGTAGGCGATCAATAGCACCTTCTGCGACAGCACGTTTTGTGGCCTGTGTGTCGACCAGATCCGGCGGGTCGGCGCGGTCGTCTGATGAGAGTTCACCCACACCAATACCAAGCAGCCGGAACTTGGTTCCATCCAGTTCTTTTTCCAGAAGCTGAAGGCCAGTACGGAAAATACGATCCGCAAGCTGAGTAGGGTCAGCCAGTTGGCGATTGCGCGTCCGCAACTTGAAGTCTTGTGTTTTGAGCTTGAGCACGACCGTCCGTCCGGCAATGTCACCAGCCTTCAGACGCTGCGATACCTTCTCGGACAACGCACGCAGGACAGGGACCAGATCGCTTGCTTGCGAGAGGTCTTTGTTGAATGTTGTTTCGGCTGAAACACTTTTCATATCATGTTCGGGTTCAACCTTGCGGCTATCTTGTCCACGTGACAGCCTGAATAGCCGCTGACCCATTGTGCCATAGGCTTTCATCAGTGCACCTTCATCCATCATCTGAAGTTGTCCGATGGTGCGAATGCCATCACTCTCGAGCTTGGCATTGAAGGATTTGCCTACACCCCAGATCATGCTGACCGGTTTGTTACGCAGAAAATCGAGCGCTTCGGCTTTACCGATGATAGAAAATCCACGCGGCTTTTCAAGGTCAGAGGCCACCTTAGCCAAATACTTGCAATAGGATAGGCCTACCGAAATGGTAATGCCTATTTCTTCTTCGACCCGTCTGGCAAAGCGTGCCAGCACAATCGCCGCTGGTGCACGATGCAGTCGCTCTGTACCTCCCAGATCGAGGAATGCCTCATCAATGGAAATGGGTTCGACGAGTGGAGTGAGATCGCGCATCAGTTGTCGAACTTCACGCCCGACACGCGCGTATTTCTCCATATTCGGTTTAACGACAACTGCTTCAGGGCAAGCTTCAAGCGCTTTGAACATTGGCATGGCAGACCGAACACCATGAATGCGCGCAATATAGCAAGCGGTCGAAACTACGCCACGCTTGCCACCACCAATGATAAGCGGTTTGTCGCGAAGCTCCGGATTATCCCGCTTTTCTACCGATGCATAAAATGCGTCGCAATCGACATGGGCGAGCGACAGCTTGTAAAGCTCTGCATGGCGAACCAGACGTGGGCTGCCACAGGCGCGGCAGCGTCGCGCGGTTTCGAGTTTTTGCAGCGATAGGCAATCGCGGCAGAAACCATGTTCTGAACTATTTTCTGCGAATTGGTTGGCCATGGCTGCATGCGGTTTGATGAACATAAAAGGAACATCGTTTTATAGCACTAAAGCTTGGGAATGCCATCGTCACACTGATGTCCTGTCAGCTGTGCACTTGACATTGGCAAGGATATCACCAAGTTTAGCACTATGAACAACCGTTTTGCTTCCATACTCCATCGGGTTCAACCGATCACGGGATAGCAACCCTCGAGTCCTGCTCAGCGCAGAGGATTCCGGGGGACGGTTTGCCGCTTGCCTTCAAGCGGAATTACTAAAAGCGCTTTCTTCCAAAATTCAATCAGTTACTCCGGACCGGGATCGTTACGGAGGGCAATTATCATTAGACAGCAGTGAGCTATCGTCATGAGCGTAAAGAATCGCAAGAAGCCCAAGATCGTCGTCAGCGACATCGACCACGAACGCCTGACAATTCTGGCAGGTAACGTCTCCGAAAAGCTGGAGGAAGTGGCAGAGGAATTGTTACAGGAACTCGACCGCGCCAAGGTGGTGCCACAGAAGAAACTTCCGGCGGATGTCGTCCATATGGGCTCAACAGTCGAATTTCGCTCCAATGACGGGCACGAGCGCAAGGTAACGCTCGTATATCCCGGTGAGGCGGATATTGCTCAGGGTAAGGTTTCTATTCTGACGCCAATCGGCACTGCTCTTATCGGTCTCACGCCCGGCCAATCCATGTCATGGATTGCGCGCGACGGCAAAGCTCATGAGTTGAGCGTTTTGAGTGTGTCGGCCGCAGAAGTCGCAGGCGTTGAATAAGTTTTGGTACGTCGAAAAAAAAGCGCCTTGAAAGGGCGCTTTTTAATTCGGAGAGCTGTTGAGACGGTTCAGCATTCGTTGTGCCGTTCTAAAGATGATGGTTGAACCCACCTGGCAAGAGTGAAGCAGCTTTTTCAATGGTCGCAGGGTCGCGCCCGGTTTCCTCGCAAAAGCGCAGCAGGGTCGGTTCGTGTCCGAGATAGAATTGAAGGACGCCAGCCAGAAAACCCGGTTCTTGAGCCGCAGATCGTATTGACGAGACCTCTATCCCGGTGAGAGCGAGAAAACGCGGCATCAGATCCTTGTCCTGAGCCAGCCATACGAGCGCTTCGACGGCAAGATTTTCTGCATCCGCTTGGCTCATGAGGCTTTTCATCTACTTCTCCGCTTTCATTGATTGTTTTGGCGTGTCCTGTCCCAGAAAAGCCGATTCCTGTTCTTCTGAGGCAGATTTTACAGCATCGGCCCGAAAATCGGAATCGATTTTTGGAAAGCGGGATGCGTAAATTCAATAGTTTAGGGTGTCTTTGTACAGTGCAAGAGGGTGCACGGCGCTTTAGTCGCTGGATAGCTGCGCGACAATGTGAAATTGGGTGAATATTTGCCATTCGTCAATGAAATGGGCTTAAACTATATAGGATCGATATCGGTGTGATGGGCAGACAAACCTGTCGTTGAACAGGAAAGAACAGGGCCAGGGAATATTCCATGACCAAGAGTGTGATGATCGTCGAGGACAACGAACTTAATATGAAGTTGTTTCGCGATCTTATCGAAGCCAGCGGATATGAAACCATCAGGACCAGAAACGGCCTTGAGGCGCTTGATCTTGCCCGTGAGCATCGCCCTGATCTTATCTTGATGGACATTCAGCTTCCGGAAGTTTCCGGCCTGGAAGTAACCAAATGGCTCAAGGATGATGAAGAACTGCGCCACATACCGGTGATCGCAGTGACGGCCTTTGCCATGAAAGGCGATGAGGAGCGTATCCGGCAGGGAGGCTGCGAAGCCTATATATCCAAGCCGATTTCTGTCCCGCGTTTTATTGAGACCATAAAGTCTTATCTGGGTGACGCCTGATCAGTTGCAACGTGGGAAAGTTTACGGAGTGAGAATCTGGGGGGCTAGGCATCATGACGGCAAGAATTCTCGTCGTTGACGACGCGGAATCACACGTAAAGTTGCTGGAAGCTCTACTCTTGCGCGAGTATTACGAGGTTGTGACGGCCTGTAGCGGCGCAGAAGCCATCGAAATTTGCCTCGGCGGCCAGATCGATGTGGTCATTCTTGATGTCTTGTTGCCGGGAATGGACGGCTTAGACGTTTGCCGTCGCTTGAAAGATGACCCGCGCACAACCAATATTCCCGTTGTGATCTTGACGGCGCTCGATAGCGCGGAGGATAAAATCAAGGGACTTGAAGCAGGCGCTGATGACTTCATGTCGAAGCCGGTCAAAGATCTTCAGCTGCTTTCCCGCGTCAAGAGCCTCGCGCGGCTCAAAATGGTTTCCGACGAATTGTTCCAGCGCACAGGTACGGTTGCCGACACGGAAGTGGAAGCGCTGCTTGTCACCAAGCTCTCTGGTCGTTTTGGGGGCGGAGAGGATGCCGCCCGCATTCTTGTCGTCGATGAAAACGAACTGGCTGCCGCTCGCCTTCGCATGATTCTGGGCGAGGATTATTTTGTCGATGTCGCTCATGATGCCAATGGCGCGCTGATCAAAGCGATTGAGAGTGACTACGACAGCATCGTCATTTCAGCCGACTTTACCTATTACGATCCGTTACGGCTCTGTTCTCAGATGCGTACAATCGAGCGCACAAGGCTTGTGCCGATCATCCTGATCGTGAACGAGGATGAAGGCTCGCTGGTCGTTCGCGCCCTTGAGCTTGGCGTAAATGACTATGTGATGCGACCGCTGGAGAAGCTTGAGCTTTATGCCCGGCTGCGTACGCAGATCAAGCGCAAGTGTTACAACGATCTTTTGCGTCAAAGCCTGCACCGTACAATCACCATGGCGGTGACAGACAGCCTCACAGGGCTGCATAACCGGCGTTATCTAGATACACACATGCCGGTACTGCTTTCGCGCGCTACGGGGCGTGAGCGGCCGCTCTCCGTGGTTATGATCGACTTTGACCATTTCAAGCGTGTGAACGACAAATATGGTCATGATGGCGGCGATGATGTTCTGCGCGAGTTCGCGGTGCGGCTGCGCAAGAAGATTCGGGGCATGGATGTCATGTGCCGCTATGGCGGCGAGGAATTCGCGCTCGTCCTGCCAGATACCGATATAATGGCTGCGGCTGCTGTGGCCGAACGCATTCGTGAAGCAGTGGCAGAGAAGCCTTTCCTGCTCGCTGGTGGCATGCATAAGGTCAATATGACGATCAGTATAGGCATCGCATCGATGCGTCTGATGGGAGGCGACACTGCCGAGGCACTCTTCTCACGCACTGATGCCGCACTTTATGAAGCCAAGAAAAACGGCCGCAACAGGATCGTTCTGTCTGCTGCTTAGAGCGCATCCCGAAAAGTGCGAAGCGGTTTTCGGATAAGATGTGCGATGGATAAAAAGGCGCATCCCGAAAAGTGTGAAACGGTTTTCGGATAAGATGCGCGCCAAAAAATGTTAGAATGTATCCAGCGTTTAAACGAAAAAAGCCGTCTCGTGAGAGACGGCTTTTTTTTGATTCCTGCCAGTGTGTCTGGCGGAGGAAACGAAAATTACTTGATTTTCGTTTCCTTGAAGTCGACGTGCTTGCGCGCAATCGGGTCGTACTTTGTCTTTGTCATCTTTTCCGTCATCGTGCGGCTGTTCTTCTTCGTTACGTAGAAGAAGCCGGTGTCAGCGGTCG
>Ga0308157_10003013_pt1 | contig 25693 bp, 24 predicted proteins | sample PhyBR1_FD_201035 | JGI IMG/M metagenome (GOLD analysis project Ga0308157, IMG submission 201035) | Phyllosphere microbial communities from UC Gill Tract Community Farm, Albany, California, United States - DLSLB.R1 | ecosystem: Host-associated > Plants > Phyllosphere > Unclassified | place: USA...
AGCGTCCATGATCATGGCATGAGTCGCAATCAGCAAATCGAGCGGCGCCAGGGTCCTGCCCTTCACAGCCATCTGCGCCCGCACCGCGCCATAAAGATCCGCCACGTCTCCGTCCCACGGCAGTACGTCTACACGCCGGAGAAATTCCTGCACTACCAATCGCAGCCGCGTTGCCTTCGGACGCCGAGCCAAGCCGAACATCAATTCGCCCTTGGTGACCTCTGAAATACATAGCGATGCCATTGGCACGCTAACCAAGCGCTGTGCGACGACGGGATGATCCTTGACCAGATGGCTTACCGTATTGGTGTCGAGCATGTACAGCGTCATTCACGCCACCCTTCGAAGGGATCGCGCTGTGATACCGCCTGTCGACGTTCTTCCCCGCCGAGGAAATCAGCCGGGACCTCGGCGTCCTTCAGCGCAGCAAAAAAACTGTCCCAATTGCCGGGCCGCCGCGACAGGATCACATCCCCAGTCTCAGGGTCTTGCCGGATAAAGACCTCTTGGGTATCGAATCGATAAGCGGCTGGCAAGCGCACCGCCTGACTACGCCCATTGATAAAGAGCTTGGCAATTTGGCTCATGACGTCCTCCTGGTCGCTGGCATAGGCCCAAGTATATGCCAATTTCAAATGGCTTCAATGGCCAGACATTCGGACGGAAACAGTATAAAAAAATGCCGCATCAAGCGGCATTTTGATTGGTGCGGCGGGACGCGCTTAGACAGCTTCGGCGCCGGTCTCGCCGGTGCGGATGCGGATGACCTGCTCGACGTTCTGCACGAAGATCTTGCCGTCGCCGATCTTGCCGGTGCGGGCGGCCTTGATGATGGCGTCCACCACCTGCTCGGCCACGCCGTCGTCGACCACGACTTCAACCTTGACCTTCGGCAGGAAGTCCACCACGTATTCGGCGCCACGATACAGCTCGGTGTGGCCCTTCTGGCGGCCGAAGCCCTTGACTTCGGTGACCGTCAGGCCGGTGACGTTGACCTCGGCCAGCGCTTCACGCACTTCATCCAGTTTGAACGGCTTGATCACAGCGGTAATCTGTTTCATGACTTCTCCTAATTTTATCTAAATCGAAAATCTGTAGCCGGGCGAGCCGCGAGCGATTACTTTGTATTGTAATCGACACGCGCCTACTGTCCATCAACGTATGCGAATACCTGTCAATTCCCTGCTTCTTGCACCGGAATGGAGCGCAATTCTTCCAGCCATACAACGCTTTGTGCGTCGCTCGGCGCGCGCCAGTCGCCGCGCGGCGACAGCGAACCGCCGCTGCCCACTTTCGGTGCGTTCGGCACGCAGCTGCGCTTGAACTGGCTGGTGCGGAAGAAACGGTCCAGGAAGATGCCCAGGTTCTTCTTGATCGCGCCCAGTCCGTACTGGTTGCGCGTGACGTGGTCGCCGTCCGGCCAGCGGCCCTTTTCCTTGTCCTGCCACGCGGTCAGCGCCAGGAACGCGACCTTCGACGGACGGAAGCCGAAGCGCAGCACGTAGTACAGGTTGAAATCCTGCAGCTCGTAAGGACCGATGGTGCTTTCGGTGCGCTGCTCCGGCTGGCCGTCGGCCGTGCCCGGCACCAGCTCGGGGCTGATCTCGGTGCCCAGGATGTCCAGCAGCACCTGCGCGTCGTTGCGGCCGATTACGCCCGATTCGGCCACCCAGCGCACCAGGTGCGAGATCAGCGTCTTCGGCACGCTGGCGTTGACGTTGTAGTGCGACATGTGGTCGCCGACGCCGTAGGTGCACCAGCCCAACGCCAGCTCGCTCAGGTCGCCCGTGCCGCAGACGATGGCATTATGGTGATTCGCCAGGCGGAACAGGTGGTTGGTGCGCTCGCCGGCCTGCACGTTTTCAAACGTGATGTCGTATTGCGCCTGCCCTTCCGAGTACGGGTGGTTCAGGTCCTTGAGCATCTGGATGCAGCTCGGGCGGATGTCGATTTCCTGCGCCGAGCAGCCGACCAGCTTCATCAGCGCATGCGCCTGCTTGAGCGTGCGCTCGCTGGTGGCGAAGCCGGGCATGGTGTAGGCCAGGATGTTGGTGCGCGGCAGATTCAGCTTGTCCATCACGCGCGCGCAGACCAGCAGCGCGTGGGTCGAATCGAGGCCGCCGGAAATGCCGATGACGATTTTCTTGATGCCGCTGGAGGTGAGGCGCTGCGCCAGCGCCTGCACCTGGATGTTGTAGACCTCGTTGCAGCGCTCGTCGCGGCGGCGCGCGTCGGCCGGCACATACGGGAAGCGTTCGACGCAGCGCTTCAGCGCCAGCGGCTCGTCGCGGCCGATCTCCAGTTCGAAGAACACGGTGCGGAACTTGTTGACCTCGGCCGCGTGGCGCTGCACCGATTGCGCGAAGGTGTTCATGCGCATGCGCTCGCGCGACAGGCGCTCCAGGTCGATGTCGGCGAAGGTCAGCGTGGCTTCGTCGCTGAAGCGTTTGGATTCGGCCAGCAATTCGCCGTTCTCGCAGATCACGCCCTGCCCGTCCCAGGCCAGGTCGGTGGTCGATTCGCCGGTGCCGGCCGAGGTGTACAGGTAGGCCGAGATGCAGCGCGCCGATTGCTGCGACACCAGCTGGTTGCGGTAGCCGGCCTTGCCCACCAGCGCGTTCGACGCCGACAGGTTGACCAGCACCGTGGCGCCGGCCAGCGCGGCGAACGACGACGGCGGAATCGGCACCCACACGTCCTCGCAGATCTCAACGTGGAATTTGAACAGCGGCATGTCGGCCACCTCGAACAGCAGGCCGGAGCCGAACTGTACGCGCTCGCCCAGCAGGTCGATCTCGGTGGCGACCGCGTAGTCGCCGCTGCTGAACTGGCGCACGTCGTAGAACTCGCCATAGTTGGGCAGGTAGCTCTTCGGCACCACGCCCTGGATCTGGCCGTTGGCGATCACCACCGCGCAGTTGTACAGCTGGTGCTCGACCCGCAGCGGCACGCCGACCACCAGCGCCAGCTTCCATTGCTGCGAGGCGGCGACGATGCTGTCGAGCGCGTCGAGGCAGCCGTCCAGCAAGGCGCGCTGGTGGAACAGGTCGTCGCAGGTGTAGGCCGACAGGCCCAGCTCGGGGAAGGCCACCAGCGCGGCGCCCTGGGCGGCGGCCTGTCCGGCCAGCTCGATGGTCCGGGCGGCGTTGTAGGCGGGATCGGCGATGCGGCAGACCGGCGCGGCAATGGCGACGCGGGCGAAATCGTGCGTGTACAGATTCAGGAAATTCGAGGTCATGTGTAGTCTTTCGCGAGCACAAGGGACATGCAAAATCGAATTATCGCACGGGCACAGCCGCGCCGCCGCCAACAAAGCCGCGCCAGATAGGCTAGACTTGCGCCAACATCAAAGGCCGGAGGCAGGCGTGTCAGAAGCAGTCTTGACCATCATCGATACACTGGACAGCGTGGACCCCGCGCAATGGCAGGCGCTGGCCGGGGACAATCCGACCTTGGCCCACAGCTTCCTGCACGCGCTGCACGAGACTGGCTGCGCGTCGCCCGACACCGGCTGGACGCCGCGCTACCTGGTGCTGCACCGCGACGGCGTGCTGGCGGGCGCCATGCCGCTGTACCTGAAGGATCACAGCCGGGGCGAGTATGTGTTCGACCACGCCTGGGCCGACGCCTTCCACCGCAACGGCATCGACTACTACCCCAAGCTGCTGTCGGCGGTGCCGTTCACGCCGGTGACGGGCAGCCGCCTGCTGGCCCGCACGCAGGAGGACCGCCAGTTGCTGGCGCGCGCCGCGCTGCAGGTGGCGCGCCAGCTGGGCACGTCGTCGCTGCACATCCTGTTCCCCGACGCGCAGGACAAGCAGGCGCTGGCCGAGGCCGGCTACATGCTGCGCGAGGGCGTGCAATTCCACTGGGATAATCCAGGCTACGCGGACTTCGAGGCCTTCCTGTCCAGCATGAAGATGGACAAGCGCAAGAAGATCCGCCAGGACCGGCGCCGCGTGCAGGACGCGGGCATCGTCTTCGAGCACCTGGCCGGCGCGCGGATCGGCGCCGGGGTGCTGGACTTCTTCTACCGCTGCTACGTGTCGACCTACCACGCGCACTACTCCAAGCCCTACCTGTCGAAAGCCTTCTTCGAGCGCATCCTGCGCGAAACGCCGGACAGCATGATGATGGTGCTGGCCAGGCGCGGCGACGCCCCGGTGGCGGCCGCACTGAACCTGGTGGGCGGCGGCATCATGTACGGCCGCTACTGGGGCACGCTGGAATTCGTCTCCGGCCTGCACTTCGAAACCTGCTACGTGCAATCGATCGACTACTGCATCCGCCACGGCATCGCCCGCTTCGAGGGCGGCGCGCAGGGCGTGCACAAGATGTCGCGCGGGCTGGTGCCGACGCCGACCTGGTCCGCCCACTGGGTGGCCGATCCGCGCTTCGCCGGCGCCATCGCCGACTTCCTGCGCGAGGAAACGGCGGCGATGGACGACTACATCGACGAACTGGCCGAGCACGTGCCGTTCAAGGCCGGCTGACATCAATGCTGGCTGGCCGGCGCGGTGCGGCGCTCGCCCGTGCGCCGCTCGTCGTGGCCCGGCTTGGCCGCGCGGCCCGGCGTGGGCGTGTAGGCGCGGTAGGCCAGCATCAGGTACAGCAAGCCCGCCACGATGGCATACGCGCCGACCAGCCACACCAGCGCCAGCACGCCCATGCCCGGCAGCGTGACCAGCACCGTGCCGACCACCAGCGACACCAGCCCGCCGGCCAGCAGCAGCCAGGTGCCGCCGCGCAGGTGGCTGCGCAGGCGCACGGCGAGGATGATGTCGAGCACGCCGCTGATCATGGCGTTGACGCCGATGACGATCGCCAGCACCAGCGCCGCCAGCAAGGGCTGCATGACGGCCACCACGCCTGCGCCCACGCTCACCAGTCCCAGCAACAGCAACAGCCACCAGTCGACCGCGTGGGAGCCGGTGGCGTGGCGCCGGTGGCGCCAGGTGCCGGCCAGGTAGATGACGCCGGCCAGCAGCGCATAGACGGCGAAGATCGCCACCAGCCCCAGCACGGTCGGCCCCGGCATCGCCAGCGCCAGCCCGCCCAACAGCAGCAACAACACGCCCCGCAGCGCCAGCATCCACCAGCTGCGCAATACCATCGGCCTCGCATCCATGCTCACCTCCCCGTCAACCGTCGCTCACCCATGTCAGACCGGCGTGGCGGGCAAAGGGTTCCGTAAAACGCAGGTAGAATGGAAGCGTTACCTAATATCTTCGCGGAGGATGAAACCAGTTTGCTTCACAGCAATTTCAATCGAGCCTATACTCTGGGCCCGTTGTAGGGTTTTATCAAGAATGTGGCAAGCCAAGCATGAATGCAGATTTTATAAGACAGCGTGAGCGCTTCAAGACCGCGACCATGAAGCGGATCGATGTCAGCGAGGAATCCTACAGCAACGTCACCGAGCTTTTGGCGCCCATCGCCAAGCCTTTCCATGTGCGCAAGGGCGAGTACCTGCAGCGCGCCGGGGTGCCGGCGACCCAGGTGCACTGGATCAGCAGCGGCGTGGTGCGCAGCGGCTTCTTCAACCGCGACGGCATCGAGGTGACGCTGCGCTTCTACCGCGAGGGCGAGTCGGCCACCACGCTGACGGACCTGATCAACGGCGAAGGCGGCCAGCCGGCGGTGCAATTCCTGGTCGCGGAAACGCCGATCCACGGCTTCACGCTGGACTGGAAGCACTCCTGCGAACTGCGCGCCCAGCACGAGGTGATGCAGCACTACCACCTCAACATCGCCATGCACGGCCTGCGGACGCTGGCGCAGCGCGCCTACACCAACGGCGAGACCTCGGCCCACGAGCGGCTGGCGGCCTTCCGCGAGGAATATCCGGGGCTGGAGGCGCGCATCTCGCAGCGGGCCATCGCGTCCTACCTGGGCATCACGCCACAGTACATGTCGCGGCTGCGGCGCGAGGCCGAGGCGGCCAGCGGCGCGCCGCGCGGATAAAAAAACCCGTGTGGCCGTGCGACGATCTTGAGCGTCGCATGCACACACGGGCTTGCTCACTACGGGCGGCGCTGATTAGGCGACGCCGTTTTCTTTCTTGTACGCTGCGACGCCGCTCAGGATCTCGGCTTTCGCTTCTTCCGGACCGTACCAGCCGTCGATCTTGACCCATTTGCCTTTTTCCAGGTCTTTGTAGTGCTCAAAGAAATGTTGGATCTGGCGCAGGCGCAGTTCGTTCAGGTCTTCCGGCTTCTGCCAGTGGCTGTAGATCGACAGAACCTTGTCGACCGGCACGGCCAGGACTTTGGCGTCTTCACCGGCTTCGTCGGTCATTTTCAGCACGCCGACAGGACGGCAGCGCACCACCACGCCCGGGATCAGCGGGAACGGGGTGATGACCAGCACATCGACCGGGTCGCCGTCGGCGGACAGGGTGTTCGGCACGTAGCCGTAGTTGCACGGGTAGTGCATGGCGGTGCCCATGAAGCGGTCGACGAAGATCGCGCCCGATTCCTTGTCAACTTCATACTTGATCGGATCGGCGTTCATCGGGATTTCGATGATGACGTTGAAATCGTTCGGCAGATCGCGGCCGGAAGATACTTTATTCAAGCTCATGGGGGTTTCCTCGTAAGTGCTGGCAAATGTTTAACCGCGTAATTATAGCGAAGTACAGCCCGCTTGTGCGGCGCAGCACAGCAAAACCGCCCCGGCGCGGTGGTTTCGCGACAATCTTGTTACTCCCTGCTGCGCGGCCACTGGCCTAAAGTTGTCCTGCAGCGCCGATCCGAGGCGCATCCACAGGAGCCAACCATGATCCGTACCGAATCCTTGAACCATGCCGTCGTCTCGCCAGCCGAATGGCTGCGGCAGCGCCAGAACTTGCTGGCGCGCGAGAAGGAATTGACCCATATGCGCGACCAGGTCGCCCGCGAACGCCGGGCCTTGCCTTGGGTGCGGGTTGAAAAAAACTATGTGTTCGACACGCCGCAAGGCCGGCGCTCGCTGGCCGACCTGTTCGAAGGCCGGCGCCAGCTGGTGGTGCAGCACTTCATGTTCACGCCGGGCGCCGAACAGGGATGCAGCCACTGTTCCTACATGGCGGACCATACCGACGGCGCCCTCGCCCACCTGGCGCAGCGCGACGTGACCTTCGTGGCCATCTCGCGCGCGGCGCTGGCGGACATCGAGCGCTTCCGCCATCGCATGGGCTGGCGCTTCAACTGGGTGTCGTCCGGCGAGGGCGATTTCAACTACGACTTCCACGTCAGTTTCCGCCCCGAGGAGCTGGCCAGCGGCGAAATCTATTACAACTACCAGCGCCAGCCGATAAAGAATCCCGACATGCCCGGCGTGAGCGTTTTCTACAAGGATGACGACGGCGTGGTCTACCACTGCTACTCGACCTATGGCCGTGGCGTGGAGGTGATGATGCACACCTATAACTTCCTCGACCTGACCCCGCTGGGCCGCCACGAGGACGCCCTGCCCTACACGATGGCATGGGTGCGCCACCACGACCGTTACGAGCCCGCGCCGGTGGCGGCCGCGTGCTGTCATGTGGCGGCATAGCCAGGCGCTGCAGGCCGTGACGCCGATGGCGGCCGGCCACGTCGCCTCGGCCGCCTTGATGACGGCGCTCCACGGCGCCGGGATGCTGGCACCGATGCTGGTTCCGCTGTGCGGCAGCGACGGCACCATCCGCGAGGTGGCCGTGGCCGGTTCGCAGACGCTGGTGCTGGCGGCCGCCGGCATGCACGCGGCGGCGATGCTGGGCATGACCGCCGCCGTCAACGCGCTGCTGAAAAGGTTCTACACGGCGTAAAAAACCCGTCGCAAGGACGGGTTCTTTTTTAGAGGATGGTGGCCAGCGCGCATTGGCGGTAGTGGCTGGCCGCTTCTTCCGGCTGGGCCAGCGCTTCGTGCATCTGCGCCAGCTTCAGGTGCGATTCGCGCACCATGCGCGGATCGGCCGCATCCGACAAAGCCTGCTCCAGGTAGCGCTGTGCCTTGCCCCACAGTTTCTGCTTCAGGCACAGGGAACCCAGCGTCAGCGCCAGTTCGGCGTCGGTCGGACGCGCGTGGATCCAGTTCTCGCAATGCTCGATCTGCATCAGCAGCGCGGCCGAGCCGGCCGGGGCGGCGGCTTCGCGGTAGGCCCGCACCACGCGGTCGTCCCAGTCGGCGGCCAGCGATTCCTCGGCCACCAGGCGCGCCTCGTCGTGCAGCCCGCGCGCGTTGAGCGCGGTGGCGGCGCGGCAGGCCACGTAGGGCTTGATGCGGTCGGCGTTCGGCACGGTGGCCCACACGCGTTGCAGCGATTCGGCGTCGTGCGTGCTGTCGGACAGCATGTCGTCGTAGGCCAGCTCGCGCAGGCGCGACGACAGCGCCGGATGCAGCGCGCGATGCTTGTCCAGCGAACGCACCAGGCGCAGCACCTCGGGCCAGTTCTTGGCCTGCTGGTGCGCCTTCAGCGACCATTGCAGCGCGTGGATGTGGCGGGTGCCGCTGGCGTTGAGCTCCTGCACCGCCGCCAGCGCCTGCTCCGGCTGGTGGTCGTCGACCAGCAGTTCGGTCATCGTCATCAGGCGCGCGGTTTTCATCGCGTTGTCGTCGGCCAGCTTGGCCAGCCAGTTGTCGCGGCGGGCGCTCTGGCGCATGCGGTGCGCGGCGCGGGCGCCGATCAGCGAGGCCACGCCGGCGTTTTCCGGCAGCTCCGAGGCACGCATCGCGGCCTTCTCGGCATGGCCGAAGCGGCCTTCGAACAGGGCCTTGAGCGCTTCGCGCAAGCCCTTGTTACCGTCACGCTCGCGCTTGCGCTGGCGGTAGGCGGCGACCTTGCCCGGCATCTTGACGGTGGCGCGGAAGGCGCGGATCACCACGTACAGGAAGGCGAACAGCGCCACCTCCAGCACCACGAAGAAGTTCAGCGACAGGTCGATCCGGTGCGGCGGATAGAACAGCACCACGTTGCCCGGGTTGAAACGCGCCGTCACGGCGATACCGATGGCCGCGGCCATCAAAGCGACTATCCAGAGAAATAAACGCATGACTATGGCTTCGCTTTGTAGTTGCGCACAGCGTTCAGGCTGTCCGACAGGGTCGGCATCTCGATCGCCAGATTGTTGCTTTGCACCTGGCGCAACAGCATCTGCACGGTCTGCGTCGACTTGGCGCGCACATCAAAATACTTGACCAGCGCTTCCTGCGCCGCGATCAGGTCGGCGCGGAAGGCCGCCTCGTTGCGCGACAACAGCGCCATGCGCGCGTTCAACAAGCGCAGCTTGAGGTTCTCGCGCAGGAAGTAGGCCTGCGTCGGCGACAGCATCAGCGCGTCCGGCGTGGTCACGGTGCGCACGCGGATCAGCTGGCGCACGTCGGTCCACATCTCGGTGCTCCAGCCGCTCCAGGCGTCCTGCATCGCTTGCAGCCACGGGCTGGTCTGCTCGACCGGCTCAGGCTTGCCGCCCTTGCCCGCGGCCGGCTTGGCCTTGCCCTTCTTTTCCGGCGGCGCCGGCAGCGTCGGCTGTTCGTCCGACAGCATCGGCAGCGTGTCGATCTGCGCGATCACGTTGTCCAGGCGCAGCGCCATGCCGACCGAATCCACGCTCGGCAGGGCCTTCAGCTTTTCGGTGTCCTTGGCGATGGCGCGGCGGATGGTGATGAATTGCGGCTTGTCCGAGCGCGACAGGCTGCGGTCGGCGTTCTGCAGCGCGATCAGCGCGCCCGGCACGTTGCCGGCCAGTTGCAGCTGCTGGCTGGCGGTCGACAGCACTTGCTCGATCTCGGTCAGCGCCCACTCGTCGCGGTTCTTGGACAGGTCCTGGTACAGCTGCTCCAGCGCCAGTTGCTGGCTCTGCGCTTCCTGCTGCTTGCTCTCCAGCAGGGCGACCTTGCCTTGCAGCTCCTTGCTGGTTTCCTGCACGGCGCGCGCCAGGGTGCCGGTTTCGGCGTTGCTGGCGTCGCCCTTCTGCAGGCGGCGCGCCATTTCCTCGCGCAGGTTGCGTACCTGGTTGTGCGAGGACCAGGTCTGGCCGCCCAGCAAAATGGCCAGCACGACGATACCGACCAGCAGCATCTGCGGCTGTTGCACGGTTTCGAGCAGGCTCGGCTCGGGCTGCGGCTTGGCCGCGGGCGGAGTCTCGGCGGCGGCGCCGGCGGAGACGACAGGATCGGGTAAGGTAGGCAAATCGTTCATAGGCGTGATTGTAACGCGGCCAGCAGGCGTTCGTCGCCTGATCCGGTGAGCGTCAGTCGGGAAAAGCCCAAATTGTTTGCCGTTTCGGCAATTCGGGCATGCGGAATGATCAAATGCTGCTGTTGCATCGCCACAACACTGTTCTGCTGCGTTGCATCAGGGTGTTCCGCGTCCAGCTGGGCCAGCAGCGCGCACAGGCCGCGCAGGGCTTCGGAGCTGGTGATGATCCAGTCGTTTTGCTGCGCCAGCAAATCGCGCAAGGTGGCCGCCAGTTGCGGCGTCAGGCGCGGCACCGAGCGGCGGTAGGCCGGCACCACGTCGACCACGGCGCCGGCCGCGCGCAGGCCGTCGGCCATCAGCTCGCGCCCGCTCTCGCCGCGCACGATCAGCACCGGCTGGCCGCGCAGCGCCGCCAGATCCAGCGTTTGCAGCAGGTGTTCGGAGTCGCTGTGGGCGCTGTCGGCCGGGCTGACGATGTCGGCCGTGTCGGGCGTGATGCCGTGCGCGGCCAGCGCGGCGCGGCTGCCCTCCCCGAGCACCGCCAGCTGGACGCCGGCCGGCCACTGTTGAATGTGGGCGAAGGCGGCGTCGATGGCGTTGGGCGAGACGAAGGCCACCAGTTTATAGCCCGGCTGCGGCGCGCACAGCCGCGCCAGCGCGGCCAGCAGCGCGGCCGGCTCGGGCAAGGGTTCGATTTCCAGCAGCGGCAGCAGTTCCACCCGGCGGCCCAGCGCGGCGATGCGCGCCGCCAGCGGCCGGGCCTGCGCCAGGGGACGGGTGATGACGACGGCGCCGGTCATCCCCGGGTCAGGCGCCGGACGGGCCGCCGGCCAGCGTGGCCGAGCGGGCGTCGGCCTCGGACTGGGCCGCTTCGCTCAGGCACGAGGCCAGGATGTCGACCGCGTCCTGCTCACGCAGCAGCGCGGCGACCTGCTCGCCCAGCGCTTCAGGCGCGGCCGCGGCGCCGCGCACCTCGGCGCTGGCCATGCGCACGCCGTCCGGCGTGGCGACCATGGCGCGCAGGTGCATCTGGCCATCTTCCACCGTGGCGTAGGCCGCCAGCGGCACCTGGCAGCTGCCGCCAAACACCTTGGACACCTTGCGCTCGGCCATGACGGCCTGCGCGGTGGCTTCGTGGTTCAGCGGCGCCAGCAGCGCCATCAGGTCGACGCCGCCCACGGCCTTGCGCTCGGGGATTTCGATCGCCATCGCGCCTTGGCCGGCGGCCGGCAGGCTGTCGGCCGGGTCCAGCAGCGCGCGGATGCGCTCGGGCAGGCCCAGGCGCTTGAGGCCGGCGGCGGCCAGGATGATGGCCGCGTAGTCGCCGCGGTCCAGCTTGCCCAGGCGGGTGTCGAGGTTGCCCCGTAGGGGCTTGATCACCAGGTGCGGGTAGCGCGCGGCGATCAGCGACTGGCGGCGCAGGCTGCTGGTGCCGACCACGGCGCCGGCCGGCAAGGCGGCCAGCGAGTCGTAATCATTGGAAACAAAGGCGTCGCGCGGGTCTTCGCGCTCCAGCACGGCGGCCAGGGCGAAGCCTTCCGGCAACTCCATCGGCACGTCCTTGAGCGAGTGCACGGCCAGGTCGGCGCGGCCCTCGGCCATGGCGACCTCCAGTTCCTTGACGAACAGGCCCTTGCCGCCGACCTTGGACAGGGTGCGATCAAGAATTTGGTCGCCTTTTGTCGACATTCCTACAATTTTAATATCGCACTGCGGATATAATAAAGTCAAGCGAGCCCGAACATGCTCGGCCTGCCACATGGCGAGCCGGCTTTCACGCGAAGCGATCACCAAGGTGGACGGAGGATTTTGTAGTAATTCCGATATTTTCACAACCAGTTCTTTCGCTGTAGCTGACGCTGACCGGCGCAGGCCAGTACCACGTGCGTGTTTAAGATCACAAATTTTATCATGCTCACCTTCTTGCAGAACCGGGCCACAAGCCTTTGCACCGACTTTTCACATCTTTGCGGCTTATCTCATGGCAAACCAATCTAGTGCAACGAACGATCAAACGGCTGAACAACCTGGCGCGGACAAAGACGCGCCACTCAAAGAAGACATCCGACTGTTAGGTCGCCTGCTGGGCGACGTACTGCGCGACCAGGAGGGCGAGGAAGTCTACGCCGTGGTCGAAACCATCCGCCAGACGGCGGTGCGTTTTCGCCGCGAGGCCGACGCCGGCGCCGCCAAGGAACTGGACGGCATGCTGAAGATCCTCACCCGCGAGCAGACCATTTCTGTGGTGCGCGCGTTCTCCTACTTCTCGCACCTGGCCAATATCGCGGAAGACCAGCACCACATCCGCCGCCGCCGCGCCCACCTGCTGGGCGGCTCGAAGCCGCAGCAAGGCAGCGTCAACTTCGCGCTGTGCAAGCTCAAGGAAGCCGGCGTCAGCCAGGAAACCGTCAGCACCTTCTTCCAGGACGCGCTGATCGCGCCGGTCCTGACCGCCCACCCGACCGAGGTGCAGCGCAAGTCCATTCTTGATGCGGAACACGACATCGCCCGCCTGCTGGCCGAGCGCGACCTGCCGCTCACGCCCAAGGAACAGGCGGCCAACCTGCACCTGCTGCGCGCGCGCATCGCCACGCTGTGGCAGACCCGCATGCTGCGCTACTCCAAGCTGACCGTGGCCGACGAGATCGAAAACGCCCTGTCCTACTACCGCATCACCTTCCTGCGTGAGCTGCCGGGCCTGTACGACGACATCGAGTCCGACATTGCCGCACACTATGGCGAAGCCAAGGCCATCACCGCGCCGTATGTGCAGATGGGCAGCTGGATCGGCGGCGACCGCGACGGCAATCCCAACGTCAACGGCGGCACCATGGAGCACGCGCTGACGCGCCAGGCCACCACCATCCTCGACTTCTACCTGGAGGAAGCGCACACGCTGGGCGCCGAACTGTCGGTGTCGACGCTGATGATCGCCTGCAGCCCGCAGCTGCAGGCGCTGGCCGACCAGTCGCCGGACACCTCCGACCACCGCGCCGACGAGCCCTACCGCCGCGCCCTGATCGGCATCTACGCGCGCCTGGCCAGCACCGCCCGCGCGCTGGGCGCGACCAACATCCTGCGCAAGGAAGTGGGCCACGCCGAGCCGTACGCCACCGCCGCCGAATTCTCGGCCGACCTGCAGGTGCTGGTCGACTCGCTCAACGCCAACCACGGCGCCGTGCTGGTGCAGCCGCGCCTGTCGACCCTGAAGCGCGCGGCCGACATCTTCGGCTTCCACCTGGCCTCGCTGGACATGCGGCAGTCGTCGGATATCCACGAGCGCGTGCTGGGCGAGCTGTTCGCCAAGGCCGGCGGCCAGGCCGACTATTCGTCGCTGGACGAGGACGCCAAGGTGGCGCTGCTGCTGAGCGAGCTGGCGCAGCCGCGCCTGCTGTACTCGCCGTACATCGCCTACTCGGCCGAGACCGATTCCGAGCTGGGCGTGCTGCGCGCGGCGCGCCAGATCCGCGCGCTGTACGGCGAGCGCGCCATCCGCAACTACATCATCTCGCACACCGAGACCGTGTCCGACCTGCTGGAAGTGCTGCTGCTGCAAAAGGAAATGGGCCTGCTGCGCATCGCCGAGCAAGAGCTCGACCTGATGGTGATCCCGCTGTTCGAAACCATCCCCGACCTGCAACGCGCGGCCGGCATCATGGAAGCGGTGATGGCGATCCCGCTGGTCAAGGCGCTGATCGCGCGCCAGGGCCAGATCCAGGAAGTCATGCTGGGCTACTCGGACTCCAACAAGGACGGCGGCTTCCTCACCTCCAACTGGGAGCTGTACAAGGCCGAGACCCACCTGGTCACCGTGTTTGAAAAGGCCGGCGTCAAGCTGCGCCTGTTCCACGGCCGGGGCGGCACGGTCGGCCGCGGCGGCGGTCCGTCGTACGAGGCCATCCTGGCGCAGCCGCACGGCACCGTCAACGGCCAGATCCGCCTGACCGAGCAGGGCGAGATCATCGCCTCCAAGTTTTCCAACAAGGACATCGGCCGCCGCAACCTGGAGCTGCTGGTGGCCGCCACGCTGGAGGCCAGCCTGATGCCGCAGTCGGCCGACGGCGCCCACCTGACGCAGCTGCGCCAGTTCGAGGCCGTGATGGCCGAGATCTCCGACCGCGCCTACAAGGCCTACCGCAACCTGGTCTACGAGACCCCGGGCTTCACCGACTACTTCTTCGCCGCCACGCCGATCGCCGAGATCGCCGAGCTGAACCTCGGTTCGCGCCCGGCCTCGCGCAAGTCGACCAAGCGCATCGAGGACCTGCGGGCGATTCCATGGGGCTTCTCGTGGGGCCAGTGCCGCCTGCTGCTGCCGGGCTGGTACGGCTTCGGCAGCGCCATCGGCGCCTGGATCGCCGATGGCCAGCGCGACGAGCGCCTGGCCCAGTTGCAGGCCATGTTCCAGCAATGGCCGTTCTTCGCCACGCTGCTGTCGAACATGGACATGGTGCTGGCCAAGACCGACCTGGCGATCGCCTCGCGCTACGCCGAGCTGGTGCAGGACAAGGAGCTGCGCGAGCGCATCTTCAAACGCATCACCGAGGAGCACGCGAACACGCTGGACATCCTGCAAAGCATCACCGGCGCCAGCGAGCGCCTGGCCGGCAACCCGCTGCTGGCGCGCTCGATCCAGAACCGCTTCGCCTACCTCGATCCGCTGAACCACTTGCAGGTCGAGCTGATCAAGCGCCACCGCGCGCTGTCGAGCGAGCCGGGCAAGGCTGACGAGCGGGTCCACCGCGGCATCCACCTGTCGATCAACGGCGTCGCGGCCGGCCTGCGCAACACCGGCTAAGCCGTTACTCGACAAAAAAAACGCCCCGCGCCGCAAGGTCCGGGGCGTTTTTTTTGCGCCAACAACACATTACGGAACGGTAATAATTTCCAATCGTGCATCACTTAGAATCTTTAGAGAAATTCACGGAATAACATTCCTGCCGGTGCCAAAAGCGCCGCGCGGGCGGAGCGGCAAGATCTGACCCGGAGAGTTCATATGACGTCGAGTACCCGTCGCCAGCTGCATCAGTTTAGCCCTTCCCCTTCCCACCAAGCGCTCTTGCTCTAGAGCCCCGTATCTCCGAATTCACCCGATTTCACGCGTGCCGTCCAGGCTCGCGTTGGAAGCGTGCGCGCCGCGCCTGGCTGCTGTCCTGCGTGGCGACGCACAAAACAGATCGTCCCCCAGGACGACTTTACGCAGTTGAACCTTGTGACACACCCTGACGACACACTTTCTGGAGAGACAACATGACATTCAGCCGCAAACTGACCATGCTGGCAGCCTGCCTGGCCTGTGTAAGCGCCGCGCACGCCGGCGCCATCAAAGAAGACAAGGACTCCCTGTTCAAACCGACCGGCAAGGGTTGGGGCGAGCTCGACCTTGATGCGATGAGCCATCCCGAACGCGCCGCCACGCTGAAGGCCCAACGCAGCGCCAACCTGACCTACCAGGGCGGCCCGGTCATGGTGGCGCCGACCAAGGTCTACTACATCTGGTACGGCTCGGCCTGGGACAGCGCGTCGCAGAACGTGCTCAACAATATCGCCTCGCACATCGGCGGCTCGCCCTACTTCAACATCAACACCACCTACTACAACGCCAGCAACACCCACGTGGTGAACCAGGTGACGCTGGCCGGCAGCACCAGCAACGCCGGCACGCTGGGCAGCAAGCTGACCGACGCCAACATCCAGACCGTGGTGACCAGCGCCATCAGCTCCGGCGCGCTGCCGCTGGACTCCAACGCCGTCTACTTCGTGATGACCGACAAGAACACCACCGCCACCTCGGGCTTCTGCACCCAGTACTGCGGCTGGCACACCAACACCAACTTCAACGGCCAGAACATCAAGTACGCCTTTGTCGGCAATCCGGAAACCCAGTGCGCGTCGGCCTGCGGCGCCACCTCGCCGAGCCCGAACAACACGCCGGGCGCGGACGCCATGGCCAGCATCTTCTCGCATGAGCTGGAAGAAGCGGTCACCGACCCGGACGGCAACGCCTGGTACTCGACGCAAAGCGGCATGGAGAACGGCGACAAGTGCGCATGGAACTTCGGCACCACCGCCACCGCCTCGAACGGCGCCAAGTACAACCAGACCTTCGGCACCATGAAGTACCTGATCCAGCAAAACTGGGTGCTGCAGCCTAGCCAGGCGTGCGCGCAGCACTATCCGTAATACAATCGATCTGAACTGATCCGGCCGCCGCAGGGCATCGCGGCGGCGTCCCTTCCACTGGAACGTTCATGCAAAAGACATCATTGATCGGGCTGGCCTTGCTGGCCCTGGCGCAGACCGTGGCGCAGGCCGCGCCGGCGCGCACGGTGCCGACCGTCACCCGCACGGTACAACTGTTCAGCACCCTGGAAAACGACTGGCTGGACGCGGTGCACAACCGCGACGCGGAGGCCGTGAAAAAAATCGTCGCGGACGAATTCGAGCTGCGCAGCGCCGCCATGCCCGGCCGCCCCACCGCGCGCGCCGAATGGCAGCAGCAGGCGTTTGCCGCGCCGGCGCTGGAATCGAACATCGAGCAAATGGCGGTGCACGAATATGGCGAGCTGGCGGTGGTCAGCTTCATGTGGAAGATCGCGGCGCCGAAAAACAGCGCGCTGCCCAGCCAGGTATTCGTGGTCGATACCTGGAAGCAGGTGGACGGAGCCTGGAAGGTGTTCACCCGCTACGCCGCCACCGTGGACGGCGCCAGCAAGGCGGTGCCGGGCTCCGACCTGGCCGCGCCGGCGCTCAACAAGAAATACTGAAGCCGGCCATGACGACATCCCCGCACCGGGAACGCTACTGGCTGGGCGCCGCCGTCCTGGCCGGCGTGGCGCTGGCGTGGTACTGGCCAGCCGGCGACAGCCCGGCCCCGCCGGCGCCGCCAGCCGCCGCGCCGGTGCAGCACGACACCTTCGGCCTCGCCAGGTGGAACAGCGGCCCGCGCCAGCCAAGCGAACTGCCGCTCGACGATCAACTCGCGCCCTCCTCGCTGTCGACCGACGCCAGCGGCAACCTGGTGGTGGACGCGCCGTTGCGGGTGCTGTTCGAGTTCTTCCTGGTGCGCGGCGACGGCGCCGACCTCGATGCGCGCGCCGCGCAACTGCGCACGCATCTGGAGCGGCAAGTCAATGGTCCCGCAGGCGAACAGGCCAGGACGCTGGCCGCACGCTACACGGCCTACATGCGCGCTTATGACGAGCTGCTGGCAAGCCAGCGCATCGCCCTGGCCGCCGACGCCGCGCCCACGGCGCAGCAGGTCGAGCAGCTGGCGACGTGGCAGCAGCAGCGCGCGCGCCTGCGCCAGAGCACCTTCGGGCCGGCCATCGCCAGCCGCTGGTTTGGCGCCGATGACGCCGAACTGGCGCAAGCGGTGGCCGACCTGCGCACGCGGACCAACGCCAACGCGGGCGCCGCCGCCGGCAACGAAACAGAACCCGATTCCAACACCCTGCGCGAACGCCGCCTGCACGACGCCACGTGGGAGGCGGCTCGCGACACCGACACCGGCGATCTGCTGGCCCGCGCCACGCAAAGCTACGAAGCCGCCGCCGGCGAGGAGCGCGATTGGCGCGCGCACTACCTGCGCTACCGCGCCGACGCCGCCCTGCTGACCGCCGCCGCCGGCACCGACGCCCGCCGCCGCCAGTTGGAAGCGCTGCAAACGCGGATCTTCCCGAACGAGCGCGAGCGCATCCGCGCGCGCGCCAGCGGCATCGAATAAACCATCCAACAGGAACGCTACGCATGAAGCAAACCACCGCGCTGCTGCTGGCAGCCAGCCTTCTGGCCCTGCCGGCCGCCAACGCCGAAACACCCGCGGAAGCCCGCATCAAGGCCCTGATCACGCCCCGCCTGGGCGTCAACATCAAAGTCGATTCGGTGACCAAGACGCCATATGGCGGACTGTACGAAATCAGCACCAACGGCGACATCTTCTACACCGATGAAAGCGCGCGCTACCTGTTCGTCGGCAAGGTGGTCGACACCGCCAACAACTACCAGGACCTGACGCGGGCCCGGGCCGACCAGCTGGCCGCGATCCACTTCTCGGAGCTGCCGCTGGAGACCGCCATCAAGACCGTCAAGGGCAACGGCAAGCGCGTGATGGCGGTGTTCGAGGATCCCAACTGCCCGTACTGCCGCAAGCTGCACCAGACGCTGGAAGGCATCGACAACGTCACCATCTACACCTTCCTGCTGAACATCCTGTCGGACGACTCGGCGGTCAAATCGAAGGACATCTGGTGCGCCGCCAACCGCGCGCAGGCCTGGCACGACTGGATCGTCAACGCCAAGGCGGCACCGGCCGCGCCGGCCGCCTGCCCGACACCCAACGAGCAGGTCCTCGCGCTGGGCAAGAAGCTGCACGTGGCCGGCACGCCGACCGTCTACTTCAGCGACGGCACCCGCACCGGCACCGCGTTCGACAAGCAGGCACTGGAGGCCAAGCTGGACGCGACGGCCAGGTAGGCCGGCTGAATTATTTCCTTAAATATTGGTCAATCTGGCAAAAAAGGCATTAAAATATGACAACACCCACTACCTTGGATTGCCATGACAAACCTGATCGACTCGCTGGGAAAACCGGAAATTGACAGCATGTTCAACCGTATCAAGACCGAGATCGGCAACGCCGCGCCCGACGGCGAGCTGCACGCACTGATCGCCGCCATGCCGGCGGCCCTGTTCATCAAGGATGCGCAATCGCGCGTCCTGCTGATGAACCCGGCCTGCGAGGCGCTGTGGGGCATCCCCTTCGAGGCCATGCGCGGCAACGACGGCGCCGCCTTCTTCCCGGCCGAGCAAACCGCCTACTTCCTCAAGCACGACCGCATCGCCTTCGACAGCGGCGAGTACACCGTCTACGAGGAAGACCTGTGGCACGCCGGCCTGGGCCAAAACCGCCGGCTGGAAACCCACAAGCAGGCCACCTACGACGAGCAGGGCCAGCCCAAAATGCTGATCGCCATGTGCGTCGACATCACCGATCGCAAACGGGCTGAAGGCTAGCAGCAAAATAGCATTAGAATGTGAACATCGGACCACTGCCTACGCCGTCATGAAAAACCTGATCGAATCGCTGGGAAAATCGGATATTGAAAGCATGCTCAGCAAAGTTCAGGGCGACGGCGTGGCGGCCGGCGGCGAACTGCATCAGCTGGTGAGCGCGATGCCGCTGGCCCTGTTCATCAAGGACGCGCACTCGAACGTCCTGCTGATGAACCCGGCCTGCGAGGCGCTGTGGGGCATCCCCTTCGAGGCCATGCGCGGCAACGACGGCGCCGCCTTCTTCCCGGCCGAACAGGTCGCCTACTTCCTCGAACACGACCGCATGGCCTTTGAAAGCGGCAAGCACGTCGTCTACGAGGAAGAGCTGTGGCACGCCGGCCTCGGCGAGAACCGCTGGCTGCAAACCCACAAGCAACCCATCTACGACCAGCAGGGCCGGCCCAAGATGCTGATCGCCATGTGCGTCGACATCACCGACCGCAAGCGCGCGGAGAGCAGGCTGACCTCGTCGCTGCACGAGTTGCGCACCTTGTCCCACCACCAGCACACGGCCAAGGAAAGCGAACGCCGGCGCATCGCCCAGGACGTGCACGACGACCTGGCGCAAAACCTGCTGGCGCTCAAGCTGGACGTGACCGCCCTGCACAACCGCACCCGCGCGCGCCAGCCGCTGCTGCACCAGCGCGCCACGCTGGCGCTGAGCACGCTGGACGCCAGCATCCTCGCGGTGCGCGAACTGATCAACGAACTGCATCCGCGCACGCTGGAGCTGGGCCTGTCGGCCGCCATCGAATGGCAGATGCAGCAACTGGAGCGGCGCCACGGCCTGAGCTGCCGGCTGGAGCTGCTGGAAGACAGCGCGACGCTGGACCAGCGCCAGGTCACCGGCATCTACGGCATCGTGCTGACGGCGCTGGGCTATCTGTGCGACCAGGCCGGCACCCGCAGCGTGCAGGCCACGCTCAACCTGCGGCCGCAGCAGCTGTCCATCATCGTCAGCGGCGACGGCCTGACCGAGCCGCAGTCGCCGCGCGGCGCGCTCGACCTGGGGGCCATCCGCGCCCGGCTGGCGGACTTCGGCGGCGAGCTGGCGGTGGCGCACCTGCCCGGCGCCGGCACCGTGCTGCGCATGAACCTGCCGGCCACCATCCCGGTCCCCTGACGTTTGCCCGCCTTTCCGATGAGCTTTAGCCCGCGCCGCCCCTGGCTGCTGGCCGCCGCGCTGCTGCTGGCGGCGTTGCGCCCGGCCGCCGCCGCCGGCCACGCGCGCCTGCTGAGCGACTACAGCCATCACGCCTGGACCGCCGCCGAGGGCGCGCCGGCGCAGATCCAGGCCATCACCCAGACCCCGGACGGCTGGCTGTGGCTGTCCACGCCGAACGGCTTGTACCGCTTCGACGGCCTCAACTTCGAACGGCGCGAGCAGGTCGGCGGCCAGAAGCTGCAATCGACCATCGTGCTGCCGCTGTACACGGCACCGGACGGCGCGCTGTGGGTCGGCTACCGCTTCGGCGGCGCCAGCGTGTTCAAGGACGGCCAGGTGCGCCACTACGGCGCCGCCGACGGCTTCCCGCCCGGCGCCACCTACAGCTTCGCGCGCGCGCCCGACGGCGCCATGTGGGCCACCAGCGCCGGCGGCCTGGCCCGGCTCGACGGCGGCCGCTGGCGCCGCGTCGGCCCCGACAGCGGCTTCGATCCCGGCGCCCGCTCGGTGTGGCAGGTGCTGTTCGACCGCGACGGCACGCAGTGGGTGTCGAGCGACCGCGCGATCTACTACCGCCGCCAGGGCGACAGCCGCTACCACGTGGCCAGCCCGGCCAACATTCCGTTGTCGTCGATGGCGGCGGGGCCGGACGGCACCGTCTGGGCCTCCAACGGCAACGACGCCAACTACAAGCTGTCGCAGCGCGCGCCCGACGGCAAGCCGCCGTCCCGCCCCGACCTGCCCGGCAGCGGCATGTGGTTCGACCGCGCCGGCACCATGTGGCTGCTGAGCGAGGACCGGGTCGAGCGCATGCTGCCGGACGTGTTCCCCGATCCGCGCCAGCGCATCACGCGCGAGCAGGGCTTGAGCGGCCTGAATCCGCAAACCTTTTTCGAGGACCGCGACGGCAACGTCTGGATCGGCACGGTCAACGGCCTGGACCAGTTCCGCCGCAACCGCGTGGTGCCGCTGCCGAGCGACCTGGACATCGCCACGCCGGCGCTGCGGGCCGACGCCGGCGGCAAGGTGCGGATCGGCGGCTTCAGCGCCGGCTCATGGCTGGCCGACGCCGCCGGCACACAGTACGAGCACGCGCCGCGCGCCTTCCTCTCGTCCACCACCGGCCGCGACGGCCGCCCGGCGCTGGGCACCGAGCACGGCATCTGGCTGCCCGGCCCCGACGGCGGCGCGCTGATCGCGCCGCCGGCCGACACGCTGCGCGACGCGCCGATGATGCGCGCGCTGGCCCAGGACGGCGGCGGCGACTGGTGGGCCAGCTACCTGAACCTGGGGCTCTACCGCCACCACGACGGCGCCTGGCGCCACGTCGACGACGCGCGCCTGCCGGACGCGCGCGTGCTGTCGATGTGGCCGGACCAGCGCGGCCGCGTCTGGATCGGCTACCAGGGCAACCGCATCGCCGTCATCGACGGCGCCGCCGTCACGGTGCTGGGCGCGGCGCAGGGCCTGGCCATCGGCAACGTGCTGAGCGCGGCCGAGCGCAACGGCCACCTGTGGGTGGCGGGCGAACTGGGCGCGGCGCTGTGGGACGGCCAGCGCTTCGTGCCGCTGCAGGCGGCCGACGGCCACGCGCTGCGCGGCATCAGCGGCGTGGTGGAGACGGCCGGCGGCGAGCTGTGGCTGCACGGCCATGACGGCGCCTTCCGCATCCCCGCCGCGCAGCTGCGCCGCTTCGTGAGCGACGGCGCGGCGGTCGACTACGAACTGCTGGGCGTGGACGACGGCCTGACCGGCGCGGTACAGCCGACCGGGCCGTTCCCGTCGATGGTGGAGGCCAGCGACGGCAAGCTCTGGCTGTCGAGCCACAGCGGCGTCATGCTGATATCGCCCGGCCAGATCGGCCGCGACGCCATGCCGCCGCCGGTGCTGCTGCGCGCGGTCGAGAGCGGCGGCCGCGCCTATGCGCCGGACGCGCCGCTGACGCTGCCGCAAGGCGCCAACAATCTGCACCTGACGTTCAGCGCGCTCGGCCTGTCGATGCCGGGCCGGATCGCCTTCCGCTACCGGCTCGAGGGCGTGGACCGCGACTGGCAGCCGGCCGGCAACCGGCGCGAGGCGTTCTACACCAACCTGGGGCCGGGCCAGTACCGCTTCCAGGTCATCGCCGCCAACAAGGACGGCGTCTGGAACACCGAGGGCGCCACGCTGCCGGTGACGATCCCGCCCACCTTCGTGCAAAGCCTGTGGTTCAAGCTGATCTGCGCGGCGGCGCTGGCGGCGGTGCTGGTGGCGGCCTGGCGCTGGCGGCTGGCGCAGATGGCGCGCCTGATCGAGGCGCGCCACGTCGAGCGCCTGAGCGAACGCGAACGCATCGCCCGCGCGCTGCACGACACCTTCCTGCAGGAGGCGCAGGGCACCATTTTGATGATGCAGCTGGCGATGGAACAGGTGCCGCCCGCGCTGCCGGCGCGCGCCGCCATGGAGCGCGGCATCGGCTACATCGAGCAGGCGCTGGTCGAGGGCCGCGACGAGGTGCGCGGCCTGCGCTCGCCGCTGCGCGACAACGAGACGCTGGGCGAATCGCTGGAGCGCTTCGGCCAGCGGCTGGCGGCTGGACTTTCGGCCAGTTTCCGGCTCGATCAAAAAGGCGCACCATACACCCTGCCCGTCATCACCGCCGACGAGGTGTTCGCCATCGGCCGCGAGGCCATCTGCAACGCCTTCCGCCACGCGCAGGCCAACGCCATCGAAGTGGAACTGGACTACGGCGCCGAACGGCTGACGCTGCAGGTGAGCGACAACGGCAAGGGCATCGCGGCGGAGACGCTGGCGCAAGGCGGCCGCAGCGGCCATTGGGGCCTGGTCGGCATGCGCGAGCGGGCCGAGCGCATCGGCGCGGCGCTGGAGATGGGCAACCGGGACGAGGGCGGCGCGTTTGTGCGCCTGACCTTGCCCACTATGTACGCCAGCGCATAGACGGCGCGGCGCGGTATCGCTGTAATTACGTTTTGCATTCCCACCTACGAGGAGCAAGTTCATGAAACTGAAAGACAAAGTCTGCATCGTCACCGGCGCCGCCAGCGGCATCGGCAAGGAAATCGCTCTGGTGTACGCGCGCGAAGGCGGCAAGATCGTCATCGCCGACCTGAACCTGGAGGCGGCGCAGGCCACCGCCAATGAACTGAAAGCCAGCGGCCACCAGGCCATGGCCGTCGCCATGAACGTGGTCGACGAAGGCCAGGTCAACGCCGGCATCGCCAGCGTGGTCGAGGCCTGGGGGCAAATCGATGTGCTGGTCAGCAACGCCGGCATCCAGATCATTCATCCGGTCGAGGAATTCCCCTACGAGGATTGGAAGAAGCTGCTGTCCATCCACCTGGACGGCGCCTTCCTGACCACCAAGGCTTGCCTGCCGCATATGTACAAGGCCGGCAGCGGCAGCGTGATCTACATGGGCTCGGTGCACTCGAAGGAAGCGTCCAAGCTCAAGTCGGCTTATGTGACGGCCAAGCATGGCCTGATCGGCCTGGCCAAGGCGGTGTCGAAGGAAGGCGCGGAGCATGGCGTGCGCGCCAACGTGATCTGCCCCGGCTTCGTGCGCACGCCGCTGGTGGACAAGCAAATCCCCGAGCAGGCCAAGTCCCTGGGCATCTCGGAAGAGGACGTCATCAAGAAGGTGATGCTGGCCGATACCGTGGACGGCAAGTTCACCACCGTCGAGGACGTGGCCGAAGTGGCGCTGCTGTTCGCCAGCTTCCCGTCGAACGCGCTGACCGGGCAATCGCTGGTGGTCAGCCACGGCTGGTTCATGCAGTAGGAGGCGCCATGGCTACGCTGACGCCGGCGGCTGAACTGGCTGCCAAAAGCACGCCCTATCCGAACGACAGCGCCGCCTACCGTGCCGCGCGCACGGCCTTGCTGGCCGAGGAGATAGAACTGCGGCGGCACATCGAACGCGTGGCCGCGCAGCGCCGTGCCCTGCCGCTTGGCGGCGAGGCGCCCGACTACAGCTTCCTCGACGAGAACGGCAAGACGGTGAAGCTGGCCGACCTGTTCGGCCAGCATGACACGCTGGTCACCTACTTCTGGATGTACGGGCCGCAGCGCGAGCGGCCGTGCCCGATGTGCACCGCCTTCCTCGGCGCCATCGACATTCCATCGCGCGACCTGTCGCAGCGGGTGGCGGTGGCGGTGCTGGGCCGTTCGCCGGTGTCGCGCCAGCTGGCCTTCGCGCGCGAGCGCGGCTGGCGCAACCTGGCCTTCTACCAGTGCGTGGGCGACGATTTCCCGCGCGACTACCGCGGCCTGGGGCCGGACGGCAGCGAGTGGCCGGCGCTGGACGTCTGGGTCAAGCGCGACGGCAAGGTTCACCACTTCTGGGCGAGCGAGCTGGGTGGCACCGCCGATCCCGGCCAGGATGCGCGCGGCGCGCCGGACCCGACACCGCTGTGGAATATCCTGGACCTGACGCCGGCCGGACGCGGCACGGACTGGTATCCGAAGCTATCGTACTGAGGCGGCGGCACGCAAGTTGACAGCGTCAGCGCCCGAGCGTCATCCGCTTCAGCAGTTCGTTGAAATCCATGTCGGGGTTGGTCTCCAGGTCGTTGGCGTACCCACCCTCGCAGGACGCCCTGGCCTCGCCGGCCGGCAAGGCCGCCACCTTGTCCTTCAGGCCCCCGTTGAACACGCCCATCACCGCAGCGACATGGGCGTCGATTTCCGCCTCGGTCGCCGCCGGCTGGCGGGCCCGCATCTGCTGGATCAGCTGCACCTTGTACAGCTGGCGCAGGATCACCAGCGCGTCCGCGTTCTGCGCCTTCCACTGCGCCAAGGACTCCGCCAGCGCGTCGACCGAATCCGGCGCCTCCGTCTTGCAGCGTTCAAGCAGCAAGGCGTGATACGTATCGAAGTCGATCTGCGCCAGCTGGATGCCGGTGGCGATAGCGATAGGCTCCGCGCCCGCCGTCATTGACGCGCAGGCCAACGCCGCGCCGAAAAATACCGATTTGATCTGCACCATTTGGAAGCCGGTTTTTGACGAAATTGCTAGTGTATTGCAATACGCTCAGAAGGCGGTTTGTCACGGCGAAAAAAAGGGAGGCCCATGGCCTCCCCTCTTCCCTAACCCGGCCGACGCTTAGTTCTGCGTCAGGAAGGTCTTCAGCTTGTCCGAGCGCGACGGCTGGCGCAGCTTGCTCATGGCCTTCGCTTCGATCTGACGAATACGCTCGCGGGTCACGTCGAACTGCTTGCCCACTTCTTCCAGCGTGTGGTCGTTCGACATTTCCACGCCGTAGCGCATGCGCAGCACCTTGGCTTCGCGCGGGGTCAGCGAGTCCAGCACTTCC
>Ga0308157_10003014_pt1 | contig 25679 bp, 21 predicted proteins | sample PhyBR1_FD_201035 | JGI IMG/M metagenome (GOLD analysis project Ga0308157, IMG submission 201035) | Phyllosphere microbial communities from UC Gill Tract Community Farm, Albany, California, United States - DLSLB.R1 | ecosystem: Host-associated > Plants > Phyllosphere > Unclassified | place: USA...
TGACCAGTTCCAGCAGCAGCCGCGACGAGGCCATGCGCTCGCACAGCGTAGCCTCGTGTGGCGTGTCGACGGTGACGATGAACTGCTCGTGGTTCGCGCGGGCGGATGGGCGCATGGCGCTCGCTTCGTCGCGCAGGCCCGCCAGCAGGGCGTCGGTCATGAAGGCGGGCCGCCCCAGGTAGGCGATGCCGTGGCGCGGCACCCGCCGGTGAAACGGCTGGGTGGCGAGCGTCAGGCGCAGCAGGTCGAAGAACTGGCGGCGGCGCACGGGATCGGCGCTGATCTCGAAATGCCGGTCGAGACGCGCCGCGCTGGCCAGGGACAGCCGGAATTTCAGGCAGTCGCGTTCTCCCGCATCCAGGCTGCCGGAAAATGCCTGCATCCGCAGCGACAGGCCGGCCTGGCCGGGGGCGTGCGCCCCGATCATCTAGCGCCCACCCGGTTGAAGCCGATCGTCAGCAGGTGGATGTCTTCGCCCGGCTGCACCGGCGAGCGGGTATGGATCACGCTGCTGCCGTGCATGAGCATGACCTCGCCCGGTTGCAGCCGGTAGTGTTCCGCATGGCGGCCGGCAGGAAAGACCACGGTCGCGGATGGCTCGACGCCCGGCGTGTGCGCGTGGCGCAGCATCAGCATCAGGTTGACCGAAAATACCTCGGTGTCGACGTGCGGCCGGATGCCGAGCCCCGCGCGGTCGTAGTACAGGTAGCTGGCGATGCCGGTCGCGGCCACCGCGCCGACATGGGCGCCGACGAAATCGAGGATCGCGGGCGACACCGACAGCTGGTCGGCGTGGCGGCCGCCGCAGCCCAGGTAATGGTCGATACGGTCGAGCGGCAGTTCGCGCCGCTGCCCGGCTTCGCGCTGCAGGTCGTGCAGCAGGGCGGGCGTGAGCCAGTCGGGACGGCCGCGGTAGGCGATGCCGTTGGCCGGAATCGTGCCTGCATCCGGGGTCAGGCCATGCAGCGTCCGCGCCAGCAGGTCGAAGCGGGCGCGCTGCCCGGGGCCGTCGTCGCGCAGCCGGTTGCCGGCGTCGAAGAAGCCGGCGATCTGGTCGCTCAGGCGCAGCTTCAGTGCGCGCCGTTCGCCGATCGACAAGGTGCCGATGAATGCGTCCATCCGGCTCGGCGCCGCCTGCGGGGATATCGCTGAATGAGGCATGATGGTCTCCATTGCTTGGTCGACGGGGCCGGGGGGAGGCCGGCGAGCCCCCGGCCCGGCGTGCTCAATCGGCGCGCTGCATCGGTTTCAGGAAGACGTCTTGCTCGATGCCGGTGCCGCCATCGCGCTGCATCGGTTTCAGGAACGCGCTCTCGGCGCCGATCATGCCGGCGTCGGCCGGTGCGCCGCCGAGTTCGAGCAGGCTGCCCAGTTCGTCGCGTTCAGAGGCGTCGAGCGAGGCCCGGAAATCGCTCAGCTTGGCCGCCAGCGCGGTGCTGGCCTGGCTCTTGTTCGCCTCGAATGCCTTCAATTCGTCGACCGTCTTGCGCTTGGCCTGCAGGGCCGCGTCGACCAGTCCGTCGAGGCGCACGCCGGCGGTGGCAGGGCGGCCGTCGGCCATGACCGACTTGAGCATGCCCGATGGGTCGACCAGTTCGATGGTGGCGTTCGAGTAGTAGCCGATCTCGATGTCCTCGGTGACCGTGTGGGTGAACGGCAGCTTGGCCGCGCCCATCACCCGGTGCAGGTCGAGCCCGAAGAAGTGGTGGCCCTTGTAGGTGTCGCCATAATTGATGGCGACCGTACCCGCGATGCTGGCCAGATAAGTGATCCTCACCTTCATGACGCCGCGCGACGCGGTCAGTTTGGCCTGCACCTTCTGGCCCGGTTCGAGGTCGACGCTGACGCCTTCGGTCGAGCCGACCGTCACGCTCTTGCTCTCCGAGCCGCCCTTGCCCCAGGCATAGTTGTAGTTGAACGAGGTGCTGCCGCCGCCACCGGTGCCGAGAAAGCCGATTTCGTAGTGGACCGACTGGTTGACGTCGATGGAGTGCGATTCGGACCAGGTGGTTTCCGTGGTATTCGTCACGTCGTCGGTAATGGCGCAATTGAAGGTCGCCTTATGCCGCGAGTTATTCGCGAAATCCTTGGTGGCGATAATGGCGGGCTCCGAGGTAATGCCGAGGATTTCCGCTTTTTGCACCATCAGCGAGGTTTTCACCTCATGCCAGTGATACGTGTTGTACAGGCCGCCCCAGGGCGTCGGCTCGGACAGGAAGGCATCGTCCGGCGCCTGGCCGAAATATGCCGCCACCGCCGCCTTGAAGGGCGGCGTCCTGGATCTTGAAGGTATCGCGTTCGGTCGGCGTGATGATATGGATGACGTTGCCGGAGGCCTGCACGGCCGAGCTGTCCACGGTTGCGCCTGCTTTGATGCTGATCGATATGCCTGCCATACTCACCTCGCATGTGATGTGGTTGTCGGTGATTCGATGAATGCGCTGGGATTGCCTGTCCTCGTCTGGATTTAAATGTTGACGCAATGAAATAATAAAATATCACATCGCCATTTGAATTTATCCTTTCAAGGCGAGCCGATAATACGCTCCCTGTTTTTGATAAAACTATCGAATATTCACGGTGTCGTCATTCAACGACACATATTATATTTTCGAGGTTTCTATTAACCTGAAAAGGTTTTGTTGTTATTAGCCTGTATCAACTAATCGCAATCGCGGAGATTAATTTATTATGCTAATAAACCAGTAAATTTCGCGCCGCCGAAAGTGGCGGTGGTGCTCGACAAGACCACGCTCACGCGCAAGATGATCGAGGCGTCCGGCGAATTCGCCCTGATGGTGCCGTCGCGCGAACTGGCCCGGCTCACCCTGCAGGTCGGCTCGACCACGGGCCGCGAGGTCGACAAGTTCGCCGCCTTCGGCGCGAGTTACTGGACGGGCGAGCAAACCGGCGCGCCGCTGCTCGACGGCTGCCTGGCCTGGCTCGAATGCCGGGTGCTGCCCGAGCCGCACATCCAGGACACCTACGACCTGTTCCTTGGCCAGGTGGTCGCCGCCTGGGCCGATCCCGCGGTGTTCCGCGACGGTCACTGGCATATGGAAGAAGGCGGAAAAAAGAGCACCCACTACGTCGCCGGGGGCCACTTCTTTGAAATCGGCGAGGCCTTCGAGGCCAGCGCCGATCTGTCGGCAACCGGCAACAACGCCGGATGACATATGCCATCCGGGTCGCATGACTTTACGAACGATGCATCAAAACGGTTGCAAGCAAATTAAGTTTGGTATTTCAAATTAGTATAGACATTTTGTTGGGTCGCCCAGAATGGCGGGCCGGGCATTAACCGAGCGTGGTGCAACGCAATAAGCTAGAATGAACGTCCTTCGGGCCTGTCCGATCGTCGACCAGAATTCATGAACGCCCCCGCACACATCCATACCCTGCTTGCCGACAACGCACCCGCGCGACTGCGCGAGATCCCCTATAACTACACCTCGTTCTCGGACCGCGAAATCGTGATCCGCCTGCTCGGTGAGTCATCGTGGGAGTTGCTCGACAGCCTGCGCGACGCGCGCCAGACCGGCCGCTCGGCGCGCATGCTGTACGAGGTGCTGGGCGACATCTGGGTCGTGCGCCGCAATCCCTATCTGCAAGACGATATGCTGGACAACCCGAAGCGCCGGGCCAAGCTGATCGAAGCGCTGCACCACCGCCTGGCCGAGATCGACAAGCGCCGCACCACGGTCGATGCACTCGACGGTGGAGATCCTGCTGTCGTCGCCGGCCGCAGTGCCGCCGTCGAGCAGCTGCTGGCGGCCGCGCGCCGCGCCGTGGACGATTTCGGCCGCGAATTCGCCGAGACCTACGACCTGCGCAAGCGCGCCACCAAGGTGCTGGGCGCCTATACCGACAAGCGCAATATCCGCTTCGACGGCATGCACCGCACCTCGCACGTGACCGACGCCACCGACTGGCGCGTCGAATACCCGTTCCTGGTGCTGGTGCCCGACAGCGAGGACGAGATGGCCGGCCTGGTCAAGGGCTGCATCGAGCTGGGCCTGACCATCATCCCGCGCGGCGGCGGCACCGGCTACACCGGCGGCGCGATCCCGCTCACGCCGATGTCGGCCGTGATCAACACCGAAAAACTGATCGGCATCGGCGAAGTCGAAATGACCTCCATGCCGGGCCTGGACCGCGACTACGCGACCATCCACACCTATGCCGGCGTGGTCACGCAGCGGGTGTCGCAGGCGGCCGAGAAGGCCGGCTTCGTGTTCGCGGTCGACCCGACCTCGGCCCACGCCTCCTGCGTGGGCGGCAATATCGCGATGAACGCGGGCGGCAAGAAGGCCGTGTTGTGGGGCACCGCGCTCGACAACCTGGCCTCGTGGCGCATGGTCGACCCGAACGGCGACTGGCTCGACGTCACCCGCATCAACCACAATCTCGGCAAGATCCACGATGCGCCGACCGCCGAATTCCTGCTCGAATGGACGCATCCCTCGCTCAAGGGCGCCCCCAAAGGCGCGCCGTTCCGCACCGAGACGCTGACCATCGAGGGCCGGCGCTTCCGCAAGGAAGGCCTGGGCAAGGACGTCACCGACAAATTCCTGGCCGGCCTTCCGGGCATCCAGAAAGAAGGCACCGACGGCCTGATCACCTCGGGCCGCTGGATCCTGCACAAGATGCCCAAGTTCACGCGCACCGTGGCGCTGGAATTCTTCGGCCAGGCGCGCGACGCGATTCCGTCGATCGTCGAGATCAAGGACTACCTCGACAGCCTGCCGAAGAACGGCGATCCGGCCTTCGCCACGCTGCGGCTGGCTGGCCTGGAACACCTCGACGAGCGCTACCTGCGCGCGGTGGGCTATGCCACCAAGTCCAAGCGCGGCGTGCTGCCCAAGATGGCGCTGTTCGGCGACATCGTCGGCGACGACGAGAACGCGGTGGCGATCGCCGCCTCCGAGGTGGTGCGCCTGGCCAATACCCGCGTGGGCGAAGGTTTCGTCGCCGTCAGCCCCGAGGCGCGCAAGAAGTTCTGGCTCGACCGCGCCCGCACCGCGGCCATCGCGCGCCACACCAATGCCTTCAAGATCAATGAAGACGTGGTGATTCCGTTGAACCGGATGGGCGAGTACACCGACGGCATCGAGCGCATCAACGTCGAGCTGTCGATCAAGAACAAGCTGCAGCTGGTGGACCAGCTGCGCGCCTACCTCGCCAGCGACCACCTGCCGCTGGCCAAGAGCGACGACGCGACCGGCGACGGCGTCGACCGCGACGAGATCATGGGCGACCGCCCGCTGCAGGCGCGCGCCCTGGTCGACCTGGTCGACAAGCGCTGGACCTTCATCCTGGCCAACCTCGATGCGCAGTTGGGCGAAGTGCGCCATCAGCTCGAGTCGCTCGGCCTCGACCACCTGTCGGCGGCAATCGACGCGCGCCTGGCGATCCAGCCCGATGCGCGCCTGTTCGACGCGGTGCAAGACCACACGGTGCGTGTCTCGTGGAAGGCCGAAGTGCGCGCGCCGCTGCGCCAGATCTTCAATGGCGCCGCCTATCAATGCATCCTCGACGAGGCGAGCGCGATCCACAAGCGCGTGCTGCGCTCGCGCGTGTTCGTCGCGCTGCACATGCACGCGGGCGACGGCAACGTCCACACCAACCTGCCGGTGAACTCGGACGATTACGCGATGCTGCAAGACGCCCACAAGGCGGTCGAGCGCATCATGCGCCTGGCGCGTTCGCTGGACGGCGTGATCTCGGGCGAGCACGGCATCGGCATCACCAAGCTCGAATTCCTCACCGACGAAGAAATCCAGGACTTCCGCGACTACAAGGTGCGTGTCGACCCTGAGGGCCGCTTCAACAAGGGCAAGCTGCTCAACCTCGAAGGCGCCCACGCCGACCTGCGCAACGCCTACACGCCGTCGTTCGGCCTGATGGGCCACGAATCGCTGATCATGCAGCAGAGCGATATCGGCGAGATCGCCAACAGCATCAAGGACTGCCTGCGCTGCGGCAAGTGCAAGCCCGTGTGCACGACCCACGTGCCGGGTGCGAACCTGCTGTATTCGCCGCGCGACAAGATCCTGGCCACGTCGGCGCTGATCGAGGCCTTCCTGTACGAAGAGCAGACCCGGCGCGGCGTCTCGCTGCGCCACTGGGAAGAGTTCGAGGACGTGTCCGACCACTGCACCGTGTGCCACAAATGCGTCACGCCCTGTCCGGTCAATATCGACTTCGGCGACGTGTCGATGAATATGCGTAACCTGCTGCGCAAGATGGACAAGCGCAGCTTCAAGCCGGCCAACCGCGCGGCCATGTTCTTCCTGAACGCGACCGATCCGACCACCATCAATGCCACCCGCAAGGCGATGGTCGATTGGGGCTTCAAGGCCCAGCGCCTCGGCAACCGCATGCTCAAGGGCCTGGCCAAGCCGCAACTGGCGGCGCCGCCGCCGACAGTCGGCAAGCCGCCCGTGCGCGAGCAGGTGATCCACTTCATCAACAAGAAAATGCCGGGCAACCTGCCCAAGAAGACGGCGCGCGCGCTGCTCGACATCGAGGACGACAAGATCGTCCCGATCATCCGCAACCCCAGGAAGACGACGGCCGATACCGAAGCCGTGTTCTACTTCCCGGGCTGCGGCTCCGAGCGCCTGTTCTCGCAAGTGGGCCTGGCCACGCAGGCGATGCTGTGGGAAGTGGGCGTGCAGACCGTGTTGCCGCCGGGTTACCTGTGCTGCGGCTATCCGCAGCGCGGGGCGGGGCAGTACGACAAGGCCGACAAGATGATGACGGATAACCGCGTGCTGTTCCACCGCATGGCCAACACGCTGAACTACCTCGACATCAAGACCGTGCTGGTCTCATGCGGCACCTGCTACGACCAGCTCGCGACCTATGAATTCGAGAAGATCTTCCCGGGCTGCCGCATCATGGACATCCATGAATACCTGCTGGAGAAGGGCGTCAAGCTCGAGGGCGTCAGCGGCACCCGCTATATGTACCACGACCCCTGCCACACGCCGATGAAGCTGCAGGATTCGATGAAGACGGTCAATGCGCTGGTCTCCACGCACGACAACGTCAAGATCGAGAAGAACGACCGCTGCTGCGGCGAGTCGGGCACCTTCGCCGTGACCCGTCCCGACATCTCGACCCAGGTGCGCTCGCGCAAGGAAGTCGAGATGGTCAAGGGCGCCGATAAACTGCGCGCCGACGGCTTCACGGGCGACGTCAAGATCCTGACCAGCTGCCCGTCCTGCCTGCAGGGCCTGAGCCGCTACAACGACGATTCGGGCACCACCGCCGACTACATCGTGGTCGAGATCGCGAAGCACCTGCTGGGCGAGAACTGGCTGCCCGATTACGTGGCGCGCGCCAATAACGGCGGCATCGAAAGGGTGCTGGTATGACGATCCGCGAACCTGGCTGCGAGCTGTGCGACCTGTCCGCGCCTGTGGCGTGGGCCGGCGACAAGTTCAGCGTCATCGTCGTCGACGACGCCAACTACCCCGGCTTTTGCCGCGTGATCTGGCGCGACCACGTGCGCGAGATGAGCGACCTGGCGCGCGAAGACCGCCTGCTGGTGAACGAGGCCGTGTACCTGGTCGAACAGGCGGTGCGCGACGTCATGCAGCCGCTGAAGGTCAATCTGGCCAGCCTGGGCAACGTGGTGCCGCACCTGCACTGGCATATCATTCCGCGCTATGCCGACGACGCGCACTTCCCGGCGCCGGTGTGGGCGCAGGCGGTGCGCGAGACGCCATCGGATATCCTGGCCGCGCGCGCCGCGCTGGCCGAACAACTGGGCGCCGCCATCGCGCGCCGTTTTAACTAGAGAACAGATTCATGCCTAATCCAACCGAACTGACCGTCCACCAGAAATCGCGCGTGCTCGACATCGCCTATGACGACGGCAGCGCCTATTCGATTCCGTTTGAACTGATGCGCGTGTACTCGCCGTCGGCCGAAGTGAAGGGCCATGGCCCGGGCCAGGAAGTCCTGCAGGTCGGCAAGCGCGAAGTCGGCATCGCCGACGTCGAGCAGGTCGGCAACTACGCGATCAAGCCGACCTTCTCGGACGGCCACGACAGCGGCATCTTCAGCTGGGATTACCTGTATGAGCTGGGCCGCAGCCAGGACTCGCTGTGGAAGCAGTACGTGGCGCGCCTGCAGGCGGCCGGCTTCGATGAAGAGAGCGGCCGCGCGCCGGGCAGCATGCTGCCCGGCGCGGCGCCGGCCAAGTCGGGCGGCGGTGGTTGCGGCTCGGGTAGCTGCGGCTGCAAGTAAGGAATCCAGGCGCTCTTCGGAGCGCTTTTTCATGGCGCGCCGATAGCGCAGTTACTCAAAAACGATCGTCGCTGGACCAGCTGCTGCCGCTGTCGAAACTGCCGCTGTCGAAACTGCTGCCGGACGACCAGCTGCTATCGGACGACCAGCTGCTGTCCGACGACCAGCTGCTGTCGGATGACGAATCGCTGAAGGAATGATCGCTCGTCACGCCATACGGATTGCCGTTGGTGTCGAAGTCGCCCATCATCGCGGCGCCATCGATATTGAATGCCGGTTCGTCGAAGCCGCTCGCGGACGAGCTGGTGACGCCGAACGGATTGCCGTTGATGTCGATGCCGCCCGTCATGGGCGTGCCATCGATATTCATCGTGGGCGAGAAATCCATCGCCGAATCGTCGCTGTCGCTGTGCGTGGTGGCCGCGAATGCACTGGAAGCCGCCGCCGCACCAAGGGTCAACAAGGTCGCCCCTCCATTACTGTTGCCACTCTTCAACACTTTTTCGTATTCAGCAGGGCTCCAGCTTTCATCTGTCCATGCCGCAGGTGTAGAGTGGCTACTCTTTGCACCGAAGAAAGATTTCAGCTGCTTCAACATGCTTCACCCCAATGAATACAAGAATAAACGATGACCGATCTTAACAAGATTATTGCCGGTGCGAAATCTATTGAACGAATCCTGACCGAGCAGTTTGGCGGCAGCGGTCGCGGGATGCGCGAAAAACTCGACAGCGTGCGTTATCCGATTCCGCAGCCGCTGCAGCAGCGTATCGCCTATCTGGCGCGCATGCGCAACCGCAGCGTGCACGAAGAAGGATTCGAGTTGAAGGACAGCGAAGACTATCTTCGCAAATGCCAGGCCGTGTGCGCCGAGCTGCAGCAGGTGCACGCCATTGCCATGCGCGTGGCGCAGGAGCAGGCGCAGAAAAAAGCGCGCGACAGGCGTCGCCAGCGCCCCCTGAAGACGGTGCTGGTGCTGGGGCTGGCGCTGGCCGTCGCCTGGTGGGTGCTGCTGCGGCCGTTGACGCCCGGGGCGCCTGAGCCTGCGGACCCGTACCGGCAAGCGGCTGGCGGTGCACCCGACCTGGCCAGGCCGGCGGCCGCGGGCAAGCCCGCCGAGGCCAGGCAGGAAAGCCGTGCCGGCACCGGGGCCAGGCAGGAAAGCCGTGCCAGCGCCGAGGCCGCGCCCAGGGAGCGCGCCAGGCCGACGCCGGCGGCGCCCGCTTCATCGGCAGGCCACATCGGCCTGGGTAACGATGTGCTGGCGCTGGAGGCGGTCGAGTTCAGCTACGCCAAGGGCAGCTTCGACCGGCTGGAACCCAGGATCAGCGTCACGGTGCGCAATACCTCGGAGCGCACCATCTCCTCGGCCATGCTGGACGCGCGCCTGTATGTGAACGGCGAATCGACGCCGGTGGTCGAGACCGGCAACCGGCGCGGCGTGGGCGAGCGCGCACTCTTCCTGGGACTGGGCGACAGCGGCCTGGCCCCGGGCGCCAGCGCGACCAGCAGGATCAGCCTGTTCGGCAATGACAGCTTCAGCGTGCCGGACGCCATCAACGGGGCGCAGCGCATCCTGGTCTTGCGCGTGGCCGAGGTGTCGGATGGCCGCAGGCAAGCATTCGGCGGCGCCGCCCCGGCCTGGCCCGCCATCGGCGGCGAGCGCGAGGCCGCTGCCTTGCGGCCGGCACAGCCGACGCCCGACGCGGCCGCCTACCGTGCGCGCTTCGCGGCGGGCGAGCACGTGGTGCTGGGCGATAGCCGCCTCGAAGTCGGCAAGCTCGCGCTGCGGATCGAAAAGGACAGCTGGGGCCGGAACAAGATCGGCATTCACCTCGACCTCACCAACCGTTCGGGAGTGACCCTGGCCAATGCGCGCTTCGATGCCCAGCTGTTCGTGAAAGGAGAGCCGGCGCCGCTGGCCGCGTCCGGGCGCCATTCGCTCTACGCTTTCTTCGGCAAGAACGGATTGGCGGACGGGGCCAGCGCCAGTGCGAAGATCGGCGGGTCGAACCTGGGCGAATGGGATGCGCCGGATGTGCTCAACGCGGTGCGCGACGGCAGGGCCCAGCTGGTCTTGCGCCTGGCGTCGCTGACCGACGGCCGCAGCAAATCGCATGACAGCGCGGCGATCGGCTTGGACAGGCGCTGAGCAGGCGGAACGCGCCGGGCCGGCAGCGAGCGGCAGGCCCCAAAACAAAAGAGCACATCCCTGGATGTGCTCTTGTTCCTTGCAAGCCCGCATCGAGCGGGCTAGTGCAGCATCAAGCCTGTGGCTGGATGTTTGCAGCCTGCTTGCCTTTTGGGCCGGCAGTGATGTCGAAGGTCACGCGCTGGTTTTCCTGCAGCGACTTGAAGCCGTTGGCGTTGATCGCCGAGAAGTGTGCGAACACGTCTTCGCCGCCGCCATCAGGGGTGATGAAGCCGAAACCTTTAGCGTCGTTGAACCATTTGACAATGCCAGTAGCCATGTTAATTCCCTCAAATATAAGTTGTTTTGCGTTGATGCCCTGCTTGCGTACCTCGGACAAAAACCAGGGCCACGCTCTACATTGCAATTCTGATTATAAGGACAAATTCTTAAAACGGAAGCAAGTTTTTTCAATCGTGTTCGTATTTACCACAGGTCATCCAGACCGCATGTTTTCATGCGGCCTTGATACGGATCAGAACGTCATCGGCACCCGCAGCGTCAGGGTGACATCAGGCGTATCGCGGGTCACGCCGGCGCCCACCGCGATGTTCAGCGTACGCTTCGGACTCAGGCGATAGGAATAGCCCAGCAGCAGGGTGCCGAGCTGGGTGCGCACCGAGCCCGCCACCGGCGAACCGTTCTGCTTCATGCGCGCGATGGTGCTGTGGTCGTAGCCAAGGCTCAGCGACGCCTTGTCGTTGAGCGCCAGGCCCATGCCGAAGTTAAAGCCGAGCACATAACCCGGTTCCAGTTCGCCCAGCGGCTCGCGCACGCCGTTGCGCACCAGGCGCTTGACGTCGTCGCGCTTGAAGTTGTGCACATAGCTCAGGTTGCCGAAGAAGACGGCCGGGTCCGACGGATACAGCCAGGTCAGGGTGCCTTGCAGCGAATGGAAGCCGGAGCCGGTCGGCAGGTCCAGCGGCAGGCCGGTGCCGGTCACGTTCTCGCCGATGCAGCGCGTGTCGCAATCGGTCACGACCTCGAACGGATCGCGCCCGGTGCGGCTCTTGTAGCGCAGGCCGGCGATGTAATAACCCTTGTCGGCGCCGCCGTCGTTCAACTGGTAGCGGCCGGCGACCTCGATGTCGCCCAGTCCCTTGCCGCTGGTGTCGAACACGCGCTCGACGGCGGTGCCGGTGAACAGCTCGCGGCTGACGGTGGCGTCCGAACGGTACACATACGGCACCTTGACCTCGACTTCCATCCGGTTGTTGATGCCGGTGCGGCCGGTGATCGCCGTGGTGAAGGTGTTGCGCTTGATTTCGCGCACGTCGACCAGGCCGATCAGGATCGCGGGGATCACCGTGTAGCCGACCAGGGCCACGCGGTTGCTCGACGAATAGCCGTACTGGACCGACGGCTCGAGCACATAGGTGCCGCGCTGGGTCAGCACGCCCGGCGTGTCGCCGATCGGCGCGACTTCGGGTGGGCGGTTCGGTTCCTGGCGGGGGGTGTTCTGCGCCGTTTGCGGCTGTTGCTGCTGGGCCGGGCGCTGGGTTTGCGCCTGGGCCTGGGCCGGGCCCGGCGCAGGCAGGGTCGGCTGGTTCGGCCGCGGCTGCGGCGGCAGCGGGGCCGCCACGCCGCTCTCGGCCGGCGGCAGTACCGGCGGCTGGGCCACCGGCGCCTGGCCCGTCATCGACATGCCCGTGCCGCGCTGCTGCGACAGCAGGACGCCGTCGGCCAGCGCGGTCGGAATCGCGAACGGGGCGCCCGACAGCGGGGTGGTTTCTTCCACGATGCGCTCGCGCGCTGCCAACGCCGGCATGGCCGGAGCGGTCGTCGCCTGCATCTTTTGCAGCTGTTCGCGCTGGGCCTGGAGTTCCTGCACCAGACGATTCACCATTGCCCGCTGCTCGGCCAGTTCGTCCTTCAGTTGGGACAGTTCGGTCTGTCGGTCCTGCGTGCCGGCATTGGTTGCTGCTGCAGGTTGTTGGGCGAGCACGGGCGGCGCCAGGAGGGCGGCCGCCAGGCCGGCGGCGCCGAGCCGCGCGACGTGTGGATACATCCAGATCTCCAATTTATATTATCAATAATGCAATACTACAATGTTCCTGGGGAACGCACTACTGCGTCGCGTATCGTGCCGTGGAAATTCAGGTCTTTTAGCAGGGACATGCTATTGACGGCCGACGTAATGGTCGTGACCGAGCTGATCGCCTGGTTGTCGAGGGTGTTCTGTACCAGGGTCGCGCCGTTCGGCAGATTGAGGTCGGCCGCCGCGAAGTTGTTGCCGCCTAGCTGGATCATGCGTGCCGCGCCCAGCGCTTCTTGCGTCAGGCGGGCCTGGTCGGCGGTCATCGCGGCCAGGTCGGGAATCGCGATATTGGTGCGCGACAGGATTTCGCCGTTGACCGACACCACGCGCTCGATGCCGAGCGCCACCGACAGGCCGCCGGCGACCTCGAAGCCGCCGCGGGCGCTGTCCAGCGTCTCGGCCCCGACCGGGGTGCCGAAGCCGGCGATGCCGGCGCCGTCGGCGGCCTGCACGGCGGGCATGGTGCCGACAGCGGCGCACAAGGCGCCCAGCAGGGCGCTACGTTGGATCATCGATTTGAAGTTGGGCCAGCGCATATCACATCCTTTGGTCAAAAATCGCCAGGGCCGAACTTCGGCAGCGAGGCGCTGAGCTGGTCCTGGTGCATGCCGGCGCCGAGCGGCGCGCGCGGGGCGCCGCGCCAGTCTTCGGGCGTGTTGAAGGCAATGCCATCCTTGTGGCTGTGGATCACGAACAGGATCTTGTTGCGCCAGATTTCCTGGAACCGCTCCATGCTCACCACGCGGTTGCCGGTGGACGGGTCGCCGATCAGGATGCGGCCGTCCTCGGCGCCTTTCACCACCACGAAGTGGTTGAAGCCGCGGTCGGTAATCAGGACGATGGCCGGGAGTTTTTCGGCGATCAGTTTTTCGATCGGCAGCTTGAAGCCGTCGGCGCGGAAGCCGCGCGTGGCCAGGAAGCGCTGCATGTCGAGCAGCGAAAAGCCTTCCTTGTGAATCTTGGGCTTGTCGCCCGTGTCGTACATCTGCTGGAACACGTCCTGTTCCGGCACCGGGGTGCCGTAGTGGTGCGACAGCAGGGTCGACAAGGCGGCGGCGCCGCAACTGTAGTCGTACTGCTGGCGCGTGGTGCGCTTGAACTTGATGTCCTTGAGGCTGGTGACCGGCACGTTCACGCGCCCGACGACCGCCAGTTCGAGTGCTGGCGCCGGAGCCGGCGCCAGCAGGATGCCGCACAGGGCGGCGAGGAAGATGCCGTGCTTCATTCTCTTCCCGTGCTCATTGCAACTGCAGGTTGATGACGGTCGCGTTCTGGATCAGGACGTTCGCGCCGGAGTTCTGGATCACGACCGGCAAGCCCGAGGAGTTCGCGAACGAGCCGTTGTCGATGACGTTGAAGCCGGTGGTCACATTGGTCGCCGTGTTGTTGCCGACCGTGCCGCCAAGCGTCGCCTCGGTGGTCACGATGTCGGCGCCGCCACGCAGGCCGCCCAGTTCCTCGGCGTCGGTCGTCTTGCCCCAGTCCTTGGCGAAACCGTCGTCCCGGCCCGGTGCGACATCCACCTTCGACAGGAAGCCAACCACCACCGGCAGCTTCGCCGGTTCCGCTGCCTGGGCCGCGGCCGGCAGCGCCATGCAGGCCGCCAGCAGGAGAGCGCTAATCTGGAAATTGCGTTTCATGATGCCTCGCTCGTAAAGCCGCCACGCGGCGGGATGCCGCGTGGCGAAAACGGTGCGGTTCAGCGCATGGGCCGCGACCCGCACCGTCGGTTGGCCGATTACTGGCCGCCGCTTGGGGTGCCGGCGCCGCCGACGTTCATGTTCGATTGAACGTTGACGCTTTGCTGGATCAGCGACGAGAAGCCGTTGTTCTGGCTGATGATCGAGATACCAGCTGCCGACTGAGCGATGTTGCTCATCGAGTTCGACATGTCGAAGTTACCTGCCGACACGTTGTTGGTGCCGCCGTTGCCGCCGGTGCCAGCGCCGCCGAAGCCGCCGGTGCCTGCGCCAGCCACCATTTCGCCGGTCGAGCCGCCAGCACCGCCGTTGGTGGTGCCGCCCGCGCCGCCTGCACCGCCGGCGCCCGAGGTCGCGTCGCCCGAGGTGGCCGAACCGCCGGTAGCCGAGCCGCCGGTCGACGCGCCGCCGGCGCCGCCGGTGCCGGTCGATGCGGTCGATTCAGCGCCGTTGCCGCCCATGCCGCCCGCGCCTGCGGTGCCGCCCTGGCCGGCGCCGCCTGCGCCGCCCATGCCTTCGGCGCCGTTACCGCCGGTGCCAGCCGTGCCAGCTGCGCCCGAGCCGCCTGCGCCTGCAGTGCCAGCCGCGCCCGCGCCGCCGGTGCCGGCCAGCGAAGCGCCCGCGCCTGCGGTGCCGCCGGTGGCTGCGCCGCCAGCTGCGCCGGCGCCCGAGGTGTTGGTGCCAGCCGCGCCCGAACCGCCTGCGCCGCCTGCTGCGCCGGCGCCGCCGGTGCCGGCCATCGAGTCACCCGCGGTGCCCGAGCTGGCGCCGCTGGTTGGGCTGCCTGCGGTCGAGGTGCCGCCGGTGTTGCTTGCGCCACCGCTGGCGCCGCCCGAACCGGCAGGGTCAGAACCTGGGGTCCCGCCTGCGCCGGTCGACGCAGTGGCGTCGCCGATCGAGGCGCCGCCGCCGCTGGCGCCGTTCGATGCGGTCAGGCTCGAGCCGGTCGAGGAACCGCCCATGCCGCCAGCGCCGCCCAGGCCACCCGCTGCACCCGCGCCGCCGTTCGATTCGCCCGCGCCGCCTGCGCCGCCGGCGCCGGTGGAGATGGAACCGTTCGCGCCGCCGTTGCCGCCAGCCAGCGAGCCGGTCGCGCCGCCGGCGCCGCCGGTGGCCATGCCGCCTGCTGCGCCGTTGCCGCCGTTGGCTGCGCCGCCCGAAGCGCCGGCGCCGCCGCTGCCTGCGCCGCCTGCCGCGCCGTTGCCGCCGGCAGCGTAGCCGCCAGCCGCGCCCGATGCGCCTGCGCCGCCGACCGAGTCAGCCGCGCCCGATGCGCCGCCGGCGCCGCCGGATGCGTTGCCGACGGTCGAAGCGCCGGTCGATGCGGTGCCGGCAGCTGCGTAGCCGCCTGCGCCGCCAGCCGCGCCAGCCGCGCCGTTACCGGTGCCGCCGGCTGCGCCGGTGGCCGAGTTCGCGCCGCCGTTGCCCACGCCGCCTGCTGCGCCCCAGCCGCCTGCGCCGTTGGCGCCGCCGGTGTTCGACGCGTTGTTGCCGATGTTGCTGATGTTGTTGCCCGACACGCTGCCGCTCATCGTGCTGACGGCATTGGCGGTCGAGGTGTTGAACGAGTTGGCGACCGACGAGTTGGCGCTGCCGCCGTTGTTGGCCGCTGCCGCGCCTGCGGCTGCCGCGCGGGCGTCACCCGAGCTGTTGTTCTGGCCCGAGCTGTCCTGGCTGCTGTCGTTGGTGGTGTTGGTGGTGATCGTGTCGTTGCTGTCGATCGTTTCGGTACGGGTGTTGGTGCGCGTGTCGGTGTTGGTGGTCGACGCGGTGCGGTTGTCCGAGTTGTCCACCTGGTTGTTGTTATTGGTCGTGTTGGTGCTGTTGTTGTTTTGCTGGCTGTTGTTGTTCTGCTGGCTGTTGTTGTTGGCCTGCGTGTTGTCGGTGTTAGTCGCCGTGTTGTTGCTGTTGGCCTGGCTGTTGTCGGTGTTGGTCGTGGTGTTCGTTGCCGTGTTGTTGCTGTCGTTCATGCTGCTATTGGTGTTCGTCGACGTGGCAGTGTTATTGCTGTCGTTCATGCTGTTGTTGGTATTCGTGGTCGTTGCGGTGTTGCCGTTGTTGCGCGAGTCAGTGACAGTGCTGTTATCGGTCGTGATCGTCGAAGTCTGGGTGTTGCCGCCGCGGACGTCGTTGACGGAATTTTCTTGTGCGTGGGCCATGCTGAATGCCAGGGCGATCGCGGTTGCCAGGATAGTGCGCTTCATTATTGCTCCCCTAATGTCACTGAGTTGAATTCCCGGGGTCCCATGACGCCCGGTCCATCCGTCTAATAGCAGGAGCCATGCCAGGCGAATGCGCAATTCTTAAGTCATTGATTATGTAGGACTAATTTGATGAGTTTCAGTCGTGTGACAGGGATAAATGAAGGCGAACAATAGCTCACAATCAAAGTGTCTCAGAGTTGTGACAAAGTTATCTAAAAGTTCATGAAACTGTATCAAATTGCAAGCGTTACAGGGTGTCTACAGAATGAAGGCATGGACAGCGCACGCTGCCCAAAGGCAAGCGTGCGATCGGAAAAGCCTGTCAAATCAAGGGGAGACGCCGTAGGACGCGGCCGACGGCAGGGAAGGGAGGTGGCTTACGGGGAAATCGAATGCTTGGCCATCAGGCGATACAGTGTCATGCGCGAGACACCCAGGTCGCGCGCGGCCTGGCTGATATTGTTGCCGCTGCGCGCCAGGCTTTCGCCGATCGCGATGCGCTCGGCCGACAGGCGCGAATTGCCGAGGCCTTCCTTGACCGGGCAGATCGGGCCGGCGCTGGGCAGGTCGAGGTCTTCCGGCATGATCAGGCGCTGCTCGGCCAGCACCATGGCGCGCCGCACCCGGTTGATCAGTTCGCGCACATTGCCCGGCCAGTCGTAGCGCGCCATGGCCTGCAGCGCTTCGCGGCTCACGCCCTTCAGCTGCGGGCTGCGTTCGGCCGCATACTTGTTGAAGATGAGGTCGGTCAGCAGCGGCAAGTCTTCCTTGCGCTCGCGCAGCGGCGGCACCCGGATCGGGAACACGCTCAGGCGGTAATACAAGTCTTCGCGGAAGCGCCCCTCGGCCACCGCCTGCGGCAGGTTGACGTGGGTGGCGGCAATCACGCGCGCATCGACCGCGATGGTGCGGGTGCCGCCGACGCGGTAGATCACGCGCTCTTGCAAAAAGCGCAGCAGGCTGGCTTGCAGGTCGAGCGGCAGGTCGCCGATCTCGTCCAGGAAGATGCTGCCGCCGGACGCTGCTTCGAGCAGGCCCTGCTTGTCGCGGGTGGCGCCGGTGAAGGCGCCGCGTTCATGGCCGAACAGTTCCGAATGGATCAGCGCCGGCGCCACGGCCGCGCAATTGATGGCGATGAAGGGACCGCCCGCGCGTTGCGACTGCAGGTGGATTTCCTGGGCCGCGAGTTCCTTGCCGCTGCCGCTCTCTCCCGAGATCAGCACCGGCGCGTCGACCGCGGCGATCTTGTCGATGTGGGCGCGCAGGCGCTCGATGGCGCGCGAGGCGCCGTCGATGTGGCTGGCGCGCTGGGCGTCCAGGCGCCGCTGCGGCGGGATGGTCTTGGCCAGCGTCGCCATGCCGTGCGCGTGGCCGAGCGAATGCTTCAGGCGCAAGGCGTCCACCGGCCGCGTATGGAAATCGAACAGGTGGGCGGCGACCAGCTCGCGCAGCGCCGGCTGCTCGAGGCGCGGCGCATCGAATACGCCGATCCAGCGCGTGTGGTGATGCTGGCGCAGAAAGCGCTCGACCTCGGCGTCGGCGGCGCCGTCGCTGCGGTCGAGCAGCAGGCCCACCCCGTAATGCTGCTGCGACAAGACCTTGCGCGCGGCGGCGATATTCTCGACCACGCACACATCCCAGCCGGGAAGCTCGCCGTGGCAAGCGCGTGCGCGAACACTGCCTTCACTCGAAATGCATAAGAGACGTTTAACAGACACCGTTGCCCTCGTTATCGCTGGTGGTTGCCAGCTTCGTTGTTGTGAGTCCCGGTGCGCGATGGCATGACTCATCCCTGCGGCAGCCGATCCCGTCACGCGGGTTGCTGACACGAAAAGTATCGTTCAATTAAACCTGAAAGACATTTTCCATGGCGCACAAACATTAATAGAAACTCAATGACATGTGCAATCATGCATTTTGTATTTACTTTTCTGTATGGATATCAACGCAATATTGTTTGTTCCGTGATATCGATCTTACCGGGCTCGGCCCTATGCGGGAAGGATGGCGTGGGTCTCGCAGCGCTGCTGAGCAGCTTGTTAGCGCTTTTCACGTTGTACCGGTCCAACAAGGGCCCTCGAAAGATTCCGTGGCGCAGCAAACCGGGGGCGCCGGCCTTGCTGGCGCCATGGCGGCCAATGGCGCGGTCCGTCCGCGGCCTGCTTGTATAATGCGGCAACACCCACCTGCTTTGCACATATGACCAATACCACCCACTTCGGCTACAAGACCGTCGCCGAGGACCAGAAGGTCCAGGAAGTCGCCAAGGTTTTCCATTCGGTCGCCTCGAAGTACGACGTCATGAACGACTTGATGTCGGCCGGGCTGCACCGCGCCTGGAAGCTGTTCACGATCGCCCAGGCCGGCGTGCGTCCCGGCTTCAAGGTGCTCGATATTGCCGGCGGCACCGGCGACCTGGCCAAGGCCTTCGCGAAGCAGGCGGGCAAGACCGGCGAAGTCTGGCTCACCGACATCAACGAGTCGATGCTGCGCGTCGGCCGCGATCGACTCTTGAATAAAGGGCTTGTCACCCCAACCATGTTGTGTGACGCCGAAAAATTGCCGTTCCCAGACAATTACTTCGACCGGGTCAGCGTCGCCTTCGGCCTGCGCAATATGACCCATAAAGACCAGGCCCTGGCCGAGATGCGCCGGGTGCTCAAGCCGGGCGGCAAGCTGCTGGTGCTGGAATTTTCAAAAGTGATCGCCCCATTGCAAAAGCCGTACGATGTGTATTCGTTCTCGGTGCTGCCGTGGCTGGGCCAGAAGATCGCCGGCGATGCCGAGAGCTATCGCTACCTGGCCGAATCGATTCGCATGCACCCTGACCAGGACACCCTGAAGGGGATGATGCAAGACGTGGGACTGGAGCGGGTCCAGTATTTCAACCTGACGGCGGGTGTGGCCGCATTGCACACCGGTATCAAACTGTAGTTTCAATTCTAAGGACGGAGACGATGAAAAAATTCCTGGTCACGACGATGTTGGCAGTCACCACGTTCGCGATGGTGGCGGACGCCTTCGCCCGACCAATGGGTGGCAAGCGTTCGATGGGACGGCAATCGCAGTCCGTGCAGCAGCAGGGCCCGGCCCCTGCGCCGGCCCAGAACATGCAGCGCCAGACGCCGAATTCGGCAGCGCCTGCCGCCGCTGGCGCAGGCGCCGCGGGCGCGGCCGCCGCTGCCAAGAAACCGAGCATGATGCGGAATATCCTGGGCGGCGCACTGCTGGGCCTGGGCCTGGGCATGCTGCTGTCGCACCTGGGCATCGGCGGCGCGCTGGCAAGCGCGATCTCGGCGATCCTCATGATCGCGCTGATCGGCGGCGTGATCTTCTTCATCGTGCGCATGCTGCGTCGCAAGGACACGCCGGCCAATCCATCGGCCGCGACGTTCGGCGCCGGCTCCGGCTTCAAGCCGCAGCAGGCCGGCGCCGGCGCCACGCCAGAAATCGGCTCGGGCCTGCGTAACAGCCCTTCGGCTTTCCAGGGCAATGTGGCGCTCGATAAAGGTGGCGCAGCGGGCTTTGGCGGCGCTGCCGCCGCGCCGGCCTACCAGCAATGGGGCGTGCCAAGCGACTTCGACAGCGAAACCTTCCTGCGCCATGCGAAATCGTCCTTCATCCGCATGCAGGCGGCCTGGGACCGCGGCGACACCGACGACCTGCGCGAATTCACCGCGCCCGAAGTCTTTGCCGAACTCAAGATGCAGATCCAGGAACGCGGCGGCGTGGCCGACTACACCGATGTGGTCAATATCGACGCCCAGTTGCTGGGCATCGAAAAGACCGCCACCGACTACCTGGCGAGCGTGCAGTTCAACGCCATGATCCGCAGCGCGAAAGACGCGCTGCCGGAGCCGTTCGTCGAAGTCTGGAATATGTCGAAGCCGCTGTCGGGCTCGGGCGGCTGGGTGCTGGCCGGTATTCAGCAGACGAACTAAGTTCGTCAGTTTTGGCGGAATTATTTTTCGATAAACATTCCGTGTCGCCGGGTTTGCGCCCGGCAAACTGGTAAGATCAAAACCGCCCGCATCAGCCCGGGCGGTTTTGTTTTTTAAGGGTCGTCTTGTTCATGTTGCCGAGTCTTTCTTCCTTGTCGCCGCAGCACGCGCTCACGCTGTCCGCGGTCGCCGCGATCAACCATTTGCTGGCCCAGGAAGCCTGGGCCCGGGCCCTGCTTGCGCGCCATGCCGGCAAGGACGCCTGCATCGACGCCGGCCTGGTCCGGCTGCGCCTGCATGTCGCGCGCGACGGCCTGCTCGAAGCCAGCCAGGATGACGCCGCCCCCGGCGTCACGATCCGGGTCAAGCCGGCCGACCTGCCGCTGATTGCCCAGGACCGCACGCGCGCCTTGTCGTACGTGAAGATCGAAGGCGACGCCGAGTTCGCCAACGTGATCTCGCAGCTGGCCAATGGCGTGCGCTGGGATGCCGAGCACGATCTCGAGCGGGTAGTGGGGCCGCTGGGCGCGCGGCGCCTGGTCGCGACCGCGCGCCGCGGCGCCGGCGGCGCGGCCGAAGCGGGGCGGCGCCTGGCCGAGAACCTGGCCGAGTTCCTGGCCGAAGAGCGGCCTGTATTGGTGCGGCCGGCGCAGCGCGAAGCCTTCGCCACCGACGTGGTGCGCCTGCGCGACGACGTCGAGCGCACCGCCAAGCGCATAGCAAGGCTCGAGCAACAACTGGCCCAGCGCGATGCCGCGCAACCCTCCACCCTGATTCTTGCCCGCGCAGATCACCATCCGGATCGTCGATGATATTGAAATTCCTGCGCCTGCTGCGCATTCTCACCGTCTTCACCAGGTACGGCCTGGACGAGATCGCCGTCACCAGCATCAATGCGCCGCGCACCGCGCGCCTGATGAACACCTTCTTCTTCTGGCGCACGATCACCTCGCCGCGCGCGATCCGCCTGCGCCAGGCGCTCGAAGAGCTGGGGCCGATCTTCGTGAAGTTCGGCCAGGTGCTGTCGACCCGGCGCGACCTGGTGCCGCCCGATATCGCCGACGAGCTGGCGCTGCTGCAAGACCGCGTGCCGCCGTTCGGTTCCGACCTGGCCGTGGCCCAGATCACGCGCTCGCTGGGCGCCCATCCCGATGAATTGTTTGCCTGGTTCGAGCGCGAACCGGTGGCCTCGGCCTCGATCGCGCAAGTCCACTTCGCCCAGCTGAAGGATGGCAAGGACGTCGCGGTCAAGGTGCTACGTCCCGGCATGAAGAAGCTGATCGACGAAGACATGGCCCTGATGCGCATGGCGGCCAACCTGATCGAGCGCGTGTGGGGCGAGGCGCGGCGCCTGAAGCCGCGCGAAGTCGTGGCCGAGTTCGACAAATACCTGCACGACGAGCTGGACCTGATGCGCGAGGCGGCCAACGCCAGCCAGTTGCGCCGCAACTTCGCCGGTTCCGACTTGCTGATGGTGCCCGAGATGTATTGGGACTATTGCTCGAGCAGCGTGATCGTGATGGAGCGCATGCATGGCATCCCGATCTCGCAGATCGACCGCCTGGCCGCGGCCGGCGTCGACCTCAAGAAGCTGTCGAGCGATGGCGTGGAGATTTTCTTTACCCAGGTGTTCCGTGACGGCTTCTTCCACGCCGACATGCACCCGGGGAATATCCTGGTCTCGACCGCGCCCGAGACGCTGGGCCGCTATATCGCGCTGGACTTCGGCATCGTCGGCACGCTGAACGACTTCGACAAGGATTACCTGTCGCAGAACTTCCTGGCCTTCTTCCGCCGCGACTACAAGCGCGTGGCCGAGGCGCATATCGAATCGGGCTGGGCCCCGCAGAACACGCGGGTGGACGAGCTCGAAGCGGCGGTGCGCGCCTGCTGCGAGCCGATCTTCGACCGGCCATTGAAGGACATCTCGTTCGGCCAGGTGCTGCTGCGCCTGTTCCAGACCTCGCGCCGTTTCAATGTCGAGGTCCAGCCGCAGCTCGTGCTGCTGCAAAAGACCCTGCTCAATATCGAGGGGCTGGGACGCCAGCTCGATCCCGACCTCGACCTGTGGAAGACCGCCAAGCCCTATCTGGAGCGCTGGATGACGGAGCAGGTCGGCTGGAAAGGCCTGACCGAGCGCCTGCGCGCCGAGGCGCCGCGCTATGCCCAGATCTTCCCGCAACTGCCGCGCCTGGTACACCAGGTGCTGGAGCGCGAAGCGAAGGGGCAGGTCGGACATTCGCATCTCGGCAGTAACGACATGGTGGCGATGCTGCTGCTCGAGCAGCGCCGTACCAATCGCATGCTGGCGTTTTTGACCTGCATGGCGGCCGGGTTCGGTGTGGGGCTGGTGGCGCTGTACCTGCTGTAGCAGCCACCAAAAGAAAAAGCCCGCATACGCGGGCTTGGCAAGCTAGTGTTCTTGTACGGACCGCGCTGATGCAGGCATCGCGCAGTCTTCTGTTTCTTCTTTGCGGGGAGTGGCTGGTATTTCCAACCACCAACATTCGGTGAAGAAGGCCGTATTAAAACATCTGCGGCATGCTTGAGCAAACGAAACACTTGTTGACGATGGTGAAAAACAACATCGTCTCGTGCGCGCTTGCCCCTATCCCGAGTCTGTGTCAGCCAATGCAGGCCCAAACGGCAAATCTCCGTGTAAAAGCTTTATAATTCAGGGTTTTGAAGATTTTTGCGGAGCACTCAGCATGCCGATTTACGCCTACCGCTGCGAAGAATGCGGTTTTACCAAAGATGTACTGCAAAAAATATCGGATCCGGTCCTGACCGTCTGCCCGTCCTGCGCCAAGCCGTCCTTCAAGAAACAGGTGACGGCCGCCGGCTTCCAGCTCAAGGGCAGCGGCTGGTACGTGACCGATTTCCGCGGCGGCACGCCGCCCGCGACCGGCACCGCCGGCAATGGCAGTGGTGCGGCCCCAGCCTCGCCGGCCGCATCGACCGAGGCCAGCGCCCCGGCGGCGACCCCAGCGGCCCCGGCCACGCCGAGCACGCCGAGCGGCGGCAGCGACAAGGGCGGCACCTGATCCGGGCGCGGCTTTGACGCCGCACGCCAACAAGAATAACGGGAATCCGATGCGCAAATATTTCATCACCGGCTTGCTGGTCCTGGTGCCCCTGGTCATTACGGCCTGGGTCCTGAACCTGATCATCGGCACGCTTGACCAGTCGCTGCTGTTCGTGCCCGATGCCTGGCAGCCGCGCACCATGTTCGGCGTCGACATACCGGGCTTCGGCGCGGTGCTGACCCTGGCCATCGTGTTCCTGACCGGCCTGCTGACCAACAACCTGGTCGGCAACTACATCGTGCGCCTGGGCGAGCGCCTGCTCAAGCGGGTGCCGGTGGTGAGCTCGCTGTACGGCAGCGTCAAGCAGGTGTCGGACACGCTGTTCTCGCCGTCGGGCAATGCCTTCCGCCAGGCGGTGCTGGTTCCGTATCCGCATGCCGATTCGTATACCATCGCCTTCCTCACCGGCGTGCCGGGCGGCGAAGTGGCGGGCCACCTGGGCGGCGACTACGTGAGCGTCTATGTGCCGACCACCCCGAACCCGACCTCCGGCTTCTTCCTGATGATGGAACGCAGCCGCGTGAAAGAGCTGGACATGACGGTCGATGCGGCCTTGAAGTACATCGTCTCGATGGGCGTGGTCGCGCCGGCCGAGGTGCCGGTGAATGCGCCGGCCGCAGCGATCAAGTAACACCGAATCAAAGAACAGAGGCCGCCCTCGATGGCGGCGCGAGCAATCAACCAACCTGGAACGAAAACTATGTCCACCATGCGTACCAACTACTGCGGCCTCGTGACCGAGGAACTGCTGGGCCAAACCGTCAGCCTGTGCGGCTGGGTGCACCGCCGCCGTGACCACGGCGGCGTGATCTTCATCGACCTGCGCGACCGCGAAGGCCTGGTGCAGGTGGTCTGCCATCCGGACAACGCCGCCGTCTTCAAGGCCGCCGAGCACGTGCGCAACGAGTACTGCCTGCGCATCGTCGGCACCGTGACCAACCGCCTGGAAGGCACGGTCAACAACAACCTGAAGTCGGGCAAGATCGAGATCAACGCCAGCGAAGTCGAAGTGCTGAACGCCTCGGTGCCGGTCCCGTTCCAGCTGGACGACGACAACCTGTCGGAAACCACCCGCCTGACCCACCGCGTGCTCGACCTGCGCCGCGCCCAGATGCAGCACAACCTCAAGCTGCGCTACAAGGTGTCGATGGAAGTGCGCAAATACCTGGACAACCTGGGCTTCATCGACATCGAAACCCCGATGCTGACCAAGTCGACCCCGGAAGGCGCGCGCGACTACCTGGTGCCGTCGCGCGTCAACGCCGGCAACTTCTTCGCGCTGCCGCAGTCGCCGCAGCTGTTCAAGCAGCTGCTGATGGTCGCCAACTTCGACCGCTACTACCAGATCACCAAGTGTTTCCGCGACGAAGACCTGCGCGCCGACCGCCAGCCTGAATTCACCCAGATCGACTGCGAAACCTCGTTCCTGACCGAGCAAGAGATTCGCGACCTGTTCGAAGAAATGATGCGCGTCGTGTTCAAGAACACCGCCGGCGTCGACCTGCCGAACCCGTTCCCGGTGATGGACTTCGCCACCGCGATGGGCAAGTACGGTTCCGACAAGCCGGACATGCGCGTCAAGCTCGAGTTCACCGAACTGACCGAGCTGATGAAGTCGGTCGAGTTCAAGGTGTTCAACAGCGCCGCCAACCTGCCGAACGGCCGCGTGGTCGGCATGCGCGTGCCGCAGGGCGGTTCGATGCCGCGTTCGGAAATCGACGCCTACACCCAGTTCGTCGCGATCTACGGCGCCAAGGGCCTGGCCTACATCAAGGTCAACGAGAAGGCAAAAGGCCGTGACGGCCTGCAGTCGCCGATCGTGAAAAACCTGTCCGACGAAGTGCTCGCCCAGGTCCTGGAGCTGACCGGCGCGCAAGACGGCGACCTGATCTTCTTCGGCGCCGATAAAGCCAAGGTCGTCAACGACGCCATCGGCGCGCTGCGCGTCAAGATCGGCCACTCGGAATTCGGCAAGAAGGCCGGCCTGTTCGACGAAGTGTGGTCGCCGCTGTGGGTGATCGACTTCCCGATGTTCGAATACGACGAAGACGGCGACCGCTGGACCGCGACCCACCACCCGTTCACCGCACCGAAGGATGGCCACGAAGACATGCTGGAGACCAATCCAGGCGCCTGCATCGCCAAGGCCTACGACATGGTCCTGAACGGCTGGGAACTGGGTGGCGGCTCGATCCGTATCCACCGCGAGGAAGTCCAGAGCAAGGTGTTCCGCGCGCTGAAGATCGACGCCGAAGAAGCG
>Ga0308157_10003016_pt1 | contig 25663 bp, 21 predicted proteins | sample PhyBR1_FD_201035 | JGI IMG/M metagenome (GOLD analysis project Ga0308157, IMG submission 201035) | Phyllosphere microbial communities from UC Gill Tract Community Farm, Albany, California, United States - DLSLB.R1 | ecosystem: Host-associated > Plants > Phyllosphere > Unclassified | place: USA...
CGGCCTGATCGGCCACAACGGCGCCGGCAAGAGCACCTTGTTCAAGCTGATGCTGGGCCTGATCACGCCCAGCAGCGGCACGCTGCACGTGCTCGGCCAGCGCACCGGCGCCCCGACGTTCCGCCAGGCGCGGCGCCGGATCGGCTACCTGCCCGAGAACTTCGTCACCTACGACAACCTCAGCGGCAGGGAAGTGCTGCACCTGTTCGCCGACCTGAAGCGGGTGGCGCGCGGCGCCTGCCCGGCGTTGCTGGAACAGGTCGGCCTGGCCGGCGCCGCCGACCGGCCGGTGCACGGCTATTCGAAAGGCATGCGGCAACGGCTGGGCCTGGCGCAAGCGCTGCTCGGCGAACCGGACCTGATCTTCCTCGATGAACCGACCAACGGCCTCGACCCGCAAGGCATCGCCGATTTCTACGCCATCCTGCGCGCTGTGCGCGCACGGGGCGCCACCATCGTCATCACCTCGCACATCCTGGCCGAGATCCAGGACCGGGTGGACCGGCTGGTGATCATGCACGGCGGGCGCATCGCCGCCCAGGGCACGCTGGCGCAGCTGCGCAGCGGCATGGCGTTGCGGCTGGGCGTGGTGGCGACCGTGGACGAAGTGGACCAGACTGCCGCCGTGGCCGCCCTGGCCGCGCTGCCGGGCGACGCCTCCGGTGCGCCGACGCTGGAACGCGAGGGCACGCGCTTCGACGTGCGCTGCGCCGCCGCCGACAAGCTGGCGGTGCTGGCCGCGCTGCTGCCGCACGCGCGCGACATCGCGCTGCACGAGCCCACGCTGGAACAGGTCTTCCTCGGTTATGGAGGTGCGTATGCCAGCTCCCATTGAATGGCGCCAGGTGTGGATCATCGCCGCCAAGGAATGGCGCGACCGCCTGCGCAACCGCTGGGTGCTGGCGGTGGCGGTGGTGTTCGCCGTGTTCGCGCTGGCGATCGCCTATTTCGGCGCGGTGCAGCAAGGGCAGGTGGGCTTCCACGGCGGCGACGCCACCATCGCCAGCCTGGCCAGCCTGGTCATCTACCTGGTGCCGCTGATCGCGCTGCTGCTGGGCTATGACGCCATCGTCGGCGAGCGCGAGCGCGGGGCGCTGGAGCTGCTGCTGTCGATGCCGATCAGCCGGCTCGAGGTCCTGTGCGGCAAATACCTCGGCCTGGCGGCGGCGCTGACCACCGCCACCGCGCTCGGCTTCGGCGTCGGCCTGCTGCCGCTGTCGTCCGAATTGACGGTGGGCGAGGGCGAGCGCTACGCGCTGTTTGTCGCCAGCGCGGTGCTGATGGGGATGGCTTTCCTCAGCATCGCCGTGCTGGTGTCGGTGATCGCCCGCGACCGCGTGCGCGCCAGCGGCGCCGCGCTGGCCTTGTGGTTCTTCTTTGTTTTGGTGTTCGACTTGCTGCTGATGGGCGCCCTGGTGTTGAGCCAGGGCGGCCTGAGCAGCGGCGCCTTCGCCGCGCTGCTGATGCTCAACCCCGCCGATGTGTTCCGGCTGCTGAACGTCTTCAGCTCGGACCAGGCGCAGGGCATGTACGGCCTGGCCACCGTCATGCCGCCGGCCTGGACCCAGCCGGCGGTGCTGCTGGCGGTGATGCTGGGCTGGATTGTCGTGCCATTTTATTTTGCTCACAGGAGATTCCGATGAAACTTATCTATCGCCCGCGCTGGCGTTACTGGCTGGTTGCCGCCACGCTGGCCGGTTGCGGCCAGATCGCCCCCTTGCCGCAGGCCCAGGAACCCAGCGCGGACACCGCTTGCGCGCTGGATGGCATGCTGTTGCAGGACTATGCCGGCGCCAAGGGCCAGATCCGCTATGCCGATGGCAAGACCGACTATTTTTGCGATGTGATGGAGCTGCTGGGCGCGATGCTGGCGCCGGAGCAGCATCGCAGCGCCAACGCGCAGTACGTGCAGGACATGGGCGCGGCCGACTGGCATCACCCGCAAGGCAACTGGATCGCCGCGCGCGACGCGGTGTATGTGGTCGGCAGCCGCGCCCGTGGCTCGATGGGCCCGACCATCGTGCCGTTCGCCCGGCAGACCGACGCCGCCTCGTTCGCCAAGCGCGACGGCGGCCAGGTGTTGCGCTTCGCCGATATCCGCGCATCGATGCTGAGTGCGGCCCGCACGGCCGCCGCGCACGCAGACATGGCGCATTGACGGCGCTCCCGATCCGGCCGATGTCGGCCGGGATTTACGTCAGCGCGGCGAGCCGCGCTGTTTCAACCACCCGCAACAAAGAGGTTTAAAAATGAAAGCAATCCAACTCTTCGCAGCGCTGCTGATCGGCGGCGCCGTTACCGCCGCCACCGCCGCAGCCCCGGCCGCGGCTGACAGCGCCAAGGGCGAGAAGATCTACAAGGCGACCTGCATGGCTTGCCACGGCGCCGGCGTGCTCGGCGCGCCCAAGTTCGGCGACAAGGCGGCCTGGGGCCCACGCGTCGCCAAGGGCAAGCCCGCGCTGTACACCAACGCCCTCAACGGCTTCAAGATGATGCCGCCGCGCGGTGGCAATCCGGCCTTGAAGGACGACGAGGTCAAGGCCGTGGTCGACTACATGATCGCAAAGAGTAACTAACCGGTGGGGCGCCTTCCACGGCGCCCCGTCATCGGAGAACAGCATGTTGTGGAATATTGTCAGGCGCGCCGCCGTGCTGGCGGCCGCGCTGTGGCTTGCGGCGGGCTGTGCGCGGCAGGAGCAGCGCCATGTCACCCAAGGCCATGTGTTCGGCACCACGGTGGAGGTCACGGTCTACGGCGGCACGCGCCAGCATGCCGACGCGGCGGCGGCCAAGGTGCTGTCGGAGTTCGACCGGCTGCACCGCAAGCTGCACGCGTGGGAACCGAGCATGCTCACCGGCCTGAACGCGAGCATCGAGCGCGGCGAGCCGTTCCAAGGCGACGAGGAGATGGTCAGCCTGCTCAAGTCGGCGACCAAGCTGTCGGCCAGTTCGGACCAACTATTCAACCCGGCCATCGGCCATCTGATACGGCTGTGGGGCTTCCAGAGCAGCGATATCTGCGCCCACGCGCCGAGCGCGGAGGAGGTGCGGCGCTGGGTCGACGCGCGGCCCAGCTTGAGCGACCTGCGCTACGACGGCACCACCATTTCCAGCGTCAATCCGGCGGTGATGATCGACCTTGGCGGCTATGCCAAGGGCTATGCGCTGGACCGCGCCGCCGCCATCCTGCGCGCCGAGCATGTGCAGGCGGCGCTGGTCAACATCGGCGGCAATGTGCTGGCGCTCGGCCAGCCGGGCGACCGTCCGTGGCAGGTCGGCATCCGCGATCCACGCGGCAGCGGCACGCTGGCCATGGTGACGCTGCACGACAACGAAGCCATCGGCACCAGCGGCGACTACGAGCGCTACTTCATGAAGGATGGCAAGCGCCGTCCGCACATCATCGATCCGCGCACCGGCTATCCGATCGACCTGGTGGCGTCGGTCACCATTGTCACCTCGGGCGGCAGCGATGTCGGCCTGCGCTCGGACGGCAATTCCAAGCCGCTGTTCATCACCGGGCCGGCCGGCTGGGAAGCGATGTCGCGCCGCCTCGGCCTGAACGAGGTGATGATGGTCGACACCACGCGGCGCGTGCTGTTGACACCGGCGATGCGCAGCCGCCTGGAAGGATCTTGATCGGGTGCCGGCATGAAGGTATTATCGATGAGGCAATAACCGCGCACGACGCGCTGTTTGCCCATCTTTAGGAGCCCTACATGAAACGTGTCACCGGCATAGGCGGTGTGTTCTTCAAGTCACCGGATCCGAAGGCCCTGTCCGAATGGTACCGGGTCCATCTTGGGGTGGATATCGGGCCGTGGGGCGGCGCCGCGTTCGACTGGGCCGGGCCGGACAATCCGGGCGGCAAGGGCACCACGGCGTGGAACGTGTTCAAGGCCGACACCGATTACTTCGCGCCGAGCACGTCGAATTTCATGATCAACTACCGGGTGGCCGACCTGCACGGCCTGCTGGCCGCGCTGCGCGCGGAGGGCTGCCGCGTCGAGGACAAGGTCGACGATTCGGAGTACGGCAAGTTCGGCTGGGTGCTGGATCTGGACGGCAACAAGGTCGAGCTGTGGGAGCCGCCCGAAGGCCAGTGATGGCGTGTGGGGAGTCGCTGAAAATTGATTTGAATCAAATCTTTTGTTGATATGGATCAGTATCCTTGTGGAAACTATCTTGTATCGAGGCTACTCATGACGCACCACCAGAGACCACGAGCCACGTCACGCGCGGAGGGTGCGCGTTGCGATTTTTCCTGCATCACGTCGGAGGGGGCATTGTCGGCGGCGTTGCGGCCGGCGTCGCCGGGGCCGGACGGGGCCTGCCTGGACGCCGCCTGCGCCGTGTTCGACGCGCTGCACGAACAGATCGCCGTGTTGGCCAGGGATGGCGCGGTGCTGGCCGTCAACGCCGCCTGGCGCCAGAGCGGCCAGCTGCGGCCGCTGCCCGGGCAGGCGATGCTGACGCCGGACATCGGCAGCGACTACCTGGCCGCCTGCCGCGCGGCCGAGGGCCTGGAGGAGGATGGCGGCATCAAGGCCGAGGCCGGCGTCGGCGCGGTGCTGTCCGGGCGCAGCCGCCAGTTCCAGATGGAGTACGCCAGCCACACGGCGGACCGGCAGCGCTGGTTCCGCATGACGGTGACGCCGATGGCGCACAACTGGCAGGGCGCGTTGGTGGTGCACGAGGACATCACCGAGCGCCACGTGGCCGACGCCGACCTGCGCATCGCCGCCATCGCCTTCGAATCGTCCGAGGGCCTGATGGTGACCGACAACCGCGGCGTGATCCTCAAGGTCAACCGGGCCTTCACCCGCATCACCGGCTACACGATGGCGGAGGCGGTGGGCCGCACGCCGCGCATGCTCAGCTCGGGCCGCCACGACGCCGACTTTTACAAGGCCATGTGGACCACGATCGCCGAGCAAGGCAGCTGGGCCGGCGAGATCTGGAACCGCCGCAAGAACGGCGAGGTCTATCCCGAGCACCTGAGCATCGCGGCGGTGCGCGACCAGGACGGCCACATCAGCAACTACGTGGCGGGACTGAGCGATATCACCCTGAGCAAGGCCGCCAGCGACGCCATCCGCACGCTGGCGTTCTACGATCCGCTGACCCGCCTGCCCAACCGCCGCATGCTGCTGGAGCGGCTGCGCCAGGTGCTGGACGCGAGCAAGCTGCACGACCGCTACGGCGCCCTGATGTTCATCGACCTCGACAATTTCAAGACGCTCAACGACACGCTGGGCCACAACATCGGCGACCTGCTGCTGCAACAGGTGGGCGCGCGCCTGCAGGCCTGCCTGCGCCAGGGCGACACGGTGGCGCGCCTGGGCGGCGACGAATTCGTGGTGCTGCTGGAGGGCCTGGGCTGCGACGAGCCGGGCGCGATCGCGCACGCCGAGGCGGTGGGCGCGAAGATCCTGAGCGAGCTCAACCACCCCTATACGCTGGGCGCGCACCAGTGCCACAGCACGCCGAGCATGGGCGTGACGCTGTTCCACGACGGCTGGCCGGCGCAGCCGGAGGAGTTGCTGATGCAGGCCGACATCGCCATGTACCAGGCCAAGCAGACCGGCCGTAACGGCCTGCGCTTCTTCGACCAGAAAATGCAGGACAGCATCAGCAGCCGGGCGCGGCTGGAGGAAGCGCTGCGCCACGCCATCCTCGAGCATCAGTTCGAGCTGTACTACCAGGTCCAGGTGAACGGGACGGGCAAGCCGATCGGCGCCGAGGCGCTGATCCGCTGGCGCCTGGCCGACCGCAGCTTCATGGCGCCGGACAGCTTCATCCCGGTGGCCGAGGAGACCGGCCTGATCGTGCCGATCGGCCAGTGGGTGATCGACACCGCCTGCGCCCAGCTGCGCCAGTGGCGCAACGAGCCGGGCATGGCGCATCTGGTGATGGCGGTCAACGTCAGCGCCGCCCAGTTCCACCAGCGCGATTTCTGCGAGCAGGTGCGGACCGCGCTGGAGCGCCACGGCATCGACCCGGCGCTGCTCAAGCTGGAGCTGACCGAGGGCATGCTGCTGGAGAATATCGAGGAAACCATCAACATCATGCAGCAGTTGCGCCACCTGGGCGTGCGCTTCTCGCTGGACGACTTCGGCACCGGCTACTCGTCGCTGCAGTACCTCAAGCGCCTGCCGCTGAGCCAGCTGAAGATCGACCGCTCCTTCGTGCGCGACCTGGCCAGCGACAGCAGCGACCAGGCCATCGTGCTGACCATCATCGCGATTTCCCGCAGCCTGGGCCTGGACGTCATCGCCGAGGGCGTGGAGACCGCCGAGCAGGCGGCGCTGCTGGAGCAGTCGGGCTGCCACCGCTACCAGGGCTATCTGTACGGCCGCCCGCTGCCCGCCGACCAGTTCCGCGTGTGGCTGGCCAAGTGCGCCGGCGTGCAGGAGCGCGCCGCGATCGAGTGAGGGCAGCCCCGGATTATTTGATCTGCATCATGGATTTGGCCGCGCCAACCGCCCATAGTCATGGTTGGCGGCGCAGCCTGCGCCGGCCCGAACCACAAAGAGGCATATCATGGAAGAAACCGGCTGGACCCCGGACATGGCGCTGGGCATACCGCTGTTCGACGAGGCGCACGAGGCGCTGGCCGAGCAGATCAAGACGCTCATGCACAGCAAGGACGAAGACTTCGCCAGTGGCCTGGAACAATTGGTGGACTGCCTGGACGCCGATTTCCGCCACGAGGAAACGCTGATGGAGGCGATCGACTATCCCGCGCTGCACAGCCACCGCGAACAGCACGCCCGTGTGCTGAGCAAGCTGAATCAACTGAACCTGAACGACCTGAAAAGCTGCCGCACCGCCGTCGGGCTGGTGTTGCCGTGGTTCCACGCCCACCTGGCCACGGCCGACACGGCGCTGGCCATCGCGCTGCAGATGAGCGGCCTCGATCTCGACGAGGCGTCGGCCAAGGCCCACTGACGGTTCGCCGTGGTCAGGGCCGGTGCACCGCGCGGCGGCCCAGCACCACGTGCAGCACGAACAGCAGCGCGGCCGCCAGGCCGATGACCCAGTGGATCGCCGACCACGCGGAGCGGTCGCTCTCGCCCGCGAGATAGTACAGGCCGAAGCCGCTGGCGGTCAGCAGCGCCATCGCGCCTATCATGCCCCATCCGGTCGCCAGGTTGCGGCCGGCCTTGAGCGCGCGGCGGATGTGCGCGTTCATCAGGCTGCCGAGGAAGAACAGCATCGCCATCGCGGCGGCGCCATGCAGCTTCATCGACCACGGTTCCAATGGATTGACGGTCTCCCCGAATTGTCCGACAGGACGGAAGAAGTAGCGCGCCAGCAGCCATGCGGCGCCGCTCAGCAGCAGCGCGGCGAAACTGGCATAGATGCAGCGGCGGTGCCAGCGCTCGACGCGCAGGTTGATGTGGGGACGGTGGCGGTGTGTATGCATCGGCTAGATTATAAACGCTGCGGCCTGCAATCCGGCCAGCGCGGGGTGCCGGGCGTCGCCGCTGGCCAGCACCACCTTGGTCAGCGCGTCGGCGATGTCGCAGCGCGGCGCCCGCACCGACACGCTGGCCGGCGTCACCAGCGGCTCGCCGCTGCGGCCGTCGACCAGCGCGCTCACTTGCCGGCCGCCGTGGCGGCGCGCGGAAAAATAGGAGGCCGATGTCGCCAGCGCTTCGTTGCGCAGCACCAGCTGGGCGCCGACGCGCTGCGGCGCCTGCGGATCGCGCACGGCCACCGGCCAGTCACGCTCGCCGAAGGCGCGCAGGTCGCCGCCGGCGTTGACGCAGCCGCTGGCGACGCCCGCGCGCTGCAAGGCCTCGACCGCGAGATCGACCGCGTAACCCTTGGCGATGCCGCCCAGGTCCACCCATCCCGGCGCCAGCTTGCACACCATCGGCGATTGCTCGCAGCGGTACACGGCCGGCTGGTACGGCGGGGATTCGGTGGTGCCGGGGCGCGGCAGGCATTGCCAGTCCACCAGGCGCGGCGCGCAGGCGATGTTGAACAGGCCGTGCGACAGCTCCGTCATGCGCGCCGCCAGCTGCAGCACGCGCCACGTGTGCGGGTGCAGTTCCAATAGTTCGCCAGGCGCCGCGCGGTTCAGGCGGGAGATATCGCTGGCGGCGTCGTGAAAACTCATCAGGCGATGCACCAGCGCGATCTCGGCGAAGGCCTGGGTGATCGATTGCGCTTCCGCCTGCGCATCGCCGTGCGCCGTGATGTCGACCAGGGTGCCCAGCCAGGGCTGGGCGCGGCGCATCATTTTTTCAGCGCCACCTGGGCCACGGCGGCGATGCGCCGCACGCCGTCGGTCAGGTGGGTGCAGGAGAGGGTGGCGCCGCTGATGTTGGCGATGCCGTCGCCCACCGTCAGCCCGCCCGTGCGCGCCGACTTGCCGGCGAACTGGTGGCGCCAGGCCGGCAGGCGGATCTCGCCGCCGTGGCTTTCGCGGTAGGTCAGGATCTCGATCTGGCGCACCGTGGCGTCGGGATTGAGGCCGACCGCGTACGAGATCAGCTCGAACTTGCCGATCACGTCGTCGAGCACCATGTAGCCCAGCAGCTGGTCGCCGCTGTAGGCGCCGACCACGCGCCAGTTGACCGAGCGCGCGGCCAGGCCGGCCAGCTTCTCCACCTGCTGCATCTGCGCCAGCGACAGCGCCAGGTCCTGCTGGCGGAACGCGGTCGCCTCGGGGAACATCAGCTTCTGCGCCTGTTCCGCGTTCAGGTACTGCGCCGCGAAGGCCGGCGCTCCGGCGGCGCATGCCGCCAGGGGGATCAAGTGGCGGTAGCGCATATCAGTACGAGAAGCCCATGCCCAGGTTCAGGCGGTCGCGCGACTTGTCCTCCTTGAACTTCTGGTAGTCCGCCTTCAGCACCACGCCTTCGCCGACCTTCAGGTTGGCGCCGACGGTGGTGACCTTTTCGTCAGGCGAGGCGGCCACGCCCAGGCCCTGCGGCACGGCGGCGTAGCTCTTGGCGGTGTTGAACTGCTCGTAGCGCACGAAGGGGCTGAGCGTGTAGTCGCCCACTTCCATCAGGCGGTACGCGGCCTGCGTGTACCAGCCGGCAAAGCTCTTCGGCACCGGCGTCGGATTGCCGACCAGCGTTTCGTTGAGCGCCTCGGTGTTGCTGATCTGGCCGCGCGCGTACAGCGCCGACAGGTCCCAGCGGCCCGGCGTGTAGCGGGTGTGCAGGTCGACCATGGTGATACGGGCGTCGTTGGCGGTGAAGCCGTCGGCCTTGTGGCCGGCCTTGCCGGTGAAGACCGAGCCGCCCACCAGCAGGCCGGGCACGCCGCGCCAGTTCAGCGCCGCGTGTACGCTCAGGTCGCGCGACTTGGCCTGCTGGCCTTCCTGGTGGATGGAGCCCAGCGGCGATTCGCGGCCGTCGCCGCCGGCGGCGTCCCACTTGCCCAGGTCGAAGCCGGTGGTGACGCCGGTGTCCCAGGTCAGGCCGCCGGCGGTGTCGCCGGACAGGCTCACGCCCACTTCGCGCCAGGTCGACGGGATGATCGCGGTCTCGACGAAGTTGCGCTCGACGCCGTAGTAGGCGGTCGGTTCGTGGTTGGTGTTCAGCAGGCCCATTGGAATCAGGTACAGGCCGACCTTGCTGCGCAAGCCGTTGCCGAATTCGCGCTCGACGTACAGCTGTTCGACTTCGCTCTCGCCCTTGTCGTCGGCGGAGACCACGGCGTGTTCCCATTCGAATTCGGCGACCATCTTGGTCTTCTGGTCGAAGCGGTGCTCGACGCCGATCACGGCGCGGCGCACGTCGGCCTGCGAGCCGCTGGCGTTCTTGGTCGGACGGTTGTAGTTGATTTCGCCGTAGGCGCCGAAGATGGTCGATGGCGCGGAGGCTGCAACGGCGGGTTCCGTTGCCGGTGCCGCTGCTACCGGCGCTGGCGCGGGCGCCGCCGCGGCGATGGCTTGCTGGCGTTGTTCGACCGCTTCGGTTTTCTTGACGCTGGCTTTCAGTTCGGCTTTCAGCTGTTCCAGCTCGGCGGCCATTTTTTCGATACGGGCCATCAGTTCGGCCTCGCCCGCGGTGGCGGCGAGCGGCGCGGCGAGGAAGGCGGCGGCGAGGGCGGTGGCGATCAGGTGTTTGTTCATGTCGGGTCTCGATGATTAAGGTTTGGATTTGTAGCCGTCGGTCAGCGTGCCGAGGAAGCTCACGACATCGTCGATCTCGCTGGGCGACAGCGCCGGCGCCATGCCGGGCTGGCGGTTGTAGGGCACTTCGGTGGTGTTGACGTTCTTGCGGTATTCCGGCGGCAGGTCGTTAAACTTCTGCACCACGCCGTCGGCGCCGGTCGGATACCACTCTTCAGGATTGGTGTCGCGCCGCACGTAGAACGCCACCACGTCCTTCAGGTTGTCGAAGGCGCCGTTGTGGAAGAAGGTCTGGCGCGTGGCCACGTTGCGCAGCGTCGGCACCTTGAAGGCGCCGCACAAGTCGGTGCGCGCGGTCAGGTCGGTGCGGTCGGGGCCACACAGGCCAAGGTCGAAGTAGGCCGGATCGGCGGTCGCCGCCAGCTTCTTATTGCGCGGCACGCCGAGGTTGTCGAAGGTGAAGTCGGTGAACAGCGGCGGCGCGCCATTCGCTCCGCGCGCGCTGGTGTGGCAGCCGATGCAGTTGCCTTTGGTCGGATCGTTGAACAGCGCCAGGCCGCGCAGCTCCTGGTCGGACAGCTTCACTTTACCGGCCAGGAACTGGTCGTACTTGGAATCGAAGGGATGGAATTCCGGCGCCTCCAGCTGGAACGCCTGCAGCGCGAAGGTCATGCGGCTGAAGGCCTGCTCGGCGTTGTCGAGGATCGCGGCGCCGAACTGCGCGCGGAACTGCTCGACATACGGCGCCTTTTTCAGCTTGTCGACCACGTCCTGCTTGCTGGCGTTGGCCATTTCGTGCGGCGCCACGAAGGGACGTTCGGCTTGTTCCGCCAGGCTTTGCGCGCGGCCGTCGCGGTCGATGCCGCCGGTTGGCGTGCCGTCCTTGTCGAAGAAGAAGGCCGGGTTCTGGTTCAGGTAGCGCAGCGACGGCGCGGCGCGGAAGCCCTGCACGTCGCCATTGGCGCCGCCCAGTTGCGCGGACAGGTTGTTGGTCGGGCCGTGGGCGTTATCCGGGCTGTGGCAGGTCGCGCACGACTGCTTGCCGGAGGCGGACAGCGACTGGTCCTTGAAAATCAGTTCGCCCAATTTGGCCGCCTGGCTGAGGCCCGCCTCAACCACGGGCGGCGTCGGGGACGGGGCCGCGGCGGAGGAAGAGCCGCCGCCACCGCTGCACGCCGCCAGGCTGGCCAGCAGCAGCGCCGCAGGGAGAAGGAGGGCGCGGGAATATGGTGTACGCATGCGTTTTCTAGCTAAATGGGAATGACAACAATTCGCATTATCGCCGATGCGTTGGTTTTATGCCAATCCGGCGAAGGCGGGTGTGGTTTTTTCCTCTGGGATATTCATGTTGTTGTCACATTACCTTCTTAAACTTTCCTCTTTTCACACCCCGCAACCTGGAAAGTCCCATGAAAAATCCGAAGCGGCACTTGATCTTGTCGACTATTTCGCCCCACGTTCTGGCCGCGCTGACCCTGATGTCCGGCGGCGCGCATGCGCAAACCGTGGCGCCCTCCAGCGACGACGTGCCGGTATCGAACACCGCGCTGGATTCGGAAGCGATCAAGAGCCGCGTGGTGATCACCGGATCCAACGCCGCCAACCGCGCGCCGGTGCAGGCGTCGCTGCAGGCCACCCAGCCGCAGTCCATCATCACCGCGACCTTCATCGAGCAGGCGGTGACGCCGCTGGCGGACTTCAACGCCGTTGCGCGCATCGCGCCCAGCGTCGGCTCGGGGCTGTCGTCGAACGGGCCTGGGTTGGGCGAATCGAAGGTCACGCTGCGCGGCTTCCAGGACGGCGAGTACAACATCACCTACGACGGCATCCCGTTCGGCGACACCAACAACCCCACCCACCATTCGACCTCCTACTTCCCGGCCCGTATCATCGGCGGCATGGTGATCGAGCGCGGGCCGGGCAACGCCAGCAACCTGGGGCAGGCCACCTTCGGCGGTTCGATCAACCTGTTCTCGAAGGAGCTGTCGACCGAATTCCGCTTTTCGCCTTACGCCACCTACGGTTCCTGGAACACGAAGATACTCGGCGCGGAGATCGACTCCGGCCAGCTGGAGCGGTTCGGCGACGCGCGCATGATGTTCAACGCCTCGCGCCTGACCAGCGACGGCTACCAGACCTACAGCAGCGTCAAGGAAGACAACTACCAGTTCAAGCTCCAGAAGCCGATCGGCAAGGACACCATGCTGACGGTGTTCTCGACCTATAACAAGATCCACAGCTATGTGCCGGACAAGGCGGGCGTCACGCTGAACCAGGTGGCGCTGTACGGTAAAAACTACTCGCTCAACAACGACAAGACCAGCCAGAACTACTTCGGCTACAACTACAACGACAAGCGCACCGACTTCGAGTACATCCGCCTGCAATCGAACCTGGACGGCGGCTGGGCGATCGACAACACGCTCTACACCTACGTTGGACGCTGAACGTGCCCAATCCTAAGGAGGCGACCGCGCCGAAGGACGTCTCGTACAACCAGAACTCGTCGTGGAAGCAGTACCAGCCCTTCGTCGAATTCGAATGGGCGGTGGCGCCGCAATGGACGGTGACGCCGGGGATCAAGTACGTCGACTTCAAGCGTTCGCTGGACGCGGCGGTCAACCAGGGCACGCGCATCGCGACCAAGGCCGAGCAGACCTACGACACCACCTTGCCGTTCCTGACCGCGAACTACGCGGTGAGCAAGGAGTGGTCGGCCTACGCCCAGGTGGCGCGCGGCTTCCTGGTGCCGGACCTGTCGATGTTCTACGTGAATAATCCGAACCTGAGCACACCCAAGCCGCAGACCTCCACCAACTACCAGCTGGGCACCGTGCATCAATCGGGCCGCCTGACCCTCGACGCCGACGTCTACTACATCGATTTCAATAACAAGATCGCCTCGACCGGCACCGGCAATGACCTGGTCTACTACAACCAGGGCGGCGTGGTCTACAAAGGCATCGAAGGCGCGGCGACCTTGTATGTCGGCGGCGGCTTCTCGCTGCACGCCAACGGCTCGGTCAACAAGGCCGAGGCCAAGGACACCGGCCTGCAAATCGCCAAGGTGCCGAAATCGACCGCCGCACTGGGCCTGCTGTACAAGGACCATGGCCTGTATGGCTCGCTGATCGCCAAGACCAACGGCAGCCAGTACGCCAAGGACGGCGAGCCGGCCGCCTACCAGATCGGCGCCTACACCGTGACCGACTTCACGGCCGGCTACCGCTGGCGCGTGGGCGGCGGCGTGGTCAAGATGCTCAAGCTGCAGGTGGGCGTCAACAACGTCTTCAACAAGCAGGACGCGACGTCGATCTCGGCCAGCAGCAAGGGCGCGGCGTTCGACCAGTACACCTTCGTGCCGGAGCGCAGCTGGACGGTCTCGCTCAACGCCGACTTCTAAGTTGGCCGGCGTGCGCCTCTGAACGGGGCGCCGTCAAATTAGTGACGATCCTGCAACGTAGCGCTACAATGGGCTGATCGCAGCCACCGCCGCCAGCCAGCGGGCCTATCGTGTTACGCATGCCGATTCGGGGTTATGTACTGAGTGCGATGCTGTCCTTGCTGCCGACGGCGGGGGATGGCTTGGCCGCCACCGAAATCCGTACCGCGGCGCAGCTGGGCACCGAACCGAAATTCCAGAGCACCGGCCCAGGCGAGGGGCACGTGGCCGGCATCTGCATCGACATCATGCGCGCCGTCGAAAAACTGGACTCCGGCCTGCGATTCACCGGGGACCAGATCTGGCAGCCCTTGCCGCGCATTTACTCCTCGCTCGACCGTGGCGTGCAGGATGCATCCTGCGGGCTGTCGCGCAACCCGGAGCGGGAGAGGAAATACCTGTTCGTCGGCCCGGCGCTGTTCACCATCCGCTACCACCTGGTGGCGCGCATCGACGACCCGGCGGTGGTCGACAACTGGGACGACCTGCGCCGGCTGGAGCCGGATAACGTGGTGCTGGCCAATCGCGGCTTCGCCGGCGTGGGGATACTGGAGCAGGCCGGCGTGGCCCGGATCGACGCCGGCGCCGGCGATCCCAGACTCAATCTGCAAAAGCTGCTGGCCCACCGGGGCCGCTTCTTCTTCCACCGTACGCCGGGCTTGAAGTCCCTGCTGGAGCGCGCCGGCGTGGCGTCCAAGGTCAAGATACTGCCGGCCGAGATGGCCGCCAGTCCCTTGTACTTCATGGTGTCCAGGCAGTTCGATCCCGCGCTGGCCGAGCGCCTGCGCGCCGCCTTGCAGACACTGGAAAAGAGCGGGGAGCTGGAACGGATCGCTAAGTCGTGGGAATAGGCGAGGCCAGTTCGGCGATCAAATGCAGCAGGGCCTCGACATCGACCGGCTTGACGAAGTAGTGGTCGAAGCCCGCCTCGCTGGCCTGGCCGCGGTCCTCGCGGCTGCCGTAGCCGGTCACCGCCACCAGCGTGGAACCGGCCGTCTGCGGCAATGCGCGCAGGCCGCGCGCCAGGTCGTTGCCGCTGATGTCGGGCAGGCCGATATCGAGCAGGCACAGTTCCGGCGCCTGGCGCTGGGCGATCTCCAGCGCCTCCAGCGCGGTGTGCGCGACCAGCACCTCGTGGCCCGAGGCGTCGAGCAGCAGCTGCAGCGTTTGCGCGGCGTCGACGTTGTCGTCCACCACCAGCACCCGCAGCCTTTTGCCGCCGCCTTTCGCCGTCCGCGCCGGCGCGGCCGGCGCATGCTGTCCCGGCCCGCCGGGCAGGGTGATGGTGAAGGTACTGCCTTGCATTTCACCCGCGCTGTCGGCGGCGACGCTGCCGCCATGCAGCTCCACCAGCGACTTGACCAGCGCCAGTCCCAGTCCCAGACCGCCCTGCGAACGGTCCGGATTGCGGTCGGCCTGGGCGAACAGCTCGAACACGCGGGCCCGCAACTCCTGCGACATGCCGATGCCCGAATCGCTGATCATCAGCCGCACCACGCCCGGCCCGCCGCGCACCGCCAGCTTGACGCTGCCGCCGACCGGCGTGTATTTGGCCGCGTTGTTGAGGACATTGACCAGCACCTGCACCAGCCGTTTGTGGTCGCCCTCGATCCGCTGCGGGATCTCGGGCAGCGACAGTTCGAAATGCTGCTGCTTGGCCTGGAACAGCGGCTCCGCCTGTTCGACCGCGTCGGCCACGACATCGGCCACGTTCAGCGGCGCGCGCGTGAGCGTCACCAGCCCGCGCGTGACGCGCGAGACGTCGAGCAGGTCGTCGACCAGGCGCGTCATGTGGTGCACCTGGCGCACGATGATGCCGGCCGTGCGCGCGACCGCCGCCTCGGTGGCGTGGCCGCTTTGCAGCAGCTGGGCGCCGGCGCTGATCGGCGCCAGCGGATTGCGCAACTCGTGCGCCAGCATCGCCAGGAATTCGTCCTTGCGCTGGTCGGCCAGGCGCAGCTGGCGTTCGGCGTTCAGGTGCTGCTGCTCCTTGGCCTGCAGCGCCTCGGCCATCGCGTCCAGCGCGCGCGCCAGTTCCGAGATCTCCTCGTTGCCGTAGACGATGCCGCTGCGCGCGCCCAGCGAGCCGGAGGCGATGTTGTTGGCGGTGGTGGCCAGGCGCTTGACCCGGCGCAGCACCAGCACGTCGCCGACAAACCACGCCGCCAGCAGCGCCAATAGCACGGTGACCGCCAGCGCCGCCATGTCCATCAGCTGGTCGCGGCGCGCCACGGCGGTGATGTCGGCGGCCGGGATGCCGATGGTGACGGTGTAGTCGGACAGGCCGTTGTTGCCGACGCGGGCGAAGCGGTGCAGCCGCTCGATGCCGTCGGGGCCCGTCAGCAGCACCGGCTTGCCCGGCTCGCCGGACATGGCGGTGCGCATCTCGGGCCACACCATCTGGCCGTACCACTGGTCGGGATTGGGCTTGCGCGAAATGATCTTGCCTTCGGAATCGGCGGTGAGCAGCAGCGATCCAGGGGGCAGCTTGATGTCGGCGACGAATCGATCGAGCTTGGTCAGGTCCAGCGCGGCGAACACCACCGCCTTGACCTGGTCGTTCTCGCCCATCAGCGGGTAGGTGAGGTTGATGGTGTGCTTGCGGATCACGCGGCCGAACACATAGCCGCCGGCGACAAAGCGGCGCAGGTGGACGGCGCGGCGGAAGTGCGCGCGGTCGGCCAGGTTGACCGGCGCGTCCGACGGGATCGCGCTGCAGGTGACGTCGCCGTTCAGCTGGATCAGGCCGAGGTTGGCGTAGTCGGGATTCTGGCGCTGGATGTTGGCCAGCAGGCGGCTGCAGTGGGCCTGGTCGCCGTTCAGGTCGGGGATGCTGGCCAGGTCGCGCAGGATCTGGCGCGCGCCTTCGATCGACTGCGCCTCGTTGGCGGCGGCCAGGTTGGTCAGGCGCTGCAGGTTCTCTTCCGCCACTTCGATCGCGTGTTCGCGTTCGCGCACGCCGCCGACGAGGGTCATCACCGCGATCGGCGCGATCGCCAGCGCCACCAGCAGGATCAGGCGGCTGCGCAGGCTATTGAGTTGAAAGAGAAGAAATGCCATGCTCGGTGCTTACCGGCTCCGATAGCGTGCGTTGCCAAAGCGGATGATCGCCTGGACGCCGCGCCGCAGCGTGGCGATGTCGTCCGAAATATAGCCGATGCGGATAAATCCTGGCGCACCCAACGCTTCGCCCGGCATCAGCGCCACCGCATGCTCGCTCAGCAGCTGTTCGGCGAACTGGTTGCTGTCCATGGTCAGCGCCGAGATGTCGCCCCAGAGGTAGGGGCCGGAGGCCGGGCGGCGCATGGTCAGCCACGGCAGGCCGTGCACCAGGTCCAGCACCAGGTCGCGGCGCTGGCGGTAGTCGGCCAGCATCGCGGCCGGCTCGCCCGACTCGAAAGCCGCGGCCAGCGCCAGCTGGATCAGCATCGGCGCGGCGGCGGTGATCGGGCCCTGCAGCGTCTCCATCGCGGTGACCACGTGGGCCGGCGCCACCGCGAAGCCGGCGCGCCAGCCCATCATCGCGTAGCTCTGCGAGGCGGAATACAGGGTGACGATGCCGATGTCCTGCCAGTCCGGGCGCGCGGCCAGGCTGATGTGGGCGCCCTCGAAGATCAGTTTTTCGTAGCTCTCGTCGACGATGGCGCGGGTGCCGGTGCGCTTGAGCCAGGCGGCGATGCGCTCGATCTCGTCGCCGCCGAGCACGCCGCCGGTGGGGTTGTGCGGGTTGTTGATGATCAGGATCCTGGCCGGCGGCAGGCTGGCCAGGAAGTCGGCGCTGACGGTGGCGGGCAGGTCGACCAGCACCGGCACCAGGCCCAGCAGCTTGCAGGTGGTCACGTAGGCCGGCCAGTGCGGCTTGAAGATGATCACGGCGTCGCCCGGGTCGGCCATCACGTACAGCGCCTGGTACAGGGCCTGCTTGGCGCCGTTGGTGACGATGACCTCGTTGGCGGTGGCGGCGATGCCGTTCTCGCGCACGACCTTGGCGGCCAGCCGGTTGCGGACGCCGGCGTCGCCGCCGACCGTGGTGTAGGGCAGGGCCGGCCGCGACAGGGCGTCGCGCGTGGCCCGCAGCACCGGATCGGGCGCCGGGAAATGGGAAATCGCGATGGAGAAGTCGATGACATCCTCGCCACGCGCTTTCATGGCGTCGACGCGGCCGTGCATGGCGGTGGTGGCCAGTGGCCGGGAGCGGGCAATTCGTTGTGAAAGTTCCATACTAGTGTCTCTATGGCAAATTTTTTATTTTGTCATTCTACTTCAGATACGGAAGTCGGCACGCACGCATGGCGTCGTTATTTGCCGGATGGTATTCTCGTGGAATTTACCAACAAGGGCACACGGAATCTTATGCGGATGATAACAAGTAAACTGGTCCCGGCGCTCGCGCTGGCGTGCGCGGCCACGGGTGCGGCCCAGGCGGAGGATGTGATCCGGATCGGCCACGTGGCGGCCACGACCGGCGCCATCGCCCACCTGGGCAAGGACAACGAAAACGGCGCCCGCATGGCGGTGGACGAGCTCAACGCCAAAGGCGTGGTGATCGGCGGGAAGAAGTACAAGATCGTGCTGCAGGCCGAGGACGACGCCGCCGATCCGAAGCAGGGCACGGTGGTGGCGCAGAAGCTGGTCGATGCCAGGGTCAACGGCGTGATCGGCCACGAGACCTCGGGCACGACGATTCCGGCCTCGCGCATTTATCACGACGCCGGCATCCCGCAGATCTCGCCGTCGGCCAGCAATCCGCAGTACACGCGGCAGCACTTCAACACCGCCTTCCGCAACATCGCCAACGACGAGCAGCTGGGCGCCGCGCTGGCGCGCTACGCGATGCAGAACGTCAAGGCCAAGCGCATCGCCGTGGTCGACGACCGCACCGCCTACGGCAAGGGATTGGTCGATGAATTCGTCAAGAACATCAAGCGCGGCGGGGCCGCCTCGGGCACCAGCGTGGTGTCGACCCAGTACACCAACGACAAGGCCACCGACTTCAGCGCCATCCTCACCGCCATCAAGGCGACCAAGCCGGACATGGTGTTCTTCGGCGGCATGGACGCGGTGGCCGGGCCGATGCTGCGGCAGATGAAGCAGCTGGCGATCCCGATCAAGTTCATGGGCGGCGACGGCATGTGTTCGGACTCGGTGCCGCGCCTGGCGGGCGAAGCCATGAGCGACGGCCAGGTGATCTGCGCCGAGGCGGGCGGGGTCGAGCCGTCGCAGGAAAAGGGCATGGCCGATTTCCGCGTCGCGTACAAGAAGAAGTTCGGCATCGACGTGCAGACCTACTCGCCCTACACGTATGACGCGCTGATGACGATGGTCGAAGCGATGCAGAAGGCCGGCTCGCCGGACCCGGCCAGGTACCTGCCGGTGCTGGCCAGGATCACGCACAAAGGCGTAACCGGCAACATCACCTTCGACGAGCGCGGCGACGTGCGGGACGGCGTGCTCACCATCTACACCTTCCGCAACGCCAAGCGCGAAAAGCTGGCCGTAGTTAAATAAAGCAATTTGGGGTCAAGTCTGGCAATCGGACACGAGCTCTTCCCTAGCGGGTCAAGCAATTTGGGGTCAAGTCTGACATTCGGACACGAGCTCTGCCGTAGAGTCCTTCTACGGCAGAGCTCGTGTCCGAATGTCAGACTTGACCCCAATTTTGTGTGCGGATGTCAGGCTTGACGCCAATTTTATTTGACGGGCTCAGCCTTCGGATGGGCCGCGGCCGGGGCCGCCTGGGCCGGGGCCTTGCGGCGGGCCGAAGCGTGGTTCGGTGCGGTGGCCGGCGGGGCTCGCCGGGCCGCCGATGCGGTACGACAGGCCCAGGTAGAACACCCGGCCGTCGAAGCGGCGCGTGCTGGTCTCGCGCAGCGTGGCGCTGTTGATGACGGTCTCTATCTTGTTGGTCTTGAACAGGTCGGTGACCGTGCCGACCAGGCTCAGGCGTGGCGTCACGGCCTGGCGCACGCTCAGGTTGAGGGTGCGGTTCGGCGAGCGGTAGCCTTGGCCGGACAGCGTCTTGCCCTGCATTTGCAGCGCCATCTGCACTTGCGTGGCGGCGCTGTACGCGTAGTTGAGGCGCACACGGCCGCTCAGCGAGTTGGCGCTGCGCGTGACCAGCGCGCCGCTGTCGTCCTGCGTGGTCTGCTGGCTGCGCGCCAGGTTGCCGCTGGAGTTGAGCGTCAGCGACGGCGTCAGCTTGCCGCTGACGGTTAACTCCAATCCGCTCGCGTGGCTGCCTTCGCCGTTTTTGCGCGTGGTCAGCAGAACGTTGTTGGCGATGAAGGTGCGGTAGTCGACGATGGCGTCGGTGTCCTTGTGGTAGTAGCCGCGCAGATTGGTCTCCAGCGCGCCGAACCTGGTCTCGTAGCCCACTTCGAACGAATCGGTCTTGGTCGGCTTGAGCATCGGATTGCCGGACGAGACGTTGAACTCGTCGCGGTACACCACGTAGGGATTGAGGTCGCCCGCGTTCGGACGGCTGATGCGGCGCGCGTACGCGAAGCGCATGTTGGCCGCCTCGGTCGCCTTGTAGGTGGCGAAGAAGCTCGGGATCAAATTGGTGTAGCTGTTCTTGGCCTCGACCCCGCTGGTGATCTGGTGGATGTCCATGTCGGTGTACTCGCCGCGCAGGCCGGCCAGCGCGCCCCAGCGCTCATTCAGCTTGAGCTGGTAGGAGCCGTACAGCGCGACCACGGTCTCCTCCAGGTCGAAGCGGTTGCTGCGCGCCGGGTTGACCATGGCTACCGAGGTCAGCGGATTGATGTCGGTGTACAGCGTGTCGAAGTTGTTCTTGTTGGTGGCGACCTTGTAGCCGGCGTTGAGGCTGCCGCCGGCCAGCGGTCGCTCGTAGTCGCCGGTGAAGTCGACGATGCGGGTGCTGTTGTCGTTGCGCTGGTTGGCGCGCGTGTTGGGGAAGCCGCCGGCCGTGTAGTCGTTGGCGTAGGCGCTGCTGCTGTCGTTCTCGGAGGCCGACACGCGCAGGTCGATCTTCAACGTCTCGTTGGGCAGCGCGCCCTTGTGGTCGTAGCGTCCGCCCCAGCTGAAGTTCTTGGAGTCGCCGTCGCGCGCGGTGGTGCGCACGTAGTCGGTGGCGGCGAAGCCGGCGGTGGCGCCGTTGATGTAGTGGTCGATGCTGTGCTGGTCGTTGCCGCGTCCCATGTAGTTCGCGCTGGCGGTGAGCTTGTCGTTCTGGCCCAGGTTGTAGCTGACGGTGCCGTTGACGCCGCCCATGTCGTTCAGGCCCGCGCCGGATGCGGTCTGGCTGCTGTGGACGAAGGCGCCGGTGGCCGGGTCGAGCCGGTCGCGGCTGACGACGGCGTTGGAGTTGCGGCCGTCATGGCGCACGTTGACGCCGCCCTGGAAGCCCCACGGTCCCTCGTTGTAGCTGCCGGACGCGGCGCTATTGTAGCGGCCGGCGTAACCGCCGTTGGCGCTGACGTTGGCGAAGCCGCCCGGCTGGCGGTTGCGGCGCATCACCAGGTTGAGGATGGGGCCGCCACCGGCCTCGTTGCCGAACTGGGCGCCGGGGTTGTTGATCACCTCGACCGATTCGACATCGTTGGCGTTCATCGCCTGCAGCGTGGGGCCGCGGTTATCGCCCTGCAGCATGGCGGATGGCTTGCCGTCGACCAGGATCTGCACATTGGTGCTGCCGCGCAGCGTGACCGTGCCGTCCGGATCCACCGCCACCGAGGGCACGTTGTTGAGCGCGTCGGCGGCGGTGCCGTTGGTGCTGCTGATGTCGGACTTGACGTCGTACACCTGGCGGTCGATGCGGTTGGTCGGCCGTTCGCCGGCCACCGTGACCGACGGCACCACCGGCGCCGCTTCCTTCGGCTTGGCCGAGGTGGTGGGCTTGGCGGCCGTTTTGGCGGGCGCGGCCTGGTCTTGGGCGAGGGCGGTCAGCGGGGCGGCGAGGCAGGCGGTCAGGAATATCTTGTGCATGGTGGATCGGGCCCGTGCGATGGCGCCGTCGAGTTCGTCGTTTAAAGGGTTGCTATTTTAGTTGGAACTCAAGCGGCAACAATTGCTATTTACAATACTTTACTTGGCATCGGGAGGAGCGGCTAAAATAGCGCCTCACACAGGAGAATCCCATGGCACGCGGCACCGCCCACATCGGCAAGGACAGTTACCAAACCACCATAGAAGTCAGCGGCCACAAGCTGGTCGGCGACGAGCCGGAGCGCAACGGCGGCCACGACACGGGCCCGGCGCCGTACGATTTCGTGCTGGCCGGGCTGGGCGCGTGCACCGCGATCACGCTGCGCATGTACGCCGACCGCAAGCAGTGGCCGATGGACGCGGTCGACGTCGCCCTGCAACTGACCCGCGACGATCAAGGCGCGATGATGGTCAAGCGCACGCTGTCCTTCACCGGCGCACTTGACACGGAACAGAAATCCCGCATGGCCGAAATCGCCGAGAAGACGCCGGTGACGCTGACGCTGAAGGCCGGCATGGCGATCGACACGACCGTCAACTGAGGGGCCGCTTTGCCCCGCACCTGACTTATATCAGAGCGCGCGGCGCTGAACGTTCAAGAATGTGCTTGAACTTCAGCGAGCGTGACATGAAACAGACTCCTCTTGGCTCGGCAATACTTCGGCTGTTTGGCGATTTGGGCGAGCGCCTGTCCGAGCGTTATGTCCCTGCGGATGCGGTCAGGGCGTATTTGTTCGGTGGTTGCGCTGTTCACCAGTACGCTTCCGCTCGCGTTACGAGTGATGTGGATGTGGAGTTTGACTATCAGCTTTTACACAGAGGCGATCTGGATCTTGCGCTTCGGGAGTTGCCTTTTCTGGAGTATGACGATCCCGAGCACGGTTCGTCGCAGCTGGTGTATGACCGTAGATTCAACACTACGCTTTGCCCATTACACGAAGACTATCGGGAGCGCGCCAGAAGACTGGATGATGGATTCGCGCTGGACTCGCCCTTGTCGGTTTGGATCCCTTGCCCCGAAGACTTGGCGATAACCAAACTTGGCCGCCTCGCTCCCCTGGATATAGATGACATCCTTCTTTTGCTGGAACAACCTGGCGCTTCCGTAGAGAGATTTGAACAATTGGCGAGAGAGGCGATTCGCTATTATGTTGGTCCTGACTTAAGCAGCCATATCGACTATATTAAGAAAAAATGGTCGGCGAGGTGACGTCATGATGCTGAATCGCGAAGAGTTTGAGAAGGCGCTGGCAGTGTTGTGCAGCGATGGCTTGGCGCGGATGGATCCCGAGCTGTTGCTTAGGGTTGCTGTGACGGTTTGGTATACCTCCTTGATTCCTGACTTGGGCAAGGTGCCGGAACCGTTCCGTGCGGATATCGGATATCTGCTGGACCGGCTGTCGAGGTTTAACATCATGTCCAAGCAGCGCAAATTAGATTTGCTCGCATCACTGGAGCCGTACAGGCCGGCCTCACCTCCGGTCACCAACAGTCAATGCAAAGACGTTCGCGCAATCGAATGGGGCGCCTCCGCCGATCTGATGCCGTTCGTCGAGGAACTGCTTCCCTACCAAACACGCCACTACGCCGCGACCATCTGAGCGGCAATCTTCCCCACCCACCATCCGGCCACCACGCCGGATTTTTTTCGCCGACGCGGGAACCGGCCGGCCCTGCAGCGGTCTAATCAAGGCAAGTTGAGCCGTGCCACCGAGGTTTTCCGATTCGACCTTCTCTTCATGGGGATAGATATGGACTTGATTAAACGCTGGGCGGGGCTGCTTGCAGTCGCCGCTGGTTGTACCGTCTCCGCATCCGCCGCGCCGTTGCTGAACGAGGGCTTCAACGACACCAGCACCCTGGCCGCCAACGGCTGGGTGTTCGTGAACAACAGCTCGCCGCCCGGCAGCACCGCGTGGTTCCAGGGCGTCCCCACCGTGTTTCCGGCGGCCACCGGCGCGCCCGATTCCTATATCGCCGCCAACCTCAACAACGCCACGTTCGGCGGCGCCATCAGCAACTGGCTGCTGACGCCGCAGCTGGACCTGTCCAACGGCGAGTCGCTGAACTTCTCCCTGCGCCTGCTCGGCGAAGGCTTCCTCGACACGGTCGAAGTCTACCTCAGCACCAACGGCGCCAGCACCAGCCTGGGCGGATTCAACCTGCTGGGCGCGTTCGACTCGGCCACGGACACCGGCTGGCTCGACCATTCCTTGCCGGTCGGCGGCCTGACAGCGCCGGCCACCGGCCGCTTTGCCTTCCGCTACGTGGTCGACGACACCAGCGTCAACGGCGACTACATCGGCATCGACAACGTCAGCGTGAACGCGGCGGCGGTCCCCGCGCCCGGCACCGTCGCGCTCATCGTGCTCGGCTTGTGCGCGCTGGCCGGCGTGTCCCGCAAACGCAAGCCGGTCAGCTGGCTGGCGTTGTCCGGCCTGGCCTTGATGGGAACGACGGTGCAGGCGCTGCCCGAGGATGGTGTGATGACTTTTCCTCACGTGAACGTGGTCACGCGGCAGGCCGCACCGCAACCGGCGGCGGGGCGGGACGCCAGCGGACTCAAGGGCTACAAAGACCCCGCCACCGGCAAGCTGGGCAATCCCACACCCGAACAGTCGGCCGCGCTGGACGCCGCCATCCGCGCCAGCGCGGCCGGGCCGAAGACGCGCGCCGCCGCGCCCAGGATGATCCACCCGCCGCACGGCGGCGTCGGCATGGTGCTGGACAACTCGCAAACGCCGTACTCGGTCGCGCCGCATGCCCAGGGAGAACAAAAATGAAACGCACCGTGACAGCCTTCATCGCGGCGGTGGCGCTGCTGTGTTCGTCTCTGGCCTGGGCGGCCGCGACCATCACCATCGTCAACGGCGACCCCGACGGCGTTGGCTTCAACGACGCCACGCCCGTGGCCCCGGTCGGCGGCAATGCCGGCACCACACTGGGCGCGCAGCGCCTGAACGCCTTCCAGGCCGCCGCCAGCAAATGGGGCGGCACACTGACCAGCAGCGTGCCGATCCGCATCCTCGCCACCTGGGAAGCGCTGCCGTGCAACGACGGCGGCGCCGTTCTCGGCTCGGCCGGCGCGCTCGAAGTGTTCTCGGACTTCGCCGGCGCGCCGGTGGCCAACGCCTGGTTCAGCAAGGCGGAAACCAACAAGTATCTGGGCTCGGACATCGATCCCGACTCGCCCGACATCCGCGCCCGCTTCAACGTCAACCTGGGGCAGCCGGGCTGTTTCACCGACGTGCCGTTCTATCTCGGGCTGGACAACAATCATGGCCCGCTGGTCGACCTGGTAACGGTGCTGGAACATGAATTCGCCCATGGCTTCGGCTTCCAGACCTACACCGACTCGGAAACCGGCGAGCAACTGGCCGGCATCCCCAGCATCTGGGACTACTTCCTGCTCGACACCAGCACCGGCAAGCTGTGGAAGGACATGAGCGACGCGGAACGGGTGGCGTCGGCCCTCAAGTCCGGCAAGCTGGCGTGGAACGGCGCCATCGTCACCCAGGCCGCGCGGACGGTGCTGCAGCAAGGCACGCCGGTGCTGACGGTGCTGGCGCCGGCCGGCATCGCCGGCATCATCCAGGTCGGCACGGCCAGCTTCGGGCCGCCGCTGGCCAGCCCCGGCGTGACCGGCGAGGTGATGCCGGTGATCGATGCGCCGCCCGGCCAGGGCCTGGCCTGCGATCCGCTATCGCCCGCCAACGCGCTCGCCGTCGGGGGCCGCATCGCGCTGATCGACCGTGGCACGTGCACCTTCGTGGTCAAGGTCAAGCACGCGCAGGATGCCGGCGCCATCGGCGTCGTCATCGCCGACAATGCGGCCGGCGCGCCGCCGCCCGGCCTGGGTGGCACCGACACCAGCATCGTGATCCCGGCGGTGCGCGTCACGCTGGACGATGGCAAGCGGCTCAAGTCCGCGCTGGCGACGCGCTCGCGCACGCACTCCGGCGTGTTTGCCAACCTCGGGGTGAACCTGGCGATCCGCGCCGGCACCGATGCGGCCGGCCGCGTGCTGATGTACGCGCCCGATCCCAACCAGCCAGGATCGTCGGTGTCGCATTACGACGTCAGCGCGTTCCCGAACCAGCTGATGGAGCCGTCCATCAACGGCGACCTGACGCACGAGGTGACGCCGCCGCGCGACTTGACCTTCCCGCTGCTCA
>Ga0308157_10003018_pt1 | contig 25660 bp, 19 predicted proteins | sample PhyBR1_FD_201035 | JGI IMG/M metagenome (GOLD analysis project Ga0308157, IMG submission 201035) | Phyllosphere microbial communities from UC Gill Tract Community Farm, Albany, California, United States - DLSLB.R1 | ecosystem: Host-associated > Plants > Phyllosphere > Unclassified | place: USA...
GATCAAGACGCTGGCGGTGGCCCTGCTGGCGCTGGTGGTGGCGGCCGTACTGTTCCTCACGTGGCCGCTGGTGCCCCGTTCGGTGCCAGCCGCGGAAAACGAGCAGCCGGTGGACGTGGTGATGGTGGGCGCGGGCGTGATGAGCACGACCCTGGCCACCTATCTGCAGGAACTGGAGCCCGACTGGAAGATCGAGGTGTTCGAGCGGCTGGACGGCGTGGCGCTGGAAAGCTCCAACGGCTGGAACAACGCCGGCACCGGCCATTCCGGCTTTGCCGAGCTGAACTACACGCCCGAGCTGCCCGACGGCACGATCGAGACCAAGCGCGCCGTCGGCATCGCCGAGCAGTTCGAAGTGTCGCGCCAGTTCTGGGCGCACCAGATCGGCCGCGGCCACATGCAGCAGCCGCAGAGCTTCGTGAACCCGACGCCGCACATGAGCTTCGTGTGGGGCGACGCCAACATCGAATACCTGCGCAAACGCCATGCCGCGCTGACGAAAAACCCCCTCTTCTACGGCATGCAGTTCTCGCAGGACCAGTCCCAGATCAAGGCCTGGGCACCGCTGCTGATCGAGGGGCGCGACCCCGCGCAGAAGGTGGCGGCCACGTACATGCCGCTGGGCACCGACGTGAACTACGGCGTGGTGACGAACCAGCTGATGCAGAGCCTGCAAAAGAGCCCGAACTTCACCCTCAAGCTACAGCATGAAGTGCGCGCCCTGCGCCAGAACGCCGACAAGACCTGGAACGTGACCGTGGCCGATCTGGCGGACGGCGCCAAGGAGCGGACCGTGAAGGCGAAATTCGTCTTCGTCGGCGCGGGCGGCGCGGCACTCAAGATGCTGCAGGCCTCCGGCATTCCCGAGTCGCGCAACTACGCCGGCTTTCCGGTGGGCGGCGAATGGCTCGCCATCGAGAACCCCGCCATCACCTCGCGTCACGACGTGAAGGCCTATGGCAAGGCCGCCGAAGGCTCGCCCCCGATGTCGGTGCCGCACCTGGATGCCCGCAAGCTCGACGGCAAGGACGTGGTGCTGTTCGGCCCCTTCGCGCTGCAGTCCACCAAGTTCTTGAAGCAGGGTTCCTGGTTCGACCTGTTCTCGTCGATCAACCACGACAACATCGGCGGCATGCTGCGGGTGGGCATCCACAACCTGGATCTGGTGAAGTACCTGGTGCAGCAGGCCGTGCTGACCGATGACGACCGCCAGCGCGCGGTGCAGGAATACTTCCCCAACATCAAGCGCGAAGACTGGCGCCTGGCCGTGGCCGGCCAGCGCGTGCAGGTCATCAAGCGCGACCCCAAGGAAGGCGCCGTGCTGCAGTTCGGCACGGAGATCGTCTCCGACCAGGACGGCACCATCGCCGCGCTGCTGGGCGCATCGCCCGGCGCATCCACCGCGCCGCACATCATGATCAACCTGATGACCCGGGTGTTCCCGCAGCAGATGACCGACGCCGGCTGGAAGCCGCGTCTGCAGCAGATCGTGCCGTCCTACGGCCGCAAGATCAACGACACGCCGGCGCTCACCAACGAGATCCGCCGCATGACCAGCTCCGCGCTGAATCTGCCGTACCTAGAGGTGCCGGCCGATGTCGCCACCCTGCCTGCCGTGGCGGCACCAACGGCACCATCGGCACCGGCTGCGCCGGCCGGCGGCACGCTGAACAAGGAAATGCAGGCGCTCTGATCCGCGCTGCCGCCCGCGCCGGCCTTCCGCCGGCACGCCAAGCCCCGCCCTGCACCGCAGCGCGGGGCTTTTTCCATGGGCACGCCCCGGCGGGCGGCGGAATCAGCCGCCGGCCAGGCCGTTCAGCCAGGCGCACGGCGCACGACGCAAACGCACTGCACATGCACTGCGTACACACTGCACACGCACTGCGCAATGGTCCGCAGGCACGCGCCGGTCGCCCACCTGCCCCGTCGGCGCATCGCGCGCACGGGCTTCGGTCGCTGGATGCGACCCAGCACCCGCCGCCCGGCGCTGATGAGCCAGCTCAGGCCAGCGGCCCGTCCACGCTCGCCGACTCGAAGCTCGCCATCTCGCGCAGCACCGCGCAGGCCGACACCAGCAGCGGCCAGGCCAGCGCCGCGCCCGAGCCTTCGCCCAGCCGCAGGCCCAGGTCCAGCAGCGGCTCCGCGTCCAGGCGCTGCAGCATCAGCGCATGGCCGCGTTCGCCCGATTGGTGGGCGAAGACGCAGCGCTGCAGCACCTGCGGCGCCAGCCGGCTGGCGACCAGCACGGCGGCGCTGGTGATGAAGCCGTCCACCACGATCACGCGCCGCTGGCGGGCGGCTTCCAGCACCGCGCCTACCAGCGTCGCGATCTCCAGCCCGCCGAGCGCGGCCAGGGCGGCCAGCGGCGTGGTGGCCGCGGCATTGGCCGCCAGGGCGTGCTCCAGCACGGCCCGCTTGCGGGCGATTCCGGCATCGTCCAGGCCGGTGCCGGCGCCGGTGCATTCCGACAGCGGCACACCGCACAGGCGCGCCAGCAGCAGCGACGCGGCCGAGGTGTTGCCGATGCCCATCTCGCCGAGCAGCAGCGCATTGCCGGGCAGGGCACGCACCACGGCCCGGCCGTTGGCGACGGCCGTGGCGCACTGCATCCCGGTCATCGCCGGGCCGATGGAGGCGTCTGCCGTGCCGGGCGCCACGCGGTGCGTGAGCAGGCGGGGCTGCCCGGGGGCGGGTGCGCGCGGCGCGATCTCGCGGGCCACGCCGCAATCCACCACCGTCAGCGCCAGGCCGTGCTGGCGTGCCAGCACGCTCACGGCCGCACCGCCGGCCAGGAAGTTCTCCACCATCTGCCAGGTCACGTCGCTGGGATAGGCGGACACCCCGCGCGCAGCCAGCCCGTGGTCGGCGGCGCAGATCAGCATCTGCGGCTGATCGAGGGCCGGCGCCTCCGAGCCCAGCACGCCGCCGATGCGCAGCGCCAGCGCTTCGAGCCGGCCGAGCGCGCCCAAAGGCTTGGTCTTGTGGTCGATCAGGTGCCGCAGCCGCGCCGCCAGCGCAGGGTCGGCGATGTCGGCGATGTCTGAGACGTCGGTGGGTTCGGCGGGACCGGGAACGTCACCGGCCCGGGAAGGGTTCAAGCTTGGCTGCATGGCCAATCACTCCTGAAAAGATAGCTGCCCGCGCTGATCAATCAAGCGCTGGAGCATGATTTGGCGTGGAAACGAGCGACTCCAGCACGCCCGGGGCGAACCAGGTGTCCACCCCGGCGCTCAGCCGGTCGAAGACCGTCTCCAGCGTGGGTGCCGCAGCGCCGAACAGGGCGTGCAGCGCGTTGGCGTCTTCGAACAGGCCGTGCAGGTACAGGCCCAGCACGTTGCCCCGGGCGTTCTGCCAGGCCAGGCCCGGAATGACTTCCCGAGCCACGTCGCCCGCCGCCGCCATCGCGGGGTGCTGCGCGGTCTGGCCGTGGTGGATCTCATAGCCCGCCACCACCGTGCCCGACAGCGCCTGCCAGCCGCCCTGCAGCGCGCCGAAGGTGGTGCGGGTGTGGCGCACCGTCTTCTCCGGCGCGAAGGCCGTGACCAGCGGCAGCAGGCCCAGGCCCGGAGCATTGCCGTCCACGCCGTGCGTGTCGATCAGCGCCTCGCCCAGCATCTGCAGGCCGCCGCACACGCCCAGCACCTGGCCGCCGCGCTCGGCGTGGGCGGCGATGGCGGCGTCCAGCCCCTGCGCACGCAGCCAGGCCAGATCGGCCGCAGTGGCCTTGGAGCCGGGCAGCACGATCCAGTCGGCGCCGGCCAGGTCGGCGGGCGCGCGCGCCCACAGCAGGCGCAAGCCGGGCACGCTCTTGAGCGGCTGGAACTCGTCCAGGTTGCTGATGCGCGGATAGGCCACCACGGCGACCGTGGTGTGCAGCGCGCCGCCCGCGCCGGCGCGGCCCTGCGCGGCGTCGTCGAACACGCCGTCTTCTTCCGGCAGGCCGTGGCCCCACTGCATGGGCACGGTGGCGACGACCGGCACGGCGGTGCGTTCGCGCAGCATCTCGGGCGCGGGCGCCAGCAGGGCGGGGTCGCCCCGGAACTTGTTCAGCACGAAGCCGTGGATCAGCGCCTGCTCTTCGGGCGGCAGCAGCGCCCAGGTGCCGTAGAGGTGGGCGAAGGCGCCGCCCCGGTCGATGTCGGCCACCAGCAGGCAGCGGGCCTGGGCATGGCGGGCGACGCGCATGTTGACCACGTCGCTGGCATGCAGGTTGATCTCGGCGGGCGAACCAGCGCCTTCGATCACCACCACGTCGTTCTCGGCGCGCAGCGCGTCCAGCGCGGCGGCGATCTGCGGCCACACGCGGGCGCTGCGGCCACGCCACGGCAGGGCCGACAGCTCGGCGCTCACCTGCCCCATCAGCACCACCTGGCTGCGCGTGTCGGCCTCCGGTTTCAGCAGCAGCGGGTTCATGCGCACCTCGGGCGCGGCCCGTGCGGCCAGGGCCTGGAAATACTGCGCACTGCCGATCTCGCCCCAGGCCGCGAATCCGCTGCCGCCCGCCCCGCCGGCGCCCGCTACCGGCACCACGCGGGCGTTGTTGCTCATGTTCTGCGCTTTGAAAGGCGCCACCTTCAGGCCCTGGTTGCTGTACCAGCGGCACAGCGCCGTGGTCAGCCAGCTCTTGCCGGCACCGCTGGAGGTGCCCAGCACCATCACGCAATGCGCCGCCATGTCAGCCCGCCCTCCGGAGCGCAGCGGCACAGGCGGCTGCGGATGCGGTGGTGGCCTCGGCAGTGGAGGCAGCGTTGGCGGTGGCGGTGGCGGAGAGGAAGCGATTCGAAGACGTCATGGCGGGCCTGGTGGAGCCCGCCATTGTCCCCCGTGCCGGCCTGGCTGCCGGCGCCGCGGGTCAGGCTTGCGGCGGCTGGCCGTTCGACGCCGACACCCCGCCGTCCACCGGCAGGATCACGCCGGTGACGAAGCGCGCATCGTCGCTCGCCAGGAAGGCGATCACCGAGGCGATCTCCTCCGGCTCGGCGCCCCGGCCCAGCGGAATGCGCTCGGCGAACTTGGCCAGCAGCTCCGGGTTGCTCTTGATGTCTTCCGTCATGCCGGTGAACGTCAGGCTGGGCGCCACCGCGTTCACCCGCACGCCGTCCTTGCCATGGTCCATGGCCAGGGCGCGGGTCAGGTTGGAGACCGCGCCCTTGGACGTGTTGTAGAAGCTCATGTCCCAGTCGCCGCCCAGGCCCGACACCGACGAGGTGTTGACCATGCAGCCCTTGGCGCGGATGAGGTGCGGCAGCGCAGCGCGCGCGCCATGGAACACCCCCGACACGTTGGTTGCCAGCACGCGGTGCCAGTCCTCGATGCTGGCTTCGGTGGCCTTGCCCTGCACGGCGATGCCGGCGTTGTTGACCATCACGTCCAGCCGGCCGAAGCGCTGGACCGTGGCCTCCACCAGCGCCTGCACGTCTTCCCACTTCGACACGTCGGTGGCCTGGGCCAGCGTGCGATCCGCCGGCAGGTCGCCGCGCGTGGCAGCCAGCTTGTCGTCGCTCAGGTCAGCGATGGCCACCATCGCGCCTTCCTGCGCAAAGCGCCGGGCGGTGGCAGCGCCGATGCCGGAGCCCGCGCCGGTGACGATGACGACCTTGCCGGCGAAGCGCTGCGCTTGCAGCGTGGCGGGCGACGGGGTGGAGGAGGAGGAGGAGGAATCTGCGTGGGAATCGGTGGCGGGCATCGAGGCTCCTGGGTCGGGGACGGAGAACTGAAAGGAACGCTGGCCCCATCGGGCCGTACGCGAAAGAGCCATCGTCCATCGGTCGAACCATCCGGCCAGGCCGCCAGGCACGCATTGCGGTGTCAGCCGGCATGCCACGCACGCTTCGGACTCAAGTACGCAGGTCGGCAGGCCACAGAAAGTAAGGCCCGTGCCGGCTCTTCTCGACGTAGACGGCTCCGGACTGTATTGCGAGGTCGGTAAGGCGATAGCCTCCGGATGTCTGCGCGGCGAGGTACCCCGCCTGCTCCAACCGTGACAGGGTTTCCGCCGCCGTCCGCAAGCCCCACCGTGCGCCCAGACGCGAGGTGGTGAGACGGTCAATCTCCGGCAGCGGAGGATGGGGGGCGAGGCGCTCTACGGGCGCCGAGGCCGGCGGCGTGGCATCTTCGGCGCTCGCCGTGGCCGCCGCATGTGAGTCGCGCTGCACTTGAGGGCTTGAGTGACTTTCACGCAGTGCAGACGGCGGCGTCAGGCGCGACACTGTAGGTAGGTAGATCGGCACAGGCTCCTGGATTTGATGACTCGGCACCGCCTCCTGCGCGTCCGACCCCGCGGGCAGTCCGAACTTCGCAGCCCAGTCGAATCTTTTCGGCCGATGCAGTTGGGCCACCTGCCGGGCCAATTCCTCCAGCGTATCGGCGCTGACCATGCGTGCCACTGACGTCAACGTACTCAATCCCGACTCCTGATCTATGCGACGCTCGATGGTGGAGCGAAGGCTGTCGCTTTTGAGCACGGTCTCCATCCCGGGGAATGGCTTGCCGGGTCGAGTGATGCGTGCCTCGTTGCTGATCAGCACGACGCTGTGAAACCTCGGCTTGAGGGTAAAGCCCAGCCGCGTCGGGAAGGTCACCAAGCTGCTGGACAGCACGGCCTGCAGCACGGCCACATGCCGACGGTTCTGCTCGACGGGTGACGGAATTCCCTGCGGGCGCCCACCGTAGAAGGAGGTGAATTCGCCCAACTCGTTCATTGCAACGCCCTGGCTGAAATGCTTGGATTCGCACACCCAGAATTCCAGGAAACGGCTGATGAGCAGGTGGTCGATCTGCGCAACCCGGCCTTGGTATTCGATGCGAAGGTCATGAATCACGGCCCACTTCTGCGAAGCCTTGTGATGGAAATCGATGTCGTAAGCGGCTGCGGCTTCGCCCTTCGCCCCAGCGCGTATGGTGCGGATCTGGCGGTCGATCTGCGCGGTCTGCGTTGTGTCGATGCCGGGGCGGTGCAACAGCGACTGCAGGATCTCGATATCCGCCTCTCGGTCGTCGGCCTTTTTGATGAGCATGGATTCCTCTCTCCTATGGTGGTATGTGGATCACTTGCGCAGGCTGGTCCAGGGACAGGCCGGCATCTCGGAGCGCCGCCTGCGCCTCCGGCCCCAGCACCCCCAGCCGCACCTGGCCCGGCAGCCCAAACGAGGCGCAGTCGCGCAGCTTGATGCCCTGCGCGCGCAGCGCTGCCATCGTGGCGGGCATGTCGGCCGCCAGCGCCGGCGGCAGCCGGGCGGTGAAGTAGTTGGCCAGGCTGCCCGGCTGCACCTGCCAGCCCAGCGCGGCGCAGAGCGCGATCTGCGCGGCCTTCCAGGCGCGCAGGGTGTCGCGGCTGGAGGCGAGCCACTGCTGCGTTGCGGGCTGCGTCCACGCCTGCAGCAGCGCGACGCCGTGGGCGCCCAGCGGCCAGGAAGGCGCCAGGCGGACGAGGCCGGCGACGAGGTCTTCGCAGGCCCCCGCGGGTGCGACCGCATAGGCCGCGCGCACGCCGGTGAGGCCCAGGGCCTTGTTGGGTGTCCAGAGCTGCCAAGCCGTTGGCGGCAGCGGGCGCGGCGTGCCGTGCAGGCGCAGCGGCGCGTAGGCGCAGTCGACCACTTGCAGCGCACCCTCGGGCACAGCGCAGCCGGGGGCCAGCGCCGGGTCTTCCTGGCCCAGGGGGCTGGAGGGCTCGCAGGCCCAGTGCAGCCCCGCCGCGGGCCCGGCCGGCGCCTCGTCGCCCTGCCCTGCCGGCACCGTGGCCAGGCCCCAGGCTGCGGCGGCGCGGGCGTAGTCGCCGTAGCTGTGGGCGTGCAGGCGCACGGCCGTTGCGCGCCGCTGCACCGCCAGGGCCGTGACGCGGTGGATGAATTCGCTGGCGCTGGCGGCGATGACGATGCGGCTGGCCGCCACGCCGTGGAACGCGCCGAGGGCTTCGCGCAGCGCGGTGTAGGCCGGGTCGGGATAGCGCGCGGCGTCGGCATCGCGCAGTGCGGCGACAGCCTGCGGGCACGGGCCGCAGGCATTGGCGTTGGTGGAAAAGTCGTGCAGCGGCACGCCCTGGGCGTCGGGGCCGCCATGTTCGGCGGGGTGGTTCACCGCCATGGCAGGATTGCTATTATAAAAATAGCAATAAGTGCAATGGGGATGAGCGCCACAACCACTTTCGATGCCCAGTGCGCTGCCTGGTAGGTGTCGGTCGGCCCGGCCGCCCGCCCGTCGGCGTTGAGCGTGTAGACCTGGGGCTTGGCCAGCCGCACGCCCAGCGCCAGCGCCATGGCGGCCATCGGCCAGCCGCTGTTGGGCGACGGCGTGCGGCGGGCCTCGGCGCGCAGCCGCTGCCAGGTCGTGGGGGTGCCGCGGCGTGGCGCCAGGCACCACAGCAGCAGCCCGGTGAGCCGCGCGGGCGCCCAGGAGAGCACGTCGTCCGCCCGGGCCGCCCACTTGCCGGCCCACTGCCACCACCGGCCGCCGCGCATGCCGGGGTAGCCCCACATGGCGTCGGCGGTGTTGGCGAAGCGGTAAAGCGCCGCGCCCGGCAGGCCCAGCAGCGCAAACCAGAAGAGCGGCGCAACGACCGAGTCGTTGAGGTTCTCGGCCAGCGACTCGATGGCGGATTCGCGCACCTGCACCGCGTCCAGCACGCTCACGTCGCGGCTGACCAGGCGCGCCAGCCGGGCGCGGCCCGCGTCGAGCGATTCAGCGAGCCCGGCTTCCACCGCCAGCACCTCCGTGCGCAGCATGCGCCAGGCGAGCAGCGGTTTGAGCAGCAGTGCGATCAGCGCGGCGGCGGCCCAGGCGGGCGCATGGTGCAGCAGCCACCACTGCACACCGCCCGCCGCGATCGAAACCGCCCCAGCCAGAACGCACCAGATGAGCGCGGCCTGCCAGAAACACTTCCAGTCCCGCCCCGTGGGTGCGGTCGGAGCCACCCGGTCGCCGCCCCACTGCAGGGCGTGGCCCATCCACACCACCGGGTGCAGGGCGGCCGGCGGCTCGCCGAACAGGCGGTCGATCAGCAAGGCCAGCGGCACGGCGGCGGCCAGCACCCAGGGGGCTTGCGACGGCTCAAGCATCGGTGGTCTCGCCCTCGCCCTCGCCCGCGCCCTCGCCCTCGCCCTCGCCTGCCAGCCAGCCGGCCGGGTGGCCCCAGGCGCCCTCGAACACCACCGAGGCGAGCGGCGCGCGCCGGGCCCAGCGTTCGCGCTCAAGCATCGGCTCTTCGTAGAAATCGTGCACCGGCCCGAGCGACAGCAGCGCGACCGCCTCGGCACCTGCCGGCAGGCCCAGCAGCGCGCCGACGTCCGCCGGGTCGAACATCGACACCCAGCCCATGCCCAGCCCTTCCGCCCGGGCGGCCAGCCACAGGTTCTGGATGGCGCAGGCGACGGAGGCCAGGTCCATCTGCGGCAGCGTGCGGCGACCGAAGACATGGGCGTCGCGCCCGTCGGCCAGCGCCACCACCAGCAGTTCGGCCGCATCGCGCAGCCCTTCCACCTTGAGCTGCAGGAACGCGGCCTGCCGCTCGCCCAGCGCCTGGGCGGTGCGCTGGCGCTCGGCCTCCACGCAGGCTTGCAGGCGCTGGCGCAGCACGGCGTCGTCGCTCACGCGGATGAAGCGCCAGGGCTGCATGAAGCCGACGCTGGGCGCATGGTGCGCGGCGGCCAGCAGGCGGGCCAGCACGTCCGGCGCGACCTGGCCGCCGGCGAAGTGGCGCATGTCGCGGCGCTCGCGGATGGCGCGGTAGACGGCAGCGCGCTCGCCGTCGGCATAGGCCGGGTGGGATTGGTCGGCCGCCACCACTAGTCCTCGATGCCCCGCTGCGCCGGCACGCCGGCCTGGAATGCATGCTTGACCAGCGCCATTTCGGTCACCGTGTCGGCCACGTCGATCACCTCCTGCGGGCAGCGGCGGCCGGTGAGCATCACATGCACGTCGCGCGGCCGGGCGGCGAGCGTGTCCAGCACCTCCTGCAGGGGCACCCAGCCGTAGATCAGCGGGTAGGTCACCTCGTCCAGCACCACCAGGAAGAATTCGCCCCCCAGGATGGCGGCCTTGGCGCGCTCCCAGCCCGCGCGGGCCAGGTCGGCGGAATGGTCCAGGTCGCGGCTCTTCCAGGTGAAGCCGTCGCCCAGGCCTTCGATGGGGATGCCGATCTGCTCGAACATGCGGTGTTCGCCGAAGCGGGCCGTGGGCACTTTCATGAACTGGAAGATCTTGACGGCCTTGCCGCGCCCATGCGCGCGCAGCGCGAGGCCGAAGGCGGAAGTGCTCTTGCCCTTGCCGTTGCCGGTGTTGACCAGCACGAGCCCGCGGCGCTCGCCCTCGGCTTTGTCGGAGCGTTTTTCGGCGGGTGGGGTTTCGATGTCCATGGGGTCAGTGTTTCCTGCGGTCGTGTGTTTTGTCGGTCAGCGGCGCTGGGGGGCTGCGGGACTGGCCCGCTGTCCTGGGCCCCAGAGCCCGGGGTGTCAGTCGCCCTTCGGCCCGGTCGGCCTGAGGGCGGTGGCTGCCGCAGCAGCGCCAGCGGCGGCCTCGATGCGCGGCAGCGCGAGCCACTGCCCGTCCAGCTGCCGCACGCGGATGCGGTGGTCGAACACGGCCTCCAGCACCGCGTGCGTGGCGGCGTCGCCGCAGTCGCCATGGTGCAGCACGCGCCCGCCGGCGACGACGACCATGGCGTCGGCCTGCAGCGCCAGGGTCACTTCATGCAGCACGCTGACCACGGTGCCGCCCGCGGCGATCAGGGCGCGCACGGTGTGCAGCCAGTCGGCCTGGTGTGGCGGGTCGAGGTTGACGAGCGGCTCGTCCATCAGCAGCACCGGGGCCTGCACGGCGAGCGCGCGGGCCAGCAGCACGCGCTGGCGCTCGCCGCCCGAGAGCTGCGAGAGCGGCCGATGGCGCCAGTCCCAGGCCTGCGTGGTGCGCAGCGCCTGCTCGACCGCAGCGTGGTCGGCCGCGCTGGGCGGGGCCATCCAGGGCTGGTGCGGCAGGCGGCCGAGCATGGCGGCGTCGTAGGCGGTCAGTTCGTCGGCCGAGGTTTCCTCGTTCTGGCCCAGCCAGGCCATCTGGCGGGCCCGTTCGCGGCCGGGCAGATGGTTCAGCAGGGTGCCGTTCAGGCGCACCTCGCCCTCGACGCGCCCGGCGCGCCCGGCGCGCAGCACGCCGGCCAGCACCTTGAGCAGCGTCGACTTGCCCGCGCCGTTCGGCCCGACCACGCTGGTCCAGCGGCCGGCGGGCAGATCCAGGTCGATGCCTTGCAATATCGAGGCATTTCCGATGCTGGCGCTTATTCCACGGGCGCTGATAGCTATCTTTTTCATAGCGCACCGCCTTGCACCGAGCGGCGGTGCATCAGCCACAGCAGGTAGCTGCCGCCCAGCGCGGCGGTCAGCACGCCCACGGGCAGCTCCTGCGGGGCCAGCGCCCAGCGCGCCAGGATGTCGGCCGCCAGCAGCAGCGTGGCCCCCATCAGGCTGGACAGCAGCACATGGCGCTGGTGCGTCACGCGGGCGATGGAGCGCACAAGATGCGGCGCGGCCAGGCCCACGAAGGCGATCAGGCCGGTCTGCGCCACCGCCGTGCCGGTGGCCAGCGCCATGGCCGCCACCAGCCCGGCGCGCATGGGGCCGAGCGGCAGGCCCAGGCTGGCGGCGGTCGCCTCGCCCAGCGTCAGCCCGTCCAGCGCACGCGCCAGCGCCCAGGCGGCCCCGGCGGACAGCGCCCAGGCTGCGGCCATCAGCGCACAGGCCACCCAGCCGACGAAGCTGGTGCTGCCCAGCGTGAACGCCTGCATCGCCTGCAGGATGTCGGGCGAGGCCAGCTCGACCAGGTCGCGCGCGGCGCCCAGCACCACGCCCACGATCACCCCGGCCAGCAGCAGCCGCAGCGTGTGCTGCACGCCGCGCGCCAGCGCCAGGGTGAGCAGCACGGCGCCCGTCGCGCCGAGAAAGGCCATGCCGGTCACGCCCACCCGCGCCAGCCACTGCGCGGCCGTGGGCGACACGCCGAAGAACGCCATCGCCAGGGCCCCGCCCAGCGCGGCGCCCGAGGCGCTGCCCAGCAGGTACGGGTCGGCCAGCGGGTTGCGAAAGAGTCCCTGCGCGACGGCGCCCGCCAGCCCGAGCAGCGCGCCCGCCAGCCAGGCCCCCGCCGTGCGCGGCAAGCGGATGTCCCAGACGATCTGCAGCGCGACGGGGTCGTGCGCCATGCGCAGCACGCTGTCGAAACCGGTGCTGCCCACGCTGGCGCCCAGCAGCATCAAAAGCGCGCTGGCCACGAGCAGGCCCACGGCCAGCCAGCCGGCGCGGTGCGTGGCGGCAGGGGCGGCGGCGGCGGCGGCGGCAGGGGCAGCGGCGGCAGGCCGCGCGGCATCGGGCGCTGGCAGCGGCATCACGGCGCCTTGTCGGCGATGCAGCGCGCCATGATGCGGGCGGCCTCCGCCATGCGCGGGCCGGGGCGCACCACCACGTCGGCCTCGCCCGGGCCGAAAGCGCAGATGCGGTTGTCGCGCACGGCGGGCAGGCTGTCCCAGCCCGGGTAGAACACCGCCTGCTGCATGCTGCGGTTGCCGATCAGGATGATCTGCGGACGAGCCCGCACGACGAATTCCGGGTTCAGCCGGGGGAAGGGCCCGAGGGCCGCCGGCACCACGTTGCGCACGCCCAGCCGCGTCAGCGTCTCGCCGATGAACGAACTCTCGCCCGCGGCATACGGCCCGCGGCTGACCTCGAAATACACGCGCACGTTCTGCGCCCGCGCCGGCAGCGACTGCGTGGCCGCCTGCACGCCGGCGTCGATCACGCGCCAGACCCGGTCGGCCCCCTGCGCCGCCGGCACGCCCAGCAGCTGCCCCATGGTGGCCAGCACGCGGCGCACGTCGGCATGCGTCTTGGGCTCCAGCGCCACGACCTTGATGCCCAGCGCCTCCAGCCGGTCGCTGGCGCGCGAGCTGGCGGCCAGCAGCACCACGTCGGGCTTCAGGGCAACGATGGCCTCGATGTTCGGATCGATGCCGCCGCCGACCTGCGGCAGGCGCTGCACCGCTTCGGGCCAGTTGGAGTAGCGGTCCACGCCGACCAGGCGGTGGCACTGGTCGAGGGCGCAGACGGTTTCGGTGAGGGAGGGGAGGAGGCTGACGATGCGGTCGGGGGGCTTGGGGAAGGATTGGGTGCGACCTCGGGCGTCGGTGATGTCCATCGCTACAGCGGGCAAGGTGGCTGTGGCGAGGACGAGGGAGGTAGTCAGGAGAGTGAGGATGGGGCAGGGCATGGGATTTTCAGCCTCTATCTAGTTACTGAGTCGCGCCGGCTTCCGGCGGGACGTTGCCTCCCGGGGCCGGGATTTCGCCCCGGCGGGCGAGGTCCTTTTCTTTGCTTCGCCAAAGAAAAGTACCCAAAAGAAAGGCGACCCTGCTGTGCGCGTCCCCTCCGCTGCGCTGCGGGGCAACCTGCGATGCTCGGTCGGCGGGTGCTGCCGCAGAACTCACTGCGCGCACTGCGTGCGCTCCGTTCAGACAACTGCGGCAAGTCAGAGCACGAAGTGCGTGTGTCCTTCGGCACACGCACGCACCCGCCGCCCTGCGCTTCTCGGCACGCACAGAAGGGCGTGGGGGACGATTCGGGCCATCGCTGCGCTCGGCCCCCAACGCGCGCGCTGCGCGCTGCGCTCCAGGCCGAGCGCAGCGATGGCCCGGATCGGGCGTTCGGGTTCCCTTCTGTGCGTGCCGAGAAGCGCAGCGCGTGAAGGGCGCATGCGTGCCGCAGGACACGCATGCTTCAAGCTCTGACTTGCCGCAGTTGTCTGAACGGAGCGCTGAAAGCGCGCAGTGAGTTCTGCGGCAGCCCTTCACGCGCGAGCATCGCAGGTTGCCCCGTAGCGCAGCGAAGGGGACACGCACAGCAGGGTCGCCCTTTCTTTGGTGACTTTCTTTCGGCGAGACGAAAGAAAGTTACTCGCCCGCCGGGGCGAAATCCCGGCCCCGGAAAGCAAACGCCCAGCACCCGCCAGCACCGCCCCCGCAACACGCCAACAGCGCCAACAGCACGCCCAGGCTTCGACCAGGCCTCGACCAGCTCACCCCGATCAGCCAAAGATCAACAAGAAACCCTACCCAAGCCAGCCAGCAGCTCTACCCCACCCCACCCAACCGATCAATCAACACCGCACTCGCCGCCCCCAACCCCACCACCTCCACCCCACACCCATGCCCCTTGAGCCGCTGCACCACCTCCTCCAGCGCCCCCACCGCCGTCACATCCCAGAAATGCGCCGCTGACACATCGATCCGCACCGGCTGCCCCTCGACCGACAGCACATCGAACGCCTCGATGAACGCATCGGCCGACGCGAAGAACACCTGCCCGCGCACCCGCCAGGTGTGCAGCCCCGTGGCGGCGTCCACCCCGGCCTGCACGTCCAGCATGCGCGAGACCTTGAAGGCGAAGAACACGCCGCTCAGCAGCACGCCCACGGCCACGCCGGCGGCCAGGTTGTGCGTGGCAATGGTGACCGCCACCGTCGCCAGCATCACCGTGCTGGACAGGCGCGGGTGCCGCACCAGCTGGCCGAGCGACTTCCAGTCGAAGGTGGAGGCCGACACCATCACCATGATGGCCACCAGCGCGATCACCGGCACGCGCGAGACCCAGTCCTTGAGCGCCACCATCAGCACCAGCAGGAACACGCCCGCGAACAGCGTGGACAGGCGCCCGCGCCCGCCGTACTTCACGTTGCTGACCGCCTGGCCGATCATTCCGCAGCCGGCGATGCCGCCAAAGCAGCTGGCCGCGATGTTGGCCAGCCCCAGGCCCGTGCATTCGCGGTTCTTGTCGCTGGGCGTGCCGGTCATCTCGTCCACCACGGCCGCCGTCAGCACCGACTCCAGCAGGCCGACCATGGCGATGGCCAGCGCCGGCAGCACGATGATGCGCAGCGTGTCCAGCGACGCCGGCACGGCCGGCAGGCCGAAGAAGGGCAGGCTCTCGGGCAGGCGGCCCAGGTCGGCCACGGTGGGCACCGGCAGTCGCAGGGCCGAGGCGACCAGCGTGAGCGCCACCACGCAGATCAGCGGCGACGGAATGGCCGTGAGCGCGCGCAGCCCCAGCCGGCGGCCCAGCCCGGGCAGGCCGTAGATGATGGCCAGGCCCAGCGCCAGCAGCGCCCAGGTGGCGGGGCCCGCCCCCTTCAGGTGGGGCAGCTGGGCCGCGAAGATCAGCACCGCCAGCGCGTTGACGAAACCGGTGCGCACCGAACTGGAGACGAAGCGCATCAGCACGCCCAGCTTCAGCAGCCCGAACACCACCTGCACGGCCCCCGCCAGCAGGCCCGCCGCCAGCAGATAGCCCACGCCGTGCGACGCCACCAGCGGCGCGGCCACCAGCGCCACCGAGCCCGCCGCCGCCGACACCATGGCCGGCCGCCCGCCCGCGAAGGCGATGACGATGCTGATGACAAAAGAAGCGAACAGCCCCACCGACGGATCGACCCCAGCCACGAAGCTGAAGGCGATCACTTCGGGAATCAGCGCGAAGGTGGCCACGGCGCCGGCCAGCAGCTCACGCGGAACGCTGGGCGCCCATTCGGCGCGCAGGCGCGAAAGGAAAGAAGCGGCGGTCATACGTCGAGGGAGTGGATGCGGGCGGCGGCACTGGGCGACCACAGGAACAGCCGAGGGGGCCGATACCCGCAGGTGATTCTTGAAAGAAAGTGGCTCCAGCGCCCGACCTACCAGCGCATGCAGCTATCAATTCAGGAGCAGCACGGTCGAACCGGCTTCCGACCGGCCCGGGGCGGCAGCTCCGGGGCGCGCAGCGCCTCAGGCAGTGGCCATCAGGCCCCGTGGCACTTCTTGAACTTCTTGCCGCTGCCGCAGTGGCAGGGGTCGTTGCGGCCCGGCGTGTCGGCGCGGCGCACGGCTTCGACGCGCGGGCCCATGCTCTTCCAGAGGCGGCGCAGGTCGTACACGGCCCAGATGGCTTCGCCGAAGGCTTCCACGCGCGCCTGGCTGGTGCTGGGCGGGCCGTCTTCCGAGTACATGCAGACCTCGGGCTTGCCGGTGTCGTCTTCGGTCAGCGCGACGATGCCGTCCAGCGCCTCGTTGAGCCACTCGGCCGCTTCGCGGTCGCGCGGCGCCGCCCATTCCTCGGGCCAGTTCTCCACCGCGAACATGAAGCCCAGCGCCCACACCTGGCCGAAGGACGGGATCTCCTGGCCTTCCATGTCGGCGCGTTCTTCCTCGGGCAGGCTGGCGATGGCGCCGCGCATGTCCATGGCCTCGGGCTGGAAGGCGTCGTCTTCGTCCAGCGACTGCACGTCGGCATCCAGCTGCGCCACCACCTCGTTCCAGCGCAGGCTCCACAGCTCCAGGAAGCGGGCCTGCTGCGCAGCGTCGGTGAAGGCGGGCAGCACGGGCAGCGTGCCGTCCTCGGCCGGTTCCAGCTCGGCGCCGTCGCCCAGCAGCATCGACAGCCATTCGGCGGTGGGCACCTCGCGGCGGGTGCAGGCCAGCGCGGTCATAAAGCCGTCGCAGAACTCCCACTGCGGGATTTCCTCGGCGCGGGTGCGCAGGTCATCCAGCAGGGTGTCGAGTTCGTCGAGCTGGTCCGCGCCCAGGGCGGCGGAAGGTTCTTGGGAAGGCGTGTCGGCGGCGTTGGACATGGCAGGTGGTTGCGGTTTCAGGAGCAGGTGAAGGGCTTTTATGATGCGCGGGCCGGCGGGGCCGTCTGCGATGGCAGCGCGATGTGGATGCGAAGCGCCGCGGGCGCTTCCACGCGGCCCGTGAAAAGCCGGCCAGTTTATCCGCCCCCTGCGAATGCCGCTCGCCAGCCCGCCCGCCTCCCGCACTACCCTCCCGCCCCGTCCGTCCGCCCGCCCCGCCATGCTCCAGCCACCCGCCGCCGCCGCGACCGCACCCGAAGCCGCATCCGCACCGGCGCCTGACTACGCCGCCTTTCTCGACCAGCAGCTGCCGCTGCAGGCGCCGCCCATCGCCAGCTACCAACTGGGCGGCGAGCAGGTCTGGATCAAGCGGGCCGGCCCCGGCATCGGCCCCTGGCGCTACCGCGGCTTGGCCCTGCTGGCCGGGCTGCTGCGGCTGCCGGCCCTGCGCCCCGTGCCCAACCGGGGCGGCGCCCAGGCCGTGGCCACCGAAGTGCGCCGGCTGCGCGACTTCGAGGCGCGCGGCCTGCGCGCACCGGAGGTGCTGGCGGCACGCGGCGAGGGTTTCCTGATGCGCCATCTGGGCCAGCCAGGGCAGGACATGCCTTCGCTCGGCAACGAGATCCACCGCGCCGTGCCGCAGGGCGCCGCACCCGTGCTGGCGCTGTGGCGCCTGGGGCTGGACGCCATCGCCCGCGTGCATGCCCAGGGCACGTGCCTCAGCCAGGCCTTCGCCCGCAACCTGGTGCGCGACGACCGGGGGGTGGTGGCGTATGTCGATTTCGAGGACGACCCGGCCGCCGCGCTGCCGCTGGCGACCTGCCAGGTGCGCGACGCGCTCTGCTATGCGCATTCCACCGCCATCTACCTGGCCGAATCCGGCGCGCTGGCACAAGCGCGTGCGCTGTGGACCGACTGGCTGCAGCAGCCGGGCCGCGCCGAGGGCTTCAGCGCCGAGCTGGCCACCACGGTGCGGCGGCTGGACTGGCTGCGCCGCCTGCCGCAGGACCGCCGCTGGGGCCGGGACGCGCAGCGCCTGCGCGCGGCCTACGACCTGATGGCGCCGCAGCCGCCGTCGGGCCCCGGGGCCGCAGGGCCGAGGGGTTGAGGAGCTGAGGAGAAGCCGCGGGGCGGGCGGCGGCGCTCAGTCTTCGCTGGTCCATTCCACCTGCACGCCCAGGCTGCGCAGGTTTTCCACGAAGCGCGGATGCGCGCGGCGGATGGGCGCCGCATGGCGGATCTCCGAGCGGCCCGGAATGCTGGCCGCCACCATGAAGAGCGCGATCGCCACGCGGATGATGTAGGGGCTCTCCACCACGGCCGGCGTGAGCGGCCCGCCGCCGAAGGTGACGATGCGGTGCGGGTCGGACGAGAACACGTGGGCGCCGAACTTCGACAGCTCGCCCGTCCAGCCCAGGGCGCCGTCGTACACCTTGTTCCAGAAGAGCGCGTTGCCCTCGGCCCGCACGCCCAGGGCGATGAAGATCGGCAGCAGATCGACCGGGAAGTACGGCCAGGGCGCCGCCTCCACCTTGGTCAGCACGTTGCTGGTGAAGGGCGTCTGCACCTTCAGCGGGCCGCCCGGCACCGCGCGCGACCAGCCGCCTTCGTGCACGATGCGCACGCCGAACTTGGCGAAGGTGCGGTCGATGAGCGGGAAGTTCTCCGGCGCGCTGTTCTTGACGATCACCTCGCCGCCGGTGATGGCGCCGAGCGCCAGGAAGGTGGTGATCTCGTGGAAGTCTTCGTCGAACCGGAACTCGCCACCGCCCAGCGCCGCGCCGCCATGCACCGTCAGGCGCGAGGTGCCGATGCCGTCGATGCGCACGCCCAGCAGGGCCATGAAGCGGCAGAACTCCTGCACGTGCGGTTCGCAGGCCGCGTTGGTGAGGGTGGACACCCCCTGGGCGCCCGCCGCGCACAGCACGAAGTTCTCGGTGGTGGTGACGGAGGCGTAGTCCAGCCAGTGGTCGGTGGGCCGCAGCGCCGCAGGTGCGGCAGCCGGGCCGCGCACCAGCAGCGAGCCTTCGGCCCGCTCCACGCTGGCGCCGAAGCTGCGGAACACCTCCACGTGCGGGTCGATCTCGCGCACACCCAGCGTGCAGCCCTTGACGTTGTCTTCCAGCCGCGCGACGCCGAAGCGTGCCAGGAGCGGCGGCACCAGCATGATCGACGAGCGCATCTCTTCCGGCAGGCGGTGCGCGGCGGCGTCGAAGCAGGTGGCGTCGTGGTGCAGCTCCAGCGTGCCTTCCGCATGGTCCCACTGCACATGGCTGCCCAGGGTGCGGAAGATGTCCAGGATCTTGCGCACGTCGGTGATGTCGGGCACGCCCAGCAGGCGCAGCGGTTCGCGGGTGAGCAGTGTGGCGCAGAGCACCGGCAGCACGGCGTTCTTGTTGGCGGACGGGGTGATGCGGCCGCGAAGCGGCGTGCCGCCGTGCACGATGAGGTTGGACATGGGTGGCGAAAGGTGCGAGAGGGGTGCGGAACGGGAGCGGAACGGGAGCAAAAAGGACGAAGCGCCAGGACCGCGCGGAACGGTCCTGGCGCCGGAACGCCGCCCAGGCGGGCGCACGTCACGAACCGCGCACTTTACCCCTGCCGGACCACGCCCGCCGGCGCAGTGGCTTCGGACTGCGCCAGCGCCTCGCTGCGCAGGCGGTGGTATTCCTGGGCCGGCACGGGCACGGCGTTCGGGTCACCCAGATCCCGCATCGGCACCCGGAAGGTCTCGCGCGCCGAGAACGCGGCCACGGCCGAGATCACCGTGATGCCGAAGGCGATCGCGCCCACCGTGAACCAGATGTTGGTGGCACCGGGAGGCGCCACCGCCGTGAACAGCGCGGGCAGCATGGCGGTGATGGCGGTGCCCACGTTCTGCGAGATGGCCATGGCCGACACCCGGGTGCGGGTGGGGAACAGCTCGGGGTAGAACGAGGGGAACACGGCGTTGTAGCCCTGGTAGACCACGCCCCACATCAAGAGCGACATGCAGATGGCCAGCGGCACGTTCTTGATGCTGATGGCGTAGAGGTAGCCGAACGCCAGCAGACCCGAGAGCAGCGCGCCGACGATGATGGGCGGGCGGCGGCCGATCTTGTCGGACAGGTTGCCGACGAACGGGATCACCAGCACGGCCAGGATGTTGCCCAGCACCGGGATCCACAGGTAGATGTCCTTGGCGAAGCCGATGCCGTAGGCCGGCTGCACCGCGTAGGCGGCGCCGAAGATGGTGGCGACCACCGGGATCACGTTCATCAGCGCCATGCACACCACGCGCAGCATGTCGGGCAGGCTGTACTTGAAAGCGTCGACGATGGGCGAGCGCGCGCGCTGCTTCTGCTCGGCCTTGTCGGTGAAGGCGGGCGTCTCGGCCACCTCGCGGCGGATGATCCAGCCGGCGATGATGACGATGAAGCTCAGCAGGAACGGGATGCGCCAGCCCCAGCTGTTGAACTGCTCGGTGGGCATGTAGTGCGCCAGCGGCAGGAACACCGCGGCCGCCAGGATCTGGCCCGCCTGCACGCCCTGCAGCGTGAAGCTGGCGAAGAAGCCGCGCCGCCCGAAGGGCGCGTGTTCCAGGATCATCGAACTGGCGCCGGAGATCTCCCCGGCCACGGCGAAGCCCTGGATCAGGCGCATCAGCACCAGCAGCGCGGGCGCCCACAGGCCGATCTGGTCATAGGTGGGCAGCAGGCCCACGGCGATGGTCGAGAACCCCATCAGGAACATGCACCACACCAGCACCTGCTTGCGGCCGTGCGTGTCGCCGATATGGCCGAGCACGAAGGCGCCGATGGGGCGCGCCACGTAGCCGACGCCGTAGGTCGCGAGCGACGCGATGATGGCGATCGCCGGATCGCCCTTGGGAAAGAAGATCTGCGGAAAGATCAGCGCCGCCGCAGTGGCGTAGATGAAGAAGTCGTAGTACTCCAGTGCCGAGCCGATCCAGCCGCTGGCTGCGGCTTTCTTCGACTGGTGCCTGCCTTGCGGCTCGGCGGCGGTGGGATGGGCCATGGTGCTTGTCTCCATTGTTGGACGAAAGAATCTTGAAATGAACGGCGGCGTCAGTGCGCAGCCGGCCGGGCGTTCTGCGCCTCGGACACGAACCGGGCCGCCGCATTCGCGGCACCCCAGCCGTCGTAGCGGCCCGTGCGCTGGGCGACCTCGAAGAACAGGCCGCCGGCCACGCTCTCGGTGTAGGCATGCAGGTAGTCGCCAGCGGCGGAGCGGTCGAGCAGCACGCCGGCGGAGCGCAGGCGGTCCAGCAGGTCGGGCGCCAGGTCGAGCCGGCTGGCCAGATCGTCGTAGTAGTTGCCCGACACCGGCACGAAGCGCACGCCCTGCGCACGCAGGGCGGCGACCGAGCCGAAGATGTCGTCGCTCTCGAAGGTGATGTGGTGCACCGCGCCGCCGCCCGTGCGGCCCAGCTGCCGCGCCGTGGCGGTGCGCTGGCTGAGGGGCACGTTGAGCACCAGGCGCAGGCTGCGGTCGGCATTGGCCGCGCCCTGGCTGCGCACCAGGCCGAACGGGTCGGTCAGGTTCTGGCCCTCCAGCACGTCCAGCCCCAGCACGGCCCGGGTGAACAGCGCCCAGGTGTCGCGTTGGTCCTGCGCCAGCCCGAGGGTGACATGGTCGATGCGGCGCAGGCCGGCGCCGGCGGCTTCGCCCGGCTCGCCGCTTTCTCCGTCCAGGATGAAGTCCGCCTGGAACAGCCCCTGCGCGCCCAGCGAGGCCGGCACGAAGTGCAGCAGGTTGCCGCCCGGCGCCACGATGGCGGGCACGCGCTGCTCGTTGGGGCCGAGCGGGCTGTCGTAGGGCTGTGAGCGCATCGCCTTGGCGCGGCCCAGGGCAGCGACCGGGTCGGCGCAGCACAGGCCCAGCGCGCAGACCGACAAACCGTGCGCCTCGAAACGGCGGCGCGCGAAGGAGTCGGGCTGGGCATTGACGATGAGGTGGATGTCGCCCTGCCGGTAGAGCGTGACGGCCTTGGAGCGGTGGCGGCCGGCGCGGGTGAAGCCCAGCTGCCGCAGCACGGCGTCCAGCGCCGCGGCGCCGGGCTCGTCCGCCGCCCATTCGATGAACGACACGCCGGACCACTGCGGCACGGCCGGCGGATCGAACAGATCCACCCGCAGCGGCTGCGCAGCGGGGGGCGCCGCAGGGGCGGCGGAGGCGCCGGGGGCCGCGGGCGGCACCAGCCGCTGGCGGGCCTCGCTTTCCAGGTACAGCAGCGAGCGCATGGCGTCCACCGCCGTGCGGCGGTTGGGTGTCTCGCGGAACAGGTCGTTGAAGATCTCCAGCGACAGCGCCCCCGTGTAGCCGGCGCGCAGCACCTGCTCGAAGAAGCCGATCACGTCGAGGTCGCCCTGGCCCGGAAACACCCGGTGATGGCGCGCCCAGTGCAGCACGTCCAGCGACATCAGCGGCGCGTCGGCCATCTGCACGAAGAAGATGCGGTCGCCCGGAATGCCGGCGAGGGCAGCGGGGTCGTCCTGCAGCGACAGCGTGTGGAAGCTGTCGAGGATCAGGCCCAGGTGCGGATGGTCGGCGCGGCGCACGATCTCCCACGCCTGGCCGAAGCGCGAGGTGTGGCGGCCCCAGGCCAGCGCCTCGTAGCCCACGCGCAGATTGCGCCGCGCTGCGCGCTCGGCCACGGTGTGCAGCTGGGCCGCCGCCAGCTCCGGGTCGTCGATGGCCTGCGGCAGCGCGTTGGAGCAGCACAGCACCAGCGGCGCGCCCAGCTCCTGCATCAGGTCGAACTTGGCCTCGGCGCGCTCCAGCGCCCGGGCGAAGGCGGCATCGGTCAGGCCCTCCATGTCGCGCAGCGGCTGGTAGAGATCGATGGAGAGGCCCAGGTCGGCGGCCATGCGGCGCAGGCCGGCCGCCGAGCCGTTGAAATGCAGGAAGTCGGCCTCGAACAGCTCCACGCCATCGAAGCCGGCGGCGGCGATGGCTTCGAGCTTCTGGCGCAGGGTGCCGCTGAGCGAGACGGTGGCGATGGAGCGGTGCATGGGCAAGGAAGGCGGACAGTGCCGCTCAGACGGCAAGGCAGACGGCGCCGCCTGCGGGGTGCATGCAACAGGCGCGGCAGGCGCGGGAGGCGCAATGGGTGCGGTGAGTGCCAGGCCGGGCGCACCAGCGGTCGGCGGGGCGGGTGGAAACGGTGCCGGCAGGGGCCGGGAGCGGGCGGGCGGAAACCATGGCTGCAATGTAGGAGCCGGGCCGGGCCCCAGCAATCCACGCGCCGCTGGGCGCGTTCGATGATCGATCAAGGACGTTCGACATTCGCACGTATTGCGGGATTGACCTAGGTCAGGCGGCTTCCAGCAGCGCACGCAGCGACTGCACCTGCGTGCGCGCCAGCACGCCGGCCGCTTCAGCCAGGGCCGGGTCGAACCATTCGTCGGCAGCGGCCCGCTCCAGCGTGTCGCGCACCCGGTCGATGTTCTGCCGCATGCGGGGGGCGTCGACGCGCAGCCCCGGCAGCGCCGTGGCCAGCGCCCGGGCGCTGCCGTGCGTGCTCATCAGCAGCTGCGGCCATTCGGCGATCTCGGCCTGCAGCGGCCCCAGGGCCCGTTCCTGCTGCTGCACCATCGCCGCCAGCAGCGCCGCGACCCGCTGCGGCGCACGCTGCGCCGCCGCCAGCGCCACCATCGACGCGACCGGGTTGCGCTTGTGCGGCATGGTGGTCGCCTCGCCACGGCCCGGCTCGTCGGGTTCGCGGACCTCGCCCACCTCCGCCTGCCCCAGCAGCGCCAGGTCGCCCGCGAGCTTGCCCAGGCTGCCGGTGACCACGCCCAGCTCGCAGCCCAGCGCCACCCATTCGTCGCGCTGCGTGTGCCAGCTGCCGCCGGGGTCCGCCAGGCCCAGCTCCTGCGCCATGCGGCGGCGCACGGCGGCGCCCTGGCCGCGCATGTGCGCCAGCGTGCCCACCGGGCCGCCCAGCTGCAGCTGCAGCGCGCGGCCCGCCGCGGCGTGCAGGCGCAGGCGCCCGCGCACCAGCGGGGCGGCCCAGTCCACGCACTTCAGGCCCAGGCTGGTGACCGAGGCCGGCTGCATCAGCGTGCGGGCCAGCATGGGCCGGGCGGCATGCGCCTCGGCCAGCGCCAGCAGGGCCCGGATGGCCCGCACCAGGTCGCCGTCGATCCAGGCCAGGGCGTCGCGGGTGGCCAGCACCAGCGCCGTGTCCACCACGTCCTGGCTGCTGCTGCCGCAATGCACATGGCGGGCCGCATCCGGATTGAAGAGGCCCACGGCCTCGGTCAGCGCGCGCACCAGCGGAATGGCGATGCTGCCGGCACGGGCGCTGTCGCGCACGATCTTGGCGACGTCGAACAGATCGACCTTGCAGCTGGCGGCGATGGACTGCGCCGCATCCGCCGGAATCAGCCCTTCGGCCGCCTGGGCCCGGGCCAGCGCGGCCTCGAACCGGAGCATGCCCGCCACGATGCCGCGCCCGCCGAAGGCGTCCAGCGTCTCGGGGGTCGAGAGAAAGCCTTCGAAGATGCTCACGGCAGGCGGTGCGGCGTTGCGGACGGAACGGCTCAGTACTGCAGGCGTGCCACCGCGCGCAGCTCCTCGGGGGAGGCCGATCCGAAGCCGAAGAATTCCAGGTAGGCGGGAATCATCTCGAACAGCATGTCGGTGCCCACCTGCACGGCGCAGCCCTTGGCCCGCGCGGCCTGCAGCAGCGGGGTGTATTCGGCCTTCATCACCACTTCGCCCACGAAGGTGGAGGGAGCGATGCGGTCGATGTCGAAGGGCAGCGGGTCGCCCTCGCGCATGCCGAGCGGCGTGGCGTTGACCACCACGTCGAAGCCCGCCGGATCGTTGGAGCCGGTGCGCACGACGAGCCGCGGGTTGTGCGTTTGCAGCCGCGTGGCCAGCGCCTCGGCCGAGGGGGCGTGCATGTCGAACAGCATCAGCTCGGCCGCGCCCGCTGCCGCGGCCGACGCCGCGATGGCCGAGCCGACGCCGCCCGAGCCCGACACCAGCACCCGCGCCCCGGCGAACGGCCGGCCCTTGCGCTCCACGCCGCGCACGAAGCCGGCGCCGTCGAACTGGTCGCCCAGCAGCGTGCCGTCAGGGCGCAGCAGCACGGCGTTGCAGGCCCCGGCGATGCGCGCCGTGGGCGTCGCTTCGTCCACCAGCGACAGGGTCACCACCTTGTGCGGCATGGTGATGAGCGCGCCGCGCAGGTTGGTGAAGCGGAAGATCTGGCGCAGCGAGGCGGCGAAGTCCTCGGGCTTGACGCCCATGGGAATGACCGTCGCATCGATGCCCCGGCTGTCGAACCAGGGGTTGTAGATCATCGGCGCCTTGAAGGTTTCAGTGGGAAAGCCGATGTGGGCGATGAGCGTGGTTTTGCCGGAGATCATGGACGTTGCGCGGAAATTGAAGAGTAGCGGGAGGACGCCGGCCACGGCACGGCGCGGGCGGGCAGCGGATGGGGGTGGACGAGGCGGCTATCAGCAGGTGGGAATGTTGCATCCGGCGCGCACGAGCGGGCCGCGCCCAGGCGCCCCATCACGGCGCGAGGCGGAGCCAGGGCGCGGGCCTTGGCCAGCATGGGCGACGCAGCGGCGGTGTGGTTTTGCGGTGCGGGCGGGCATGGCGGGTTCGTTCATGCCTTCTCAGGCCACGTTGGCCGAGCGGTAGCGGATCGGCTGCGCGATCTCGGCCTGCATGGCGGGCGGGTAGATGGCCTCGCGCAGGAAGGTCAGGTCGGCGGCGAGGGCGTCGGCCACCGCCGGATGACCGAAGTAGCGCAGGTAGTGCGGCATCTGCTGGATCAGCATCTCGAAGCCGGCCTGGGCATGCAGGCCGCGCGCCCGCGCGGCGCGCACCAGCGGCGTGGGCTGGTTGCGCAGCAGGATGTCGAAGAGCGCGGCATGGCTGTCCATGCGCTGCACGTCCACCGGGCTGGCGTCGCCGTCCGCGAGGCCCAGCGGCGTGGCGTTGATGACCAGATCGAAGCCTTCGGGCGCATTGCTGTCCACCGCCACGGTGGTGGCGTCGAAGAAGG
>Ga0308157_10003019_pt1 | contig 25643 bp, 24 predicted proteins | sample PhyBR1_FD_201035 | JGI IMG/M metagenome (GOLD analysis project Ga0308157, IMG submission 201035) | Phyllosphere microbial communities from UC Gill Tract Community Farm, Albany, California, United States - DLSLB.R1 | ecosystem: Host-associated > Plants > Phyllosphere > Unclassified | place: USA...
TAATGGACGCTCTATATTTCAGAACGGACGATCGGGAATCCCTGCTCCAGGAGCTTGGGGTACCCGAGGATTTCAACGGTATCTATGAGAGTCCCAATAACTGGGTGATCATCTGGTTGGGCAGGCTACCCAAGACCGTTGAACAGCAGACCGATGAAGAGGGATTGACCTTCGATGTCGTTACCGAATGGCAGCAGGGCGAATACTTCAACATCTACCTGAAGGGACAGGATAACATGGATTATTTCACACAGGAATTTGGCGTGGCAGAACTTCTTAATGAACCGGCCACACCGAACCACAGATTATTTAGCGATGGCGGGAATAGTTAACAGCACAAAGAAAAGGTTCGTGATCAACAAGAGGATCAAGGAGGTGGAGGTACCGGGAAGTTCCCTGAACACGGCCCTGTTCCTATCGGACCTTCCATCGGTCGGGGTGACGCCTAATGCCGGACTATTGAACCAGGAACTGGCCGGGCTGCCGACGATCGCAAAGAACGAGGCCACGACCGCACTGGTCGGGGGTGCCACTATGATAGGCAGGGTCTTCGGTATGAACGGGGACACAAAGAGCATCGAAGGATTCAGTTTCTCCAGGAACAGTGCAGCCACCAGATGGGCATCCGATGGTAAGATCTATACGGTCGCGCCCAATGATGTCAGGTATGATCAGGATCCAAAATCCGGGGCCTATAAGGGCATGCTATTCGAAAAGGCAGCAACAAACCTTTTGACATATTCCGGATTTCCCAGGGGATTACAGGATCTTGCATCAAGCTCTTCGGGATATGTAAATTATACGGACACAACATGGAATAAAGGATCCCTTCTGGAGAAAGGTGTAAGCATTGTCCATAATCCTGCCGCAGTAAGTTGGGCCTATAAGCAACATCTGGGAGCTGTAGTCAATAATTCTTACACTTTTTCATGTTTTCTGAAAATGTCCGATGGACTTTCCCCTGTGGGCGGAATTAAGGTTAATATGTTCAATGTACTATATACTGATTTTATTTTAGAAGATATTGGTGTAGGAGTGTATAGGTTGGTAATTACCAAAAAATTTTTAGCGGGAGGTAATAATTATGTGGGAATTGTAAAAGAATCGTCTGGAGATAATAGAACCGTTGTTGTAACGGGTTACCAATTGGAAGAAAGTGAAATTGCTACCACTTACATTCCAACTGATTCATCCATAGGCACAAGGTTGGAAGAAGTACTTACATGTGAAAGGCAAATTGATCACTTTCCAGAATATTCAGTTTTTATAAAAGGTTATTATGTTTCAAGTAAGCTAGACAACCAATCTTCCATGTTTATTCTTAAAGATGCTTCTGCAAGGTACTGGTTCCACACGTATACAGCAGCACAGCCTGAAAATATTCGGGCTTACAATGGAATTGGTGGTATAACCATTGTTGCACAGGAAAAAATAGAACATAAAGTCGCGGTAAGGAGGGATCTTACCAATTATTCGATGTGCGTAAATGCAGGATCAGTACAGACTGACAACAGCTTGTTTCCATTGGTTCAACAGAATATTGTCATTAGGGGTTCGCAAGCTGCATTCACATTACGGGCATTGGCCATCATTCCGAGAAAGCTTTCCGATGCTGAACTTATTTCCATAACGTCCTAAAGAATAGAAAAATCAATGGCATACGTATATAAAGCAACCCCGGAAAACCTCATCATCTTCAGGAACAATGGGGTCCCTGATCTGACCAATGCAAAGATCACCGTCAGTGTTATGGACGGTGATCAGCAGGTCCCCTGTGCGATCACCTCATTGGTGCCGGTGGGCTGCACGGCCACCTATCCACAGGGAGGGGCCGTGGCAACCATCACGGGCGTTTCGGCAAATTCAGGAAGCCTCCAGATCAACATCATCGCATCTGGCCAGTCCTCCTATGTTGTGGTGGATTTCGATGTACTATCGGGCAACATCATCGCCAAGGCACAGAAGACAATCTCCCGGTTGGAGGATGGTTATACTATCCGGATGGCACCTCCTGCGGTTGTAATACCGGCAGATTCTGATGGAAGTAACCCCGTACTCACTTCGGCCAAGACAAGGATCCTTTTGGACAAGTCCGGGGTAAATGTTCCCATCACCATCACCGGATTGAGCGCTGTGGGATGTACGGCTTCGTTCTCTGGCAATGAGGTGTCGATCACCGGGGTAAACCTTGCCCAGGGGAGCGTGACCGCGAACTTTGTTGGTTCCGATGGATACAGTGGGTCAGCACAGTTCAACTTCACCATCAGTATGCAGGGGGCGACCGGACTGCCTGGACAGCCCGGACAGAACGGGATGACCGTCTGGCTCTCCAATGAAGCTCATGCGATCCCTGCAAACCATGATGGCACATTACCACTCGGAGCATTGGACAATGCCTGGACGGATATATTTGCCCATCGAAATACGATGCTGGTCCCCGTTGCCGCAAATGCAGTTCCGGGGCCTGGCCAATTCAGGTACAATGTTGAGAGCATTACAGGGGGAACTGTCAACCGTGTGAACGATAGCAGGGTACGACTGGCCACCATGACGGCCGACACTGCTGTGATCACGATAAAGGTATACGTGGAGAGCATGGACAATGTGGTGACCAAGCAGATGACACTTTCAAAGATGAGGGGCCTGGATCCAGCGATCGTCGATAGGGTAATCGATTGGACCTTCACGGGAACTGAAGAATTTGATGGAAGAAAAGTCCGTGCAAAATCCATTGTAGCTGCCGCAATAGATGTTATCAACCTCTTTGCGCAGGTAGTTGAGGCCACGAACCTGACAGTAACGGGAAACAGTAAGATCGGTCCATTTTTTATAGGTGCGGATGGGATTTTTTCATCACAATCCGGTTCTATAATAAATGCATCCACATTAAAGAATTCAGGGTTTAATTGGCTTTATTGGAACCAACTTAACTACAATAGAACCGCTGGACTGGAAATAGGAAAGATGGGGACCGATGGGATCCTGAATATAAAGGCATCAAGTAATGGTGGACCCGAATTCACATCCGGGCTCGTGATAGATGTTGGATCAGGAAGAAAGGGTTTGGACCTGAAGACCGGAGAGCTGGCCGTTCCTTCAGGTGTAGGTATGACGGTCAAACAGCCGATCATTACCGGGTATGCATCCAACAATCCCTATTCACCTATAATCAAATATCTCAATATCGACAAAGGCATCATAGTCAGTGTTACTGACAGCTAATTTCTTTTATTCAATAGAACGAACAGATTATCAACAATGGATAGAAGGATTGGGATTTAAAGAGTCCCCCAGCATTTAAACAAGTTTCTCACGCTTTATCTAAACAATGCCAACTAGGCTACTGGAGGACAAAAGTCTTTTAGTGCTTAGTTGGCATTTTTTGTTAATAAAGCGTGAGAATTACAAATATAAGGTTTAAATGAATTTTAAAGCACATTTAATTGATATATAAATGAGGACACCTATTTCATATTATGGAGGAAAACAGAATCTGGTATCTACGATATTGCCATTGTTTCCGAAGCACCGGACCTATACAGAAACCTTTGTTGGTGGAGGGGCTATATTCTGGGCGAAAAAACCGAGCGAGACCGAAATCATAAACGATTACAATAGAGAGTTGATCAATTTTTATGAGGTTTGTAAGAATGAATTTGTAGATCTGGAGAAGATGATACGAATAAGTCTCCATAGTAGATCGCTTCATGCAGATGCTACTGTGATGTACGAAAACCCACATCTTTTCACAAGGATTCAAAGAGCTTGGGCCGTATGGGTTTTGGCGCAACAATCGTTCAGTGCTATGTTAGACGGAACATGGGGTTACGATACTAAAGGAGGTACTACATCCAAAAAAATCACAAATAAAAGAATATCGTTTACTGAAGATTATGCAGTGCGTTTGCAAAATGTGCAAGTTGAAAATACTGATGCGTTGCGTGTGATAAGGTCTAGAGACCATAAAGATGCCTTTCATTATTGCGATCCTCCCTATTTTAATAGCGACTGTGGCCATTATGATGGATACTCTAAAGAAGACTTCGAAAGCCTTTTAAAAACTCTTCAATCATGTGAAGGTAAGTTTATGATATCTTCATATCCCAGTGATATTTTAAATGATTACACAGTCCAAAATGATTGGTATACAAAGAAAGTAGAACAGAAAGTAAGCGTGGCTAATGGAACAGGTAAATCAGGAAAAATGAAAATAGAAGTCATAACGGCAAATTATGATTTGAGTAATCCATCTGAAGAATTAACATTGTTTAATTAAAGAATAACCCCCATTTAAATTAATTTTAAACGGGGGCTAAATTAGACTTTTTTTAGGGCTTTGATATGAATTCGTGCTTTAGCAAAGAGGTTATTTTGGTCAAAGTATACACAACTAGCATAATCATATTCATCGATGTATTCAATCGTCATTTCATGATGCTCTTCATGTGCAATCTTTACAATGTCACCAGGTTTTAATTCGTTTTCCATTAAAATTTATTTAGTAGTTATATACTAAGATAATCATATTTTTGTACATCTCGTTTTAGAAAATTGTACGTTTGGTTTTTGCGTTTATACTTCCGGGTAAGTATTATATTCCAACCTTGGACCATCCTTGGCTCCTGGAGGTAAAAATGCAGACTGCTCATCAATGAAAACTACGCCATCTTTTGTCAATTCTACTTTGTTCCCATTCTTTAATGTGTCTCCATTTTTGTCGCATGAAAGGAACAGAATGGAAAGGATAGCGAAATAATAAATTGATTTCATAATTTTTGGTTTTTGAATGATAACGTCATGAATGGGTTTGACGCTACATCAATTTTTATATGAAAAATCTGTACCCAGAAAGTGTTATCACTTTTGTTCTATAACTCTGTATTTAGGTATAAATTCTCTTTCCCATTTTTCTAACTTATTATTTTTGAACGTAAATAAATAAACTTCTTCATCATTTGGGAATCCTCTATATGATATTATTTCAAGCATGTCTTGATTGACAATTTCTTTTTTAGAAATAACATAATTTTTGCCTAATAGATCCGAAACTTGTTCAATATTCATTCCCAATGAAAGCTTGTTCATATTTTGATTCTTCATATATGCCAGATTAGTGCTAACACAAGAAGATAGAAATCCAACAAGTAAAAGGCTTACAGAAAGAAGATAAAGTGAGGTTTTTGTTTTGATCATTACTTAATTATTAAAATTTATGGTGTAATCAAAGTTTTTATGTTTATCCATGTACGGATTTAATTCATAATAGACCGGTACACCCATGGATTCAATTGTAAATTCTACATCTTGAGGCCGATTAATAGCGAGATCTCCGTAGAATATAACTTTTTCTAGATTTGATTCATACGAATCCATTTTTTTAAGATCTTGATGATTATATCCAACAAAATAAAAATTTATATTTAAATTATTTACTTTAGTTATCTCAGACTGATTTAGTTTATTAACTCCATAAGTTATTAACCTATTAATAAGCAGTTTAGTGTTTTCAGGCGCATCTATTATCATATAAGCTATCTTTCCATAGTACAACCTTTTAACTCTGGCTATATTATCGTCAGAAAGTTCTTTAGGTGAAAATGCATTATTAAAGTCTGATTCATAAGTAAACGATGTAGTGGAGAGTGTTTCTCGAAGGCTATAATATAATAGGCCCTCATGAGATATTTTTTTGTTTTTTATGTTAAATAATGAAAAAATATCTGCATAATTTCCGAAAATAAGTCTTAAATCTTCGTATTTATGGAAAGAAAATATTACATCTTTATGGCCGAATATTTTTTCTATAGAAAATTTATTTATATGGCTTTTAACCAATTTATTAAGTTCTTCCCAATTTCTAATTGAAAAATCCAATGGATGTACCTTACTTGAACTATAAGAATTAACTGAAAATCTTCCTGATGGCATTGCAGATTGATTCAAGTAAATCTCCCAGTTAAATGGATAAGTGTTTAATGATACAAATGAGTTTATGAGAGGTTCTTTTGTGAAATCAGTGCTGTAATAAAAGGGTTGATCAGAAGGGTGTCTAACTTTATAACCTATAATTTCCTTATTATTCCATAAAGTATCTAATATATAAGAGCCATTTAGTTCCGCTATTTTGTTGAAATCAAAATTACTATAATCGATAATTTTTTCATTTAAACTGTCTTTAATTTCTGTCGGTAGAGGCTCAATTTTGTTTCCTTTTGAACAACTTGTAATTATCACTATTGTCCAGAAGACAACCATTAAATTGTATTTTCTCATTTTAAATATCGATTATTCATGTTATGGTTCAAAATTAGAAGCATGATAAATATATCATTTAAGTTAATTAATAATTTCTAATTTAAAAATAAAAAATCGCTATTCTTTAAATGTTTAATTATTTAAGTTTTATTTATTAAAAATCTTGCCACATATTCTCCGGGTCGTATGGAACTCGATTTAGTCCTATATCGTCCCAGGATTTATACTTATAATCCCTGCTAATAGAAATATAGTAAGACCATCTCCAAAAACATAAGGGATTGATTTTATAAAGACGAAAGACTTGTTTGTCTTCATCGGAAGGCTTTGTTTCTTCTATGAAACGATTTATAGACCAGTTAGTCAAATAAGAATCCTTAAATTCAAATGACTCCTCTCGTGTAAAGGATGCATTCGAATTAGAATATCTAAAAGGATTATTTCCATCTATCATCAATAAAATGTTTTTATTGATTATTGGTAAGTTTACAATGATGACGACGATTGCTAGGGTTACAAAAATAAATTTCCATTTCATAGTTTGTTCAAATTGGTCTTGGATCAATTTACCGCAGCATTGAATTGTGTCGAATTTATGCTGTCAAAGACTCGGACTATTGGATAGAAGCACTTTGAATTATAAGTTTGCCATAAAAAACCCCGCCATATTTTAATGACGGGGTTATTTCTTTAAGAGACCTTTTTAGACAGCCCCCTTCTATCCGACATACATCTAATGTCTAATATCTATCATCTATTATCTAAAAGATCATCTATCATCTATAATCTAACTACAAATGTATCACTTCGCCATAAGCATCCGCCACGGCTTCCATGATTGCTTCACTCATGGTAGGGTGAGGGTGAACTGCTTTCAGCACCTCATGACCTGTACTTTCCAATTTACGCGCAACAACCACTTCCGCGATCATTTCCGTCACATTGGCACCGATCAAATGTGCTCCTAAGAACTCCCCATATTTAGCATCGAAGATCACTTTCACGAAACCATCTTTTGCACCTGCTGCCGAAGCTTTTCCTGATGCGGAGAATGGGAATTTACCCACTTTGATATCATATCCAGCTTCTTTCGCTGCTTTTTCGGTAAATCCTACAGAAGCAATCTCCGGAGAACAATACGTACATCCTGGGATATTGTTGTAATCGATTGGATCTACATGCATACCTTTGATTTTCTCCACACAAGTAATACCTTCTGCGGAAGCCACATGCGCCAATGCCTGACCTTTCACGATATCACCGATCGCATAAACACCATCGATGTTCGTTTTGTAGAAATCATCCACTACCACGCGGCCTTTATCGGTTTTAACACCAACTTCTTCTAATCCTAGGTTCTCAATATTTGGCGTGATACCGACTGCTGAAAGAACAATCTCTGCTTCGATAACCTCCGTACCTTTATCCGATTTGATGTTCACTTTACATAGATCCCCTTTGGTATCTACCGACTGAACTTCAGATTTGGTTAGGATATTGATACCCGCTTTTTTCAGGGATTTTTCCAATTGTTTGGAAACTTCCTCATCTTCCACAGGAACAATACGGTCCATGAATTCCACGATGGTCACTTTCGTACCGATCGCATTATAGAAATAGGCAAATTCAACACCGATAGCACCCGAACCTACAACCACCATAGATTTTGGCTGTTGTGGAAGGTTCATCGCTTGACGGTAACCTATGATTTTCTTTCCATCCTGCGGAAGATTAGGTAACTCTCTAGAACGAGCACCTGTTGCTAAGATCGTATGTTTTGCAGTGTATTCCTTGGTAGAACCATCCGCAGCCTTAACTTCAATCTTGCCGCCTTTTTTAATTTTCGCAGTACCCATGATCACATCGATCTTGTTCTTTTTCATCAAGAACTGGATCCCTTTACTCATGCCGTCTGCTACACCACGACTTCTTTTTACGATGGCACCGAAATCGGCTTCTCCGCCATTTACTTTAATACCATATTCTTCGGCATGGTTCAAGTATTCGAATACCTGTGCACTTTTTAACAATGCTTTTGTAGGAATACAGCCCCAGTTAAGACAGATTCCACCTAATGCTTCACGCTCGATAATGGCTGTTTTGAATCCCAATTGAGAGGCTCTGATGGCAGCTACATAACCGCCTGGTCCACTACCAATAACAATAATGTCGTAATTCATAAATATTAATTGTCGTTATGTTTGCAAATACAATTCATCAAAAGTACGCATTTTTTTATTTATATGTCATTTCGCAGTCAATCCTTTCCCTTGGATTTCGTTTAGAATCTCCTTTTGCCTTTCTTTGCGCTGACTAATAGAAATTTATATGTTACGTATCTTTCAACAGGTTGCTCTTTGGGAAGCAATCTCTACCATTATCCTTTTCTTTGTTGCGATGCCCCTGAAGTATTTTGCCGGAATCCCCGAAGCGGTTCGTGTCGCAGGTTCTATCCACGGTTTTCTAGTGGTCCTATTCGTGATCCTATTGCTGGCCTGTTGGCAGACCTACAATTGGAAATTTTCACGCGTCGTAAAGTATTTTGTCCTGAGCCTGATTCCGATCATCTCTTTTTGGGTAGAAAAGGACCTTAAAAAAGAAATTGCGGTTCAGAAAGCTGCTTAAGATTTTCTAATCCCTTTTCTTTTCATCACTTTCAATGCCCATATAGGCATAAGTGATTTCTGTTTTACCATGCGGAGTAGGATTGCCATCTTTATCCAGGTTCACAAATACGAGCCTATCGATGGAAAGAATGGTCATCCTACTTATTTTATTTCTTACCACACAGCGCATGGTCAGGGAGGTCCGTCCGAAGTTGGTCGCTTCTATCCCCAATTCGATGATATCCCCTTGTTTGGCAGCACTCTCAAAATTGATCTCCGAAATGTATTTCGTGACCACATGCGGGTTGCCCAATTGTACTATGGCGTAGATCACCGCCTCCTCATCAATCCATCTTAATAAAGTCCCTCCAAATAAGGATCCATTGGGGTTTAAATCTTCTGGTTTGACCCATTTTCTGGTATAAAAGTTCATGTTAGACTGGTCTTAAATTTACAGGTTAATATACATATTCTTTCTTAAACACTTGATTCGAGATAAATGTACGGTTTTAGCATACTGAAAGTAATATTTAAGTGCATAAAGGCACTTACACCTCACTTACACCTCACTTACACTCTACTTTCACCACGAGCCAAATAGGTAAAAAAAGCCCCCAAAAGCATATCTTTTGGGGGCAATATAAATGTTATAGATTTTGAATCTTAACTGCTTAAGCGTGGATCGCTCTGTTGGAAGTAGCTGCTAATGCGGCTTCTTTCAAGGCCTCTGTAAAAGTAGGGTGGGCATGACAGATTCTACCGATATCTTCTGCAGATGCACGGTATTCCATTGCGACAACTGCTTCAGCGATCATATCTGCCGCACGAGGGCCGATCATGTGAACACCTAATACCTCATCGGTATCCGCATCCGCCAATACTTTGATGAAACCATCGGTATCACCAGAAGCTTTCGCACGTCCAGAAGCTTTGAAAGAGAAGCTTCCTGCTTTGTATTTTTTACCTTCTTCTTTTAGTTGCTCTTCTGTTTTACCAACAGATGCAACCTCTGGCCATGTGTAAACAACACCTGGGATCAGGTTATAATCGATATGAGGTTTCTGACCAACAATGCGTTCAGCCACATAGATACCTTCATCTTCTGCTTTATGAGCCAACATAGCTCCTTTAACCACATCACCGATCGCATAAACACCTTCTACCGAAGTTTCCAAATGCTCGTTAACCGGGATTTTGTTTCCGCGTTCTTCCGGTGTAATGCCGATGTTTTCCAACCCTAGACCAGCCGTGTAAGCTGTTCTACCAACCGCAACGATACAGTAATCACCTTCGATCACTACGTTCTGTCCTTTGGCATCTTCAGCAGTAACCGTTACTTTTTTACCTTTCACGCTAGCGCCAGAAACTTTATGTCCCAATAGGAATTCCATGCCTAGGTTTTTCTTCAACACGCGTTGAAGTTCTTTTCCTAAACCTGCATCCATCGTAGCGATGATAGATTTAGCATATTCTACCACAGTTACCTTAGAACCCAAACGTGCATATACCGAACCTAATTCCAGACCGATTACCCCACCACCGATCACGATCAGGTTTTTAGGAACTTCGGTTAGGTTTAAGGCTTCTGTAGACGTGATGATACGTTTTTTGTCAACAGGAAGGAAAGGTAATGCCGTAGGTTTAGAACCGGTAGCAATAATGATGTTCTTTCCTTTTATTTCTTCGGTTGAACCATCTTCTTTCGTGATTTTGATCGTGTTCTTGTCAACAAATGATCCCACACCTTGGAAGCTGTCGATTTTGTTTTTCTTGAATAGGTAGGTAATACCTGCAGTATTTTGAGCAATAACATCGTTCTTACGATCGATCATTTTTTTGATATCCAACTTCAGGTTGCTCAAGCTGATACCATGTTGTTCAAAATTATGAGCGGCATTGTGATAATGTTCTGAAGAGTCTAACAAGGCTTTCGAAGGAATACAGCCAACATTTAGACAAGTACCACCAAAAGTGCTGTATTTTTCAATTACGGCTGTTTTTAAGCCTAATTGTGCACAACGGATAGCGGCAACATAACCACCAGGACCACTACCGATTACGATTACGTCGTATTGCATAGAATATGTGTTTGATTATCCTGCAAATTTAATATTTAAATGTCTATTAAGCGAAGCAATTTTAATAAATTGAAGCTCAATCGTATGCATGGAATACAAGAAGGGAGCCTTTTTACCAAAGACTCCCTTCTGCTTGTTTTTTTGTGAAAAGGTTCTGCGATTATTCCGCTACGATTTTACCTTTCATGATACCGAAGTGGCCTGGGAAACTACAGATATAATCGTATACACCTTTCTCAAGGGTAACAGTGATTTTATCTTGTTCGCCTGGTCCTAATAATTTCGTGTGTGCCACGATAGAAGATAACGCAGATTTAGGGATATATTCACTGTCCGCAGCCTGTGAAGCTTCGCCTCCGAAAGTGGTTACATCTACGCCTGGTTTCAAGATCACCAAGTTATGGCCCATGGCCTCTTTTGGTTGAGACCCTACATTTTTCAAGGTCAATTCTACTGGCTCACCAGCTTTAACACGAATCAAATTGATATTGAATTGCATTTGGTCATTACCTTCTACGGTCCATTGGTTGGAAAGTGTTACGTTTTCAATTCCAGGAACGGTAGTTTCTGCAGGAGTAGCTTCAGGAGTAGCGGTTTCGGTTGAAGCTGTGTTGTCTACTTTTTTCTCACTGTTCCCAGCACATGATGCCAAACCCATCGCTAACGCTAAAGCAGGAACAAAAAATAATTTCTTCATAGCTAATTGTTATATATTTTATACGAATTTACTATTAATAATTCATTTTAAAGAGCTAAACCCTTTTTAGGGTGTCATATTCATGTTTTTATTTTTGGTGGTCACGGCGATAATTTTTTGATATAACTCAATGGGATCAAAAGGTTTGCCGATCACGCCATCCGCGCCGGCTCTGAAAGCGGCTGCCTGTTCATGTTCGAGTACGGAAGCGGAGATCGTAATGATCGGGATGCCGTGTTTCTCAGGGATGCGGTGGTTCTTGATTTCCTTGATCGCTTCAAAGCCACTCATGATCGGCATGTGTGTATCCATAAGGATCAGGTCAAAATGCTGCTGTTCCACTTTTTCAACAGCCAATTGTCCGTTTTTCACGATATCAACCTCACAATTCCAGCTTCTCAACATATGCGCAAGCATAAAGCTGTTCAGTTCATTATCTTCCGCTACCAAAACCTTCAGGTTGTCGAATTTTGGAAAACTGTTATAGGTAGGAACATCTTTGCTACTATCTTCTATTTTATGGTTGGAAGCTTCAAACCAGCCTTCGAAATGAAACTCAGAACCTTCACCATACACACTGCTGGCGCCAATGTTTCCGTTCAGCAGGTTTGCCAAACGTTTTACAATGGCCAAGCCTAAACCTGTTCCACCGAATTTTTTCGTAATCCCATCATCCGCCTGCTCAAAGGCCATAAAGATCTTCTCGACCGATCCCTCTTTGATGCCAATACCCGTATCAGCTACGGTAAATCGTAATCGGTAGTTCTGGTTTTTCTGCTCCAGCACCTTCACCCTTAATTCGATCTTTCCTTTTTCCGTAAACTTCAGACTGTTCGAGATAAAATTGCTGATGATCTGCTGCAGCCTTAGGGAATCATAACGAATAAACTGGGGTATTTTTTCATCGGCAACAATAGAAAAATCCAAGTGTTTATGGTTCGCTTTGATCTTAAAGATACGATCAATATCCTCGATCATTTTGGTCAGACTGAAATCCTCGAATTCAATCTTCAGCATGCCGGAATCGATCTTTGAAAGGTCTAAGATATCGTTGATGATGAGTAGGAGCGATTGGGAGGCATTGTCCAATCTTTTCAACCAATCGCGTTGTTCAGCGGATAGTTCCGAACTCTTGAACATATGCATGATCCCCATGATGCCATTGATTGGCGTACGGATTTCATGACTCATATTGGCCAAAAAGATCTCCTTTGATTTTCTTGCCTGAACCGCTTCTTCTTTTGTTTTCAGCAATTCGATCCTGGACTCTTCCAATTCTTTGTTCTTCAGTTTCAATTCCTGTTGGATCAGGATCTGTTGAACAAAGGACTTTACTTTTGCAATGGTAATTTCTGGATTCAGTGGTTTGTAGAGGTAATCTACTGCACCACTTTCCAACCCTTTCAGCAGGTATTTATCCTCCTTGGAAATCGCTGTAACCATGATGGCCATAATATGGCTCGTCTTGGGGTTCGATTTCAACAAGGAAACAAATTCAAAACCATTGATCTCAGGCATCTGAACATCCACTAGTGCAATGGAAATATCATCCTTCCAACAGATTTTGAGCGCCTCGTTGGGGTCGGTGGAACTGACGATATTCACATGTTCAACATCCTGCAATAACGCATGTAAGCTAATGATATTTTCTTCTTTATCGTCTAATATCAAAATGTTGATTGGTTTCATGTCTTTATGATGAAATTGAATTAAAATAGTTTACTATTTCTTCGTTTGATAATATTTTTACATTCTTGGAACTGGCGATGCCACTTTTGGGCATCGTGTCAATGACCGCATCAGCAGGATCCTGAACATAACAGGTTGCTCCAGCATTCAACAGAGCCTTGAAGCCATTTGCCCCATCATTATTAGCCCCGGATAATAAAAAACCTGTTGCTTTTGGACCATAGACTTCTGCTACGGATTCAAAGAAAACATCAATGGAAGGTCTGGAGAACTGAACTGGTTCGGAAACATCCAATGAAAAATATTGATCCGGCTCCACCAAGGTATGGTAACCCGGGGGTGCAAAATAAATGCTGTTTGCCAAAATTGGATATTTATCTTTAATCGAGATTACCTCCCTGTTCAACCGTTTGGACAAGCTCGATTCGATCTTTGTTTCGTATTTGGAATTTCTATGCAACACAATGACTATGGCCGCGGCAAAGGAGGCCGGAAGATGGTCAAGTATGTCCACGATCAGCTCATAGGCTCCTGCGGATCCCCCAATGACTAGGATATGATTGGCGAATGATTCCATCTTACTTGATTTTTTGATAAATGTTAAATTCCTTGTCGACCACTTTGAAGTTCTCCATCACCGGATGTCGAAGGATGGTTTCCTTAGTGCCCAAACATAGAAATCCAAATAAAGCCAATGATTCATAGAACAGGTTGATCACCTTTTCCTGGAGTTGCAGATCAAAATAGATCAAGACGTTTCTACAGGTGATCAGCTGAAATTCATTGAACACCTGGTCGCTCGCCAGGTTATGGGTCGAGAAAAGGATGTTCTTGCGAAGGTCATGGTTGATGATCGCGGCATCGTAGCGTGCGGTATAGTAATTGGAAAGACTTTCTTTCGAGTTATACGCATTGAAATTGTCCGAATATTCCTTGAATTTCTTCAAGGGGTAGATCCCTTTTTTGGCGATGTCCAATACCTTGCTATTGATGTCTGTTCCATAAATGAACGAACGATCATATAGGTTGTTTTCCTTTAATAAAATGGCCAGGGAGTAGACTTCCTCTCCAGTTGAACAGCCTGCGCTCCAGATCTTGATGCGCGGAAAAGTTTGGAGGTAGGGAAGGATATCAGTGGCTAATCTATTGAAGAAACCGGGGTCGCGGAACATTTCCGTCACATTGACGGTGACTTCCTGGATAAAGAATTGTTGAAACCCGGGAATGTTGATGATCGCATTCTTAAGGTCCACAAAATCCAAGGATTCCAGGTTCATGATCCGTTGTATCCTCCTTTTGAGGGAAGAACGGGTATATCCGGACAGATCGAAATCAGAAACGTTTTTCAATAAGAAAATCAGTTCCTCAATCTCCGGAAAACTTATTTCATAAGAGCTTCTTAACTCAGCCATACTTGCATCAATGATACCAAACGATCCAAATCGATCGGTTTACTCACATAATCATTTGCGCCCAATTCTATCGATTTTTCTCGATCACCTTTCATCGCTTTAGCAGTAACTGCAATAATGGGTAAATTATTGTGTTTTTTGTTTTTTCTTATTTCCTGGATGGCTTCATATCCATCCATCTCCGGCATCATGATGTCCATCAGGACAATATCAATCTGCTTGTCGGGATTTTCCACCGCCTGCACGGCCTCCAGGCCGTTGTTCGCGATTTCAATCTTCATCTTGTATTGTTGTAACGAAGAGGTCAAAGCGAAAACATTACGCATATCATCATCCGCAATAAGAACCGTCTTGTTTTCCAATACACTTGTTCCATAAGATTCTGATGATACCAGTTTTTCCGGGTTCTTGATCGGGTTGTAGGCAGGAGTGGACAATTTGTTTAAAAATAGGTTGACCTCATCGATCAATCTATTGTTCGATTTGCTGGACTTCAGCACCATGGATTGGGTATGTCTAAGGATCTTCTCCGTTTGTTCCGCACTCAGGTCGTATGCCGTATTGATGATCACCGGTAATTTCTCGTATTTTGGATTTGATTTGATACGATCCAGCATTTCCAGACCACTACCATCCGGTAGTTTAACATCCAAGATGATGCAATCCAGGTTTTCTTCCTCTTCCAGTTTTTTCATGCCGGATTCGATTGTAAAGGCTTGGATCACATTGATATTTTGTTCGGCAAACGCCTTTTTGATCAGGTCGCTCTGGAATTCCTGGTCTTCGATCAATAGGATCTTTTTAAGTTCCTTATTGATATTTAGGTGGATGGTTTCAAAAGCCAAGGCTATGCTTTCCTCGTTTACCGGTTTTGGCATAAAGCCTATGGCCCCAGATTCCAGGAAGTCTTTCTTATCGAAATTCGCGGCCGACATCATGTGTATCGGGATATGCTTGGTTGCTTTATCGTTCTTCAAGGTCTTCAGCACCTCCCATCCATCTGCCAAAGGCAGCATGACATCCAGGATGATGGCATCAGGCTGTTTTTGCTTGGCCATTTGAATTCCGGCAACTCCGTCGTATGCATTCAAGGTATCGAAGCCATATTCCTCTGAAAAGCTTTTTAATATATCCGCAAAATTGATGTCATCCTCAATGATCAGGATGGTTTTTGTTTGACGGATTTTAGGAACATCCATCTTTGCATCGTCCGATACTTGGCGAATATTCTCTTGCTTGGCTGTTGCTTTCGTTTCCTGGTTGGAAGTTTCCTTGCTGGCTTCTTTGGTAAAGGCAGGCATTTCTTCTTTATTGATCTCCGCTATGTAAGGGATGATCAAACTAAAGGTACTTCCTTGGCCAATCTCACTCTCGAGGGTGATCCTTCCGTTAAGTAGGGAAGAGATTTCCCTGGAAATGGACAGGCCAAGACCTGTTCCGCCGTATTTTCTGCTGGTGGAGCCATCCTCTTGTCGGAAAGCCTCAAATATGAGGGATTGTTTTTCTGGAGATATACCTATACCGGAATCCTTTACAGCGAAATGGACGTTTCCACTTTGTTGGAAGATCTTTAAGGTAATACTTCCTGTTTTTTCAGTGAATTTGAAGGCGTTGGAAAGGAAATTTTTAAGGACCTGTTCCAATCTGTATTCATCGGTAACAAACTGTTTAGGAGCTTGTTCAATGTCTATCTGGAAGTTGATGGATTTTTCTTTTGCTACTTCCTTGAACAGGGATTCCATATTGCTGCTGAAATCCTGGATGCGGATCAGATCTTTCTGCATCTCCACTTTACCGGATTCTATTTTCGCCAGATCGAGCAGTTCATTGATCAGCTGTAAAAGATCGGAGCCGGCATTATGGATCACCGAGGCATATTTCACCTGTTCGGTATTCAAGTTTTGTAGTTTATTATCCTGAAGGAGTTTCGCCAGGATAAGGATACTGTTCAAAGGAGTCCGCAATTCGTGGCTCATATTGGCCATGAATTCCGATTTGTATTTGCTGGCCAGTTCCACCTCGACAATTTTCTGCTCCACGATATTATGGGCTTCGTTCAGCTCCAGGTTCCTTCTCTCCAGTTCAGCAGCTTTAACATTTAGCTCCTTGTTCGCTTGGGAAAGTTCTTCCTGCTGTACGCGGAGTTCCTCTTCCGAGGCTTCTAAAAGATTGGTTTTATAGACCAGCTCTTCATTGGTAATACGGAGTTCTTCTTGCTGGGCCTCCAGTTCTTCGGTCTGTCTTTGGGTTTCCGCAAGTAACTCTTCGACCAAGGCATGGTTCTGGCGTGATTGAAGGGCAGAACCGATGGACCTTGATGTCCGTGTTAGGTAATTAAGAATGCTCTCCACTCTATTTTTAGGGAAAGAGCCTATAATTTCAATAATACCTATACAATAATCCTCATATACGATAGGAAACAGAATAGCATCTGCGTCCATGTTCTTGATGGTTCCTGTTTGGATATTGGTTTTAGAAATATCCTGAACCGGGATGATCTGATGTTTCTTGTTGGCTGCCACAGCTCCTAGGATGCCCTCATCCAGGATAAAGTTTTGAATGGTTTCCTTGTTATGTAGACCGATCGAGCTTTTTAGGATAAATTCATAGGAATCAGTTTTCCGGACATAGAATGCGGCTGCAAAGAAATCAAGGACTTCCGACATACCGTTGAGTGCGGTTTGGGCAATGGCTTTTTCACTTGGGAGACCATTGATCTGGTTATGGATCTTGGAAGAATTCTGAAGTACCCAGTTGACATCCTCCAATTGTTCTGCAGTTTTTAACAGGTTTTGGTTCAGTTCCCTTTCCTTATTACCGGTTTTTCGCAGGTGAGCTAAGATACGCATGGTCTGTACCACCACAAAAAGCACCACGATCAACGAAAATAGACCCAGAATGATGGTGATATACCTCGAGGTAGTCAATTCATCATTGCGTTTCTTGATTTTTTCTTTCCGAAACTCGATGATCTCATTGGTCAATTTATTGCTTGTTTCTACAATCCTTGCCTGCTGATTGGCAATTTTCAATAGCATATCGGCTTGGATGTTGGAAGCATTAATGTTATTGAGGGCAAAAAGCTCTTGCGATAAGGCCCTAGCTTCCTGTGTGGCATCCAATTTTCGATCTATCAATTCGTTCGGGGTATCCAAAACCAATAGGCTTTTTTGAATGGCATGCCTCAATTGATCCTCCACGAGCGGATCGGTGTTTTTATCGAGGTTTTTATATTTGGAGAATTTCTGGATATTGACTTCCCAATCCTGGATGGCATTGAACTTCTCTTGGGATAAAGCCATGTAGTTATTAACCGTATTGCTGTATCTGCTCTGGCTTGCCAGAAAATACCAAAAAGAGAAGATGATTATGACATATGCTATAATAATACTAGCAATAAATTGCCATCTTAAGAAGCTGAGTTTGTTCATGTTCTAATAGGGGATATGCTGTTTTGTTCACTTGCAAAAGTCTACATTTTTGTTTAAACTTTTACTTTAATGGGTTAAAAAATTAATAATAAGCCTTTTGAACGAAAAATATTCTCCTCTTTTTTATTATCTTTAGTACCGTTGGAAATTATTAATCTTATATAAATGGAAGCTCCTGTACAATTAGTTTTAATTATTGTAGGTTCGGTAATCGGATTTTTTGTTTTACTCTATCTACTACCCCTAAATTTGTGGTTTACTGCTCAATTATCGAATGTAAAAATCAGTCTGTTGAATCTGGTGCTGATGCGTCTTCGGAAAGTAAGTCCGGCATTGGTGACCAACGCGATGATTACCTCGACAAAAGCAGGTCTAAAAATCACATCGAACGAAATAGAAACCCATTATTTGGCTGGCGGAAATGTCAATAAAGTGATCAAGGCGTTGATTTCAGCTGATAAAGCAAATATTCCTTTGGATTTTAAATTGGCAACTGCCATTGATTTGGCGGGTCGAGATGTTTTTGATGCGGTACAACTATCCGTAAATCCACAGGTTATCAATACGCCTCCGGTGGCGGCCGTGGCGAAGGATGGTATCCAATTGATCGCCAAAGCTAGGGTGACCGTTCGTGCAAACATCAATCAGTTGGTTGGTGGTGCAGGTGAAGAAACTATTTTAGCTCGGGTTGGAGAAGGAATCGTTACGACCATTGGTTCTTCCTCGAACCATAAGGAGGTTTTGGAAAATCCAGACCGCATTTCAAAAACAGTATTGTCTAAAGGATTGGATTCAGGTACTGCCTTTGAAATCTTATCGATTGATATTGCCGATATCGATATTGGTGAGAACGTTGGTGCAAAACTACAAACGGATCAGGCCGAAGCGGATCTGAAAGTAGCCAATGCCAGGGCAGAGGAACGTAGGGCAATGGCCGTGGCGACAGAACAGGAAATGCGCGCAAAGGCCCAAGAAGCAAAAGCAAAGGTTATCGAAGCGGAATCACAAGTACCTATGGCGATGGCAGAAGCTTTTAGAAATGGTAATCTGGGTATTATGGATTATTATAAGATGCAGAATATCCAAGCGGATACCGATATGAGGACTTCGATAGCAAAGCCTAATGGTCCGGAAAAGAAATAAAGAAAAAACCCTGACGATGGGCGCCAGGGTTTGATACTAACCAATTATAAACCTAAATTATGAAAAGACAATTCTAAAAAATTCGAGGCTTCGGATTTTTATATCCTTTTCATATGCCTTGAATTATAGTACAAAGGTACATCAGAAAATAATATAATCAAGAGAATTGGCATAAAAAGTTGCAGTTGCAACCATAATCTGACAATTCTCTGATTTATGTGTTGTAACTGATAAAACATTGTCTTATTTAGATTAATTTCCTGCCCTTTGCTGCCAAAAAGATTGCTTAAATTTGGAGCAAAGAAATGTTATGATCTTCCAAAAGCTATTATCTATTAAAGCAGTTGTACTCGATGTGGATGGAGTAATGACTGATGGATCTCTCCAGGTCTCCGAAGAAGGACATCAATTACGCACTTTTTATGTAAAGGATGGTTATGCGATGCAATTGGCCATCAAACGCGGGTTACCGATCTGGGTTATTTCAGGAGGTCGTTCCCAAGGTGTTCAATCCCGAATGGAAGGATTGGGGATCACCGAAGTTCACATGGGGGTAGCTGATAAATTGACTTTATTGAAGGAATTAATGGGGAAATATAGCTTGGAAAAGGAAAACCTTCTTTATATGGGTGATGACCTTCCGGATTATGAGGTCATGCAAGCGGTAGGTTTTGCCTGTTGTCCATCAGATGCTGTGGAGGAAATCAAAGAGATCTGTCATTATATGTCGCCATTTCCTGGTGGAAGGGGAGCAGTTCGCGATATCCTAGAAAAAACCATGAAACTGCAAGGGAAATGGAGTGTGGAAACCACCATTAAAAGTATCTAATGATTTTACAGGAAAAATTAAGATCCGTCGATATCGTGCTAGGATCAAAATCACCAAGGCGGAAGGAGCTATTGGCGAGTATGGACTTGGACTTTGAGGTAGAAGTTCGGGAGACTGATGAGACAGTAGATTCGAATTTAAGCCCTTTAGAGGTAGTGAAGCAGATAGCCCAAGAAAAACTAGCAGCATTTAGTGATGACTCCTATTTTGATAAGCTGCTGATCTGCGCAGATACGATTGTATTGGATTCCGAAGGTAAGGTCTTGGGAAAACCAAGCAATCTAGAGGAAGCAAAAACAGTAATTAGGCAATTGTCCAATAACCTGCATTATGTTTATACGGCAGTTGCACTTTCCTATAAGGATTACCAGTATTCATTTGTGGAAGAAACCAAGGTGTGGTTTTCCGATTTAAGTGAGGAGGAGATCAACTATTATGTAGAGAAATACAAGCCCTTGGACAAGGCTGGTTCCTATGGCATCCAAGAATGGATCGGTAGGATAGGGATCGCAAAGATCGAAGGTTCGTATGAAAATGTGATCGGTTTACCAACGGCCACATTGCAGGCAGTGCTAAAGAAGATATTTTAGATTGAATTCTAAAAAAAAACCGCTAATCTCATTTGAAATTAGCGGTTTTTTGGTTTTAGCTGACCAATAGTTTATATCCTTTTCCATGCACATTGACGATCTCCACATTCGGATCTTCTTTCAGGTATTTTCTTAGTTTACTCAAGAAAACATCCATACTTCTTCCGGTGAAGTAATTATCATCGTGCCATATTTTTATCAGGGCTTCCTCACGGGTCAGTACATCATTTTTCTTCAGGCAAAGCAAGCGAAGCAGTTCGGCTTCTTTAGTAGATAATTTCTGTTGTTGGCCTTTGTAAGAAATGATCTGACTGGTATAATCGAAGAAATAATCGCCGATCTCAAACTTATCGGAAATTTCTTCTTCTTTATCCTTTGATGCGCGTTTCAACAAGGCATTGATCCTCAATAATAGTTCTTCGACACGAAAAGGTTTGGTGATGTAATCATCACCTCCGAGCTCGAATGCCTGCGTTTTATCTTCCATCATGCCTTTTGCAGTGGCATAGATGATAGGAACTGTTTGATCAATCTTTCGGATATCCTTTCCTAGGGAGAAGCCATCTTTTTTAGGCATCATCACATCGAGGATGCAGAGGTCGAATTCATCCTTACGGAATGCATCCATGGCTTCTTGACCATCAACGCATAATACGACTTCGAACTTGCCTTTCAATTCTAAATAATCTTTCAGGAGTTCCCCCAAATTTGGGTCGTCTTCTGCTAATAATATTTTTTGGTTCATAAATTTTCAAGCTATAATGTTAAGCCACTTCGCGTGAAGCACTCTTCAAAGGAAGGGTTACTTCAAATTGTGTGCCTTTATCTTTTTCACTTTTAACTGCAATTCGTCCATTCAATCGTTTGACAATGTCATTGACATAACTCAAGCCTAGCCCAAATCCTTTCACATTATGGATATTACCAGTTGGAATGCGGTAAAACTGGTCAAAAATCTTCTCTGCTTGGTCTTTTGTCATCCCAATACCTTTGTCGCTTACGGAAATAATGATGTTCTTTCCTTTGTTGTAAGTTTTAAATGTTATGTCCGGATTTTCTTTGCTGTATTTAATGGCATTGTCTACCAGATTGTACATGACATTCGATAAGTGTAGTTCATCACCGATCACCACATCTTCCGCCGCATCCAACTGAACTGTCAGATTCCCGTTGGCTTTTTCCAATTGGAGTTTCATACTTTCCAGTACGGCGCTGGCCAAAGTGTTGATCTGTACATTGACCCGTTCAATCTTCAGGTTTTCTTTTTCCAATCGCGCGATATTCAATACCCTTTCAATATGTGATCCCAAACGTACATTCTCATCGTAGATGATGTTAGCGAGTTTGTTGACCCGTTTCCCATCAGCGGAAATTTCAGGGTCACGCAGGGATTCACTTGCGATCATGATGGTAGCTACCGGCGTTTTAAATTCATGGGTCATATTATTGATGAAATCCGTTTTCATCTCCGACATTTTTTTCTGACGGAAGATAATCATCAAGGTATAGGCAAAACAACCGATCAACAACGCTAATAAGGCCAGGATTGGAAACAACCAATAACCCATATTGCTGGTGATAATGCTTTTTTTGTTCGGGAAGAAAATGCGGAGTTCGCCTGGAGGTTTCCCTTCATCCCCCTGGAATAATTTGACCGCATAGTCTTTGTGGTCTTCGGAAAATTCCATGGGTTCATTATTGATCTGGTAAACCTCACTGAAGACCAATGGGGAATTCTTGGAAGTCTGAACCTGCATAACAAAGGATGCGGTAACTCCTCTTTCCTCTAGTTCCCTCACCAATAATTCCATAACATAGACCCTATTCAATCGTTTTTCAAGCGGGCGTTTTGCCAATTCAATACCGATGGCCACATCTTGGACCACGGAACTTTTCTTGCCACTTAACACCGCTACTGAATCGTATAGACTGGAGGCTTCACCTAGCTTGGTCATGTTCAGTTTCTCGATCTGTTGTTCCAGGCCAATGATCTGCATGATCAATTTTCGGTTGGTCCGAGGTTGTAGGGTTATCCATTGAAAACTTGAAGCCACCCGTTGGTTCACCTCAAAATGCGGTAGGATATAACGGGTACTATCGTCCCTAACCGGACTGTTCGGCAATTCTTTTATAGCATCCACCCGGGGGGAAGGCTGTATGGTACCATCGGGCTGTAGAATAGGCTCTAACCAGATGGTCAATAATTTTCTGTTCTCACTTTTACGGACGTAGGTTTCGAAAAACTCATTGCTGATGGGGACATTCATGAAGGACATGTTCAAGCGACGTTCGTCAGCATTGAATCGCTGTTCATAACGAAAAAGTTCTGCCTGAAGGATTTTGATTTTTTCCTGGATGGCCACCTGCTCGGTCAGGATCTTTTGCTTTTGTTCCTGCTCCTTTTGGCTTTCTAGAAATCGCTTTTGGTTTTGCCTTTCCTGTTCTCGAGCAAAATCATAGATCTCTTTCTGCTCCAGTTTATTTCCAACAGCTGCCAGGGATGCTTTGACGGCATCATCAAAAATCTTTGATTTCTGGCGGAATGATTCGCGAATAAAATAGTATTGCATCGCCATTACCCCGATCAGGGCGATGGACATCAACCAAATTATTAACGCAATACTTCTTTTCTTCATTTGTTACAAAAGTAATAAGGGAAATGACCTTATTTATCCATTTAACACAATTTAACAGCAATTAGGTCAGGCAAATAGCGGAATTCTTGTTAGTTTAGAACATTATTAAAAGTTTATAAATCTATTGATTATGAAATATTTCGCATTGTTGACTTTTGGGCTACTTATTTCCATCAGTACGTTATATGCCCAAAATAAGGAAAATAAACAGGAAGGTAAAGTGATAAAGGGAGGTTACTCCATAAATGCTGATACCGCCAAGAGCAAAGGTCAATTTTCAAACTTGAATTTTTTGATACAGCCACAAAAACTTGCAGTTAATGGGATTCCGAATGCATACCGTCAAAACGATGATTCGGTGATTCTACATAAATACCTGGACCCTAAGGCAAGTGTAGCTATGCCAGGCACCGAAATCCTGGACAATAAAGAGGATAAAAACCAAAAAGGAACCATTTTAAAACCTTTGGTCAAGAAATAATCGCTATTAAGGAAAATAAAAAGCCCGGGCATAAGCTAGGGCACTGAAAAAGTCCTCTTTTAGATTGGGCTAAAAAAAGGAGTGGAAAACAACAGTTTTCTGCTCCTTTTTTCGTATCTTAAAGTAGGCTTTAACGGACATCAGGATGCTTTCTACCCAACAAAAAATACAGTTCAGTTCCTATTCGGGATTGTACGATATCATTGTTCCAAAAGACAATCTACTTCGCAAAATCAACGATCTTATCGATTTCAGTTTTATACATGACGAGCTTCTGGAAAAGTACTGCCATACCAATGGTCGTACCGCTGAGAGCCCTATCAAGATGTTCAAGTACCTTCTTTTAAAAACGATCTACACCGTTTCAGATGTTGATGTCGTTGAGCGTTCCAGATATGATATGTCCTTTAAATACTTTCTCGAAATGGCTCCTGAGGAGGATGTGATCAATCCAAGTTCGCTCACTAAATTCCGTAAACTACGATTAAAGGACATGGATCTATTGAACCTGTTGATCAACAAGACCGTAACGATCGCTCTCGAAAAGGGTATTATAAAATCAAGGTCCATCATCGTAGACGCGACCCATACCCATTCCAGATCTAACCCCTATTCAGCATTGGAAGTCCTCAAGGAGCGTTCCAAGCTGTTAAGGAAAGCGATATATCAGATAGATGAGGACTACAAAGGGCGTCTGCCACAAAAGAACGAGTCCAACGACCTGGACCAAGAACTTACCTACTGCAGGGAATTACAGAGAGTGCTGGATCAGGATCAATCCATCAGTGAAATACCGGCTGTAAAGGAAAAGCTGAACCTGTTGAAGGAAACCATCGAGGACACAAAGGAATACTATCTGCTCTCTAAGGACGATGAAGCCAGGCTTGGATATAAATCTGTAGACAGCAGTTTCTTTGGTTATAAAACACATCTGGCGATGACCGAGGAACGCATCATCACAGCAGCGGTCGTTACTACGGGCGAAAAAGGTGATGGTCCGGAACTGCCCCGGTTATTGGAGATCAGTAGGCAGAATGGAATGGAAGTGGATACTATAATAGGTGATGCTGCATATTCTGGAAAGGACAACCTTCAACTGGCAAAAGAACAGAACATTGATATCATCGCTAAATTGAATCCAGCAGTTAGCCAGGGATGCAGGAAAGAGGGAGAACACTTCCACTTTAACAAGGACGCAGGGATGTTTGTCTGTCCGGCAGGACATTTGGCTATCAGAAAAGTTCGGGGAGGAAAAAAGAACGGAGTGAGCAATCAAGTTGATAGCTATTTCTTTAATGTAGAGAAGTGTAAGGTTTGCCCACTTAGAGAAGGATGTTACAAGGAAGGGGCTAGAACCAAGTCCTATTCCATCTCCATAAAAACCGATCTTTACAAAGATCAGATGGCTTTTCAAGAATCAGATTATTATCGGAGAAAGTCCAGGGAAAGATATAAGATTGAGGCCAAGAATAGTGAGCTCAAGAATGTCCATGGTTATGGCAGGGCCGATTCCTATGGTATCCATAACATGGAAATGCAGGGTGCAATGGCCATCTTTACGGTAAACTTGAAAAGAATCCTGAAATTGATCTAAAAAGGAAAGGTATTACCTCAAAAACAGGGCAATTGGGATACTAAAATCTCAAACAGCAAGCCTAGTCGGCTAAACCTTCAATAAGGCCATTAAAAAACACACTTTCAGAAATCCTTTAAACAAAAATGACCGAGTAAGGTAAATCCTGTACTCAGTCATTTCTTTAAATCTCATTAAAAAGTTGAGACTTTTTCAGTGCCCT
>Ga0308157_10003023_pt1 | contig 25589 bp, 15 predicted proteins | sample PhyBR1_FD_201035 | JGI IMG/M metagenome (GOLD analysis project Ga0308157, IMG submission 201035) | Phyllosphere microbial communities from UC Gill Tract Community Farm, Albany, California, United States - DLSLB.R1 | ecosystem: Host-associated > Plants > Phyllosphere > Unclassified | place: USA...
ATGCCCTTGTAGCCGAACAGCGCCTTGCGCGAGAACGTGGCGATGACCTCGGAGAACACGCCGAAGGCCGGCAGCACCAGGATATAGACTTCCGGGTGACCCCAGATCCAGATCAGGTTGATGTACAGCATGGCGTTGCCGCCACCGTCATTGGTGAAGAAGTGCGTGCCCAGGTAACGGTCCAGGGTCAGCAGCACCAGGGTGACGGTCAGCACCGGGAAGGCGGCGATGATCAGTACGTTGGTGACCAGCGCGGTCCAGGTGAACACCGGCATGTGCATCAGCTTCATGCCCGGGGTACGCATCTTCAAGATGGTGATGAAGAAGTTGATGCCGCTCAGCGTGGTACCCAGGCCTGCTACCTGCAGGCCCCAGATGTAGTAGTCGACGCCTACCCCTGGACTGTATTCCTTGCCCGACAACGGCGGGAAGGCCAGCCAACCGGTCTGCGCGAACTCACCGACGCCCAGCGAGATCATCACCAGGCCCGCGCCCGCCACGAACAGCCAGAAGCTGAGCGAGTTGACGAACGGGAAGGCCACGTCGCGGGCGCCGATCTGCAGCGGCACCACGACGTTCATCAGGCCGGTGATCAGCGGCATCGCCACGAAGAAGATCATGATCACGCCGTGGGCGGTGAAGATCTGGTCGTAGTGGTGCGGGGGCAGGAAGCCCTCGTTGCCGCCGGCCGCCATGGCCTGCTGGGCACGCATCATGATCGCGTCGGCGAAGCCGCGCAGCAGCATGACGAAGGCGATGATGAGGTACATCACGCCGATCTTCTTGTGGTCCACCGAGGTGAACCACTCTTTCCAGAGATAGCCCCACAGCTTGAACTTGGTGATCAGGGCCAGCACCAGCAGGCCACCGATACCAGCACCGATCAACGTGGTGATGATGATCGGATCGTGCGGGATGTCGGCAAATGTCAGTTTACCCAACAGATTCATGCTTATTCTCCCGAGCCTGCGTGGCCGGTGTGACCGGCGGCGGCATGCTCGTCTGCAGTGTGTTCGGCGTGCGCGGCGTCAGCACCCGCGGCGTGCGCCGCGTGCGTGTCGTCGGCGTGCACGTCCGTCTGGGCAGGACTTTCAGCGGCAGGCATGTCGTGGCCGGCGTGGCTTTCGCCCTCGGCGCCGTCATGGCCCATCGCAGCGTGGTCGTGCTTCATGCCGTAGTGCTGGTTGTCGCCCATGTGCTTGGCGATGACCCAGTCGAACAGGCCGGCTTCGGCGGTACCGAAGTACGTCACCGGGTGCCAGTCGTGGTTCTTTTCGGCCACCAGGGCATTGAACGCGGTCTTGTCCAGGGTCGCCGCGTCGGCGCGGACCTTGGCCAGCCACTCCTGGTACTGCGCATCCGTCACCGAATGGGCGCTGAAATGCATCTTGCTGAAGCCCGCGCCACTGTAGTGCGAGGACATGCCCGGGAATTCACCGGTCTCGTTGGCGATCAGGTGGAGTTTGGTCTCCATGGCCGTCATCGAGTAGATCATGCTGCCCAGGTGCGGGATGAAGAAGGCATTCATCACCGAATCGGACGTGATCTTGAAGTTCAGCGGGGTATCGACCGGGAACGTGATCTCGTTGACCGTGGCGATCTTCTCTTCCGGATAGATGAACAGCCACTTCCAGTCGAGCGAGATGGCCTCGATCACCACCGGCTTCTTGTCCGACTCCAGCGGACGGTACGGGTCCAGCGCGTGCGAGGAACGCCAGGTCAGCACGGCCAGCACCAGCACGATCATGCACGGGATCGACCACACCACCACTTCGATCGCGGTGGAGTGCGACCACTTCGGCTCATAACGGGCCTTGGTGTTGGTCGCGCGGTACTTCCAGGCGAAGGTCAGGGTCATGATGATGACCGGCACGACGACCAGCAGCATCAGCACGGTAGCCGTGATCAGCAGCGTCTTCTCATCGTGGCCGATCTGGCCCTTGGGGTTGAGGATGGCCGAGTTGCAGCCCGTCAGGAACACGGACAACGCGAACAGCAGGCCCGGACGCAAAAAGCGTCCAAGGGGTTTCAACGGAATCATCGGTCGATCCAATTGCGTAGGGAATGCCAGCTCAAGCGCGCCCCGTCCCGGCCAAAGGCCGGTTGTGCCGGTCCAGGGGGACAGGCACAGGGGACGATCATGTCAGCCCTCTAATTTTAGGCCGTCATGCATCATTTAAGAAAGGCATTGACAATGATCCAGCGCAGGAAAGCCCCGTTTTAGCTGCGACACGTTGTCGCAGTGCGGGCAATACGCCCGATTCGGCACGCCAACACGTTCATGTATAGACATGAATACCCTGCCCCTCACCCGACCAGCCACGACAGCAGCAGGGTGCACAGGCAGACATACCCCAGCAGGGCCAGGCTCACCGCCAGGGTGGTGCGCATGATCGCCGATTCCTGGCCCACCAGCTTTACCGCCGCCGCCGCAATGGCGATCGACTGGGGCGAGACCAGCTTGGCCATCACTCCGCCAGCGGTGTTGGCGGCCACCAGCAGCGCCGGGCTGACCCCGATCTGGGCGGCAGTGACCGCCTGCAGGTGGGCAAACAGGGTGTTGCTGTTGACCACCGAGCCGGTGATGAACACGCCGGTCCAGCCGATCACCGGCGCCAGCGCCGGAAACACCCCACCGGCCTGGGCCAGCGCCAGCCCGATCGTGGACGACGCGCCCGAGTAATTGGTGATGTAGGCCACGGCCATCACCAACGCCACGGTGGCCAGCGGCTTCCACATCTCCCGGCCGGACTGGGCCAGCTCCTCGCCGGCCGCGCGCAGGCCCAGCTTCGGCGACAGCACCACCGTGAGCAGCGCGGCGATCAGGATCGCTGTGCCCGAGGCGTTGAGCCAGCCCACGGTCCACACCGCCGGCAGCGTGTGCGCGACAGCCACCAGGGGCGGCAGTTCCTGGATACGCTGGTCGAGCAGGCTCACCGGCAGGTGGAGCACCGTGGTCCGGAGCGCGCCATCGGCGGCGAACAGCGCCTTGAACGCCGGCAGGCTCCAGACCAGGATGGTGGCGGTGAGGATGTAGAACGGCGACCAGGCCAGCAGCACCTGCTTCAGCGACCAGCGCTGGCTGGACACCGGTGGCGCCTGCGCCTCCCGATAGATGCGGCGCGGTCGCCAGACCTGCATGAAGGCGGCCAGGCTGCCCATCGCGGCAAGCGGACCGATGATGTCCACCAGTTCCGGCCCCAGCAGGTACAGCACCAGTGTCTGGCTGCCACTGATCACCCCGCCGACCACCAGCAGCACCGGCCAGGTCTCGCGCACCCCGCGCCAGCCGTCCAAAAGCAGCACCAGCACCGCCGGGAGCAGCAGCGCGCAGAACTGAACCAGCGGGATCAACATCTGCGACATCTCGTCCAGCCCCACCCCACCCTGCTGCGCGCCCACCAGCACCGGAATGCCGATCGCGCCGTAGGCACCGGCCGCGCCGTTGGCGACCAGGCACAGCATCGCCGCCTTCAGGGGGCGGAAACCGAGCTCAACCAGCAGCGCGGCGCAGATCGCGATGGGGACGCCGAAACCGGCGGCGCCTTCGAGGAAGCCACCAAAGCAGAAGGCGATCAGCAGCACCTGGATGCGCTGGTCCTCGGAAATGGTCGCGATGCTGCCGCGGATCACTTCGAACTTGCCGCTGCGGATGGCCAGTTTGTACAGCCAGACCGCCATCAGCACGATGAAGCTGATCGGGAATACGCCGTTGGCAATGCCGAGCAACGCTGCCCCCAGCAGGGTGTCCAGCGGCATGCCGAACACCAGCGACGACACCAGGGCCGAAACCCCCACCGCCAGCAGCGCCGCGGTGAGGCCCTTGAGGCGAAGCACGGTGAGCGCCAGCAGGAACACCAGCACCGGCAGCGCGGCCAACAGCGCCGAGAGGTTCGCATTGCCGAGCGGATCGTAGTTCTGATGCCACATGGTCAGGCCCTGCGCTGGAAAAGGACGGGGAACAGCATCACGCGTGGATCAGGGCAGCGGCACCGCGTTGGCACACGGCCGGCCAGCGGCGAAATCCCCCAGGTTGCGCAGGGTGATCTCGGAAATTTCCTGCAGCGCCTCCACGGTGAAGAATCCCTGGTGACCGGTGACCAGCACGTTGGGGAAGGTCATCAGGCGCTGGAAGGCATCGTCGTCGATGATTTCCCCGGAGCGGTCCTGGAAGAACAGCGCACTTTCCTGCTCGTACACGTCGATGGCCAGGTGCCCCAGGTGCCGCGCCTTGAGCGCGCCGATCACCGCGTGGGTATCGACCAGCCCGCCGCGCGAGGTGTTGACCAGCATCGCCCCGGGCTTCATCCGCGCCAGCGAGGCGGCGTTGATCAGGTGGTGGGTGTCCGGGGTCAGCGGACAATGCAGTGACACGATGTCCGCGCGCGCCAGCAGATCGTCAAGCGCGACGTAGGTGCCGATCGCATCGAACGCGGACGACGGGTACGGATCGTGGCCGAGCACGGTGCAGCCCATGCCCTTGAAGATGCGGCCCGTGGCCAGGCCGATCTTGCCGGTGCCCACGATGCCCACCGTCTTGCCGTAGAGAGTGCGCCCGAGCAGCCCGTCGAGCATGAAGTTGCCCTCGCGCACCCGGTTGTAGGCGCGGTGGGTGTGCCGGTTGAGGGTCATGACCAGTGCCAGGGCGTGCTCGGCCACCGCCTCGGGCGAATATGCCGGCACCCGGGCCACGAAGAAGCCCAGCTGCCCGGCCATGGCCAGGTCCACGTTGTTGAAGCCGGCGCAGCGCAGCAGGATCGCGCGCACGCCCAGGGCGTGGAGGGCCTGCAGCACCGGCGCGTCCAGACGATCGTTGACGAACACGCAGACCGCCTCGCAGTCCTGCGCCAGCGCCACGGTATGCACGTCCAGGGTGGCGTCGAAGTAAAGGAACTCCACCGGCCGGGCCGCATCGGCACGCTGGGTGGCCTCCTCGAGGAAGCGGCGGTCGTAGGGCCGGGCGCTGAAGACGGCAGTTCGCATGACGGGCTCTCCGGGAATTCCTGCACCACCATACCGCTCCTCGATGACAAGCGGAAACACGCGGCAAGTGCCAGCCCCCACCATGGACCCCGCTGCCCACCTGCCCTAGTATTCGCCCCTTGGGAAACGCCATGGGTAAACGTACTTGGGCAGTTTTGAGCGCTTCAACGGCCGCCGCAGCGGTCAGGGCAAAGACGTCGTCATCCTTTCCCACGGCTTCGGTACCGACCAGACGGCGTGGACTGCATTGCGGCCCTGGTTCGACCAACGGTTCGACGTGATCTCGTTCGATCTCGCCGGCTGTGGTCCCCACGGGGCGGACACCTACGATTTCGACCGCCATGGCGCGATGTTCGGCTATGCCGACGATCTGCTCGATATCGTCGACGAGCTCGACCTGCACCGCTTTACGTATGTCGGGCACTCGATGAGCGGCATGATCGGCGCGGCCGCCGCGGTGGCACGCCCGGCGCTGTTCGAACGCGTCGTGACCATCGGCGCTTCGCCGCGCTACCTCGACGATGACGGCTACACCGGCGGCTTCAAGCCGCAGGACCTGGACAACCTGTTCGAGAGCATGCAGGCCAATTACCAGGCCTGGGTGTCCGGGTTCGCGCCCATGGTGGTGGGTGTCGAGGACAACCGCGTGCTGGCGGATTTCTCGCGCACCCTGTTCCAGATGCAACCGGACATCGCGCTCAACACTTCCCGCACCATTTTCACCTCGGACATGCGCACGCAGGCGCCGCAGTTGTCCATGCCGGTGCACGTGATCCAGACCGCGGTGGACATGGCGGTTCCGGTCGAGGTGGCCCAGTGGCTGGCCGATACCATCGACGGGGCAACGCTGGATATCATCGATGCGTCGGGGCACCTGCCGCATATGACCGCCGCCGACGAAGTGACACGCATCCTGGAACGGCGATTGATGGGGGCAGCGGCTTGAACGCGACCAGCAGCGAGGCGCTTGCCGCCCTGTGCAGCTTCGCCCGGCTCACCACCCACGCAGACCTGGCCCTGGCCGTTGAACTGGATGCGCAGGGCCGTTCGACGTGGTCGACCGCATCGCCCTCGTTGCCGTTGTCCGGGTTCAACCTGGCGCGCAGCGGCATTCTCGAACGCGCCTGGCAGGGCCAACCCGTGGACGCGGCCGGCTTCCGCCTGCCGACGGCCATCCTGCATGCCCTGCAGGGTGCCCCCACCCACCTGCTGTACGTGCCGGCCCCGTCGGCCGACAGCCCGCACAGTGGCCTGTTGCTGCTCTGGAAACAGCAGGCGCCTGCCGAGGGGATCACGACCCAGCTGCCCTTGCTGTCCAGCAGCGTGGCCGGACTTCTCTCCGCGCGACGGGAGGCCACCCGCCAACTCATTGCGCACAATCAGTTCATCGATCTGGTGGAAAGCGTGCCGGCCGGCATCGTGCTGATCGACGGCGATGGCGTGGGCGCGGTGATCAACGAACCTGCTGCCGCACTGCTGGGCTGTGCCGCAGGCAACCTCCGCGCCGCTGACCTGGCCGGCCCGATGCGGGCGCTGCGCCTGCGCAGCGACAACCACGCCGAGCTGGAACAGGCCTATGCCGCGCAGATGGGCAACGTCAACTTCGCCGCCACGTTGAACTGGACGTTCGGCGAACGCACCTTCGAGGTGGATACCCACCCGGTGCGCGGCAATGGCGAGCACGGCCGCATCTGGCTGTTCACCGACGTCACCGCCGACCTGCTGATGGCCGCCGAACTGCGCCGTCTGGCGTCGTCGGACCCGTTGACCGGCGTTCCCAACCGACGTCATTTCGAGGAGCGCTCCGCACAGATCATCGCCGCCCGCGAAGCCAGCGGACATTCGGTCGCGGTGCTCATGGTCGACGTGGATCATTTCAAGGCGATCAACGACACGCACGGCCATCCGGTGGGCGATGAAGTGCTCAAGATCGTGGCCCGGCGCTGCCGGGACGCGCTGCGCGACCGCGACCTGTTCGCGCGGTTCGGCGGTGAGGAGTTCATTGCATTGCTGTCGGCGCCTGTGATCGATGAAGTACCCGCCGCCGCCGAGCGCCTGCGCCATGCGATTGCCGCCGAGCCGATCACCGTGGGCGGCACCCGCATTGCGGTGTCGGTGAGCGTGGGCGGTGCGGTGGGCGAAGCGCTGCCGGGCTGCGATGCGACGCTGCTGGAGGACCTGGTGGCGCGTGCGGATGAGGCGCTTTATCAGGCGAAGACAGCCGGGCGTAACCGGGTGAAGATGGCGGTGTAGATGTGGCTGGGCGTGGCGCCCAGCTCAAGCTGGAGCGTGGCGCGCGGTAATTGGCCGAGCTCACAACGGATCGGTTCTCGGGCGGTCCCGTCTCCATGCGGCCGGACTGGCGATGGTGGAGTCCGGCGCAGGTCAAACGCAGCCGGCGGCCAGGCGCGTAGCGGTCGGGCGAGCACTATCCGGATGGCGTGGATAATGGGGCCGTGGCGTACTTAGGCGTCGGTTGCACCACCTACTGCCGGTTCGCACTTACCTTAAACGTTTCGCCATTCCATGTACCGCCGCTGGACACAGCCCAAGCCCGTGGCTGCATCGCTCACGGGCCCGGTGGAGCAAGTTGCCTCAGGAATTAGGACCTCCCAGAGCCCAACGGCGGGCTACTGGTCATCCCGGATCTCCAAAATCTGTGCCATGGGAGGCGTCGACCAACCTGAGCAGCCGCCTGCGTTGCAGGCACGGACCTGATAGGTCGTGGCGCAGAACGACCCTCCAGACGCGGTCACCCTGACGGCGGGGCCGGTATACGCAATATTGTTTCCGTCTCGCAACAGCTCGTAGGATGTCGCCCCCTCGACAGCCGTCCACTGGGCATTACAAGTCAGTCGAATGGGCGGGCGAGCGGTCTGAATCCGCTTCGTACTAACCATGCTCGGCGCAGGTGGCGGTAGTGAGACCGTAATAGAGGCCGTGTTCGAGTAAGGACTACACCCGGCGGGGTTGCAGACCAGCACGCGATAGGCATACGTACCACTCCCCGCACCCGCGATATTTCTCAGCGTCGAGCCGTCCCGCTGGATCTCACCCCACGCGCCACCATTGCTGCTCTGCTCCAGCCGATATTCCGTGGCCAACGCCACAGCATTCCAGTTGACCGAATAGGCGCCCGAATTACTGGAAGCCGGCGTGCTGACGAGTGTCGCTAGTGGGGGCTGGAGCGAGGCTACGCTCACGACGTTGGAGAAAAGCCTACCCCACCCTGCATTGTTACCAGCGCGAACGCGATAGCTGTAGTTGCCGGTCGGCTTTCCGGAAATCGCCAAGCTGTTCGTGGCGAGTTCACTGTAGGCCATCCATCCAGCACCGTTAATGTTTTCTTCCAAGCTGTACTTGTTTGCGCCGTTCACCGTCGTCCAGCCAATGGCAAAGTTTCCGTTCAGTGCGACCGACGGCGCGGTCAGGCTCGGCGCCGACGCCGGCGGCCCAAAGGCGACCACGGACGCTGCCGCGGAATACGGACCACAACCTGCCAAGTTGCACCCTCTGGAGCGGTAGGCATAGGTAGCTGAAGGTCGGGCGGCATATTGCATGGTGCTGACTGTCGTGGTCGGACTGACAATCGACCAGCCACCGGTGCCGACCTTTTCCTCAAGCTGATAGGCGCTGGCGCCAGCAACGACAGACCAGCTGACCGTGTAATTACCGTTTGGTGCCTGCGCAGGCGCGTCGACCACTGGCGTGCCTGTTGGGGGCAGCTGAACCACGATGGAGGCCGTGACGCTCCAGCCACTGCAGTTGGACACGGCCATGCAGGCACGCACACGGTAGCTGTACGCCCCCCCCACCTTCCCGCTCGAGGACCAGCTCAGGCCGGAGCCAGACTGGATTCCACCCCAGGGGCCCGTATTCACCTGCTCCTGCAACTCATAGCCCGTTGCAGCGCCCACCGCGTTCCAGCTCACCACATACGAGCCCGAGTTGCTGAAGGCGGGTGCATGCAGGACTGGCGCCACTGGTGCAACAGTCGTAGATACTTTCGCCACCAAACTACCGTTGAGGTGAATGTACTCTGTGTTCTTGCCTTGGCGCGTATTGTTCTGGCGCCGCAGCACGCCGTCCTGCCCATACATTGAAAGGAATGTGGCTCCTGTCGCATCGATGGACGCAATGCGGCGCCCTTCGACGTCGTAACGGTAGGACTCGAGGCCAGCTACGCCACGCAGTCGGCTCCCGTAGTCGAAGTCGAATACCTGCCCGTTACGATTTCTCAGGTTGCCTTGGACATCGTAGGTTAGTCCTATCGTAGTGGCGCCCGAATCGCTCTGCACGTTGGTCAGGCGATTGTTTGCGTCATACCAATAGTTATGCTCCTTGACCCCAAGCAGCCTTGCGCTACGCAGATTGTCAAGAACGTCGTAGCTGTATCGCATTACGCCATCGCCACCGAAGGCAATCGAGCTGGCCTGAGTCAGCCTGTCGAGCCCGTCATACTGCATGACGCGGTTGCGAGATCCGTCGAGCGCATCCTCAATCTTCGACACGTTGCCGGCCGCATCGTACGCGTACGTGTTGTCCAGCACGGAACCATCCGCCACACGGGACGGCAGATAGCGTGCATTCTGCGTCATCGTGCGCACCGCGCCATTGCCGTAAGTGAACTGGCGCATGCCGCCATTCGGGAAGTACGACACACCACTGACGTAGGCACCTGCCCGCGTCGGCTGGCCCAGCGCATTGGGCGCGTAGTCGACACTCATGCCACTTGGATAAACGACACTGGCCAACGCGCCGTTGCCGTCGTACCCATAGCCAAGCGACCAACTGAGCCCTCCTACCTGCTCGGCCACCTCTCCCACCAGGAGTCGTCGGCGGTTGTAGGCATAGGTGTTGATGACTTGGCTGTTTCCAGTGTCGTTGCTGGTCACCACTCGTGAAGGCTTGCCATCATTGAAATAGCTCCACGTCTGATTTCCATTTCCGTCGGGGAACGCCATGGTTTTGAGTCTGTTGCGCGCATCATAAGTGCGGTCGACGCGCCGTCCGGAATCGTAGGCCGCCTGCACGTCACAGCTTGTCGTACTGGGCAAGGCAAGGCCCGACGCCGTCCAGATGACGTTGCCGGCTCCGTCATAGCCGCTCGCCGTGGCGCCCGTCTCAGGCTCGACGGACTTGCACAATTGCTGGTGGTTGTCATAGACGTAGGTTCGCTTTGCCGCAAGCGTTTCGTCTCCGTTCCGTCGTCGAATGGAAGTGGGCTTCCCAAATACGTCACGCGCAATATCAGTGTATGCACCTTCCGGATGCTGGATCCACACCGGATTGTCGTAGGCAGGCTGGTCAAAGACCTGGTAGCCACTGACAGTAGCCTGGCCACGCGGGTTGGTGATGCGCGTTTGGCCGTATGGCAAGTACTGCGTCACCGTGCTCAACAGACCGAGCTCGCTGTCCTGGGACACAGAGGTGACCCGGCCGAGAGCGTCGTAAGCGGTCCAGGTCCCCGTGGTCAGACCATCGATGCTGCCAGGGTACGACGCGAACGCCTGACGACCGTCTTCGTCGTAGGCGAAACGCTGGAATCGCTGGGTTGCCGCAGGATTGGCTGCGTCATATTCACGGGTGACAATTGGCCTCCAAAGCGCATCGAGATAGGTCTCTTTTCGTGCATTGCCGGTTGCGGTCACCTGCCGCCAATGCCCAGGCGCGAGGCCATACTCGATGGCGCCAACCAAGGAGAACGACTGGGTGGTCGTATTCCATGCAACGGTATCTGAAGTCGGATACCGAAGGCTGGCCACGCGCCCCATCAAGTCATAGCCATACTGGGTTACAAAACCGTTCTCATCTGTTACAGCAGTAATCCATCCGTTATCGTCCACGGTCGCCGATAGTATCTGACCATCGGCCCACGTTATGGACTGAGGACTACCGCGCTTCCACGCTCCCAGTGAAGTCGTATTGCCTTTCCCATCCTTGATGGTGGATACCATTCCATCGGGGTGGTACGTAAGTGACTCTTGCAGCCGTCCGAAGGACCATGTCTGTGAGGGCATCGCGTTCCGGTCATAGCTGGTCTGCGACACCGCTGCGCCTGTGTCGGCGTTGGCTACCATGCTCGGCTGCCCGAGCAGCCAGCGGGTTGTATCATCGTGGTACTGAGTGGTATCAGTACGAGTGTTCCATGGGCTTGCGCGGGTGATACTCGTAGGACGCGCGTAGGCGTCAAAGCTATTGGTCGTGGTGCGATACGTTGTTGCATCCTGCGACACCGTTGTACTGACGATGGGCCGCACCTTCAGCGTGCCGATGTCATCCCCACCGACCCTGAGGCCGTAGTTCGGGTAGAACGTCTGAGCAGCGATCTGCGCGTCGGTCATCAACTCCGAACTACTGGTCGAGAGAAGATTGCCCGCAGGATCGTAAGTCCTCGACCCCATCAGTTGCCCATCGTTCCATGCGTATAGGAATCCAAAGTCGTACACAATCTTTGAGCCGTCCGGCTTGTCGATTGTGTTCGCCTTGGTGGTAGGGCAGCTCGTGCAAGGATACGGAACAGCTTGGCCACCACCCCACAGAGGCTGGCTGCGAAGATCATACGAGTAGGTCCACCGCAGCGGCGCCGGGATTCCAGGACCGGTGAGCTCCTTTGACACCAGCGACATGACGTCGTAACGGTTCGGCGTCCGTAGTACGTAATACAGGTCTTGCCCATTCAACGTCTTTGCGCATTCACTACGCTGGACACCAGCTCGATAGTGGCGGAGATTGGTAAAGTTGAACCGACCCTGCGCACCAGACGGATGACGGGAAACAACCTCATAGCTGGCCATTAAGGCAGTAGGACCGCCCGCGCAATTAACACCATTTTCCCCATCCCAATAATCGAATCCTGGCTTGAGGTTGCCCGCATAGGCGTACTGCCATGCGCTTCCGTCTGGTAGCGTGACAGCGGATAAATCTCCTGCGCCATCGTACCCGTACGACCAGTTTCGACCATTGATGGAAGCCGTAGCAAGTCGCCCGCCCTGGTATGAAAGATCCAGTCGACGAACTTCACCATTGCGGTCCTCTGCTACTATTGCTGTAGGATTGCCCTGCCCGTTGTAGCTATAGCTCAACGTGTTACCAAACCGATCAGTCACCTTGGTCGCAAGCAAGAACATTCGGGTACGGTTGATGCTCACCGGAGGGTACATAGGCCCACGGGACTGCCGCATGTCGCCGGCGGGGCGGCCGACCGCATAATTGAACTCGAAGCGTCGCCCATCGGTAGTCTGCATGGCGAAGCCTTCGCCCGTCATTCCCCCTTGCATGGCAATACAGCTGAACGCATCACGTTCGCGGCTGGTCCAACGGTGAGGAGTGCCATCATTGGGCACCGGCACGCCAGGCTCTACCAGCAGCATCGAGCGATCTCCCTCGCCCGGCACGTGAATGCTGAAGCCTTGGAAAATGTCGAAGATACTGATTGCACCACTGAACGATATCTGCGGTGCGACCGCAATTGAACAGCGTTTGTCGGTGAGCCCACCAGTGGAATCCAATCCTCTCCACATCACGGCGCTGTCGAACGTTGCCGAAATGTGGGGTACATCTATATCCCAGTTGCCCATGCCCCGAAGCCGGGGCGAAGCGAGGGGCTCGCCGGGCCCGATCGGCGTCAGCTCGACTGAGAATCGGCGAGTAAGCCTGACCGGCATACCCGAGCCCGCCAGCTCGATATCGGTTACGGAGAAGTCTGTTACGCCGTTATAGACGCTGACGCTATCGCCCATCAACTCGCTCTTCAGCGCGGTCAAGGTCTGCGCAGCTTCAATCCGCTTGTTGTACTCCTGGTAAGGCTCTGCGGCATCGGCCCTGCTCAGCATCACGCACAGTACAACTGTCACGCCGATGCGGCATGACCAAGAATTGTAAACGCTCACATTCCCCCTCCCTGGTAGGGCTCCTGCTGGAGCATCCTTTCGCGTCACTGCGGGAGCAAATCTATCAGATTTAAGCGCGGCGTGAACGAGCAAGACGGATGAGGAAGTGGCGGTGCATATATACCCTCTATCTCTAGTCGGAAGGTGCCCGACTTCGGCGTGGAGCCTTGGCGGGTTCACTCCCGTTTTCACGGACACTTACGAGAAGGCCGATTCAGGCCATAAGGAGTGTTCATGTCGAAGCGAAGGAAGTTCAGCGCCGAGTTCAAGCGTGGTGCGGTTGAGCAGGAAAGCCAGCCGGGTGTGAGTCGTGCCCAAGTAGCCCGGGAGCTGGGAATCCGGGATACGTTGTTGACACGCTGGAAGCGTGAGGCGCAGGGTCAGGGGCGGGTGCTCTTTGCTGATTTCGGGGCGCCCCGGGATGAGGAACTTGCGCAGTTGAAGCGCGAACTAGCGCGGGTGAAGAAGGAGCGGGATTTTTTGCGAGAAGCGGCGACGTTCTTTGCCAAGGGATCATCCTGAGGGGCGTATTCAACCGGTCGTCGCAACACCGGGTTGTCGAACAGACTTTCGGTACTCGTTCAAGGCTTCAGCCGGCGTCCTCCCACCCGGCGTTTTGCGCGGCCTGTTGTTCAGACTTCGCGCCACCGTCTGAATCTTGCTCACTCCAGCGAGACAGCTCAGCTCCCTTTGGAAAGTACTGGCGCAGAAGACCGTTCATTCTTTCGGTGGTTTCACGCTGCCATGGGCTTTGAGAATCGGCAAAGAGGACGCGCACCCCTGACTCGATGGTGAACCGCGCATGGTCGGAGAGTTCCTTGCCCCGATCCCAAGGCAACGATTGGCACAACTGGGCAGGCAGGGTTGTCATGATTTCTTTGAGCGCGTTGGCCGTGGTGATATCTCCGAAACCTGCAAGCGCAGGACCGTTCTTCGTCCGGGGGATCACTCCATAACCTGCTTCGCGAGGCAGATGTACGAGCATCGTGAGGCGGCTCGACCACTCCACCAGCGTCGCGATGGCAGATCTCCACCCCGATGATCAAATCTCCCTCCCAGTGCCGCGGTACAGCGCGATCCTCTACCTTTACCGGGCGACTGGAGATCATGACCTATTCGCTGACATGAGCCCACGCTTCGGGGAACCAGCCATCGACCCCCTTGCGGTAACCGCGATGAGGCTTGTTGCGGCCGATGAACGGCACTTGCCGGGGCCCGGCGACCGCCCGCGCCTGAGCATCGCAGAGCTTCCCTCCAAGTGATCCTGGACATGCTTGCGCAGATGAGAATTGATAAGCAGTCTGGCTGGCTTGGGTCTCTTGGCCACAAGTTCGGATTTCCACTGCGCGACCGACGCCCGATATTCGAGGTCGCCGCTGCGAGTCGCAGCGTTGTGGGCCAGTTCTCGTGAAATGGTAGATGAGCTTCGCTCCAGACGGCGAGCTATCTCCCGAACTCCAACCTCTTGAGCGCGCAGAAGAGCGATATCTTCTCGTTCGGCGAATGACAGATACCTTCCGGATATGGGGTCCGACATGAACAGCGGCATGCCGCCACGATGACGGAACCACCGCGCGCCTACCGGCTGGGACACGCCAGCGGCTTGCGCTGCCTTCTCACTGGTCATTCCGGTGGCAATCTGCTTTCAGAACTGCCGCTCTACCTCTCGTCGAAGCGATGGCGCACCCGATGACCGCATCGCTTCGCCCAGACGACTTCTTCATCCAGCCCGCTGGCACGCCCCATAACACCTCCATGGTAGAAGGTGTTGCGACCGGTTGAATCCGCCGTGTTTGACTACATCGAGCGACGTCACAACCCAAGGATGCGGCGAAGGGTCGCCAGGCAGGATCAGAAGGTTGCAGCTCTTGTAGAACCGTCCGTGATTTCAGGGTAGAACCCGAGCCAAGCCGCCAGGGCAAATCATTCGATCCCACCGAGAAAATCGCTCCATCGAGTCGGATGCCAACCAAAGCGCCCACCGACCGACGTCATGTCGACTGCAATCGACTGAAGCGTCCGCAACCTGCAGATGGAATGCCTAAGCTTGCACTTCAGCCCGATATATGTCCCAAGTCAAGTCCAACCCTAGGCTACAAAGCGTTCCCATCTGTAAACTGGTCATAGTGAATCCACCCTGTTCGCCAGTTTCAAGGAAGCAGAATACGTCCGCAACACACCCTGCATCCCGCAAAAGATCAAACTTCTTCTCGGATCCAGACAGGCGGCTCAGCAGCCAATCGATATGATCCTGCGGATCGATCGATTCCAACTGATCTTTGGATGAGTACTTCCATAGCGCCCCCTCTCTCTCAAACCTCCTAGAAGAGAGAGCATTCCGCACACGGGTGCTCGTAGGCGTCAGGTCCAATACCGCCCCAATCGCGCCGACATCAAACGATTCAGAAAATATTCTCAGCGTCACATAAGTTCGAATACAGGCCATGGGTGATCAGACTCCTAGTCACTCACCAACTCCCATCAGCGATGCTGACGAAATCGGTCAGTCATGTATGTTTCCAATAGAATCACCGATATTACCACCCGAGACCTTCGGATAAACTTCGCCACAGCTCCGACAAACTTCAACGTCGGGGTTTCGCTGCCCACTTGACTTTGGCAAATTTTCCTTCGCCGAGTGAATCGCATCCTTGACGTCCTGAGCTGACCGGCCCGTATCGCTAGCGATGGTGCCCACTTTATCAGTTGTCTCTCCCCCACAGTTGCTACACTCACCCGATGGCGCCGGGCGCTCAGTCGTTCCGCGGGAATCACCGGACTCGCTCTTTTGAAAGTAACCCCTGACCTTACTGGCCGCATCAATGACCCCATCAACAACCGCATCACCAGCCTGTTTACGCTGCTGCGGCGTGGTCGTTGCGTAATAGAAGGTTCCGGCAACAATGGGTATGACCACGATTGGCGCTAGAAGAGTGGCATTGCGCCCATCTGGATCGGTGAACTTGTACGGATTCCCATTTGCGTACCGATACCGATTGAACTGCTCAACCGGCTTCTGGTAGGCGGTCACTGGATCCACCGACAGGAACACGCCCAGTTGCGGATCCATGTACCGCTGCTGCATGTAGCTCAACCCGGTTACCGAGTCGCTCACATGACCCGTGTATCCCGGGCCATCAGTTACCTCGCCGCCGACCACGGCCCCGTAGGGCTCGTAGTCATAACGCTTGATCACACTGCCATTGGCATCGGTCTCGGCCACGACCGAACCGAGCGCATCAGTGTGGATATAGGTGACCGTCTGCGCACTGGCTGTCTGCGTGAGACTCACTCCGACCAGGAGCACACAGCACAGCCAAGCAGCAACGCCAGGCAGCTTTAGAGATTCTTCTTCCAACCACCTGCGCCAGATAGACATGGCGCCTAAAGTTCCTTCGTAGTTTTGCATCCTTCCGATCCCTGAAAGAGCCTTGAAGCAAGACGGGATATTGATAGCACAGGAGCGGAGCGGCTGAAACGGCACTTAGGCGTTTCAGGGCGAACGCGTCATTACTGGCCGACTCAAGCACTCGATACCAAGCGCCAGCGAAGCCGGGCCGGATCAACGACCGTGCGGGTGAGCGCGGCCATCTGAGGGTGCCGGCCAGCGGCCGGCACTACCTTCGAGCGAGCCACAAACAAAAAGCCCCGACCAAGGCCGGGGCTTTCTGCTGTATCTGGTGCCGGAAATAGGAATCGAACCTACGACCTACGCATTACGAATGCGCCGCTCTACCAACTGAGCTATTCCGGCTGAGCACGCAATTCTACGGTGGAGGCCCCCAAGCGGTCAATTGGCACCGCCCCGGCCCGCCACCAAGGGGCACGCACGCCCCACCCCACCAGGCGTTGACGCAAGGCCACCTACAGTGGTGATGTCCCGCTTGGAAGCCCCCGATGCCCGCCTGTTCCCGACTGACCGGCCTCATGCTGGCCGCCCTGCTCTGCACCGGCAGCGCCGCCGCCGAACCCGCCCGCCAAGCGCCGCAGCCACCCGACCAGCAGTGGCAGCCGCTGTTCCAGCAGGTCCAGGGCGCCCACCTGCTCAAGGACCAGAAGACCTTCGCCGACGCCATCCCGCGCCAGGACGCCCATGCGCTGCTCGATCACTGGCAGCAGGCCCAGACGCAGCCGGGCTACACCCTGCCCGCCTTCGTCGCCGCCCAGTTCACGGTACCCGGCGATACGGCCGCCTACGTGCCCCCGGCCGGCGAAAGCCTGCGTGCGCACATCGACGGCCTGTGGCCGGTACTGACCCGAACCACCCGCACTGTCGACCCGCACGGTTCGCTGCTGCCGCTGCCCAAGCCCTACGTGGTACCGGGCGGACGTTTCCGCGAGGTGTACTACTGGGACAGCTACTTCACGATGCTGGGGCTGGCGTCCAGCGGGCGCTGGCAGCAGGTGCGCGACATGGTCGACAACTTCGCCTGGCAGCTGGACCAGTACGGCCACATCCCCAACGGCAACCGCAGCTACTACCTGAGCCGCTCGCAGCCGCCCTTCTTCAGCCTCATGGTGGAGCTGCTGGCCACCCACGAAGGCGATGACGCCTACCGCCGCTACCTGCCCCAGCTGCGTACCGAGCATGCGTTCTGGATGCGCGGCGCCGACGGCCTGCCACCGGGCGCGGCCAGCGAGCGCGTGGTGCGCTTGGCCGACGGCCAACTGCTCAACCGCTACTGGGATGCACGTGCGGTGCCGCGCAGTGAGTCGTGGACCGACGATCTGGCCACTGCGGCGCAGGCGCCACAGCGCGCGCCATCGCAGGTCTATCGTGATCTCCACGCGGGGGCGGAGTCGGGCTGGGATTTCAGCTCCCGCTGGTTGGCCGACCCGGCCGCCCTGGGCAGCATCCACACCACCGCCATCGTGCCGGTGGACTTGAATAGCCTGCTGTTCCATCTGGAAAAAACCGTGGCCCGTGCCAGTAAAGCGGCCGGCGACCGTGCTGCTGCACGCGATTACGAGCAGCGGGCGCAGGCGCGCCAGGAGGCGATCAATACGCTGCTCTGGGACGCGACCCAAGGCTGGTACGTGGATCGTGATATCGAGCGCGGTCAAACCCGCCCTGCCCTCACTGCAGCGGCGCTGTTTCCGCTCTGGCTGCAGGTGGCCACCCGCGCGAAGGCCCGGCAGACGGCAGCGGCGGTGGATGCGCAGTTGCTGCGCCAGGGCGGCCTGCTCACCACCACGGTGCGTACCGGGCAGCAGTGGGACGCCCCCAACGGCTGGGCGCCGCTGCAGTGGGTCGCCGTCGATGGCCTGCAACGCTATGGCGAGAACACGCTGGCGCGCCGCATCGGCACGCGTTTCCTGCACACCGTGCAGGCCGTGTATGACAGCGAAGGCAAGTTGGTGGAGAAGTACGTGGTGGACGGCTCGGCCGGCGGCGGCGGTGGCGGCGAGTACCTGCTGCAGGATGGTTTCGGCTGGAGCAACGGGGTGACGTCGGCGCTGCTGGACCGGCTGTGCCCGCCGCGTCGCACGTGCGTCAGTGCACAGGATGTGGGCACCGCGGACTGAGCCGCGGCGCAGCGGCAATCAACTTTCGCGCGTGCCGTGTGCGACCGGTACCGACCGCGCAATGCCGTATTGCGCGGCGTAATAGGTACTCAGCACCAGCAGGCTGGCCATCGGCAACCCACCGCCGAAACGGTCCCAGGCCAACAGGCAATCACTGGCCACGAACAGCACCGCACCGCCGGCCGCCCACGCCGTGCTGCGCCGGTCGATCCCCTGCGGTGCCGGCGCGCGCCAATGCCGGGCCAGCGCGAGGATCGCCATGACCGCCAGCACCACCACGTAGGCCAGTACCGGCACGCGCATGTCGGCCGGCAGGTGCGGCCACAACGCGATGAGGTTGCCCGCGGCGAACGCGCCGAGCAGCACGGCCGCCACGCCCAGTCCGCGCCCGGCGTGGATGCCGGCGCGGAACGCGACGATGTAGCAGACATGCGCCAGCAGGAACGCGACCAGGCCCGGCACGAAGGCGTCCATCGGCAGCATCAGGGCGATGTCGCCAATGCAGGAAAGGCCCATGCCGGCCAGCACCGCACGGCGGTAGCCAGCTGCTGGCAGCGTTTTCGAGGTGGCCGGTCCGCGGGCGACCTGACCGGCCTGCCATGCGATCGAAGCGATCAGCAGGGTGGCCAACGGCTTGGCCAGCCAGTGCAGCCAACGTCCATCGCCGTCCAGGCCCGCGCCGACAATGGCGGCGATGGCCACGGCCACGATCAGTACATCGCGGCCGCGCGAGGTCATCGGGCCTTCCACAGCTCGGCCAGGCGATCAGGCTTGCCGGCGATGCGCTGCAGCGACGGGTACAGCAGACCACCGTGGTAGTCCAGGCTCACCGTGTCGATGCGGTCGAAGTTGCGCACCAGCAGGGTGATCGGCGTCTTGTCGGTCTTGGCGGCGGTCACCGCGTCTTTCAGCACGTCGCCCTTGAACACGCGCCCGTTGACCGCCAGCACCGTCATGCCCGGTGCCAGGCCGGCGTTGAACGCCGGGCTGTCCCACAGCACGTCGGTCAGCACCCCACTGTTGGCCACGCTGACGCCGAGCGAGTAGGTCAGGTTGATGCCGGCGGCGCGGGTTTCCTGCGCCTTGACCGCATCGCTCGGGGTATCGGTGTAGACCAGCTTCCAGCCAGCCGCTTCCAACCCACCGGTCAGCGATCCATGCCCGTCCAGGCGCTCGCGCAGGAAGCTGGCCCAGTCAAACGGGGCGATCCCGTTCAAGGTGCGCACCACGTCCTCGAAGGTGTACGGATGGACGTTCCAGTCGCCATCGTTCACACCGAAGAACGCCTTGGCGAAGTCGTCGAGGCTGCGCTTGTTGCCGGTCAGCGCGCGAAGCTTGCCTTCCACTTCCAGCCACACCATCTGGCCACCGGAGTAGTAGTCCTCGCTCAGCTGGTAATTGCGGAACGCCAGCGCGCGACGCTGGGCGATGGTGGGATCGTTGGTGGTGTCCTGCAGCGCGCGCCACGCCAGGCCCGGCCGGCCACGATCGTAGGTGGCCGCCACGTTGGCCAGGGTTTCGCGGGTCTGCTGCACGCTCCACAAGCCCGAGCGCGCGGCCAGCACCTGGCCCCAGAACTGGGTCTGGCCTTCATACAGCCACAGCAGGCTGTCGCCCATCGGCACGTTGAAGTTGGGCGTGGACAGATCCGCACCGCGCCGGTACTTGCCATTCCAGGAGTGGTTGAACTCGTGCGGCAGCAGGTCGCGGCCCAGCCAGTTCTTGTCCCACTCGGTGAAATAGCCCGGTTCGGCGCTGTTCTCGCTGGAGCGCTGGTGCTCCAGGCCGATGCCGCCAAGCTTGCTGGTCAGCGCCAGCAGGAAGTCGTAATGATCGAAGTGGCGCGCGCCGTACAGCTTGTAGATCTGCTGCACCAGCGCGCGGTGCGTCTGCAGCTGTTCGGGCTTGGCCACCAGCGATTTGGGATCGTCGGCAAACACGTTCAGGCGCACCGGCACCTTGGCACCGGGATCCAGGTCGAACTGCTGGTAGTAGCGGCCAGCAAACAGCGGCGAATCGACCAGGTGGTCGTAGCTGATCGGCTTGAACACCACGGTATCGCCGTCGCGGCGCTCGGTTTCCAGCGCGGTGGCGTAATTCCAGCCCTTGGGCAGGGTCACGCTGGCCTGCGCCTGCAGGTTGCGGGTGATCACGCCGGCCGGATACAGCGAGTTGGCGTTCCACTGCAGGTTGAGCATTTCCGGGGTCATCACCACCCGGCCCTGGCTGCCGCCCTGCGAGGACAGGAACTTGAACTCGGCCACCACCTCGCTGGCACCGTCGGGCACGTCCACCTTGAAGGCGTACACATCGTACTGATCGCGCGTCCATTGCAGCGGCTTACCGTTGGCGGTGACGAACAACCCGGCCACCTTGTCGATCGGGCCACTGGGCGAATGCGCACCCGGCAGCCACTGCGGATACAGCAGGGTGAGCGGGCCGGGCTCGGCCGGAATGGTCGCCTTGACCTTGAAGATGCGCCGGCCGATGTCGCGTGCGTCCACCTCGATGCGCAGCACACCCGGCCAGGCAACATCCTGCGGGGGCGGCGTCTGCGCCTGTACGCCGGTGGCAGTGAGTGCCAGCAGCACGGACAGGACGGTGGTACGCATGTTCATCGGCAACGCTCCGGCGGTGATAGAGCCGATCCTAGCCCTCGTCACTGCCCTGCCCCATGGCCAAAGGTCATGCGTGGGGCAGCGGCCAGACTACGCAAAGCACGGGCGTCGCGCGTGGGTAGAGCCACGCCATGCGTGGCTGCGCCGCGTCAGCTGATCAACCGCAGCCGCAGTTCCTTGGGCAGCGCGAACACCATCGATTCCGGCTCGCCGTCGAGTTCGCCGACGCCGGTGGCCCCCAGCTCCTTCAAGCGTGCGATCACGCCGTCCACCAGCACCTGCGGTGCCGATGCGCCAGCGGTCAGGCCGATGTGCTTCTTGCCTGCCACCCAGGCCGGGTCGATTTCGTGGGCGCCGTCGATCAGGTACGACTCCACGCCTTCACGGCGCGCCAGTTCACTGAGGCGGTTGGAGTTGGAGCTGTTCGGCGAGCCCACCACCAGTACCAGGTCGCAGCGCTGGGCCAGGTCGCGCACGGCGTCCTGGCGGTTCTGGGTGGCGTAGCAGATGTCGTCGTTCTTCGGCCCCTGCATCGCCGGGAAGCGCGCACGCATGGCCTCGATGATGCCGCGCGTGTCGTCCACCGAGAGCGTGGTCTGGGTGGTGTAGGCGAAGTTTTCCGGCTGCTCGATTTCCAGCGTGGCCACGTCGTCGACGTCCTCCACCAGGTAGATCCGGCCGGTGCCGCGCTCGCGGTTCCACTGGCCCATGGTGCCTTCCACTTCCGGGTGGCCGGCGTGGCCGATCAGCACCACGTCGCGGCCGGCGCGGCAGTGGCGGGCCACTTCCAGGTGCACCTTGGTGACCAGTGGGCAGGTGGCATCGAACACTTTCAGGCCACGGCGCTCGGCTTCCTGGCGCACGGCCTGGGACACGCCGTGGGCGCTGAAGATGACGGTATTGTCGTCGGGCACTTCGTCGAGTTCCTCGACGAAGATCGCGCCGCGCGCCTTCAGGTCATCCACCACAAAACGGTTGTGCACGACCTCATGGCGCACGTAGATCGGCGCCCCAAGGGTCTCGATCGCGCGCTTGACGATCTCGATCGCACGATCGACACCGGCACAGAAACCACGCGGATTGGCGAGCAACACGTCCATCGGTCAGATACTCCGGCCGGCACGCGGCCGGTTGATTGCAGGAAACAGGAGGGAATTATCCCGCTTTTTTCTCGGACTTGCCGTCGAACAGGCCAAACACAGCGATCCCGACCGCCCCGACCACGATCGCCGCGTCGGCGATGTTGAACGAAGGCCAGTAATGGTCACCGATGTGCCACTGGATGAAGTCCACCACGTGGCCGTGCATCAGCCGGTCGATCACGTTGCCGATCGCCCCGCCGATGACCAGCGCGTAAGGCACCGCGCTGCGCCAGTGGGCCCGGGCGGTGCGCGACAGCCAGAACGCCATCAGGCTGCTGATGCCCACTGCCAGCGCTGTGAAGAACCACAACTGCCAGCCACCGGCATCGCTCAGGAAGCTGAATGCCGCACCGGTGTTGTAGGTGCGGAACCAGTTCCAGAAGCCCTCGATGACCACCACCGGCTGGTACTCGGGCAGGCTGGACAGCACCCAGGCCTTGCTCCACTGGTCCAGGCCGATGATCGCCACCGACAGCAGCAACCACACCAACGCATTGGGACGCGGACGGACGGCGCTCATCAGAACCACCGCCGATCTTCGCCGGCGCCGTCGATGTTGGTCACGCAGCGACCGCACAGTTCCGGATGGGCCGCCACCGTACCCACGTCGGCACGGTAATGCCAACAGCGCACGCACTTGGTTTTTTCGGTCGGCTGCGCGCTGACAAACACCTCATCGGTGGTCGCCGGGCGCACCTGCACATCGCCACTGATCAGCAGGAAGCGCAGCTCGTCAGCCAGCGGCTGCCAGCGGGCGGCGGTGTCCGCGTCGGCGGCCACGGTGATCTCCGCTTCCAGCGCCGCACCGATGGCACCGTTGGCGCGCATCGGCTCGAGCACCTTGGACACCTGCTCGCGCAGGGCCAGCAGCTGGTCGAAATCGGCGGCGGTGAGCGGCGCGTCCGCCGGCAGCGGTTCCAGACCGTCGTACCAGGTGGCAAACAGCACGTTGTCCTTGCGTTCGCCCGGCAGGTAGCCCCACAGCTCGTCGGCGGTGAAGCTCAGGATCGGGGCGATCCAGCGGGTGAACGCTTCGGCGATGTGGTACATCGCGGTCTGCGCCGAGCGGCGGCCGCGCGAGTCCACCGGCATGGTGTACAGCCGGTCCTTGGTGACGTCCAGGTACAGCGAGCCCAGGTCGACGCTGCAGAAGTTCAGCAGCAGCTGCACGATCTCGGCCATGGTGTAGCTGGTGTACGCGGCCTTGATCTTCTCCTGTACCTCGAAGGCGCGATGCACGATCCAGCGGTCCAGCGCGACCATGTCGGCCGGTGCCACCCGATGCCGGGCCGGGTCGAAGCCGTCCAGGTTGCCCAGCAGGAAGCGCGCGGTGTTGCGCAGGCGCCGGTAGGCGTCGGCATTGCGCTTGAGGATCTCCTGCGACAGCGACATTTCATTGCTGTAGTCGGCCGAGGCGATCCACAGGCGCAGGATGTCCGCGCCCAGCGTCTTCATGATGTCCTGCGGCTCAATGCCGTTGCCCAGCGACTTGGACATCTTGCGGCCCTTCTCATCCACGGTGAACCCATGGGTGAGGCACTGCTTGTACGGGGCGTGCTTGTCGATGGCCACGCCGGTCAGCAGCGAGGACTGGAACCAGCCGCGGTGCTGGTCCGAGCCTTCCAGGTACAGGTCGGCCGGCTTGCCGAAGCCTCGCGCCAGCAGCACGCCTTCGTGGGTCACGCCGGAATCGAACCACACATCCAGGATGTCGGTGACCTTCTCGTACTGCGCGGCGTCGTCGCCGAGCAGCTCGGCGCTGTCCAGCGAATACCAGACGTCGATGCCGCCCTGCTCCACGCGGTCGGCCACCTGCTGCATCAGTTCAACGGTGCGCGGGTGCGGCTCGCCGGTTTCGCGGTGGGTGAACATCGCGATCGGCACGCCCCAGGTGCGCTGGCGGCTGATGCACCAGTCCGGGCGCCCTTCGACCATGCCGCCGATGCGTGCCTTGCCCCAGCTCGGGAACCAGCCGACATTGTCGATGGCGGCCATCGCATCGCTGCGCAGGTTGGCCTTGTCCATCGAGATGAACCACTGCGGGGTGGCGCGGAACACCACCGGCGTCTTGTGGCGCCAGCAGTGCGGGTAGCTGTGCACGATCTCGACGAAGGCCAGCAGCGCACCGGACGCACGCAGCACGTCCACGATCAGCGGCTGCGCCTTCCACAGGTGCACGCCGGCCAGTTCGACATCGCCAGCCGGCGGGGTCGAGGACAGGTACACGCCACGGCCGTCGACCGGATTGATCTGGCCGGCGTTGTACTTGTCCATCAGCCCGTACTGCTGGCTGACCACGAAGTCTTCCTGGCCGTGGCCGGGGGCGGTATGCACCGCACCGGTGCCGTCTTCATCGGAGACGTGGGCGCCGTTGAGCAGCGGGATGTCGCGCTGCGAGTAGAACGGATGGGCCAGCAGCAGGCTCTCCAGCGCGGCGCCGGTGGCACGACCGTGCACGACCAGGCCGTCCACGCCATAGCGCTGCAGCGAACGCTCGGCCAGCGCCGCGGCCAGCACCAGCCAACGGCGCTTGCCGTGGTGGGACGGGCCTTCGGCCAGCACGTACTCGATCTCCGCACCGAGGGACACCGCCAGCGAGGCCGGCAGCGTCCACGGGGTGGTCGTCCAGATCGGCACGGCCACCTCGACATCGGCCGGCACGGTCGCGCCGAAGCGCGCGGCCAGCTGCGCGCCATCACGCGCGGTGTAGGCCACGTCGATCGCCGGCGAGGTCTTGTCCTGGTACTCGATTTCTGCTTCCGCCAGGGCCGAGCCGCAGTCGAAGCACCAATGCACCGGCTTGGCGCCGCGCACGATGTGGCCGTTGGCGAACACCTTGGACAGCGCGCGGATTTCGTTTGCCTCGAAATCGAAGCTCAGCGTCTTGTACGGGTTGTCCCAATCGCCGATCACGCCCAGGCGCTTGAAGTCGCGGCGCTGCAGCTCGATCTGCTCTTCGGCGAATTCGCGGCACTTCTGGCGGAACTGCTCGGCATCCAGCTTGACCCCGACCTTGCCCCACTTCTTCTCGACCGCGATCTCGATCGGCAGGCCGTGGCAATCCCAGCCCGGCACGTAGGGCGCATCGAAGCCGGCCAGGTAGCGCGACTTGACGATGATGTCCTTGAGGATCTTGTTGACCGCATGGCCCAGGTGGATCTGGCCGTTGGCATAGGGCGGGCCGTCGTGCAGCACGAACAGCGGGCGACCCTGCGCGTTCTCGCGCAGGCGGGCGTACAGGCCCTCGTCTTCCCAGCGCGACAGAATGCCCGGCTCGCGCTTGGGCAGGTCGCCGCGCATCGGGAATTCGGTTGCCGGCAGATGAAGGGTGGCTTTGTAGTCCTGGCTCACGCAGTGGCTCGCAATCTGTGTTCGGAAAGGATGTGACGCGCCTGTTCGGCGTCACGGTGCATCTGGTCGGTCAACGC
>Ga0308157_10003025_pt1 | contig 25571 bp, 20 predicted proteins | sample PhyBR1_FD_201035 | JGI IMG/M metagenome (GOLD analysis project Ga0308157, IMG submission 201035) | Phyllosphere microbial communities from UC Gill Tract Community Farm, Albany, California, United States - DLSLB.R1 | ecosystem: Host-associated > Plants > Phyllosphere > Unclassified | place: USA...
CCGGGTCAAGAATCCGTTTGTACGATGGCGTATATGCGCGCGCAAGGGAATCCCCGATGACGAGGGCCACCCGATCCCCGTGCCCGTAGGTACAGCCGTCAGGCTCAAATGTCGCGGGGTCCGAGCATCGTCTTACCTCGTCATCCCAATCTGCCCGATTCTGCATCTGGGTGTCTATATCACTCGGCCATTCATCGGTATTAATTCCATCGACGATATCGCGGGTTAGAGCGTATTGGGCATCCGTCTCTTCCGCACCCTGCTCGGGTACGGCGACCGTACCCGTCTCATCACCCACGCGTGGAAAAATTACCGCGCAAAATATCAGAACCACGCCGGCAGCGGCAGCGATCGACCCTTTTAACAGGGAGGGTTTCAGCGCCGCCATCCAAGCACCCCAGGTCATTCCCCGCCCACTTGAGGTCCATAGCGGACTCTTATGAATCGGGTACTCAACGAGGTGATACGCAGCCATCGACACAGAAAGTGATACCAACAGGATCGCGAAGTACCCGGCACCTGACAAATCAGGAAACAGGATGCCTGCGAAGATGATCACAGGGAAATGCCAGAGGTAAAGGCTATACGAAATGTCTCCAATATAGACGGACACCGGGTTCGTGAGGATAACATTTCCGCGGGCTTGCTCCCCGATGCCCGAGATAATCACCAACGCGGTTGCCACCACAGGTAGAATCGCCCAGGGCGCGGGCCATGTCGAAGACGCATCGATGACGAGGACCGAGATTACCATCAGCGCGAGTCCGAGGTACGACAAGGTCGTCCGAGCCCACGGTGCGATCCGTCCGATCATCGGCGCCACCACGGCTATCAGCGCACCGATACCGAGCTCCCACGCACGAGTGAACGTCGAAAAGTATGCAGATGTCGGGGTCGTGACGGAAGAGTGCATCGCCCACCCTAGCGACGCGATAACTATCACTCCCATAGCCAGAGCAGCGATCCGGCGTGTCCGAACTTGTTTCCTTACCTTCGAAGCGATGATCAGCAAGCCCAGCAGCAACCAGGGCCAAACGAAGTAGAACTGCTCTTCGACCGAGAGCGACCAGTAGTGCTGCAGCGGAGATACCGCAGCATCTTGCTGAAAGTAGTCTGTTCCCTTGACAAGAAAATTCCAGTTGGCGCCGAACACCGTCGCCCACACGGCGTCCCACGTAATACCGACTGCGCGCGAACGCCCCATTACGAAGAACGCCAACACAACCGTGACGCCGAGCACCAACAACGCTGCTGGCATTATGCGCTTCACGCGCGACGCGTAGAACCGTGCGAAGGAGATGGTGCCGGTGCGTTCGTACTCGCGCAATAGAAGTCCCGTGATCAGGAATCCCGAGATCACAAAGAACATATCAACGCCGGCGAAGCCGCCGGACGGAACATGAACCATGTGGTCGAACAGGACGACCAGCACGGCGAAGGCACGCAACCCTTGAATGTCGAGGCGCTTGCCCGACCGAGCCGCGGGAGGGATCACCTTGTCGTCAGACACCCCGGGCCGAGCGCGCATACGATACTCACGCCTTGGGCTCGACCTGTCGACGTCGCCTGACGAATCGACAGTCTTTGGCGCCGCCGCGTCGCCGCGTGGCGAGAACGACCACACGTCGCGCCGCTGCTCTGCATCCGGCTTGGGTTGGGCCGCGCATGCGCACAAATATCCGAGGACCGCCCATATTGGAATGAACGTCCAGGACGATTGAGTCGCAAACGCCACGGCGACGAATGCCACGACGGCAACAAGTGGTGACCGACTACGCGCAAACTTGACGAATAGCCACACGATGAGCGAGATAAACGCGAGTAGCGCGAAAACTCCCAGCTCGGCGCCGAGCTGAGCGTATCCGTTCTCTGCGATTGCCCTAATATCTGCTGTGTAATAGTAACCGGGCAAGTTGTAGTCATGAGAGTACTTCGGGAACTCGTAACCGTAACGACCGGGCCCTGCTCCGAGAATCGGGTTGTCCAGCATCATACGCCAGCCGATCTCGGACTTGATCCCACGAACGTCGATCGATTGCGTCGCGTTGACGCCCTCGGGCGACGCAACCAGTCCGAGCTTCGACAGCTGGAACATTGCAGCAGCGCGCATTTGCGGGACGAGGAGTACTGCTACGGCGCCAAGAACTGCCATGGCACCGGCCCCGATCAGCGTGCGCCTCGTCGGACGCACGATCACGTAAACGAGCGCAGCCGCTGCAAGGCCGAGTGCGCCCGTTGTCGACTGTGAGTAGAGCACACACACGAGAGCGGCAGCGGCGGTCACCCATCTGCGCGCGGTAAGGGCAACAACGCACATTGCCCCGGCGTAAAAGCCGAGATGCTGACCTTCGAGGAACGGACCGGAGCGAGCGAGTTGAAGGCCGAACACATCCTGTCCGCGGCGACGCATGTCGAAGCCGACAACTTCGAGCGGGTCTGGCCATGAGACCGCGAGAAATGCTGCCTGAGCAATCACAGCGAGAAGACAGAGCCACAATCCCGCGAGTAGCGCATCACGCAAGAGCGTGCGGTCAGTATCCCGCAACAGCATCCACGCGACGACGATGACTACGGCGTATGCACCATACATTGCAGCGTCGAGTAATAGAGAGTGATCGATTCCACTCACGTCAGCGGTCACGTCACGCTGAAGTATTGTATAGGCGGTCGACACGATGACGATGAGTGCAATCGCCCCCATGGCGTACATGTCGAAACCACGTCTCAACCATCGTCGTTTAACAATGAGCGTAACAAGTCGCATTATCGCAGCCAGCGCGATGAGGATCTCGCTGATCTTCAATGGGAAGCCGACGTTGATTGTTAATGCGAACTGGAATGGTACGAACACCACCGCAAGCAACGCGAGCTTCTCGAACGCCGCAGAACGCGACAGTTCACCCCATGTCTGCGCGCGCGAACGCGTCGTCCCCCAAAGCCGCATCATTCCCCGTCCTTGCTCGTTGCCTTCCGCAGTTCACGCGCAATCACGATGCTCTGGTAGGCGACTACGCTAGTTTCCGAAGCGGCAAAGGCCCAGAAGATTCCGGGCGCGCCCATAGATGGGGCGAGCAAAACGGAAACGACGACCAGAACGATGAGCGCGATAGCCCCCGCGGAAAACACCTGTCGCACGCGACCAAACATCACCAACACAGAATTGCCGCCAATGCCGGCGATAAAAAGCATCATCACGGCGAGCCCAAGGGGCACTGCGGTCGAGAACCCGAGTGCGATCTGCCCATGACTGATAACTCCGCTCAGCAGGTACGTCACCACGATCGACACCGCGCCGATAATGAATCCACCGCTCCAGGCGATCACAAGGCCCCGCTTCGCTTTAACGACGAGCGGGGCTTCGCCGCGTGGGATGCGCACGAGCAGCGTCTGCATAACGGGAGTCATCCCGGTGTTCGCCCAGCGGAAGAACTTGTCGCCGAGTGAAACGATCGCTGTCTGGGCCGGGGCGATGAACGGTGCGGCCAACACAGCAAAGCTGATCCGAGAAACCATGACGAGCTGACTGCCCACGATCGGAAGCCCTCTACGCAGCGCGGCCAGCGCAGCCCCGATACCGCCGACCGACGTGCGCACTCCATATCCGTGAGCGCGCTGCCGAATGATCAGGTAGGGCAACCCGATCGCCACGATGCTCCCGACGATATTGATCCAGCCGTACACCCACACGCTGGGGATCACGAGTAGTAGCAACGCTGCGAAGAGAATCGACGCCGCACGCGGCAACGCGTCGCACAGCACGTACTTGAGGGGCTCATTGCTCGAGATGAAGTACCAACCGCCCGTCAGTCCGTAGATAGCACCGACGAACCCCATACGGATAGCGGATTCCGGATCCGCGTTCGGGATCACGTATGGTGCGACCACCACTCCCACCGCTACCGGGATGAAGACGATCAACCTTGGCAGGAGCGAAGCGAAATAGTACTCGGTCTTCTCCGCCTTGCCCATTGGTGCCACGATCGTGAGGCCAATCGAGTTCCACCCCCACACGACAAGTGAACGAGCGATCTCACCGATCGCTTGTCCAATAGTGATACTCACCCAGAGTTCGGGCCCAAGCGTCCCGAGGATCAAAGGAACGCTGATGAAGGTCGCCACGCTGACGAGCAGCGGAGCGATTCCGAGGAGACCGGCCGACGAGCCGAACCGCAGAAGGCGTTTCACGCGGGACGAACCGCCGTGCTCTGATCTGATTCCAGTAGCGCAAAGTTCTGTCGGGAGAACTCAACGACTCCCGGCAGTCGCGAGTCGAGCTGAGTACGAATTTCGTCTGCATGATCGAGCGCGTGCGCGACGCGACCAACAAGCTGCTCGCCGCAGCCCGGACGTGGCTCGACCACGAGATCAGGCAACTCGAAGAACTCGAAGAGTCCCTCGACCTTGCCGTGTGTCGCGAGACAGATCACCGGAGTCGTCTGGCTAAGCGAGAGGATCGCGAGGTGCATGCGTCCAGTCACGACGAGGTTTGCGTATGTCGCGAGGTTTCGCACCTGCGCCGGCGACAGCAGCTGCTCTACGACATAGTCTTCGCCGTTGCCGAACGCTGCGTGCACCTTGCGTGCCATCGCGAAGTCATCGTCCCAGGAACGGTCCACATGCGGAGTAAAAATAATCCGCGCGCCGCGCTCATGGAGTTCGTTGACAACAGCACCATAGTCGGCCACGAGGTCATGACGCCTGTTGATGAGTCCGCTCGTGTTGAGCAGAACCACAGGGCGATCGTCACCGGCCAGTTGCTCGACGTGTCGAGCAAGATCAGCTGGCAGTTCTTCACGCTTCGGATAGCAGAATGCGAGATCCGCGACCTGGGTCGTGGGCTCCACACCACTCGCCTGAAGACGGCGGTTGCTCACTGGATCGCGTGGACTAACCTGGACGCCGCGACGCGCGAGATCAGCCACGACCTTTCTCACCGTCGTGGGCGCATCGGCCTTCCAGCTGAACCCCTGCAGAATCGTGGGGATTCCTTCGAGGGCACCGAGTCGCAACAGACTAAGACGTGCGAGACTGCCGTGAGTGTGGCCTCCATCGACGGTGTCGGCGCCCGGTGCAATCAGCGCCTGCGCGCCCTTCACAAGACCACCGAACCGGCGGACAACACCGAAGCGCACGAGCGGCGGGCGGTGGATATGCCCGGCAAGCACGATGACGCGCGTGCGCGCTTCGTCCTCGCCTACTGGTAGCCGATACGTCGTGGACATCGTCACGGCGACGACGTTTCCGCGAGTGTTGTGGATCGCAGAATCGAACATCGCCTGATCACCGATGTTCTCGCCAGTCGGCGGCGCAAGCAGCAACGTGTACGGCTGCTCACTCTTCGCCCGCTTCGCGGTAACGTAGGCAAGACGATCGAGTCCAAGGAGGATGCCCCGGTATGCGCTGCTGCGCCAGATGGCGCGTACCAGGTCCTTCAGCTTTTCTTTCACAGTGTTCTCCTCCTGAGGGAAAGCATCTTCGTCGTTCTCGCTATCCGCGAGTTGTTCCCGTCAGGGAGATGCGTAGTGTGTCGACAATGCGGTCGCGGGCCTCGATAATGTGTCGGCGCGCGTCCGCGATCCGACGGTCGTAATCGGTGCGTATGCTCGGGTCGGTCAACAGTCTGTGAACTTGGTCACGCACGGTGTCTACGTCGAAGTGATTAACGCGGTGGACCCAGTCGTCCAGCCCAAGGTCACCGAATGCACCGAAGCCCTTGCGCTCGTATGCGAGATGGACGACATAGTGACCCGCAGCCAAGGCCATGAGCGCCGCGTGCAGGCGAACGGCGATTACCACGCGTGGCTGCCCGCCCGGTCCCATGAGCACCTCACGATCAACGTTTTCACGCGGCGCGAGCGTTGCCGCGGCTGGGCGGTCATCATTGCCGCCGACCGTGCTCTGGATGTAGCCGTCGTAAGCGTCCAGTTGTCGCGCGAGCTCGTAAATGTCGGGGTTGATCTTGCCGTGCACGGCACGAATCGAAAGCACCGGGACCGGATGAACCTCTGCCCCGGGCTGACGCCCTCCGACGACCCCGGCCGTCGCGAGGTCTGGCCACCGTGTGACGCTCGGACCCCCGACTTCCTTGATCGTCCTGTCATCTCGAGCCATGACCCGGTCAAGCTTGCGCAGCGCACGACGAAGTATCGGAGCGGTGCCGTACCGAGCGGGGCCAATGCTCTGCGGGAGATAAACCGTCGGCGCGGTGGTCCTCGCCGCGGCGCGGAGCTGGGGCCCGTGGACGAGAGCTGTCTTGAGGGTTTCTGTCACCGTCCCAGCTCGCAAATATCCACCGCCCACTGCGACGACAAGGTCATACTCATCGATCCGCCGGAGCGCGCGGCGCGCGCGCGCGTCCCATCCCCGACGCGTGGGCACCGTCGGAAACGCGGTCACCCCCAGGCCGTCGAACGTCTCGGGCCGCGAGGCGAGCAGCGTGATCTGCGCGTCGTTCCCGACTGCTTCTCGTACCAGCTCAAGCGTCTCGCGTACGAGCAGCCCATCGCCGGCGTTCTCGGCCGAATACCCGTGCAGAACCAGCACACGCGCGCTCATCCGAGAACCTTCTTATAAACCTCGATGTGCTTGTCGACGCTGGCATCCCATGTGAATTTCGAAACCCAATCTCCGCCCTCGGCAAGCGACTCGCTCCGTGCGCCATCGTCTGAGACCGCGGTCACAATGCCCTGAGCGATGGCATCGATCTCGAGCGATTCGAAACGGATCGCGGGGCCAGCAACGTCGGCGAGCGAGCCGCGGTCCGACGTCACAACGACCGTGCCGGCGGCCATCGCCTCGAGCACGGGGAATCCGAAGCCCTCGTAGAGGCTCGGGAAGGCGAACACGGTGCACGCCTGCATGAGCGCGCGGCGGTCTTCGTCAGAGACGAAGCCGAGCCGGATCACGTCGGGCGACTCGTCGAGCGCCCGCACGATCTCGTCGGCGTTCCAAGCCGGCTTGCCCGCGACGACCAGCTTCAGGCCGAGGGCTCGCACTTCAGGCGTCGCGAAGGCCTTCACGAGCGACTCGAGGTTCTTTCGGGGCTCGATGTTTCCGAGGTAGAGCACGAACTGCTCGGGCAGCTTTGCCTTCGTCTCGGCAGACAGCTCGGTCGGCGTCGCGAACGTCGCGATGTCGATGCCGTGCTCGATCGTCGTGAGCCGGTCGCGGTCGACACCGAACACCTCGTGCACGTCGTCGGCGCTCGAGTTCGACACGGTGATGACGTGGTCGGTCGAGTCAATCGCGCGCTGCACGCGCGTGCGCCACACCTTCTCCTGGCGAGCGTTGCGCGCCACATCGATCCATCGGCTCGCGACGCCGTGCACGGTCACAACCGACGGCCGGCGCACCTTCACCAGGGGCCCGGTGTCGGCGACATAGTGCAGCACGTCACCGCGCTGGCCGCGCTGCAGACCGGTCGCTGTCTCCTGCAACATCGTCAGCACGGGGTGGCTGCGTGCGGGCATCTTCGCAACGGGGATACTCCGCTTCGTGAGCCCCTCGGCGATCTGCCGTGCATACGTGGTGTTACCGCCTGTGTGGCGGTCAAGGATTCGGCTCGGCATCAGGATGCGCATTGATCGACTCTCTCAGACCGTTTCGTAAAGCGCTGTCAGCGCATCGTGCTGAGCGTCTCGGCTCATCGTCTCGTTCAGGTGTTGGGCGGCAGCTATGGCCTTCTCGCGTTCGGGTCCGCCATCAAGGATCTCGATGATGAGCCGTGCCGATTCCTCGGGCGAGTGCGCCTCGGGCAGGTTCATCCCGTCGAACGTCGGAATCGCGCGCACCGCGAGCGGGTGTTCGAAAGCAGCGGCATCGAGCAGGCTGAGCGGAAAGCCCTCATAGTGGGCGGAATGGAAGTACAGCGCCGGGCGCGTGAGTTCCGCAGCCAGCGCGTCACCGTTCAGCCAGCCGCGCACGTCAACGCCGGCAGACTCGAGTGTCCGCCGCGCTGCGGCGCCGGATCCGTCATCTTCGCCGTCGACGTCGCCGATCCACCGGAATGTGACAGACGAGTCAAGCCGGCGGGTCGCTTCTGCGACCTGCGCGAAATAACCGGGATCCTTCTGCGCGGTCAGCCGTCCGATCATGAACACGTCGCGTCCCGCATCGAATTTCGCGGGCGGAAACTCGCTGCTCGGAAGCATCGTCGCCACGTTCGGCAAGAAGTGGGTGACCGCGTCGGAGTCGAGCGATACTGCGAGCTTCTCCTCATGAGGCGAGAGCACCACCGTGCGAGCGGAGCGCTTCGCGAGCACGCGTTCGGCGATGCGGAACACGGCACGCTTCACCTTCGATTGCTGCATGTCATCGAACTTGTAGCAGTGCGGTTCGTAGTACACGGGGGTCTTCACGTGCGCCAGCCGCGCATAGACGCCGCCGAAGCTCGAGTGCGCGTGGATGACGTCGGGCTTAACCTGATCGACAACCTCGCGCACGCGCTTGATCGCAGTGAGCATCTGCTTGGGCGACTGCGGCATCGCGTGCACACTCGCGTAGGGGATGTCGTCCGCGGGCACTTCGTTGCCTGCCCAGAGCAGGTGATGCTCCACATCGGGCGCCAGCTCGACGAGCGACGCGATCGCACGGCTGATGCCACCCGCGTACACCTGCGTCACGTGAAGGATGCGCGTCTTTTCGATGATCCGGCCCAATCAGTTCTCCCCTGGGCCTGAAATGCCCCCTGCGCATGCAGTGTAACAAGGGGTGCTGAGTCAATCAGGGAGGATCGTATCGGTGCTTTATACGGCACACGTGGCGGGCCTCCTGGCCAGTTGCCGGTGCAACCATTGCGGGATGTCGACGGTTCGCTGGCCAAGAAGCTCTGCACTGGGAACCCCTTCCACCAGTCCTGCGTAAATGAGATTCACTAAGATGGCCTCGCCTACGAGCACCTCACTCGTTCGGACGACTATGCCGGCATCGTCGATAACGACGAACGCACTATAGGCATCGGCACCCCACAACGAGAGCGTCGCTGTCCGCTTCAAGTGCCTCGGCGCAGAGATCGTCTCCTACGACCCCGAAGCGATGAACACCGCGCGCAAGGCCAATTCGCAGCTCGCATACGTCGACACCCTCGACGACGCCCTCGCCGGGGCGGAAGCGGTCATCGTGGTCGCGGATTGGAAGCAGCCCAAGGACCTCGACCCGGCCGAGACCCTAGCCAAGCTTGCCCGCCCCGTCATTTTCGACAGCCGCAACGTCCTCGGCCCCACCGCGTGATGCAACACCGGCTGGAACTACTACGGGATGGGGCGGTAGCCCGCGTATTCACAGGACGGGGCGACCGTTACAGTTTCGACGCGCGGTACCCCGCCGCTCGCGCGTCATGCTCACTCGCGAAGCACTCTTCCGGCTTCGTTCGCTCGTAGAACGCTCCACCGGGGACGTGATAGATCAGCTCTCCCGACGACGAGTGGTTTCCCTTGATCGGGTAGCCCTCGGGGCAGTTGTACCCCTGCGGCTGTCGCGGAGCGGTCGGCTGCTGCACCGTTCGTCCGGAGTTCGGCGATCGCCATGCGACGCCCTCATACGACCAGTTCGGGTCGTTCTTGCGGAGTTGCGACGCTTCACCCGCATTCGCGGTGTAGAAATGCTTTCCGAACTTCGCGGACCAGAACCGGTAGACGGGCTTCGTGTCCGACTCTGATTGGGTCGTGCAGAAGGCGATCCCTTCATACGACCAGTTCGAGTCAGTCCTGCGAACAGTCTTCGCTTCCGAGGCGTTGGTCGTGAAGAAGTGAGACTGAAACTTCGACGACCAGAACCTGTAGGTCGGTACGGTGCCTGCTTCACAGCGCCCGTTCGAGACAGGCCACACGCGGAAGTCGAGCCCCTCATACTTCCAGTTGCGATCGTTGCCGTGGAGGGCCTGCGCCTCGGCGAGGCTAACCGTGTAGAAATGCGCATTGTCGAACCTCGACGACCAGAACCGGTACACCGGCTGGGCCCCAGCGCTGTTCGCCGCATCGCTCGACGCCGCCGGCTCATCAGCGGGCGCGTCAACCGCGGCAGGATATATCTCACCTGACGACGTGGTCGAGGGTGATTCAGCGACCGCGGGGGCAGCACCGAAGGCTGCCCCTCCAATCGCCAGGAGCAGCACTAGGGAGAGGCGCGCGCAGCGTCGCATTCGATTCCATCCAATGAATCAAGGAAGGGGGGATGGGATCAGCATATCGGTTCCAGCGGCCGCCTAAAATCCCGCGACGTCGGCGACACTCACGGTGCCCCGCTGCGCACCGTGAAGCTGCGCCCGCGCTTTCGCCGAGACGGTCGCGAGTGAGCAAGGGTTCGCGCGTTACAGAATCGGCCCGAAGCGACCGCCATGCCCACGCTTAGCTGCCCGGCTCGGGGCGAACCGCATCGTCACCCGAACAGTTCCGACATCAGGAACATCGAGACGACCACGAACAGGGTGATCGCTCCGAGCACCGCTCCGATGATCGCGGGCCACACTCGGGTCGTGCGATCGGTCTCGTGGCGGCGCACGGTGACGAAGCCGAGCACGAGGGCGGCGATTGCCGGCAGCGTCGCGAGCCCGTCGCCGATCATCGGGATGAGGGCGCAGATCACTGCGACGATGCCGAAGATGAGCGCGTAACCGCTCACGTCAGTACCGCTGCGTGGTACCTCCGGGGTCTCGGGCATGGATTTATTCTGCACGAGCCGGCCGGCGACACGCTTTCGCAGGCCCAGGAAAAATCTGCGGCGTCCCCGCATCGCGCCCGACACGTGACGACCGATCTCATAATCGGCCGGTCGCTCGGGCCAGAGGGTCCGAGAGCGCAGGCAGAGCCTTCCCGCCCGCGCTCTCAGATCGGTCAGACCTCGACGTCAGCCCAACCGCCCGTGCTGAGGGAGCGATCGATCGCGTCCAGCACGCGGGCGGCCGAGACGGCTTCTTCAATGCCGATGCGACTAGGGGTATCGAACTCGATCATGTGCAAGAAGTGCTCGAACTGCTGAGGCACGACGCCCTCGAGACGACCGTCGAGCTCCGGCGACAGAATCGTGTTGGGCAGGGCGAACTGTTCGCTCGTCGAAATCTCGATCCCCTCTGCCGTCACGTCGACCTTGAGCGCACCGTCGGTGCCGTAGAGGTCGAACTGCGACGCCAGGCCGCTGGGCGTGGAATCGACAAGGGCCCACGAGATTTCAATGCTGCCGATCGTTCCGTCGGCGAGCTCCACGAGGATCAGTGCGACATCAGCGCCCTTCACACCCAGCGCGGGCAGAATCTTTGCTGTTGTGGTCGCGCACACGCGCACGACGGCGCTCCCCGTGATCCACTGCACCAGGTCGATGTCGTGAATGCCTTGATACATGTAGATCGGTGAGGCGCCGTTGTTGGCCACGCCCACGCTGCGCGGGACGATGCGCGACGCACGCACGTGCACGGGTTCACCGATCTCGCCCGCACGGACAGTCTGCGCTGCGGTACGGAAGCGTGGGTCGTGACGAAGAACATGCCCGACGAGCACCTTGGATGACGACTCGGCTGCGGCCGCGGCGATCGTGCGAGCGCCTTCCAGAGTGTCGGCGAGCGGCTTCTCCACGAGAACGTGCAGCCCCGCGGCGAGCGCCTCGACCGTGACGCCGACGTGAAGCTTGTCAGGCACGGCGATGACGACGGCGTCGATCTCGGTGTTCGCGAGCGCATCGCCGAGGCTTGCGAACCACGTGGATCCGAACTCTTCGGCTGCCGCGCGCCCGGTAGTTTCGAAGGGGTCGACGACGGCCGCGAGGACCGCACGCGGGTTCTCACTGACGATGCGGCAGTGAGTCTTGCCCATTCGTCCTGCGCCGATTACGGCGATCCGATGTGCAGAGGTCATGAGAGAGATCCTTTCGTGAGCGCGGGCGTTGCCGCGAGAAATCGGCGTGTGAGGGCCATGGGTTCGGTGATCGACGTACCGACGACGACGGCGAACGCGCCGGCTGCGAACGCCTCCGCGACTTCGTCGGGGGTTTTGATGCGACCTTCCGCGATCACGGGGATCGCGAGTCGCGCGAGAGTGCGGACGAGGTCGATGTCAGGGGGTCCGTATCGGTTCGGCGGCACCGAGGTATAGCCAGACAGCGTCGTGCCGACGATCTCCGCACCGAGCACTCCGGCGTTCTGACCAGCCTCGAAGCTGTCGATGTCAGCCATGACGGCGGCGCCGAGACCCCGCACGGCCGGAATGAGGGCATCGGGACCGGGGGTTCCGGGGCGGCTGCGGAGCGTCGCATCGAGCGCCACGATGTCGGCACCCGCGTCGATCAGCGCTCGAGCGTCGTCGACGCTGGGGGTGATCCACTGCGCTCCTGTGGAGTCGATCACCTTCTCGAGGCCGATGATGGGAACGTCGACTCGGTTCCGCACGGCCGCGACGTGAGCCGCGCTGTTGACGCGCACGGCGGCAGCACCGGCGATGACCGCTGCTTCGGCGATGGCGGCGATGATTCCCGCGTCGCGGAGGGGCGATCCGTCGGGCGCTTGGCACGAGACGATGAGCTTGCCGCGCAGCGGCTCGATGTCGGAGTTTGTCATGATGCTTCCTTCTCTGCGATGAGCTCGCGGAATGCCTGGCGGGAGAATTCGGGGTGATGTGCGAGGACCCATGCACCGTGCAGAGATGCGTCCGGGCGCACGATCATCCGCGGGATCCCGATACCTGCTTCCTCGAAAGCTCGTTCGACCGCGGTTGTGTAGAACGGAGATTGCAGAAGGCCGCCGGTGAGGCCGATCGCGCCGGCGCCGATTCGGGCGGCCGCAGTCGTGCGCGCGATCTCCTTCGCCGCGCTCTCGACGATCTGGACCGCCACGCGGTCGCCCGCTTCTGCCGCGACGATGACCGTCTGCGCGAAGGCCGCGATGTACTTGGGCGCAGGAACGGAGCTCATCGCATCGTGATAGATCGTCTCGGGGCCGCCCAGAGCGGACAGCTCTTCCACGAGCGATGTCTGATCACCTCGGCCTTGAACGGCATCCAGAGCGGCGTGCAAGCCGCGCTGCCCGATCCAGAACCCTCCCCCGAGATCACCGAGCAGGTAGCCACGCGCGTCGACGCGGCGCAGCGCGCCCTCTCCGTCTGCGCCGAGGGACGCGACGCCGGTTCCGCATATCGTCGCGGTTCCGGGAGCGGCGCCGACCGTGCCCAGGTAGGCCGTGACAGCGTCTGCTGCGACGACGACGTGCCTCGCATCGAGGCGATGCTGCAGCAGCGCCGCGATCCGAGATGGCGCGTCCGATCCTTCGACGAATCCCGACAGCCCGACTCCGATGCTTGTTCCGAGCGGCAAAGGCGGAGCGACGCCCGCGATCAGATCGACGAGCGATGAGACGCGGTCGGGTGAGGTGAGCGCAACGATGCCTGCCGTGCCCTCTTCGATCAGCGATCCGTCGTATCCCAGGCGGAACCCTGATTGCCCGATGTCGACGGAGAGAATGTGAGTCATAGCGATGCTCCGAGCTCGACTGCGCGTCCGAGATTGCTGCGCACGTCGGCGGGGAGGCGAGACGCCGCACCTTCGTCGAGCACCCACGAAACGTTCGGATGATCCTGCAGGGCGCTCGCGGGCATCTGCTCGGTACGGGGGCCGCTGATCGCCGCGGCGACAGCTTCGGCTTTTGCCTGTCCGAACGCGAGGACGACGATTCTGCGCGCCTTGAGGATCGTTGCGATTCCCTGGGTGACGGCATGAGTGGGGACGTCCTCGAGCGAGTCGAAGAAGCGGGCGTTCGCCGCGCGCGTGGATCCGTCCAAGGGCGTCACTCGCGTGAGTGAGTCGAAGGCCGATCCGGGTTCGTTGAATCCGATATGGCCGTTCTGCCCGATCCCGAGAATCTGCACGTCGACCCCGCCGTGCGCCGCGATCGCCGCGTCGTACGCCTCGGGCGTCTTAGCGTCCGGCAGGTGAATCCTCGAGGGGTCGATTCCTAGGGGACTGCCGGCCTCGCTCTCGACGACCGAGCGGTAGCTCTGGGGGTGCCCCTCGGGCAGACCGACGTACTCGTCCAGAGCGAACAGCGTCAGGTCGGCCAGCGCCGGTGTGCGGCGCTTCGCAAGCTCCTCGTAAAGCGGTAGCGGTGTTGACCCGGTCGCAACCCCGAGCACATGAAGACCTCCGCCCGCCGCTTGGGCGGCGAGCTCCTCGGCGATTGAGGAGCCGGCCTCGCGTGAGGTGCGGTGAACCGTGATGCGCATGTGTGCTCCGATAGTCGCGCGCGACGTCACTTGACGCCGCCGAAGGAGAGTCCGCGGGCCATGTGCTTGCGAACGATGATGGCGAAGATCACGATCGGCAGAGCGCCGATGACGCCGGCGGCGGTGAGGCGCGCCCAGTTGGTGCCGAAGAAGCTCAAGAAGCCCGCGATGGTGACAGGCACCGTCTGGCTGTCGCCGCTGGTGAGCACGAGCGCGTAGAGGAACTCGTTCCACGACTGGATAAGGGCCAGCACGAACGTCGCGAACGTCGCACCCCAGATGTTCGGCAGAACGCACTGGAAGAGCGTGCGCCACTCGCCGAGGCCGTCGAGCATCGCAGCCTCTCGGATCTCGCGGGGGAAGGAAGCAAGGAACGAGCGAAAGATCAGCACCGCGAGAAGGATCGCGTAGAAGGTATGGATGATCGTCAGCCCGACGGGGTTCCCGGTGAGCCCGACGCCGAAGAAGGTGCGGTAGAAGGGCGTCAGGCTCAGCACCGGGGGCACCGTCGTGAGAAGCAGAACGCCGAGCGTGAGCCGGGCGGATCCGACGGATTCTGCCGGCCAGACCTGCGTCGTCAGGTACGCGAGGGGAAGGCCCGCCAGGATGCCGAGAATGCTGCTGGTGATGGCGACGCCGCCGCTGACGAGCATCGACTGCCCCATGCCGCCGTCGAACCATGCCGTGACGTAGTTGCTGAACTGCGGTACGAAGAACCAGACCGGTTCGCGGCTGAACGCCTCGACATCACTCTTCAGCGAGGTGCTGACGAGCCACAGAATCGGCAGGATGCACCAGAGCACGAACACGTATACGGCCGTGACCCTGAGGGTGTGGAGGACCGGGCGAGAGCGATTCATCGATGTGCCTTTCGGATGCGCAGGCCCATGAGCCGGGTTGCTACGGGGAACAGAACGATCAGCACGGCGAGCGACACCATGAATCCGACGGTCGTGGCGTACCCGATGTCGAACGTCTCGAACCCGAGCCGGTAGACGTAGTTGCTGATCGCGAGGGTGGACGTTCCGGGCCCGCCCTTGGTCATGGTGTTCACGAGCGCGAACGTCTTGACCGCATCGATGACGCGCAGAAGCACGACGATCGACAGCACCGGAGCGAGCATCGGCAGGGTGATGTGCCGAAGCACGCGAGGCGCCGAGGCGCCGTCGAGCTGCGCGGCTTCGAAGGGTGAGGGGTCGAGCGACTCGAGGCCGGCGAGCACGATGATGACGACGAATGGGGTGTTCTGCCACACCTCGACAAGGATGACCGCCCCGAGCGCGGTCGCCGGCTCCGAGAGGAACGCATACGAACCAATGCCGACGCTATCGAGCATCCAGTTGACGAAGCCCGACGTGGGGTCGAGCAGCAGACGCCACATCAGACCCGCGACCACGGGCGTCAGCACCATCGGAATGAGAACCAGCGCCCGGATCACGCCCTTGCCGGGGATGCGTCCGTTCAGCGCCAGCGCGATCGACACCCCGACGACCATCTCGATCGTGACGGCGATGGCGACGTAGATCAGGGTCACGCGGATAGAACCGAGCAGCGTGGGGTCGCCGAGCGCGCGAAGGATGTTGTCCCAACCGACGAACTGGTCGGCGCTGTCGGGCCGCAGCAGATTCTCGGCGTGCGTGACGAGTTGGATCCCCTGCACGACGATGATGATCAGCAGCGGAATGATGATCACCGCGGCGGGCAGAACGAGGCTGGTGCGCGAGCGCACCGTGCGCCAGTTCGTTCGCCGAGGAGGACGCCGGAACGGCGCAGACGGGTGATCGCCGCCCCGTAGGTTGTTGCGCGAGGGCGCTGCAGTCGTGCTCATTCGTGTACTCCGTTCCGGCGTCGTGGGCGTGGGCTCAGTTCAGCTGAGCTTCCAACGCCTCCTGGGCAGACGTCAGCGCATCCTTCGCTTTCGCTTCGCCCGCGAGGGTGCGAGAAAGCGCCTGGCCGACCTCGGTGATGATGGCGTTGGCATCTTGGCCGGCAGGCAGGTAGTCGATGTTCCCCGTCGCGAGCTGGGCGAGCATCGCTTCCTGGAACGGGCCGTACTTCTCGGCATAGGCGTCGCCCTCGATCACCGACTGCAGCGTCGCGCCGACGGCCTCGCTGGTCTCCACGCCGTGCGTCTGCACCTCTTCGCTCGTGGCCCACGCCATGAACTGGTACGCCGCGTCCTTGTGCTCACTGAACGAACTGAGATAGAGCGCGTGCACGTTGAGAGAGTTGTTCGTGTTGCCCGACTCCGGCGGATTCGAGATCGCGTACGGAATCGGCGCGTAACCGACCTTGCCCGCGATGACGCTGGCTTCGGGATCCTCGTTGAACGGCCCGTTGGCGGTGGCGTCGATCGTCATCGCGGCACTGCCCTGAGTGAACGCGATACGGTTCTGCTCCCAATCGAAGTTGCCCACACCGGCCGGGCCGTAGTTCTCGAGCAGGTCGGCCCAGAACTCGGCGGCCTCGACGGATTCGTCCGAGTCGACGGCGATCTCGTCGCCGTCGTAGAAGTCGCCGCCGAAGGCCCGAAGGAAGCCCGCCCAGGGGTAGACGCTCTGGATGCCAGGCGCGCCGCGGAGGCTGATCCCCGCAACCTCTCCGTTGCTGCCCTCGCTGATGGCACGTGCCGCATCCTCGAGCTCATCCATCGTCTCCGGAGGGCCGTCGATCCCGTATTCCTCGAAGAGGTCGGTACGGTACATCAACCACGTGCTCTCGCCGTAGACGGGGAGCCCGAAGGTGGTTCCGTCGGTCTGCATCGGTGCGAGGTACGGAGCGTAGAACTCGTCGAAGGAGACGAACTCTTCTCCCGCGGCCTCGTACTCGGTGAGATCGTCGATGAAGCCCGACTCGGCGTAGCCCGTGCCGTAGGTGTTGTCAGTGAAGACGACGTCGTAGTCGGCCGAGCGCTGACTGAAGTTCAGGAGGATCTTCGCTGCTTGGTCGCTGTAGGGAACGGTCTCGATGTTGACCGTGATGCCGGTGGCCTCTTCGAACTCCGAAAGCTGCGCCTTCCAGTTGTCCGTGTACGAGATGTCTTCGGCGAGAACGTTGATCGTCTCCCCGCCGCCGTCTTCGTCGGAGCCTGCCGACCCGCAGGCGGCAAGACCCAGAAATAGCGGGATGACGGCGAGACCAGCGCCAACCCGTGTGAGGCGTCGAGGTGTCCGGACTGTGGTGCTCATGGTGCTCCTTCGTTGGAACTTTCGAGGGCGGTAGTGCGGAGGGCAATTCAACCCTAGGGTTTTGCTGACACCCTAGGGTAAGCGGTACGATAGCACAGAGATGTTTCGCCGCAAGCGCCGTCCGGCACCGTGGGCGCCGGGAGACGGTGCGGCATACGCTGGAACGACCGACGACAGAGGGAGAGCTGATGGCGGCAAAGTACGAGGTCGTGCTCCAAGAGCTATCGGCGACCATCACCGAGATGAGCCCCGGCGACCAGCTGCCGACCGAACAGCAGCTCGCTGAGCAGTTCGGCGTATCGAGCATGACGGTCAGGCGTGCGCTCGAAATGCTCATCAAGGCGAAGCGAATCGTGGGGATCCGCGGGAAGGGAACCTTCGTCGCTCGCCCCTCCGTCACGAAACGGATGACCCTCGCCTCGTTCACAGATTCGATGCGAGCCGCGGGGAGCGTCGCCCGCGCGGAGGTGCTGTCCGCCAGCGTGGGCCGCGCGAGCAACGAGACCGCCGAATGGTTCGGAGAGACGTCGTCGGTCTATCACCTCGAACGGCTGCGATTCGGCGATGAGGTTCCGCTGTGCATCGACCGCTCAGCCTTGCCCGCCGACATCTTCCCCGGACTGTTGGGCGAGGACCTCTCGGGTTCGCTGTACGAGATCCTCATGCGGAAGTACAGTGTTGGCCTGTCGCGCGCCGAGTCTCGAGTATCGGCGGTGCTCCCGAGCGCCGAGGATGCCGCGCTGCTGAACATCGACCCCGGGGTTCCGTGCATTCGGGTGATCTCCCGCGGCAGTACGGGCGACGGGGTGCTCGCCGAAGTGACGACGTCGCTGTACCGCGGCGACGTCTATGAACTCCTGATCGAACCGGCAGCGGAACAAGCAGCGGCAGTGAACTGACCGATCTGGGCGTCATCGCCTCATCCAGCCGTCGTGAGGATCGGGGCAGCGGCTCGACACCGTCTCAGGGCCCTCACTCCCCCGGCGGGCGCGGCAGAACAGCGCGTCTTCGCGCGACACTTCTGCGCCGGTCCGTCGCTCGCCGGGAGGATCGAGCGATCGGAGTCGCTCAGCTGTGCAAACGTCGATCCTCGCTCGAAGCAAATATGGCGAGACCCAGGTTGCAAATACTGACACCGCCGGGAGACTGCACTTCGCACTGATTACGCGGATCTCGCCCATCTGCACGCAAATACGTGCAGTATTGGAAGCAAGTATCCGCACGCTCGAAGGCAAATGTCCGATGACAAACGACGTCACCATCCCGAACCCGCAGTTCGACTCCGCGCTCATCGCCACGATCTTCGAGATCGAGCGGCTGCGCGCAGATATCGGGTCGGGCATGACGACGCCTCACGAGACGTTCGTCGAGCTGCACCATCTCTTCGACATCGTGATGAGTGTCGTCTCGGCTCGCATCGAAGGCAACCACACAACGGTGTACGAAGCGATCGACAGCTCGATACAGGGCGAGCGCCCCGGCGTTGGTGAGCAGTTGCGTGAGATCTCCAACATCACCGAAGCAGCGCAGTTCCTCGACGGAATCGACCCGGCCGAACCTCTCACTCATGCCCTGATCCGTGATTTGCACGAGCGCACGGTCCACGATCTCACGCGTGAGGGAGATCCCACACCGGGTGCGTATCGAGAGGTCGATGTCGCCATCACGGGCTCAGCGCACACTCCACCTTCGCACGTGACCGTGCATGCCGAGATGACGTCACTGCTCGACTTCGCCAATGAGGATCTGCCGCACCATCGGCAGATCCTGCAGGTGGCCGTGGCTCATCACCGATTCGTGTGGATCCACCCATTCCGCAACGGGAACGGACGCGTCTCACGCCTGTTCACCTACGCGATGCTGCGGCGAAGCATCTTCGCGAAGAGGGGACGCAGCGCCCTCAACCCCACATCAGTCTTCGGCAACGACCGTTCCGCCTATATCGAGGCCCTGGAAACGGCAGATTCCCTGACCGAGGCGGGACTCCTCGACTGGGCGATGTTCTTCGCCAGGGGAATCCGCGATGACCTCAACCGCCTCATCCAGCTTCAAAACCACGACTTCGTCACGGAGCGTCTTGTCGGTCCTGCGCTCGAGCGTCTGAGGAAGAACGGAGATCTCCGCACCGACGAGCACCGGGCACTGATGATTACTCTGCGGCAGGGCACCGTGCGCGCTGGCGATCTCGAGAACGCGTTCCCTGGCGCAGCAGCGCAGCGTTCACGTGCGATCCGAAGCCTCGTGGACCGCGGGTTCCTCACTCACGCCGACGGACCGCGCAGTTATCGCATCACGCTGGTACGCAGCCCCGTTGCCGCGCCGCTCATCCGCCAGCTCGATTCGCTGGGCTACCTGCCGAAGATGCTCGCGGACGACTGAGAACCCTGGGCTTGGTCCGGCCAGTCGCGCATAATCTCCCGGTCACACGCCGTTCATGTGGGGCAACATGCGCGTGCCTATCATGTGCCGCATGCAGCGCACTGACGGCCTTCGAGCGTCGATCCTCCACCACCTGCAGTACACCGTCGGAACAGGCCGCGAGCAGGCCTCTCCCCTCGACTGGCGCACGGCGCTTTCGCACGCGCTGCGCGACCTCGCGATGGATCCGTGGGCCGAGTCGCTGCGCCGCGCCGCCGACGAGAAGCTCAAGCGCGTGCACTACCTGTCGATGGAGTTCCTGCCCGGTCGCCTGATCGAAGACGCCGCCATCAATCTGGGCGTGCGCGCCGACATCGAGCAGGCCCTTGACGAGCTCGGGGTCAGCTTCGCGGATCTCGTGGACGACGAACCCGATCCGGCGCTCGGCAACGGCGGGCTCGGGCGCCTCGCCGCCTGCTACCTCGAGTCGATGGCAACGCTTGCGCTGCCCGCCTTCGGATACGGCCTGCGCTACGAGCGCGGCCTGTTCCGCCAGGCGTTCGACCACGGCCGCCAGGTCGAGCACCCCGATTCCTGGCTCGAGAACGGGTCCCCGTGGAGCCTCGCGAAGCCGAGCGAGACGTACGAGGTGCGCTTCGGCGGATCCGTCGATGACGACACCTGGCGCCCCGACCGCCGCATCGTCGCCGGCGCGTTCGACACCCCCGTCGCTGGCTACGGCGGGAACTGGGTCAACACGCTGCGGCTCTGGGAGGCGGTGCCCGACGCCGACCTGCTCGACCTCGGCCGCTTCAACGCCGGCGACTTCGCGGGTGCGGCCGAGCACCTCGTCTGGGCGAAGACCCTCACGCGCGTGCTCTACCCCGAAGACTCCACCGACCTCGGCAAAGAGCTGCGCCTCTCGCAGGAGTACTTTCTCACCTCCGCGTCGGTGCAGGACATCCTCGCGCGCTTCACCCGCGAGCACGACGACCTCGACCGTCTTCCCGAGTTCGTCGCGATCCAGATGAACGACACCCACCCCGCGATCGCCGGGCCCGAGCTGATCCGCCTGCTCACAGACGAGCACAGCTTCTCGTTCGACCGGGCCGCCGACCTCGCCAACCGGGTGCTCGGCTACACCAACCACACCCTGCTGCCCGAGGCGCTCGAGCGCTGGTCGGTCGGCCTCATGCGCCATCTCCTGCCCCGACATCTGCAGATCATCGAGCGGCTCGATGCCCGCATCCACGAGGTGCACGGCGAGGCGGCCGCGAGGATCCGCCTCATCGAGCACGACGAGGTCAAGATGGGCGACCTCGCCGTCGCCACCAGCCATCGCGTCAACGGCGTCTCGGCCCTGCACTCGGATCTCGTGCGTCGCGACCTTTTCTCCGACTTCGAGGCCCTCGCGCCCGGGCGCATCGTCAACGTCACGAACGGCATCACGCCCCGCCGCTGGCTGAAGCTCGCGAACCCCGCGCTCGCGGGTCTCGTCACCGACACGGTCGGATCAGGCTGGGAGACCGACCTCGACCGCCTCTCGGGCCTCGACGAACACGCGGACGACCCCGACTTCCTCGAAGCCTTCGGCCGCACGAAGCACGTCGCGAAGGAGCGATTCACCTCGTGGCTGCGCGAGGCGCACGGCATCGAGGTGCCGCAGCACGCGATCTTCGACGTGCAGGCCAAGCGCATTCACGAGTACAAGCGCCAACTGCTCAACATCCTGTGGACGATCGCGCACTACCAGCGCATCAAGCGGGATCCGCACGCCTCCTGGGCGCCGCGTGTGAAGATCTTCGCCGGCAAGGCGGCGCCCGGCTACGCCGTCGCGAAGGACATCATCCGGCTGGTGGGCGACGTCGCGCACGTGGTCAATTCCGACCCCGACACCCGCGACAAGCTGCGCGTGGTCTTCCCGCCGAACTACAGCGTCACCATGGCCGAGCACCTGATCCCTGCGGCCGACCTGTCGGAACAGATCTCGACGGCCGGCATGGAGGCATCCGGCACCGGCAACATGAAGTTCGCCCTCAACGGCGCCCTCACGATCGGCACGCTCGACGGCGCGAACGTCGAGATTCGCGAGCACGTCGGCCCCGACAACTTCTTCCTGTTCGGCCTCACCGCCGACGAGGTCGCCGCCCGTCGCGAGATGCCGGATCACTCCCGCGCCGCGATCGAGGCCAGCCCCGCACTGCAGGCGGTGCTGCACGCGATCGCCGAGGGTGCGTTCAGCCCCGACGAGCCCGGCCGCTACGGATCCCTCGTCGACCTCATGTGGTCGAGCGACTGGTTTCTCGTCGCGAGCGACTTCGACGCGTACGACGCCGCCCAGCAGGCCGTCGACCGCGCGTATCGAGATCCGAATGCCTGGCAGCGGATGGCCGTGCACAACATCGCGCGCATCGGATACTTCAGCTCCGATCGCGCGGTGCGCGAATACATGACCGAGATCTGGAACGCGGGGCCCGCACTGTGAGCGAGACTCCGATTCTCGGCGAACTCGACCGCTACCTCATCTCGGAGGGCACGCACCGCCGCCTCTGGCACGTGCTCGGCGCGCACGTCATGACCCACGACGGTTCCGAGGGCGTGCACTTCGCGGTGTGGGCGCCGAACGCCTCGCGCGTCGCCGTCGTCGGCGGCTTCAACGGGTGGGATCCGGCCGCCCACCCCCTGCGCCCCGTCGCGGCAACGGGCGTGTGGGAGACGTTCGTACCCGGCGTCGGCGAGGGCGAGATCTACAAGTACGACCTGCTCGATGCGGCAGGCGCGCAGCTGCCGCAGAAGGCGGATCCGGTGGGCTTCGGATCCGAGCACCCGCCGCGCACCGCATCCGTCGTGCGGCGCCTCGGCACGCACGAATGGCGCGACGACGAGTGGATCACGAACCGCGCCCGCGCGAACGCCGCGGACGCGCCGGTCTCGATCTACGAGGTGCACCTCGGATCCTGGCGGAGGGCGGAAGGCGGTCGGCCGCTGTCGTACCTCGAACTCGCGACCGAGCTCACGGACTATGCCGCCGACCTCGGCTTCACCCACATCGAGGTGCTGCCGATCACCGAGCACCCCTTCGACGGATCCTGGGGGTATCAGCCCGTCGGAATGTACGCCCCCACGATCCGCTACGGCACGCCCGCCGAGTTCGCCGCATTCGTCGACGCGGCCCACCAGAGGGGCCTCGGCGTGATCGCCGACTGGGTGCCCGCCCACTTCCCCGCCGACGCGCACGGCCTCGGCCGTTTCGACGGCACGGCGCTCTACGAGCACCAGGATCCGCGCGAGGGGTTCCACCCCGACTGGAACACCCTCATCTTCAACTACGGCCGCCGCGAGGTCAGCGGCTACCTCGTGGCGAACGCGCTGTACTGGCTCGAGGAATACCACCTCGACGGCCTGCGCGTCGACGCCGTCGCCAGCATGCTCTATCGCGACTATTCGCGGGGCACGGGCGAGTGGATCCCGAACCGCGACGGCGGGCGCGAGAACTACGAGGCCATGAGCTTTCTGCGCGAGACGAACCACGCGATCGGACTGCGCTCCGACGGCACGGCCATGACGGCGGAGGAATCGACGACCTTCCCCGGCGTCACCCAGCGGGTGCACGAGGGCGGCCTCGGGTTCGATTACAAGTGGAACCTCGGCTGGATGAACGATTCGCTCGCCTACTTCGGCACGGATCCGATCTACCGCAGCCACCACCACAACCTGCTCACCTTCGGCATCACCTACGCGTTCAGCGAGAAGTTCGTGCTGCCGATCAGCCACGACGAGGTCGTGCACGGCAAGGGATCCATGTACGGGCGCATGCCCGGAAACCACGCCGACAAGCTCGGCGGTCTCAAGGCGTTCTACGGCTACATGTGGGCGTACCCCGGCAAGAAGCTGCTGTTCATGGGGCAGGAATTCGCGCAGAGCGCCGAGTGGGATCACGCGGGCGAGCTCGACTGGGGCGCCCTCGCGGATCCGGGCCGCGCAGGCGTGCAGTCTCTCGTGCGCGACCTCAACCGCCTCTACCGCGACGTACCGGCGCTGCACCGCCGCGACGCCGACGGGCGCGGCTTCCAGTGGCTCGTCGTCGACGCCGCGAACGACCAGGTGTTCGCGTGGCTGCGCCGCGGGGATCCGACAGACGTGCACGTCGTCGTCGTGCTGAACCTCGCCCCCGTCGAGCGCACCGGCTACCGCATCGGGTTTCCGCTCGCGGGCCGCTGGATCGAGGCGCTCAACACCGACTCGTCCGCCTACGGCGGCGGCGACCGCGGACACGGCGGCGCCATCGAGACCGAACCCATCGCCTCGGGCGACGAGGCCCAGTCGGCCCTGCTCACCCTGCCACCCCTGTCAGCCATCTATTTCGTCGAGGAGAGATCATGATCCAGAAGCCTCAGCCCGGTGCCCCGACCAGGCTGACCAGCCAGGCCATGGCATTCGTTCTCGCGGGCGGCCGCGGCAGCCGCCTCGAAGAGCTCACCGATCGCCGCGCGAAACCGGCCGTGCACTTCGGCGGCAACTCCCGCATCATCGACTTCCCGCTCTCGAACGCCTACAACTCCGGCATCCGCAAGATGGCGATCGCGACGCAGTACAAAGCACACTCGCTGATCCGCCACATGCAGCGCGGCTGGAGCTTCTTCCGCGCCGAGCGCAACGAATACCTCGACATCCTTCCGGCCAGCCAACGCGTGTCCGAGAACAAGTGGTACCTCGGCACAGCCGATGCCGTGACGCAGAACATCGACATCGTCGACGACTACGGCGTGCAGTACGTCATCGTGCTCGCCGGCGACCACGTCTACAAGATGGACTACGAGGTCATGCTGCGCCAGCACGTCGAGACCGGCGCCGACGTGACCGTCGGCTGCCTCACCGTGCCCCGCCTCGACGCGAGCGCTTTCGGCGTGATGCACACCGACGCCGCGGGGCGCATCGTCGAGTTCCTCGAGAAACCGCAGGATCCGCCGGCGACCCCGGATGATCCGGACCGCGCGCTCGCGTCGATGGGCATCTACGTCTTCACCTGGAGCTTCCTGCGTGAGCGGCTGCTCGCCGATGCCGACGATCCTCACTCCGGCCATGATTTCGGCCACGACCTCATCCCGCAGATCGTCGCGGGCGGGTCGGCGTACGCGCACCGCTTCCACGAGTCGTGCGTCATGAACGGGCTCGAGACCGAGCCGTACTGGCGCGACGTCGGCACGATCGACGCGTTCTGGCAGGCCAACATCGACCTCACCGAGTTCCTGCCGCCCCTCGACCTCTACGACAACGAGTGGCCGATCTGGACGTACTCCGAGCTCACCCCGCCCGCGAAGTTCATCCACGACGACGAGGGGCGCCGCGGGCAGGCGATCCAGTCGCTGATCTCGGGCGACACGATCGTCTCCGGATCGAACGTGCACAACTCGCTGCTGTTCACCGGCAACCGCATCCACTCCTACTCGACGCTCGATCACGTCGTCTCGCTGCCGGGCGTCGACGTCGGCCGCGGCGCCCAGCTGCGGAATGCCGTCATCGACAGCCGCGTGCAGGTGCCCGAGGGGCTCGTCGTGGGCGAGGATCCGGAGGAGGACGCGCGCTGGTTCCGGCGCTCCCCCGGCGGCATCACGCTCATCACGCAGGCCATGCTCGACCGCCGCGCCGCCGCGCTGGCATAGCTCCATGGCATCCTCACGACGTCGCCGGGTGCTGTCCGTCGCCTCGGAGTGCGCGCCGTTCATCAAGACGGGCGGGCTCGCCGACGTCGTGGGCGCGCTGCCGGGCGCGCTGGATCCGCTCGGCTGGTCCTCTCGCGTGCTGATGCCCGCGTACCCGGCGGTGC
>Ga0308157_10003026_pt1 | contig 25568 bp, 24 predicted proteins | sample PhyBR1_FD_201035 | JGI IMG/M metagenome (GOLD analysis project Ga0308157, IMG submission 201035) | Phyllosphere microbial communities from UC Gill Tract Community Farm, Albany, California, United States - DLSLB.R1 | ecosystem: Host-associated > Plants > Phyllosphere > Unclassified | place: USA...
CATCGAGCACAAGGTCAACAACCTGCCGCTGAGCTACTTCGACAAGGTGCAGCGCGGCGAGCTGATCAGCCGCGTGACGAACGACGTCGACAACATGACGCAGACGCTGCAGCAATCGCTGTCGGGCGCAATCACGTCGCTGCTCACCGTCGTCGGCGTGCTCATCATGATGTTCTCGATCTCCTGGGAGCTCGCGCTCGTCGCGCTCGTCGCGCTGCCGCTCATCGGCGTGATCATGGGTGTGATCGGCCCGAAATCGCAGAAGGCGTTCCAGTCGCAGTGGAAGAAGGTCGGGCGGCTCAACTCGCGCGTCGAGGAGTCGTTCTCGGGCCACGCCCTCGTCAAGGTCTACGGCCGCGAGAAGGCGATGCGCGAGGCGTTCCAGGAGGAGAACGAAGAGCTCTTCGCGGCTTCGTTCAAGGCACAGTTCCTGTCCGGCATCATGATGCCGTCGATGCAGTTCGTGGGGTACCTCAGCTACGCCGGCATCGCGGTGCTCGGCGGCGTGATGGTTGCAAGCGGCCAGATCCGCATCGGCGACGTGCAGGCGTTCGTGCAGTACTCGCAGCAGTTCACGCAGCCCCTCACCGAGCTCGGCGGCATGCTGCCGGTCGTGCAATCGGGCACCGCATCGGCCGAGCGCGTGTTCGCGCTGCTCGATGAGGATGACCAGGAGCCCGACGCGATCGACGCGCCGACGGTGCCGGAAGACGGCAAGGGCGTGATCGAGTTCGAGAACGTGAGCTTCTCCTATTCCGACGACCAGCCGCTCATCGACGATGTCTCGTTCCGCGTCGAGCCGGGCCAGACGGTCGCGATCGTCGGCCCGACCGGCGCCGGCAAGACCACGCTCGTCAACCTGCTGATGCGGTTCTACGAGACCCGCGGCGGCGCGATCCTGCTCGACGGTCAGGACGTCGCGCGCATGACGCGCGGCGACCTGCGCTCGCGCACGGGAATGGTGCTGCAGGATCCGTGGCTGTTCGCGGGCACGATCCGAGAGAACATCCGCTACGGCAACGCCGCTGCATCCGATGACGAGGTGCATGCCGCGGCAGAGGCGACGTATGTCGATCGGTTCGTGCACTCGCTGCCCGAGGGCTACGACACGATGCTCGAGGAAGATGCGGCGAACGTCTCGGCCGGCGAACGCCAGCTGATCACGATCGCGCGCGCGTTCGTCAGGCGCCCGCAGGTGCTGATCCTCGACGAGGCGACGAGCTCGGTCGACACCCGCACCGAGCTGCTGCTGCAGCAGGCCATGGCGGCGCTGCGCGAGGGCCGCACGTCGTTCGTGATCGCGCACCGCCTCTCGACGATCCGCGACGCCGACCTGATCCTCGTGATGGAGCACGGCTCGATCGTCGAGCAGGGTTCGCACCAGCAGCTCATCGGGCAGAAGGGCGCGTATTGGCGGCTGTACCAGAGCCAGTTCGAGCACGCAGCCGTCGATGTCGACGAGGTCGAGGCGATGCAGGCGCCGCTCGGCACGAGCGAGGTCCCCGTCGTCGGCGGGCCCCCCGAGCCCGACGAGGCGTAGACGACGCGAGATGGCCCGGGCACCTGCCCGGGCCATCTCGCGTCGTGCTTCGTATCTCTCAGTCGGAAGTCAGGCCGAGCGCGTCCGCAACGCGCTCGAGGTCGCCCAGGGCGTCGCGACCGACCGGCTGCACGCTGATGTGATCCGCACCCGCATCGAGATGTGCCCGCAGTCCGGCGGCCGCGATCTCGGGTGTCGGGTTCGCGGCGACGAGGTCGATGAGCTCGTCGGAACCGCCGTTGTCGAACGCTGCGTCATCGATGCCGAACCGCTTGAGCGCCCCGACATAGTTCTCGAGCACGAAGTAGCGTTCGAGGTATGCGCGGGCCGCAGCGCGGGCCTGCTCCTGGTCATCCGACAGCGCCACCTTGAGCTCGGGCGCGAGCAGGGCGTCGCCCAGCACGCCGCGTGCGTGCGCGGTGTGGGCCGGGGTCGTTAGGTAAGGGTGCGCGCCGAGGGATCGCTCGGCGGCCAGCTTGAGCGTACGGTCGCCGAGCGCCGCGAGCAGCCGAGCGTCCGCGGGCACGCCTTCGGCATCGAGCACATCGAGGAACTCGACGAGCGCGGTGTACGGCTTCACGCGCTCGGCCGTGTGCTCACGGTGACCGGATCCGATGCCCAGCACGAAGCGGCCCGGATGCGAGTCTTCGATGCGTAGATACGACGCGGCCGCGTCGACCGGGTCGGCCTGCCAGATGTTGACGATGCCCGTCGCGACCGTGATGTTCTCGGTCTCGTTGAGTACGGCCTCGACGCTCTCGAGGTCGGCGGCCGGCGAGCCGCCGATCCAGAGCGTGCGATATCCGAGTCGCTCGGCAACGGCCGCTGTTCCGGGCTTCCACTGGCCCCCTGACAGCCATACGCCGTAGGTTCCGAATCGGTTCTTGCTCACCATGGGTTCACTCCCCTGCTCTGGTGTCGCGGTGCCACCACCCTACGCACCCGACCTTGCCGGCGGGTGACGCGGGCGTAACTCGCCGCAACGCCGCGGATCACTCGAACAGCGGCTTCACCTCGTGCCTGAACGCGCTTTCGACCACGTCGGCGGCGAGGTCTTCGTCGCGCGCCGGTGACCAGTGCGGATCGCGATCCTTGTCGACCATCTGCGCACGGATCCCCTCGACCATGTCGGGCTGCGTCTCGACGAACCACATCACGAGGCGGTGTTCCTGCTCGAGCGCCGCCCGAAGGTTCGGCAGCAGACGGGCCGAGCGGATCGCCGCGAGCGTCACGGCGAGCGCCGTCGGAGGACGTTCCTCGAGCGCGGCGAGCGCCGACGCGGGCGAGCGCTCGTCACCCTGCCAGCGCGAGTCGCCCGCCAGCTCGCGCAGGCGCTCACGTATCCCGTTCACCGTCTCCCGCGCGAACGCGTCGTCGATCCAGGCCCGCGCGGCGACGAGGTCGCTCTCATCCGGCGTCTCGTCGAACAGCATGACGAGTTCCGCGGGCGTCGTCGGATCCGCGCGGTTCTCGAGTGCGTCGCGCACGGCACCGAGATCGGTTCGGCGCACGAACCGATCCGCGAAGCCTGCGTAGATCGCGTCGGCTGGTCCCATCGTGTCGCTCGTCAGAGCGAGATACTCGCCGAGATGCCCCGGCGCGTGGGCGAGCAGCCAGGATCCGCCGACATCGGGGGTGAATCCGATGCGCGTCTCGGGCATCGCGAGCCGGGAGGTCTCCGTGACGATGCGCACGTGCGCGTGACCGGCGAGACCGATCCCGCCGCCCATCGTCACGCCGTCGGCGACGGCCACGACCGGCGACGGGAACTCTGCGATCGCGGCGTTCGTTCGGTACTCCACGCGGAAGAACTCCTCCGCGGCTGCGATGTTTCCGACCCTGATCGCCGCGTGCAGCTGACGGATGTCTCCTCCGGCGCAGAACCCGCGGTCGCCCGTGCCGTCCAGTAGCAGAGTGTCGATGTCGGAGTCGGTGCGCAGCGCCTCGAGCGCCTGCGCGATCGCGCGCAGCATGGGCGTATCGACCGCACCGATGGCTTCCGGCCGGTCGAGCGTGATCCGCCCCAGGGCGCTGTGCTTGCGGATCTTCACGCGGTCATCTGAAGCTGTTGGCATCACAATCCACACGCTACCGCGGCGCGGATCTCCACAGACACCCAACTTTCCGCAAAGATGGGAAGATGCGCATGAGCTTGAGGAGGCCCAGATGAGCGACGGAAAGGTGATCGAGTTCGCCGATGTGTCGATGGTGTTCGGCGACGCACCGGCGGTCGACGGCCTGACTGCTCGAGTCGATCCGGGCCGCGTCACGGCGTTCCTCGGGCCGAACGGCGCGGGCAAGACCACGACTCTGCGCATCCTGCTCGGCGAGCTGCGACCCACGAGGGGCCGTGCAACGATCGGCGGCACCGAGTATTCGCGCATCGCTCGTCCTGCGGCGTCGATCGGCGCTGTCATGTCGCTCGAGACGCTCGAGCGCGCGCGCCGCAGAACCGTATCGAAGCACCTCTCGAAGTCCGCGAAGCGCGTGGGCGTCGGATCCGCGCGCGTGCGCGAGGTGCTCACGATCGTCGGTCTCGCCGAGATGGCCGAGATGCGCATCGGCAGCCTGTCGCTCGGCATGAAGCACCGTCTGGCGGTCGCCGAGGCGCTGCTGGGCAACCCGAGCGTTCTGGTGTTCGATGAGCCCGCGAACGGGCTCGACCCCGAGGGGATCCGCTGGATCCGCCTGCTCATGCGCAAGTTCGCAGATGAGGGTCGCACGGTGCTCATGTCATCGCACGTGCTGAGCGAGGTCGAGCAGGTCGCTGATTCGCTGCTCGTACTCAACCAGGGCGAGCTGCTCTTCGAGGGCCCGATCGAGCTGCTGAGCGAGGCCGAGGGCGGCGTCGTGACAGTCGACGCCGACGATCGCGACGCCCTGCGCGACGCGCTCGACGACGCGGGTCTCGATTACCGCGTGCTGCGCTCGGGCATCGCGATCGACGACGCGACGACCGGTGAAGTCGGCTCCCTCGCCGCCGCCGCCGGTATCGCGCTGTCGACGCTCACGCATCGCGGCCCCACGCTCGAAGACGTCTACCTGCAGATCATCGACGGCACGTGGTCCGCCCCCGCCCGCACCGCCGCGCTGGATCCGGCGGCGTTCGAGGCACCGAACGCGGACGACGACGAGCGGGGCGCGCAGGACGGCCGCGCGAGCGACGCGGGCAGCGATGCCGCAGACACCGCCGACGTCGACGACCACGACGTCGAAGGCGCTGACAGCGACGGTGCGTCGGCCACTACTGCGGATTCAGAAGACGCGAGCGAGGCATCTGAATCCGCGGACGACGCTGACCTCGAGGCCCCCGACGGCGATGCCGACGAGCTCGAGGCGATGTTCGCCGACGACGAGCCGTCAGAAGAGCGGGCGCAAGCATCCGCCGGGGCCGCAGCGTTGCCGGGCGTCTCAGGTCTCGCCGGCCTCGCGCACGGCCTCCGCTCGGACGACGAAGACGGCGACGGGGAGGATCTTCCCGAGGGCGTCGTCTCGCCTGGTCTCGAACGCACGCTCTCGAATGCCGACGCGGCATCATCCGCGGCGAGCGCCGACGACGACTGGGAAGCGCAGCTGCTCAGCTCGATGCTCGACGATGAGCCCGAGAGCGAGAACGCGCAGCCCGAGAGTTCGGGCGCATTCCCCGCGGCGAGCTTCGAAGTTCCCGACTGACGCGCGCCGGCTGGCGAGAGGTCAGGAGGCCTCGGAGACGTCGCCCTCGTCGATGCCCTCCTGCTGCAGCGCACGCACGAGGCCGATGCCGTGCTTGGTCGCCAAGACGATCCGCTCGAACTCGTCGTCGCCTTCGAGTTCGATTACGACACCGGGACGCCCATCGCGCACGGCGGCGAAGTCGTTGCCGAACACTGACTTCCACGTGCCGTAGGCGAGCCGCCCGGGCACGTGGGCGCCGGGGGCGCGCACGCCGCGCAGCCACGTGAACGGCTCGTCGGTCAGCTGCACGCGTGCGATGCGCGATCGATCGATCCGTACGCTCTCGCGCCGGCAAGCGAGTATGCGCTCGAGCGGCGAGAACTGTACCTCGAGCGTGTCGGAATCCACGAGCAACCTGACCATGGTTCCTATCCTGGCACTGACTGCCCGTGCGGTGCGCTGCACAACGACGACAGATCCATGCGCTAAGGGCATCGGCGCCGTCGAAAACCGGGCTTCGACGCCAAAACTGCCGTCGTCGTGCATTGAGGTGGAAGACTGACCCTGATGACCACGCTGGAATCCGCCCTCTCCCGCGCTGAACGGGGCGACGCGCTGTCGGCCGATGACGCCGAGGTGCTCCTCGGTGCGACGGGACCCGATCTCGAACGCCTGCTCGACGCCGCCTCGGCCGCGCGCGACGAAGGGCTGCGACTCGCGGGTCGCGAGGGGATCATCACCTATTCGCGCAAGGTCTTCCTGCCGCTCACGACGCTGTGCCGCGATCGCTGTCACTACTGCGTGTTCGTCGACACCCCCGGCCAGCTGCTCGCGAAGCGCAAGCCCGCGTACATGAGCGAGCAGCAGGTGCTGTCCGTCGCTCGCCAGGGCCAGGCGCTCGGATGCAAAGAAGCGCTGCTCACGCTCGGCGACCGGCCCGAAGACCGCTGGCCCGAGGCGCGCGCCTGGCTCGACGAGCACGGATTCGCCTCGACGCTCGAGTACGTCGGCCACGTCGCTCGCCTGATCCGCGAGGAGACGGGCCTGCTCCCCCACCTCAATCCGGGCATCATGCATCCCGACGAACTCGCCCAGCTGCGCGAGGTCGCCCCGTCGATGGGCGTCATGCTCGAGACGACGTCGCGCGCACTGTTCGAGAACAAGGGCGAGGTGCATTACGGATCTCCCGACAAGGATCCAGCGGTGCGCCTGAAGCTGCTCGACGACGCGGGCCGCGCGAAGATCCCGTTCACCACGGGGATCCTCGTGGGGATCCGCGAGACCGCGCGCGATCGCGCGGAGTCGATGATCGCACTGCGCGACGCACACGAGCGCCACGGCCATATCCAGGAAGTCATCGTGCAGAACTTCCGGGCGAAGCCGCGCACGGCGATGCAGAACGCGGCAGACGCGAACCTCGCGGAGTACGCCACCGCCGTCGCCGTCACACGGCTCGTGTTCGGGCCGCGCATGCGGATCCAGGTGCCGCCGAACCTGCAGGACATCGCTGAGCTCGAGATGCTCGTGCGCGCGGGGGCCGACGATTGGGGCGGTGTCTCGCCGCTGACGGCCGATCACGTGAACCCCGAGCGCCCGTGGCCGCACCTCGACGACCTCGCTGCGCGCACGACCGATCTCGGTTTCACGCTGCGCGAGCGGCTCACCGCGCACCCCGAGTTCCTGACGGACGAGTGGATCGCGGATCCGCTGCGGGCGTCGGTCGCGGAACTGGCCGATCCGACCTCCGGCCTCGCTCGCGAGGGCCAGCACCCTTCGGGCTCAGGGTCGCCGGAAACTGCTGCTTCAGACCTCGCCGAAGGCGCGGATTCTGGCGACGCAATGTTTGCGCCGGGCGGGCTGATCGCCGCGGTGATCGAGCGCGCAGCGCAGGATCCGGCGTCCCTCGACGATGCCGAGTGGGCTCGCCTGCTGACGGCCACCGGCGAGGAGCTCGACGCTCTGGTGCAGGCGGCCGACGACGTGCGGCGCTACACGATCGGCGAGGCCGTCAGCATCGTCGACAACCGCAACATCTCCGGCACGCTGCTGAACTCGGCCGAGCCCGGCGGATACGATCTCGACCTGCTCAGCGACATGGCCCGCGACGCCGCGGACCTCGGCCTCACCGAGATCTGCGTGCAGGGGCTCGTCGGCGGCGACGTGCGGGGCTACCTCGATATCGCGCGCACGATCAAGAACGCGGCGCCGCGGATCCACCTGCACGCGTTCCGCCCGCAGGACGTCGCCGACCTCGCCGACCGCTCGGGCCTCGGCCTGGGCGGTGCGCTCGAGGCGATGAAGCAGGCCGGCGTCGACACGGTCCCCGGCACGGGCGTGAAGATCCTGAGCGAGCGGGTGCGGGCGCTCGTCGCCCCCGCCGACATCGACATCGAGCGCTGGATCGAGACGATCGTCGGGGCGCACGAGGCGGGCTTCTCATCGACCTCGGTCATGTTCTACGGTCACGTCGAGACCGCGGAGGAGCGGATCTCCCATCTGCGCGAGCTCATCCGCATCCAGCGCCGCACGGCAGGGTTCAACGAGTTCGTGCCGATCCCGATGCCTGGCTGGGGCCGCCCCCTCGTGGAGGGGCGCAGCGAACTCGACGAGCACCGCGCGATGGTCGCCGTCTCGCGGCTCATGCTGACCGGCGTGATTCCTCACATCCAGCTGCCGTGGACCAGGCTCGGCCCCACCGCGACGGCCGAGCTGCTGAACTCCGGCGGCGACGACCTCGGCGGAACCCTGCGCGACGGTCGAGTGGGGGCCGCGAGCGGCGTCGAGGCCGGTCAGGAGCTCACCCTCGAGAACGCGGCACGGCTCGTGAAGCCGCTGTTCCGGCCGCTGCGACAGCGCACGACGACCTACCGCGAGGTCGCCGAAGAGGCGGCGCGGGCATGACTCTGCAGGTCGACGCCGTGATCGTCGGTGCGGGCTTCGCCGGCATCGCACAGGCGATCGCGCTGCGCGACGCCGGCGTCGAGTCGTTCGTGATCATCGAGCGCGAAGGCCGCATCGGCGGCACGTGGCGCGACAACACCTACCCCGGCATCGCGTGCGACGTGCCGTCGCACCTGTACGGCCTGGCGTCGCACCCTTGGCCGCACTGGTCGCGCGTGTTCGCGCCCGGAGCCGAGATCCAGGCCTATCTCGAGCGCATCGTGGCCGAGGAGGGCCTCGGGGCCCACCTCCTTCTCGGCACGGCGATGACGGGCGCGCGGTGGGAGTCGGGTGCGTGGCACATCTCAACGGCAGGTTCTGAGCACAACTACGGCACATCTGCCGCGAGCCCACGGAGATCAGGCCCTATCGGCGGTTCCGGGCCGGATCTGCCGTATTCCTGTCCGGGCGACATCGTCGCCGACCACCTCGTGCTGGCCGCGGGGCGGCTGACCGAGCCGAACATCCCCGACATCGAGGGGCTCGGCACGTTCAGCGGCCCGATGTTCCATTCGTCGCGGTGGGACCACAGCGCCGACCTCAGAGGCCGTCGGGTCGCTGTCGTCGGCACGGGCGCCACCGCGATCCAGCTCGTGCCGGAACTCGCGCGCCGCGGCGCCGAGGTCACGCTGTTCCAGCGCACGCCGGCATGGATCGTCCCGCGGGGCGACCACCCGGTCGATGCCGTCGACCGGCAGCGCTACGCCGCGGATCCGTCAGCGCTCGCCGCGCACCGACAGGACCTGTACGACGATGGCGAGGCACGGTTCGCGTCGCGCTCGGGGGATCCGATCGCGGCCGCCGCGATGCGCCGCATCGCGCTCGAGCACCTCGAACGGCAGGTCGCCGATCCCGCACTGCGGCGGGCGCTCACCCCCGACTACGCGTTCGGCTGCAAGCGCGTGCTGCTCTCCGACGACTTCTATCCGGCCATCGCGAACGGATCCGTCGTGCTCGAGGCGAGCGAGCTCGCCGAGGTGCGCGGATCCACGCTGGTCGCCGCATCGGGGCAGCCTCATGAGGCCGACGTCATCGTGCTCGCGACGGGTTTCGAGACCACGCGGCAGCCATACGCCTCGCTCGTCACGGGCGAACGCGGCATCACCCTCGATGAGCACTGGTCGGGCGGCATGACGGCGGTCGCTTCCACCCTCGTCGCCGGATTCCCCAACCTGTTCGTCGTGAACGGCCCGAATGCGTCGCTCGGGCACAACTCGTCGGTGCTCATCTCGGAGGCGCAGGCCGATTTCGCGGCCGCGCTGATCGCCGAACGGGTCGCGGCTCCGTTCGCGTTTCCCGGTCCCGTGCGTGTCACGGATGCCGCCGAGCGCGCCTCGACCGCCGAGGTCGCCGACCGCGCCGCGCGCACCCCCTGGCTCACGGGCGGCTGCGGAAACTGGTACGTTGACGATCGAAGCGGCGCGCTCACGCTGCTGTGGCCCGGCACCGTCGCCGATTTTCGTGCACGACTCGATCGGGTGCGATCCCCACATCCTGAAGGAGCCCCTCTATGACCGTCCCCTTCCGATTCGGATACAAGGCATCCTCTGAGCAGTTCGCCCCCCGCGAGCTGCTCGACTACGCGGTCGGCGCCGAGGAGAACGGCTTCGATTCCGTCTTCCTCAGCGATCACCTGCAGCCATGGATGCACGAGGGCGGCCACGCGCCGGCCGCGCTGCCATGGCTCGGCTCCGTCGGCGAGGCCACGAAGAAGGTGCTGCTCGGCACCTCGGTTCTCACGCCGACCTTCCGGTACCACCCCGGCGTCATCGCGCAGGCGTTCGGCACGCTCGGGTCTCTGTATCCGGGGCGCATGATCCTCGGCGTCGGAACGGGCGAGGCGCTCAATGAGGTGACGCTCGGACAGGCCTGGCCGGATCCGCCCGAGCGCTTTCAGCGCATGAAGGAAGCGATCCTGCTGATCCGCGAGCTGTGGCGCGAGGAGCGCGTGACGTACGAGGGCAACTACTACAACGTCAGCAACGCGACGATCTACGACCGCCCCGAGCAGGAGGTGCCGATCTACATCGGCGCATCCGGCCCTGCTGCGACCCGCCTCGCGGGCCGCATGGCAGACGGGTGGATCACGACGAGCGGCAAGGGCGATGAGCTCTACACCGACAAGCTCATCCCGGCCTTCGACGAGGGCATCGCGAAGGCGGGGCGCGATCGCGCCGACGTCGACCGCATGCTCGAGGTCAAGGTTTCCCTGCGCCCCGACCGCGCGAAGGCCATGGAGAACACGCGCTTCTGGGCACCGCTCGCGCTGAAGCCCGAGGAGAAGATGGGCGTCGAGGATCCGATGGAGATGCAGCGCCTCGCCGAGGAGCTGCCGACCGAACGGGCCGCGAGCCGATTCATCGTCTCGGACGACCCGGATGAGCACATCCAGCAGATCCAGCGATACATCGATCTCGGTTTCAACCACCTCGTGTTCCACGACCCCGGTCACGACCAGGCCGACTTCCTCGAGCTGTACGGGCGCGAGGTACTGCCGAAGCTGAGCGCCGCGGTAGCCTGAACGCTGCTGTCCACTCCTGAAGGGACCCCATGCTCTGGAGCGTTGTCATCCCCGTGAAGACGACCCAATCTGGTAAGTCGCGACTCGAGCTGCCGGGCGCCGAGCGCCCGCAGCTCGCGCTCGCGATCGCGCTCGACACGATCGCCGCTGCCGCATCGGCCGAAGCGGTCGGCGAGGTTCTCGTGGTCACGAGCGATGCCGACGTGCAGGCCGGCGTCGAGCAGATCGGCGCTGCGACGTGGATCCCCGACCCGGGGATGGGCCTCAACGGAGCTGCCCGTGCCGGTCTCGAGCGCGCGACGCACGAGGCTCGCGCGGTGATGCTCGGCGACCTGCCGGCGCTCACCGGATCCGATCTCGACGAGGCGCTGCGCGCCGCGGAGGGCGAGGAGCGTGCGCTGGTCGCCGACGCCGAAGGCTTCGGATCCGTGCTGGTCACTTGGCGCACGCCCGCGACGTTCGAGCCCCGGTTCGGTTCCGCGTCAGCGGAGCAGCACGTCGAGGCCGGGCACACTGCGCTCGCGCTCGCCGTTCCGACACTGCGCCGCGATGTCGACACAGGCGACCAGATGCGCGCCGCGCACGGGCTCGGCCTCGGCCCGCGCACGACCGCACTGCTCGCCTCGGCCGGGGCCCGTCCCGCCGCCTGACCATGCCCCACTCGGCGTGCGAATCCGGGTTTCATGCCCGCCGAAAGCGGGACATGGTGAACTCCCGCGTGCCACGTGGTGCGAGAACGAGGCGGCTGTTCCAGCCGGACGTGGGACATGGTTAGCCGGGAGTATCGGTACTCCGTCACGCGCACGCCGATCGGCGCCGCCGTGGCCGTCTTCACCGCAGCCGACGCGCTTGTCGCGCTCGGCACTGCCGAGGATCCGCTGTGGGTCGTCGAGTCGGTCGCGCACGAGCTGCGCGGTTCCCTCGAGGCGACGGGCGACGACGTCGCGGGGCTCGGTTTCCAGCTGGGCGAGTACTTCGACGGCGAGCGCCGCACGTTCGACGTCGAGATCGACTGGTCACTGAGCGAAGGTTTCGCGCGCGACGCACTGCAGTGCGTGACCGAGATCCCGTACGGCGAGACCGCGAGCTACGGGGAGGTCGCCGAGATGGCGGGGCGCCCTCGCGCACACCGCGCCGTCGGCACCGCCTGCCGGTTCACGCCACTCACGATCGTCGTGCCGGTGCATCGCGTGATCCTCGCAAGCGGGGCGCTCGGCGGTTTCGCCGGCAACGAAGACGTGAAGCGATTCCTGCTCGACCTCGAGGGCGCCCGCGTGCGCTGATCCGTTCGCGCGGAGTTGAGCGTCAGCTGCGGAGCAGATGCGCGAAAGGATCCGTAGTTGCGGCTCATCTCCGCAATTACGGTTCAGCGCCCCTCAGGCCGCCGCCGCAGCGCGGGCTGCAGCCGGCAGCGCGTCGGCGATGCGCGAAAGCGCCTCGTCATCGTGCGCGGCCGTGACGAACCAGGCTTCGTAGATGCTCGGGGGCAGGTTCACGCCCTGCTCGAGCATCGAGTGGAAGAACGGCGTGAAGCGGTGCGCGTCCTGCGTCTTCGCGGCGTCGTAGTCGCCCGGCCGATCGGCCATGAACGCGAGGCCGAACAGCGACCCCGCGCGCGAGATCGAGTGGGCCACGCCCTCCTCCGTCAACGCCGACGTGAGGTCTGCGATCACGCGGTCGGCGGCGCGATCGAGGTGCTCGTACACGGCCGGCGTCGCGAGCTCGAGCGTCTTGAGGCCGGCGGCGACCGAGAGCGGATTGCCGGAGAGCGTGCCCGCCTGGTACACGGGCCCGGTGGGCGCGAGCTGCTCCATCACCGCGCGGCTGCCGCCCAACGCTGCGAGGGGCATGCCGCCGCCCACGACCTTGCCGAAGGTGAGGATGTCAGGGGTGTAGCCGAATCCGGCATCGACCTGGCGGCCCCACTCGCCGGCGGGATGCACGCGGAATCCGGTGAGCACCTCGTCGACGATCAGCAGGGATCCGGCGTTGTGCGCGATGTCGGCGAGCGCCTTGTTGAAGCCCGCGGGCGGCTCGATCACGCCCATGTTCGCGGGCGCGGCCTCGACGATGATCGCGGCGATGTCGTCACCGCGCGCCGCGAAGACCTCGCGCACCGCGTCGAGGTCGCCGTAGGGCACCACGAGAGTCGTCTCCGCGACCGAGGCGGGCACGCCGGCGGTACCGGGGAGCGCGAGCGTTGCCACGCCGGATCCGGCCGCCGCGAGCAGCCCGTCGGAGTGGCCGTGGTAGTTGCCGTCGAACTTCACGAGCAGGTCGCGCCCGGTCACGCCGCGGGCGAGGCGGATCGCCGTCATCGTCGCCTCGGTGCCCGTCGAAACGAGCCGCACCTCCTCGACCGGAGCGAGCCCGCCGGCCTGCGCGCGCGATGCGATGAGCGACGCCAGCTCGACCTCGCCCTCGGTCGGCGCCCCGAACGACAGCCCGCGCGAGGCCGCGCGCGTGACCGCCTCGACGACCTCCGGATGTGCGTGGCCGAGCAGCGCCGGCCCCCACGTCGCGACGAGGTCGACGTAGTCGCGTCCCTCGGCGTCGGTCACATACGCGCCCGACGCGGATGCCATGAACCGCGGCGTTCCGCCGACCGATCCGTATGCGCGGACGGGCGAGTTCACGCCGCCAGGGATGACCTGCTGGGCACGAGCGAAGAGGGCGTCGTTACGATCCATGCCCTAAGTCTCTCGCGGATCCCTGAGCCTCGCCGAAACGCGCCCTACAGCCTCTCGCGGATCCAGCCGGCGGCTTCTGTCGCCCAGTAGGTGAGGATCGCGTCGGCGCCCGCGCGGCCGAACGCCGTGAGCGAGTCGAGGATCGTCGCGCGACGGTCGATCCACCCCTTCTCGGCGGCCGCCTCGACCATCGAGTACTCGCCCGAGACCTGGTACGCCCACACCGGTACGTCGACCGACGCGCGCACGTCTGCGAGCACGTCGAGGTACGGCAGGCCTGGCTTGACCATGACGATGTCGGCGCCCTCCTCGACGTCGATGAGCGCCTCACGCACGCCCTCGCGGGCGTTGGGCGGATCCATCTGGTACGTGCGGCGGTCGCCGGTCAGTTGCGAGTCGACCGCCTCGCGGAAGGGACCGTAGAACGCCCCCGCATACTTCGCCGAGTACGCCATGATGATGGTGTCGATGAACCCCTCGGCATCGAGCGCGTCGCGAACGGCAGCAACCTGTCCGTCCATCATTCCGCTCAAGCCCAGCAGGTGGCTGCCCGCGCGCGCCTGCGCCACTGCCATCGCGGCATAGCGCTCGAGGCTCGCGTCGTTGTCGACGCCGCCCGCGGCCGTCAGCACGCCGCAATGGCCGTGATCAGTGAACTCGTCGAGACAGAGGTCGGTCTGCACGACGAGGGCGTCGCCGACCTCTTCGACGAGAGCCGTCGCCGCGACGTTGAGGATCCCCTCGGGATCGTCGGCGCCGCTTCCGACCGCGTCGCGCACGGCGGGCACGCCGAACAGCATGACACCGCCGACGCCGGCCTCCGCGGCCTCGGCCGCAGCACGACGCAACGAGTCGAGCGTGTGCTGGCTCTGGCCGGGCATCGCCGAGATCGACTGCGGCTCCGTCAGCCCCTCGCGCACGAACATCGGCAGCACGAGCTGCGAGGGCACGACGCGCGTCTCTGCCGTCAAGCGGCGCACAGCGGGCGTCGACCGCAGCCTGCGCGGGCGTCGCTGAGGGAAGGACGTCACTTGTCGTCCCGCAGCGATTTCATGTCGACCTGCCCGGTCTCGGCGATCGCGAGCGCCTCCGGCGTGGGCGGGGGAACGGGAATGCCGGCGAGCATACCGACGAGCGAGTCGATCGTGCGCGCGGGGGCGACGACATGGATCGGCAGACCGACCTTGTCGGAGTCGCGCGCCGTGCGGGGCCCGATCGCCAGAATCACCGTCTGGTCGGGGATCTCGGGGAACTGCTCGCGCACCTGCTCCGCAACGGATCCGCTGGTGACGAGAATCGCGTTGATGCGGCCGATTCCGACGTCGCGCATCACGCGCTCCGTGGCCGGGACACCGACCGTGCGATAAGCGACGACCGCGGTCACGTCATGCCCTGCCTCCGCCAGCACGACCGACAGCACCGGCTTCGCGATCTCGCTGCGCAGGCAGAGGATCCGCTTGGGCTCCGGCTCCAGCGCGATCATCTCGGTGGCCATGCCGGCGGCCGAGTTGTCTTTCTCGGGCACGAGGTCGACAGGGTATCCGACCGACTTGAGCGCCGCAGCCGTGGTCTCACCGACGGCGGCGATCTTCGTCGAGGCCGGGATCTTGGCGCCGTAGGAGAAGAGCACGTCGACGGTCGTGGCGCTGGTGACCGTGAGCCACGAGTACGCGCCGCTCGCGAGCTCCGCGAGGGCGGTCTCGAGCTCAGCCGTGTCTTCAGCGGGCGCGAAGTTGATCAGGGGCGAGATCACCGGCACCGCGCCCTTGTCGCGCAGGAGTCCTGCGACGTCGTCGCCCCAGGGGCCGCCGCGCGGCACGAGCACGCGCCACCCGACCAGGGGCCTGTCTTTGCTGGCTTCCTTCATCATGAGGTTGGGGATGCCTCTCTCGTCACGATGTCGGCTGCCCCGTTCTCCAGCAGCCGACGCGCGAGGTCTGAACCGATCTCACGTGCACGGACCATGAGGTCCGAGCTGTCGGCAGCTGCACCGCTGCCACGTGCCTGAATATACTCTTCAATCAGGGATTCGAAGCCGTCGATGCGCTCCGAATGATCAAGCGTGACATCATCGTGAGGTTGGTCGCCGTACACGGCTACCCGCACGTGCACGGATCCGTCGCTCGTCTCGGCGTGCGCGCCTACGGGCGCATGGCATCCGGCCTCGATCCCGCCGAGCACGGCGCGCTCGAGCGTCACGGCGAACCGGGTCAGCGGGGCATCGAGCTCGCCCAGCCACGCGAGCAGCTGCGGATCCGTCGAGGCAGACGTCTCTACCGCGAGCGCCGCCTGTCCTGCGGCGGTCGGCCAGCCGGCCAGCGTGCGGGGCTCGACCAGGAGGCCCGCGACCGTCGGGATCTCGCCGCCGTCGGCATCGACCCGGGTGAGACCGGCCGCCGCGAGCACGACGGCATCGAGCTCGTCATCGCGCACGCGCTGCATGCGGGAATCGATGTTGCCGCGCAGGTCGCGCACGTCGATCCCAGGGTTCGCGCGGCGCACCTGCGCCATGCGGCGAGGGGATCCGGTGCCCACCCGCGAGCCGGCGGGAAGCTCGTCGAGCACTGTGCCGTCGCGGGTGATCACGACGTCGCGGGCATCGGCGCGCGGCGGCGTCGCCGCGATGATCAGCCCCGGCGGCTGCTCGACCGGCAGGTCTTTCAGCGAGTGCACGAGCACGTCGCACTCGCCCGCGAGGAGCCCATCCCGCAGGCGGGTCGCGAACACCCCGGCGCCGCCGAGAGATGCGAGCGACGCGCGGTTCGTGTCGCCCTCCGACGTGATCTGCACGAGTTCGACGGTGCGCCCGGAGACGCGCTCGAGCTCGCGCGCGACCATGCCCGACTGCGCGACGGCGAGACGGCTGCGGCGCGTGCCCAGGCGGATCGGCTGCGAGGTGTCCATGGCGGTTACCGGATGACCTCGGCGACCTCGTCCACCGTGATGCGGCGCCCCGTGTGGAACGGCAGCTCGTCGCGCACGTGCAGGCGAGCGTCGGTGTATCGCAGGTCGCGCATCATGTCGACAAGATCGGTGAGCGAATCGGACTCCATCGGAAGCATCCACTCGTAGTCGCCGAGCGCGAATGCCGGCATCGTGTTGGCGACGACGCTCTTGAACGCGGCGCCCTTGCGACCGTGGTCCGCGAGCATCTTGCGGCGCTCGTCGTCGGGCAGCAGGTACCACTCGTAACTGCGCACGAAGGGGTAGACCACGAGCCAGTCGCGGGCGTGTTCGCCGCGCAGGTAACCCGGAATGTGCGACTTGTTGAACTCGCTGTCGCGGTGCACAGCCATGCCGCTCCAGCTCATGACGAGCGGGGCGAGCAGCTCGGTGCGACGCAGGCGGCGGGTGGCGGCCTGCAGGTCTTCGGCGACCGGGCCGTGCAGCCAGATCATGAGGTCGGCATCGGCGCGCATCGCGCTGACGTCGTAGAAACCGCGGATCGTGACGCCCGAGGCCGCGAGCTCATCGACGACGGCCGCGAGTGCTGCCGTGTCGTCAGTCGTCACGGGGCGCTGCGGGTCGCGGCGCCACACGGTCCAAAGGCTGAAGTCGTCACCGGAGGAAGCATCGAGTTCTGGCATGCTCCCATCATCCTCCCGTGAGAGCGAGAGGGCCAATCGGGCGTTCCGAGGGCGCGCGGGGCGTCAGCGGGAGGCGAGGCGGGCGAGTCCCCACACGGCCGTGCCGAACGCGGTCGCGCCGACGACGATCCCGGTGAGCGCGGCGATGGGCTTCTCCGCAGCGATCTTCTTCGCCTTCGTGGTCGCCCGGTCGAGGCGGCGACGAATGCGCTTCGGGTAGTTCGCCTTGATCTCGATCGCGGCGAGCGCCGCGGACAGCTCCGCTCGAGCGAGCTGCACCGGATCCTTGATGCCGCTCGGCACGACCGTCGATCGGTACTCAGAACTCATCCGCGAACTCCTTCACGATCGCCGCGTCGGCCTTCGCCGCGGCCCCCGGCGTCTCGAGATTGCGGATCGCGCGCACGTGCACGAAGTACGCCCACGCGCCCAGCACGGCGATCATGATGAAGCCGAAGCCGAACACGATCAGCGCCGACGACCACAGCGGCAGCCACAGATCGAGCAGGATGATGAGGAACGCGAGGAACACCGGCGTCGCCCAGAAGAGGAAGAACAGGGCGGCGAACACGAGGATCGCGGCAAGGCTGCTGTGCTTGACGACCTTGCCCGCGTACGCCTTGAGCGCCTCGAACTCGGCGCGGATGAGGTTCTTGACGAGGTCGGGGATGTCGCCGATCAGCGTGAACAGGCCGTCGTCGGCACGATCACGCAGCGGTGACGCCTTCGTGTCGCGCACCATCAGCCTGCCGCCTTCGCGGCGTCGACGCCCGACGACTTCGATGCGCCGCTTCCGGCCGATGCCGCGCGGGAGACGCTCGCCGAGTCTGCGGCTCTGATGACCTTCACGACGCCGTCGACCGCAACCTTCGGCAGCTTCTTCGCGCACTCGCTGACTTTTGCGACCTGCTTCTGCACCGCAGGAAGCTCCCAGACCTTCTCAGCCTGCTTCTTGATCTGCTCGTACCGAGCGCGTCCGGCGCGCGTGCCGAGCACGTATCCGACGCCCAGGCCGACGGCCAACCCGATCTTTCCACGCATGGGAACCCCCTTCGTCACAAGAAATCGTCTCCTACGTTACAGTTCCCGGCCGCTGCGGGCACGGCCGGTTTCACTGCGGGGCGAACAGAAGGGCGCGCCTGACCCGATCGGCCTCCTCGATCGCGTCGGGAACGACCTGCGCCAATCCGGTGCCCGAGAGCCAGGCGCCGACCGCCCCGATCTCAGCCACCGAGCGGATGGCGGACCGCGCAGCGGCGGTCTGCTGCCGGTGACCCTTCGTGGCCGCGGGCTGCGACTGCTGGAATCGCTCCACCCGTGCGCCGCGCACGCGTTCAGCGGCGAGCGACACGCCGAGCAGGGCCGACGCCTCCTCGCGCGCGAGCGTGATCTGGTCTTCGGAACCGAGCCCGTCCGTCGCAGGCGACGCGTCGAGCGATCCGAAGGATACCCGCACGACGTGCGTGCCGGCTCCCGCGGCCTCGGCGACCCACGCCCATTTCGCACTCGCGTGTGTGAGCGCCTTCGCTCGGTGCGATCCGGGAACCGTCAGCACGCCCGTGCCGCGCGGTGCCGTGTCGAGCTCGGGGGCGTCGACGACGAGCGTGGCGATCGACACGACCGGCCCCGCGACGGGCGGTTCGGCCGCAAGGGCGGATCCGATCACGGGCGCCAGCAGGGCGCGCGCCGGGCGCTCCTCCGTCGCGACGATGACGGCGTCCGCGTCGAGGGCGACGGGCTCGTCGTCGTCTCCCGCAGCGTCGAGCACCACGCGCCAGGTCCGATCCGCGTCGGGCGCCGCGCGCTCGATCTCGGCGACGGCCGTGCCGAGCAGCACTTCACCGCCGCGGGCCTCGATGTCGGCGGCGAGCGCACGCGCGAGGGATCCCATGCCGCCGCGCAGGCCCTTCACGGCGCCGCCGGGCGCAGTGGAGCGCTTCTCGGACAGCTCGGCGACGGCGCCCCCGAGCGATCCCGTGCGGGTCAGCGCGGTGTTGAGCCCCGGGGCGGCGATGTCAGGGTCGATGTCGTCGGGCGACGCCGAGTAGACGCCCGACGTGACGGGGGCGACGAGGCGGTCGAGCACGCGCGCGCCCATGCGCGAGCGCACGAGCACGCCGAGGGAGTCGGCGTGGCCGATCGTCATCGGCGGACGCACCCGGTCGACGTACGCGCGCCACGCGCCGCGCCAGCCGATCACGCGTCGCACGTCCTCGCCGAACGGACTCGCGGGGATCCCGAGCACGCCGCCCTTCGGGAGGGGTGCGGCGCCGACGCCCGGAACGCCCGCGACCCACGCGCCGGCGCTGTTCGGCGCGACGACGTCGTCCGCGAGCCCGAGCTCATGAACGAGGGAGGCGACGTGTCCGCCGCGCGTCGCGAAGCTCTCGGCACCGAGGTCGAGGGTGATTCCGGCGACCTCGCCCGTGCGGATCGCGCCGCCGACCTGATCGGCGGATTCGACGACCGTGACGCGCATGCCGACCTTCGCCACCTCGCGCGCGGCGACGAGCCCTGCGGCCCCGCCGCCCACGACGACCACGTGACGTTCGGCCGCCCTCTCGTGCAGCTCGGCGAGGTCTTCGACTGTCACAGGCTGTGCACCAGCTGCACGATGCGCGTGAGCACCTCGGGGTCGGTCTCGGGCGGCACGCCGTGCCCGAGATTCACGATGTGCGCGCGGGCGGCGCGGCCCGCCAGCACGACCTCTCGCACGTGCGACTCGAGCACCTCCCACGGCGCCTGCAGCATGGCCGGGTCGATGTTGCCCTGCAACGTGACGTCGGGGCCGACGATCGCGGCGGCCTCATCGAGCGGCATGCGCCAGTCGACGCCCACCGCGTTCGCGGATCCGCCGAGCCGCATGTCGCCGAGGAACGGACCCGTGCCCACGCCGAAGTGGATCTTGGGAACACCCGAGACGGCGTCGAGCGCGCGCTTCGAGTGCGGCGCGACGAACGTGCGGTAGTCATGGGGCGACAGGGATCCGGCCCACGAATCGAACAGCTGCACCGCCGAGGCACCAGCCTCTGTCTGCACCGTGAGGAACGCCGCGGCCACCTCGGACAGCCAGCCCGCCAGGCGGTGCCACGACTGAGGATCCGCGTGCATCATGGCGCGGGCGCGCATGTGCTCCTTCGAGGGGCCGCCCTCGACCATGTACGCGGCGAGGGTGAACGGGGCTCCGGCGAAGCCGATGAGCGGCGTTCCGCGGCCGTAGAGCTCCTCGGTCGTGATGCGGATCGCCTCGCGGATCGGATCGGCGCTCTGCGCGATCTCGTCGGCGGGCACGCTCGTGACGCGGCGAACGTCGTCGGCGGTGCGCACCGCATCTGCGAAGACGGGGCCCCGCCCCGGCACGATCTCGACGTCGATCCCGGCGATCTTCAGCGGTACGACGATATCGCTGAAGAAGATCGCGGCATCGACGTCGTGGCGGCGCACCGGCTGCAGTGTGATCTCGGCCGCGACGTCGGGCGTGAGGCACGCATCGAGCATGCGCGTGCCGACCCGCAGCTCGCGGTACTCGGGCAGGGATCGCCCGGCCTGACGCATGAACCAGACCGGAGGAGTCGCGGGGCGCTCACCGGCGAGGGCGGACAACAGCGGAGCATCGTGGGCCATGGATCCATCATCCCATCAGCGCGCGGGCTTCTTCCTGACCGCATCGTCATCGCCCGAGAGCCATCGCAGCCATGTGCTCGAGGGATCCCCTTCGAGGAGCAGCGCCCGCACGAGCAGGGTCAGCGGAACCGCCAGGATGGCACCGAGCGGGCCGATCACGAACGTCCAGAACACGACCGAGAAGAAGCTCAGTGTCAGCGTGATGCCGACCGCGTCGCTGATGAACTTCGGCTGCACGAGCACCTGGAGAGTCACGTTCGCGACGATGTAGACGATGACGACGATGACGGCGGTCACCCAGTCGTTCGTGACGAGCGCGATCACGGCCGGCGGCACGAGGCCCAGCACGAACCCGATGTTCGGCACGAAGTTCGTCACGAATGAGAGCACTCCCCACACGAACGGCGCGGGCACGTCGAGGATGTACAGCGCCACGGTGTCGACGACCGCGACGAGCAGACCGAACGTCGCGTTCACGACGAAGTATCGGCGCACGCTCGCGCAGTACGCGCGCATGCGGTCGATCACGGGGCGGATCTGCGCGCCGAAGATCTGCTCCGCCCGCGAGTAGCGCGCCGCGTCGATGCTCATGAAGATCACGTAGGCGAGGATGAAGAACATCGCCATGGCAACGCCCATGACGCCGCTCGAGAGCGATGTGACGAACGAGACGATGCGCGAGGTGCTGAACACCGCGGAGATCTGACTGCCGATCGCCGCGTCGACTCCGAGGTCGCCGAGCCAGGCGTAGACGTCCTGCGTGATCCGGGTCAGCTGGGGCATGAGGTCGGTGACGAGCCGCACGAACTCGGTGATCGCGAACGTGAGCAGCAGCGCGAGCACCGCGAGCACGACGTACGCGAGCAGGATCACGCCCGTGGATCCGACCCACCGCGGGGCGCCTGCGCGCGCGATCGCGGGGCCGAGCGGATAGCAGATGATCACGATCACCGCGGCGATCGCGAGCGGCCCGATGAGGCCGCGCGCGAGCCAGAGTCCGCCGAGGGTGACGACGCCTGCGGCGAGTACGAGAAGAATCCGGATCGCAGGAGGGATCGTCGCGCGCTCGGTGGCCATGCGTTCAATCTATCGCCCGCATGCGACCGGTAAGGCTACCCTATCTTCTCTGGAATCATTCAGATCTGGCTTCGACGGCCTGTAGAATGACGAACTGTGCTGCTGTGTGTGTCCGCGAGTCATCAGTCCGCTCCGTTCGAGGTGCTCGAACGACTGAGCGGCCACACCACTCCACTCGCGCCCGAGATCACCGCTCACGCCGGCGTGTCCGGGGCCGTCGTCGTCTCGACGTGCAACCGCTTCGAAGCCTATGTCGACGCCGCTACCCCCGCCGCCGGGATCGCCGCCGCTCGCGAGGCGATCACCCGCACGACGGGCGTGACCGCCGCCGAGCTCGAGAACGCGCATGACGTGCGCCAGGGCGCGAAGGTCGCCGAGCACCTGTTCGCCGTCGCCTCCGGCCTCGAGTCGGTCATCGTCGGCGAGGGCGAGATCGGCGGTCAGGTGCGCCGGGCTCTCGACGAGGCGCGTGCGCAGAAGACGACCACGAGCGAACTCGAGCGGCTGTTCAAGCGCGCGACCGAGACGCAGAAGTCGGTCAAGAATTCGACCGCGCTCGGCCGTGCCGGCCGGTCGCTCGTGCGCCTCGCGCTCGAGCTGGCCGACAGCCGCATCGTCGACTGGTCGGCGCTCGACGTGCTGCTGGTCGGCACCGGTGCCTATGCCGCCGCGACGCTCGCCGCCCTGCGCGAGCGCGGGGCCGAGGCTGTCTCGGTGCACTCGCCGACCGGGCGGCAGCAGTTCGCGACCAAGCACGGGCTGCGCTTCGTATCGGCATCCGAGTTCGCCGGTGCTGCTGCCGCGGCCGACCTCATCATCACGTGCACCTCGCGCGAGCAGCCCGTGCTCTCAGCGGCGACGCTCGCCGAGGGCGGCTTCGACGGGTCCGCTTTCGTGATCGACCTCGGCCTGCCGCGCAACGTCGACCCGGATATCGCCGCTGTCGCGGGTGTGACGCTGCTCGATCTCGAGACGATCCGCGTACACGCCCCGCTCGAGGAGCTGCAGGCCACCGATGCGGCACGTGAGATCGTGCGTGATGCGGCAGCGAAGTTCGCTGGCGAGGGGCGCGAGATCTCGGCGCAGCCGGCCATCGTGGCGCTGCGCAAACACGTGTTCGGCGTGCTCGAGCGCGAGCTGCAGCGCGGCGGATCCGACGAGGTCGCCGAGGCCCTGCGCCACTTCACCGGCATGCTGCTGCACACGCCGACCGTGCTCGCGAAGGATGCCGCCGCGAACGGGAACGCAGAAGACGTCTTCGCCGCCGTCGAGACGCTGTTCGGCATCGACGCGCGCCCGGCGATCGAGGCTCAGCCGCCCGCCGAGTGCCCCGTGCGCCGCATCGGCTGAGACCCTGCGTCGACCGGCTTCGCGCGTGAGACGAGCGCCGGGAGCCCCCCGCGGCTGTTCATGACGACGACCGCGATGAGGCTCACGACGACGAACAGTCCGTCGAAACCGGGAGCCCACGCCAGCAGGATCTGCCATCCGCCAATGCCGAACAGGTAGCGCAGCAGGTTCTTCAGCGCCGTCGGGCGCACGCCGCCGTCCCAGCGGATCAGGACCGTCATGTCACCGAGCGTGCGCCCCGTGACGAGGGCGATGATGCCGAACCCCACGAGGGGAACGAGCACGGCGACGTCATCCGCGAGGCCGGTCTGCGTGAGGTCGGCATCGAGCACGAACTTCCGGTACCCCTGTACCGCGGCCGACGCGACGCCGCCGACGAGCCACACGAGCAGGGCGTCGCACAGCATGCCGAGCGCGCGGCGCCGCCGGGTCACCGGCTGCGGCCCGGGAGCCGCGCTGCGAGAGCGCGTGAGGAACGGCATGATCACGAGCGAGAGGATCCCGCCGAGCAGTGCGCCGGCCGTGTTCGCGATGAGGTCGTCGACGTCGAAGAACCGGTACGCGCACTCGTAGACGCCCCAGACGCCCGTGAGCTGGGTGAACTCGATCGCGAGCGAGATCGCGAAGCCCGTGAGGGTGGTCACGAAGATGCCGCGGCGCCCCACCGCGCGAAGGAAGAACCCGAGCGGGGCGAACAGCGCGACGTTGAGCGCGACCTGCTGCACGGCGGGGTTGCGCACGAGCTCGCCCGGCGACGCCGCCGGGTAATCGCCGATATCGGTCAAGAACTGGAAGGGATGCAGCTGCGCGCCGACGCAGTAGATGTCTGCGGGTTGGGGCAACGGCAGCAGCGTGTACGTCCAGAGCGCGAACCCGTAGACGAGGAACCCTCCCCAGAGCATGATCTGCCCGATCGTCAGCCTGCCTCGGCGCCGGTACTGCACCGCCACGAACGGCACGAACAGCAGTACGCCGATGCCCGCTCCGGCGAGGAGAGCGACGAGTGCAGGAAAGATCTGGGAGTTCATCGCGTTCTACGCTAGAAGGTCGCGCTGCGCGGCGCGTCAGCCCGCGGCTCGAGTCGGCGTCCGACTGCAGACCGATTTAGGCTGGTGACCATGACGAGCGTCACCGAGTTCTGGGCCGCGGCACGCACGGCGGCGCCGGCCCTTCCTGAGCTCCCGCCCGCCGACGATCGCGTGTGGGGCTTCGGTGCGACGCCCGAGCATGCCGACGGGCTGTTGGAGCTCGTGCTCGCCGGCATCAAGACGGGCACGGCGAGCTATGTGTGGCAGTACGAGCTCGAGGGCGAAGCGCTCCCCGAGGTGGGCGGGTTCGATGTCATCCTCGATGGGGCTGGCGCCCCGCGCGCCGTGATCGAGACGACCTCGATCGAGGTCGTGCCCTTCGACCGCGTCACTGCGGAGCACGCGCACGCCGAGGGCGAAGACGACCGCACCCTCGAGTCGTGGCGGCGCATCCACCGAGACTTCTTCGAGCAGCATGTCGACGTCGGGCGGCCGTTCGAGGGCGACATGCCGATGGTGTGCGAGCGGTTCCGCGTGGTGTACCCGCTTGCATAGGCGCCCGCGCCGCTGCTCGGAAGGAGAATGCGCGCAACTACGGAGCAAGACCCGAACCAGGCCTGCAGATAGCCAAACTTTCCTTCCGAAGAGCACGCGCGCTCCCGGCATGAGTCACAATCTCAAGCATGGATGAATCCTTCGCCGATGTGACACCCGAGAAGCGCCGCCGCGATGCGGTGACCCTGCTCGCAATGATGCGCGACGTCACGGGCGAGGAGCCCATCGTCGATCGCGGCATCGTGGGGTTCGGCACGTACCACTACCGATATGCGTCCGGGCGGGAGGGCGACGCCCCGGCCGCCGCGTTCGCGCCGCGGAAGGCCGCCACGTCGATCTACCTGCCCGACGGCATCGGCGCGCATGCCGACGAGCTCGCGCAGCTCGGCCCGCACACCTCGGGCGTCGGGTGCCTGTACATCAAGGACCTCTCGGCCTGCGACACAGGTGTGCTGCGCCGAATCATCGAGACGTCGTACCGCGCGGCGAAGAGCGGCATCTTCGCGAATCCCGCGCACGAGTAAGCGCCGCATCGACCCCTGCGGCGAGCGCGACGCCGAGAGCGTAGAACACCAGGTCGGTCCAGGCGAAACCGCTTCCGAAGACGAGCGTCCACGGCGAGCCCCAGTGCGCCGGCACGCCGGTGAGCTGGAAGAGCTCGACGCCGACGCACCAGGCAAGGGCCGGGATCCACGCCCTGCGCGGCACGACCATCGCCGCGAGCAGGTAGATCAGCACGGCGTAGAGCGCGTCGCCGACGGCATCCGTGGTGAAGTTGCTCGGCGCGAGCGCGTGGACCCCGAGCCCCGCTGCGATCACGGCGACGGCAGTGGTTCCCAGGGCGACACGACGCATGACGACGAGAGTACGGAGGTTGCCTGACAGGCAGCCGGGGTGGGGGGGGGGGGGGGCGGGGGGGGGGCGCGCCCCCCCCGCGCCCCCGCCCCCCGCCCCCCCCCCGGGCCCCCCCCGGGGGGGGCGCGGGCCCCCGGCGGCCCCGCG
>Ga0308157_10003027_pt1 | contig 25567 bp, 4 predicted proteins | sample PhyBR1_FD_201035 | JGI IMG/M metagenome (GOLD analysis project Ga0308157, IMG submission 201035) | Phyllosphere microbial communities from UC Gill Tract Community Farm, Albany, California, United States - DLSLB.R1 | ecosystem: Host-associated > Plants > Phyllosphere > Unclassified | place: USA...
CTTGCAATAACCAAAAGAACAGTAATAATAGTGCTGTTATTGAAAACAGCAATTTTAATCAGTTTATAGTAGGGATGTCCAACCCCAAGGACAGCCTTACTATAGCGGCTGAGTCAAATGCATTATCAAACGATTGTGAAGAGAATTCTACACTTGCGGCTACTTCAGTTCTTGCAAAAGAAGTGATTGAAAACTACAAGTACGATTTCTCAGAAACATTCATTGATATCTTGTTTTTTGAGCGTATAGATCTAGCAAGAACACGCACTATATGATTCAAAAAATTACTTTATCTTTTTTTAAAGTTTTATTCTTATTTGGTATAATTATTTTTACTGAATCAAGAACTTATGCGCAATCATCAATATCTCCACAACAATTACCTTTTAAAGATATTTGTGCTGGAGATATTGTTAATGGCGCTAAATACAATGAATATTTAGCAACTTTTTCTTATTTAAATTTTCCGTCAGATGTTACTTTTTCTGTTCAATTGTCTGATGAATTTGGTAGTTTTACCAATCCAACAGCTACCACAACTCTTGGTGTTTTTCCATTATCAAGTACTGAACAAACAATTAAATTTGCAATTCCTACAACATTAAAGGGATCTAATACTTACAGTTTAAGAATAGTAAGTAGTAACGGAGTTAATAGTCCGAGAGCGCAAAATTTTGCAGGGTTCTCTTCTTTTTCAGTCTACTATAAAGACTACGTATCTTCTTTTTTAATAAATCAGAATAGAAATACGGCCTCTTTCTGTTCTGGAGGGAGCTTTACTTTATCCGTTGATAATCTTACTCCTGAAGTAGCGGGTTCATCACCAGCAAATTATCCGAATATTAAATACAAATGGTATAAGGATGATGTCCTAATTTCAGGACAAAATTCGTCCTCTTTAGTAGTAAATACGGCAGGTGTTTATTTTGCAGAACTTGATTACGGTGAATGTTCGAATGTAAATTTTAGTTCAAATAGAGTTACAGTTTCATCATCATCATCTGGTTCTGCGATTACAATAAACTCATCTTTAGGAAATCCGTTTTGCGCTAGTGGCACAGGAACGGTTTTGACAGCTACATCTGGAAATAGTTATGTTTGGAAAAAAGATGGAGTCGTAATTTCTGGAGCAACAAATCGTACTTATAGTACAAACGAATCTGGAGTGTATTCTGTTGAAGTCGATTTTGGCGGATGTAAAGCAACTGGATCTATCGATTTGAAAAGCAATAGTTTTAACGCAAGCATTGATGCTGAGGATGGATATAAATTAAGCGAAGGAGAAACAGTAACAGTTACTATTACTACCAGTGCGGCAGATGCAACTTATGAGTGGTATTTAAATGATAATTTAATTCCTAACGAAACGACAAGATCTTATGTTGTAGCTGTTAAAGGTAATTATAAAGCTAAGGTTTCTTTGGCATCTGGATGCGTTTCTAGTAAAGAATTTACATTTAGAATAAATGGAGAATCTGGCCCATCAAGTGTTATTCCAAACATTATCAAATTAAGTGGTATGAATCCGTACTGGAATATTCCAGACGAATATAAAAATGCAAGTACAAAGGTAATGATCATTAGTTCAAACGGAGATATGGTTTTGGATGTAGTGAATTACCAAGGCGATTGGCCTCAAAACAATATAGATTTTAAGAATGTAAATCCCGTTTATTACTATGTCATTCAATCCGACACAGGTGAAAAAAAAGGATCAATAACTGTTATAAAATAATATGAAGAAACTTTTACTATTCATCACGTTATTTTACGGTTTATCTAATGTACTCTATTCTCAAGAAGCTTCTGAGGATGGAGTTGTTTCGTTTTCGTTACCCATAAGAAATTCTTTGAAATTCAATAGATATTTGATCAACCCGACATTTAGTTTTGTTAGAGAATCAAATCCATATATAAGTTTTTACAACAAAAGACAATGGACGCAGTTTGAAAATGCTCCTAATACCTACGTATTTGGTTATTCTGGGCGTTTTAGAGAAAATGAAGCTTTTGCAGTTAGTTTGTTTCAGCAGAATTATGGTTTAATGACAGTATTTGGTGGAGTTGCTAATTTCGCTCACAATATTGTTTTGGAAGAAGATAGTAACTTGACTTTTGGTTTAAATGCAGGGATTTATCAAAGCGGTATAAACACGGGAAAAATTATATCAGATGATTCAACGATTTTAACTGGAGATTTTCCAAAAAGCACGTTTTTAACTGTAAATCCTGGGATTAACTATGGTACTGCTTTTTTAGATTTCGGATTGGCTATTAACAATCTAGTGCTTTATAATTTCGGATCTGGAATGGTAAAAGAAGATCCAGAAAGAGCCATTCAATTACATGCCATGTATACTGGATATATTGACAATTATGGTTTTTTTGATAGAAGTAAATTCTCTGGATTAGTTAGAACAGAAATTAAAAAAGATAAAACAGTTATTTCTGGTCTAGGAATGCTTGCACTTCAACAAGGAGTTTGGGCACAAGTAGGCTATAACACATTATATGGAGTTTCTGCAGGACTTGGGGTTAATATTTCTCCAAGTATTGCTATAGAATACAATTACGAAAGAGGAATGGGCAATTTCTCTAATTTAGGTGGTTCGCACGAATTTGCTATTGCCTACAAATTCAAAAATAGAAATTACTATTACGGAGATGATGAGGAAGGTTCGTTGATTGATCCTTCAAAACCAAAATCGGTACCAGCTAAACCAAAGTCAGAAGCAACTCAGGTTAATAGAACTGAAATTGCTGAAAAGAATAGATTAGCTGCAGAAGCAAAAGCAAAAGCCGATGCTGAAGCAAAACAAGCAAGACTAGCAGCAGCAGAAAAAGTTAGAGCCGACGCTGAAGCTGCAGCAAAAGCAAAATTAGAAGCAGACAATAAAGCTAAAGCAGATGCTGAAGCTGTTAAAATAAGATTAGCTGCAGAGGCAAAAGCAAAAGCAGATGCCGCAGCCGCAGCGAGAGCACAAACAGCCGCAGCGAATAAAGCCGTAGCCGAAACACAAAAAACACAAGCACAACTTGCTGCTGATAAAGCAAGAGCAGATGCAGAAGAGCGTAGAATAAAACTAGCCGCTGATAATAAAGCGAGAGTTGATGCTGCGGCTGCAGCTAGAGCACAAGCTGCAGCAAATAAGTCTGGAGCAGTTGAACAAAAAACGCCAGAACAATTAGCTGCAGATAAAGCACACGCAGATGCAGAAGCATTAAAAATAAAATTAGCTGCTGATGCCAAAGCCAAAGCCGATGCCGAAGCTTTACAAGCAAAACTGGTAGCAGCTGATAAAGCCAAAGCCGATGCAGAAGCAGCAAAAGCTAAAGCAGCCGCTGCAAATGCAGCTGCACCGACACAACAGAAAACGGCTGCACAACTTGCAATAGAAAGAGCAAGAGCAAATTCAGAAGCTGCTGCAAAAATGAGATTAGCAGCGGCTGAAAAAGTAAAAGCTGATGCAGAAGCTGCAAGACAAGCAAGATTGGCTGCGGCAGAAAAAACAAAAGCTGATGCAGAAGCTGCAAGATTAAAATTAATAGAAGATAATAAAGCTAAAGCTGATGCTGCCGAAGCAAAACGTAAAGCCGATGCAAAAGCCAAAGCAGAAGCGGCAGATATGCAATCGATATTAGCAGCAGATGCGAAAGCGAAAGCAGACTCAGATGCACTTCAAGCAAGATTAGCAGCAGAAGCTAAAGCAAAAGCTGCTTCGGAGGTTAAAACTAAAGCTTCTATTGATGCAGCTAATAAAGCGAAAGCAGCTGCAGATGCAAAAGCCAAAGCTGCTGAAGAAGCTGCTCTTAAAGAAAAATTAGCGGCTGAAGCAAAAGTTAAGGCTGATGAAGAAGCAAGACAAGCACTTATAGCTGCAGAAGCAAAAGCAAAAGCTGATGCCGAAGCGCTGAAAATAAAACAAGCTGAAGATGCACGTCAAGCACAATTGGCGGCAGAAGCAAAAGCGAAGGCAGATGCTGAAGCTCTTCAGGCGAAACTTGTAGCGGATGCAAAAGCGAAAGCTGATGCCGAAGCTGCTGCAAAAGCGAAATTAGAAGCGGACGCAAAAGCAAAAGCCGATGCTGAAGCTGAAAAAGTGAGATTGGCTGCAGAAGCAAAAGCGCAAGCTGACGCTGAAGCAGAGAAAGCAAGATTAGCAGCTGATGCAAAAGCTAAAGCCGATATGGAAGCTTTACAAGCTAAATTAATTGCTGATGCTAGAGTAAAAGCAGATGCGGAAGCAACTGCAAAAGCAAAAGCTGAAGCTGAGGCGAAAAAATTACAAGAAGAAGAAAATGGTCGCCAAGCAAAATTAGCTGCAGACGCAAAAGCTAAAGCTGATGCAGAAGCAGAAAAAGTGAGATTGGCAGCAGAAGCAAAAGCAAAAGCTGACGCGGAAGCAGAAAAGGCAAGATTAGCAGCAGAAGCGAAAGCAAAAGCGGATGCAGAAGCACTACAAGCTAAATTGGCAGCAGATGCGAAAGCAAAAGCAGACGCAGAAGCTCTTCAAGCAAAACTTGCTGCAGATGCAAAAGCAAAAGCGGATGCCGAAGCATTACAAGCTAAACAAGCAGCAGAAGAAAAAGCTAAAGTAGAAGAAGAAGCCCGTCAAGCTAAATTGGCAGCAGATGCGAAAGCAAAAGCAGACGCAGAAGCTCTTCAAGCGAAATTGGCAGCAGAAGCAAAAGCAAAAGCGGATGCTGAAGCATTACAAGCTAAACAAGAAGCAGAAGAAAAAGCTAAAGTAGAAGAAGAAGCCCGTCAAGCTAAATTGGCAGCAGATGCGAAAGCAAAAGCAGACGCAGAAGCTCTTCAAGCGAAATTGGCAGCAGAAGCAAAAGCAAAAGCGGATGCTGAAGCATTACAAGCTAAACAAGCAGCAGAAGAAAAAGCTAAAGTAGAAGAAGAAGCCCGTCAAGCTAAATTGGCAGCTGACGCGAAAGCAAAAGCAGACGCAGAAGCTCTTCAAGCTAAATTGGCTGCAGATGCAAAAGCAAAAGCCGATATGGAAGCTCTTCAGGCAAAATTATTAGCTGATGCAAAAGTAAAAGCAGACGCAGAGGCAACGGCAAAAGCGAAAGCCGATGCAGAAGCTAAAAAATTACAAGAAGAAGAAAATGCTCGTCAAGCGAAATTGGCTGCGGATGCAAAAGCAAAAGCAGATGCAGAGGCATTAAAAGCACAACAAGCTGCAGAAGAAAAAGCTAGAGTTGAAGAAGAAGCCCGCCAAGCTAAATTGGCAGCTGACGCAAAAGCGAAAGCAGACGCAGAAGCTCTTCAAGCGAAACTTGCTGCAGATGCGAAAGCAAAAGCGGATGCTGAGGCTCTTCAAGCAAAACTAGCAGCAGATGCAAAAGCAAAAGCAGATATGGAAGCTCTTCAAGCTAAACTCTTAGCAGACGCAAAAGCAAAAGCAGATGCTGAAGCAACAGAAAAATTAAAAGCTGAAGAAGAAACAAGACTGTTAAGAGAAGAGGAGGATCGTCAGGCAAAATTAGCAGCAGATAAAGCTAAGGCAGATGCGGCAGCAGCTGCACTAGCAGCGAAAGCGAAAGATGATACTGGAAAAGCTATTGAAAACTTGACTCAGTCTGTACAAAGTACAAGTACAGTACAAACAGATTTATTAGCACAGTTTAAAGCAACTGTTGCGAATAAACAAAAAGACTTGAACGATTTAAAAGAGGAGAACGATTTAAGTGAAAAAGGTATTTATAAAGAGCCAAAACCATTTAAGAGTGTAGCAGCAGAAAACAGTCAGATTGAAGCATTAAAAGTTCAGATTGCTGATGCAAATAACAGCATGAAAAATGAGATTGCGAAGCTGACAAATCTTTATAACGAAAGGCTTAAAAAGTTCCCTAAAGATGATCCTTTGAATAAAGCTTATCTTGAAAAGATAAACGAATTGAAAGCGGCTCAATTAAAAATGGAACGAGAAGGTGCAGCATTAATTGCCGATTTAGAGCGTATTAAAACAGATACCGAGGTTGAGCGTAAACGTAGAATTAAACGTGCAGCTTATGAGAATGATGAAGGAAGATATGCCCAAGACGTTGCCGCTCTTAAACGAATAAAAGAGACAACAAAAGTAAGTAGCACGCCACTGAAAGCAAATGATTTTGATTTTGGTGAAGAGCAGTCAAACATGCAGATTATTAAAAATATTAAAAATTCTGATAGTGGATATTACTTGATTCTTGCAGTACACAGCAGTGTCGAGAAACGAGATGAGTTTTTAACGAAAGCAGTAGCTGCAGGTCGTTCAGATATCAATTTCTTTTACAATGTGACAACAAGTAAATATTACATCTACTATGAGAAGTTTGATGGTTTACAGGAGGCTACAAAAGCAATGGAGGCAAAGGGTAGCAAGCCATACAACGGTAGAATGGCTGTCGTAAAAGTTGAGAATTAATAGAATAATAGTCGGTCCTCTGGAAAAGGAGGACATAATAATAAATGTTATATCATACAAAGTGTTTTATTCAATAATGCCCCTTATAGGATAAAATGTAAGTAAACAAAAAAAAGATTATGAGAAAACCTACTAACCTAAGATTGATTTTATTGACTTTGTTTTTATTACAAAGTTATTTTGTGCTAGCACAAAATCATGTACCTTTTACTTCGAGGTTTGATACGAGTATTAGAGGAGATATGATGCTTATTGGTAATAGTATTGTTAATAGAGATAACAATAAGACTGGTGAGTATGCTAACGATGCTTTTACTGGAGCTGGAGATAATAACGGTCAGAACATGCAATATATTGATATTGATAATGATCCTAATACTTTTAGTTCAAGTTCTGCAACTTTAAAGGTGCCGGATGCTAGTAGAGCTTGTTACAATATCGTCTATGCTGGATTGTATTGGTCAGGTGTTTATACGGAAGGTTCTTTAAATAACAAATCAGTAACGAGAAGCGAGTTAGGAAATGTAAAATTTAAACTTGCCAACGAAACCGTTTATAATAATATTAGTGGAGAGCTGATTTATGATTATTATAATAATAATCCGAGAACAACAAATGGCGATCAAATACCTTATGCTTATTATGCTAATGTAACAAAACTACTAAAAGATTCAAAGAATCCTGAAGGAGAGTATACTGTAGCCAATATTAATTCTGCTCGCGGTAGATTGAGTAATGGAGGATATGCGGCAGGATGGTCTTTGTTTGTTATTTATGAAGATCCGAAATCAAGCGCAAAATATATTACGGCATACGACGGATTTAGCTGGATTAAAGCAGGCGGACAAGATTTGACGTATTCTGTTTCAGGTTTTAAAACTATTCCGACAGGAAATGTAAAAGTAAAATTAGCTTTTTCAGCTTTAGAAGGAGATGCGGCAACAACAGGAGATACTTATTCTGTAAATGGCACACAGGTTTATACTAACGAGCGTAAGACAAATAATTTCTTTTGTAGTGTCATTAATGATCTTTCGGGAAATAATCTCGCAAGAAATCCGGCCAGTACAAATACACTTGGTTTTGATGCAGGAATTATCGATTTGCGTAATACTAACAATTCAATTATTAAAAATGGTGATAGTAAGGCTAATTTAAAATTAACGACCAGTGGAGATGGTTATGGTGTTTACTTTAATGCTTTTAATGTAGAAGTTATAGCCCCTCAAATTTCTTTAACAAAACTTGTAAAAGATACAGACGGAAAGGACATTGGAGGACAAAATGTGACGCTTGGCCAGCAATTGCGATATGAAATTAATATTCAGAATGTAGGTAATGATGATGCAACATCATTAGTTATTACTGACCAGTTGCCAATAAACGTTATTTTTGATCAAACAAAGGACTTACTTCCATTGCCAAAAGGAATTGTAGTTAAGACGCCTTACAATCCGGTTACAAGAAAAATTGTTTTTGAAGTTACAGATCCTAAATTAATAACAAAAAACAATCCTACTGTAAGTACTATCGCTTTCAAAGTTCAAGTAGTTCCTGATTGTCATGCACTAAGCGAGGCATGCTCTAACAGTATAGACAACCAGGCTTTTGCTACGTACAGAGGCAAGGAAAACACTAGTTTTGCAATCGATGAAACAGATCCACAAGGAAGTGTTAACTCAACTGAAGGATGTGCTGTAACACCAAAAGCCACAAACTTTTTAGTAGGTGTAGATGGTTGTGAATATACAGAGAACGTTACTTTGTGTACAGATAGTGTTGATCTTATTCCAGCAAAAGGATATGAAAAATACACGTGGTATAGTGACGCCAAAATGACAATTAAAATTGGCGAAGGAAATCCATTTAATGTGACCAAGGAGGGTACATATTATGTTTACAACTTAGCAGAGGCACCATGTAGATCTATTTCTCAATCTTTTGTGGTTACGCGATTTAAAAGTACGACCACAAATCCTGTGATACCTTTTGCAAGTGAAGTTTTAACATGTGCTGATACTGGTCAACCATTTCCAAACATATATTTGTGCGGTGGTAATGCTAAAAAAGAAATAAAAACAAATATCACGGATGCTTCTAATATAGTATGGGAACGTTTCGTTGAAGGTAGCTGTACTGTTTCAACAGGTAAAAACTGTCCGAACGATGCACTTGCAAGTACGGGAAATCCAAGTGAACTTTGTAAATGGGATCAAGTAGGAACAGGATCTGATTATACTGCAAATAAAGCAGGAAAATACAGATTAACAGTTACCTATAAAGGTGGAGTTTGTTTCAATCGTTTTTATTTTGATGTATATCAAAATACATTAACTCCAACTGAAAAGCACACTGATATTATTTGTTCATCAAACGGTAGTATTACTGTTGAAGGTGTTCCTGCTGGATATGAGTATGCAATTAGCAAAGATCCTAGTGGACCTATCGGAGCATATCAGTCAAGTAATATATTTCCAATAAGTACTGAGGGTTCTTATACCGTACATGTTAGACAAACGAATGTAACTACATTTCCATGTGATTTTACAGTTGAAAACATTCTTATTAGAAAACTAGATGTTGATGTTAACAAAGTGATCACACAACCTCTTTGTGCAGGTGCTAAAGGTACTGTTGTAGTTGCAGCAAATAATGTGAATCCAAATTATACTTTTGTTATTACGCAAGGTGGAGCACCAGTTCAAACGATAGGGCCAACTTCTCAAAAAGATGCAAATTTTGAATTGCTTGCAGGTGATTATGTACTAACAGTGACTACAGCTGATGGTTGTAGTAATATAAGTGATATCAAAATAGTTGCGCCAGATCCACTTACTGCGGCTTATGATGTAAAATCACTAACGGCATGTTCAGATGGAGAAATTACTGTAACTCCTAAAGGAGGTACGGCGCCGTATTTTTACTCTATAAACGGGCAGCCATATGTTTCTGAAAATAAAATTCCTGTAACAAACCCAGGAGGCAGCTACTCTATTATAGTTACGGACAGTAATGACTGTAGTTATACGATTCCGACATTTTCGGTAAATCCTATTGCTAAACCAACCGTTACTATAAATTCAAACAATTTAAGCTGTTACAACGCTAAAGAAGGAGAAATTTCAATTTCAGTTACTCCAGCAGATTCTGGTTATACGGTTTCTTATAACGTAAATGGTGGCACTTTTACAACTTTACCAACATCAGGTTTAACGGCGGGAGATTATAAAGTTATTGTAAAATATACTATTGGTGGCGTAGAGTGTACAGATCCAGAAAAAACTATTACGATTACAGGACCTTCGGCTACACTAACTGCGTCTGCAGGTGTTGCTGAATTATCAGGTTGCGGGCCGGCAGGAAATACTAAACAAGGGATGGTTAGAATTACCAATCCTCAGGGAGGTGTACCTTTCCCTGCACCAAATTTATACAGATATAGTTTTGACGGAGGAAATACTTATATTACAGATAATTTTGCGTATATAAACCCAAGTACAACTCCTATTACATTATATATTAAAGATGCTGCAGGGTGTATTTTCCCAATGTCAGGTATTATTTTAGATGAAAAACCGGCTGATCCTATATTTAGTGAGCCTGTTTTAACTTATAATTGTAAAGGTGAAGGTACAGCTACAGTAACGGTTAACGCTGATGCAAGTCCTAATTACAGCTATTCTTACTATTTAGGTAAACCTGATCCGGCAAACCCTTCTAATTATATTTATACTCTAAATACAAACTCTCCGGCTAACATCTTTAAAGATATACCTGTTGGAGATTATAAAATTAAGGTAGAGTATAATTTAGTATCTGTTCCGACTTTTAGTAATTTACTAAAAGAAGATTTCGGAAGTGGACCACCAACGAAAGCTCCTGGTATTGCAACAGCATACTGTTTTAATGATCAAAGAGTTAATCCTCCATATTTATGTAAATATCCAGACGGTACACCAAGTAGATCTGTTGAAGATAATGCTTACTCTGTAGCAAGTTTCTTCTGGAGAGATGACGATCCAAATAGTAATAATAGTGGTGCTTGGTTCCATTATAAAGATCATACAACTAACCCAAATAATTTAGACAATACAGGAGATCCTAATGGTCGATACTTATTGGTAAATGTTGGTAATGCAGCTGGTAAATACGGTATCTTATACAGTAAACCAATTGTAGATGTTATACCTAATCAAGATGTAATTGTAGATTTCTATGTTGGAAATTTACTAATGCCATCTTATAATAGTGCAGCTCCAATTATTAGAATTGAATTAATTGATTCTAATGGTAATGTGGTAGCGAGAGATGATACAGGAGAAATTGCGCCTGGTTTAAATCATCCTGACAGAAAAAAATGGGTACCAATTAGTATTAAGCTAAACCCTGGAGATAATAAAAATTTAACTTTTGTTATACGTTCAGGAAGTGAAGTCTTTAATGGAAACGATTTAGTTATCGATGATATTTGGGTACGCCAGTTACCAAAATCATGTTTACAGGCTAAAACTTTAGATCTAAAAGTTCAAGCTGGACAAGGATTTAAAGCAGAAGTTAAAGGTATTACTGGAGTATCATGTAATGGTGGTAATGACGGAGGTTTTAGTATTTATGCAGAAAACTTTAATACAACAGACGGATTTTTCTACACATTAAACGGTGGAGCTACAAATCCAACATGGGTAAACTCTAAAGTTTCTCCTGTCGTAATTTCAGGAAAAAGTGCAGGCCTTTACGATGTTCGTGTTCGTTATGCAAATGACGCAGCGTCTTGTAACGCTACAATTCCAACAACAATTCCATCAAAGGATCCATTTGTTGTAAATGCAACAGCTTCGACAGCAACTTGTAAAGGAGCAACAGTTACTGCTACCGCTACTGGTGGTACGCCTGCTTATACTTTAACATTAAAAGATAAAAACTCTCCATATACTAGAGTTTTCCCAATTGATGGAATTTTAAATGAAGTTCCTGCAGGTACCTATATTATTTCTGGAGTAGATTCTAAATCATGTAGTGACGCAATGGATACAGAGTTGGTAATTGATCCAGCGTCTATACCAAAGGCAGAAGTGGTTCAAAACACAGGTTTATGTTTTGATAATAATATAGGTGCAACAATTACAGTTAATATTATCGGAGGTGTTGGGCCTTTCACTTATAAAGTAAGTACAGATGGAGGAACTACTTATGGACCTCAAAGCGCTACATTTACTACAACATCATTTGATTATAAAGTAACTGCTACAGGTACATACAGCTTCTTAATTACAGACGGTAATAGTTGTGATGCTCTGGCGGTAAGTCAAACAATTGGTAAACAATTGTCGGCACGTTCATCTATTAGTGGTGCATTAACTTGTACAACTGGAAAAGCTACAATTGAGGTTACAATTGAAGGTGGAACTACACCATTTAAATACGTAGTAAGAAATAAAGCAACTAATGCTACTTTATTTACTAGTGGAGATATCGCAGGTCCTACATTTACGTATACAGACGTTCCTGGAACTTATGTTTTCACCATTACAGATAAAAATGGCTGTACAGCTGTTGAAGAAAAAGAAATAAAACAATTAGAGCCAGTTACTGCTGAACATAAAGTTGAAAATGTTACTTGTTACAATGCTGATAATGGTTATGTAGATATTACACCTTTAACAGGTCAGGCTCCATTTACTTATCAGTTTAACGGAACAGGAGCTTTTAGTGCAACTACTCACTATGGCAATTTAAAAGGTTCCGTTGCTGGAATTGATTACAGCTATACTATCAAAGATAATTTAGGCTGTGAGGAGACTTATACATTTAAGGTTTTCCAACCAGAAGATTTAGTGCCATCGGCATCAATCACTGCACCTTACACTTGTTTGAGTGGAGCTACAATTACTGCATCTGCAATAGGCGGTAATGGAGGTTACACTTTCGAATTAAGAAATACAACGACAAATACAGTAGCAGGAACAAATACTACGGGTCTTTTTGAGAATTTGACAACTCCAGGAAGTTATTCGGTTACTGTTACAGATAGTAAAAACTGTACTAAAACAATAACAGTACCAGGTCAAATTATTGCATTGAACCCTCCTGCAGGAATGACAATTGATAATAACGCTGTAACTTGTCCTTCTAATAAAGCTACAGTAACTATTACTAATGTTGTAAATGCTTCTAATGTAGCAGTACCAACTGCAGGTTTAGAATATAGAATAAAAGCACCAGCCGCGTATGCTACAACAGCATTCCAACCTAGTAATTCATTTGCTGGATTAGATGCAGGAGTGACTTATACTTTTGAAGTTAGAGATGCTAATAAATGTGTTTATGAAAAAATACATGAAATAAAATCATTGCCTGTTATTACAGTAAGCGTGGCATCAAAAAGTAATGTTGAATGTTCAGGAGAATCTAACGGAACGGCTACGTTTACAGTTTCAGGATTAGGGAACGATGTTAATTACAGTTATGTTGTAGATTCTAGAGCAGCTGTTGCAGGAACTTCTCCGAGCACAGGAGCATCCTTCGATATTACTGTTACAGGATTAAATGCAGGCAATCATTTGTTTACAATTACAAATACAGCAACATCTTGCCCTGCATCGGAAACAGTTACAATCGCTGACCCTGCAACGCCATTATCTAAAAACCCAGAAGCTTTGACTCACGTAACTTGTGATGTTAAAGGAACTGCTACAATTAATGTAGTTGGCGGATGGGGATCTTACTCTTATGTAGTAACACCTCCAGCAGGAACTGCAATTACTCAAACAACAAGCTTGTTTACTGACTTAGCAGCTGGAAATTATACGTATACTGTTACAGATTTAAATGGCTGTTCAGTAAATGGAAGCTTTACTATTAATGATAAAGTTGATCCTATAGCCTCTATAGATACAACTACGGATTATTGTGCAAGTGGTACAGGAGCAACAATTAGAGTAACACCTAATACTGCACCAAACTACGTTTACACTATCACAGGTGGTGCACAGCAAAATAATGGTACGTTCAATGGATTAATCCCAGGTAGTTATGTTGTAACAGTTACAGATACATCAACAGGATGTTCTATTGATTTGCCAAGTACAACAATTGCTTCTCCTGTTGAAGCATCTATAAAATTGAATAAAGATTTGGATTGTGATCCTATTAATCCAAATGCAATTATTGAAGTAACGGTTCGTAATGGTTATCCAGATTATAGATATAGAGTGAGTACAAATGGTAGCGGTTTCTCAGGAGCTTATATTCCTGTAGGAGCTGGTCAAACTGTGTTTACTCATACTACAACTACTGGAGCTAATGCCGCAACATATGAATTTGAAATTTTAGATAGCAATGATTGTCGAACTACAGTAACACAAAACATTGCAGCTAGAGCTATACCTGATTTTAGTTTTGAAATTGAGCATGTTAAATGTCATGGTGGTACTACAGGAATGATAACAGTAACGGGAATTCCTGCTAACGGAACGTATGAGTATAGTATTGATGGCGGTCCTTTCCAGCCTGCAAATGTATTTACTGGATTAGGACAAGGTACTTATCAAGTTACTATTAAAGATGATAAAAAGTGCGAGAGAACAAAATCAGTAACAGTAAATGAACCAGCAATTGCTTTATCAGCTTCTGCTGTTGCAACAGATTTGAAATGTGGAACAAGTAACGCTCCGTTAACATCTACAATTACAGTTACTGCTGCTAATGGAACACCATTTACAGGAACTAACAAATATAAATATTACTATAACGGATCTACAACTTTTGTATATTCTAATACTTATACAACAAGTACTTCAGGTGTAGTTGATATTATTGTAGAGGACGCAAATGGTTGTACTACAACAACTTCTGCAACGGTTAATACGTTAAACCCACCATCTGCATTAGCTTTCTCAGCACCAGCGATTACTTGTGATCCTACTAAATTAACTACTGATTTATTGGTGACGGTTACTAATGGTGTATTGCCATTAAAATATGAAATTACAAGTACAACTGCAGCTGCTCCAGCAACACCAGTGGTAACAAATGTAAATTCAAACACATATACTTTTAGTGGTTTAGCACCAGGTAATTATAATTTTAAAATTACAGATAAAAATGACTGTACCGTAACCGGTAGTTATGAAATTAAAGAGGTTGTTAAAATTTCAGCATCAAACCGCATTGTAAAAAATGTTTCTTGTAATAACGGAAACGACGGAGAAATTGAATTCACAATTTCTGGAAACACTACAGGAGGATATGGATATACTCTAACAGGAAGTGCAACAGGTCCAATTAGTGGAGGAAATAAAGTCGGTGACGTTATTACCTACACAGGACTTACACCACAGACTTACACCTTTGTAGTGACAAATACAGATACTACATGCGATGCTACTCAAATAGTAACATTAGTTAATCCAGATGTTATAACTATTGACAGTGCAGTAGCTAGTAAAGTATTCTGCGACAAACCAAATACAACGATAAAAGTTATAGCTTCTGGAGGGACAGGTACATTACATTATGCAGTAGTTGGAGCAACTGAGGCTACGCCTACTTTCCCTACAGATTATAATACGTCTGGAATTTTTACTAAGAATACAACAACTCTTGGTTTAAACTATAATGTTTATGTACAAGATGATAAAGGTTGTCCTATACAAACCACTGTTAGTGTTATTAGAAATAATGCACCAACGATAGATCCTGCTCCAACAACATGCTTTACAGGATCTGCAAGCGTTACTATTACGGGTACAGTATATGGAGGAACAGCTTTATATGGTATTGATGGAGTATATAGTACAAATCCAACAAAAACAATTACAGCTCCTGGATCTTATGTTTTAAGTATTAAAGATGATAATGGTTGCGAAGAAAAAACAACATTAGTTGTTAATGATCAGTTGATACTTACGGTTACACCAAACAAAGATGCCACTTGTTCGGCAGTTCCACCTTTCACAACAGCAGATGCACAAGTTACTCTAAGCGCTACTGGTGGTGACGGTACTAATTATGTTTACGGATATAGCACAAGTAGCACAGGACCATTTACTACTCTTCCAGGAAATGTATTTAATACATCAATAATTGGAACTTATTATTTCAACGTTACATCTGATGGATGTTCTGCAATATCTACGGTTTCTTTTGAGGTAACTACTCCTCAGAAACCTACTGCGACAGCTACAAGTACTGATCCAAAATGTTATAATGTTTCTGAAGGAACAATTAAAGTAACAGGACACGGAGGTGTTCCTGGTTATCAATATCGTATCAATGGAGGTGCTTGGCAAGATTCGCCTATCTTCACTGATTTAGCGGCTGCTGTAGCACCAGGTACAGATTATACTTATGAAGTTAGAGATACAAAAGGATGTATAAGTGATCCAGAAACTATTACATTAGTTCAGCCATCTCAAATTGTTGTTAATAGAACACTAGTTGGTATTACTTGTAACAGTACAAACGGAGTATCTTTAGGATCAATTTCAATTGATAGTGTTACGGGTGGAACAGGTCCTTATGATTACTATGTAACAGGAAGAAATTATAATAAATCATTTTCTAATGTACCAGGAACCGCACAAGTGTTTGAAATCGTTGACTTTGGTATATATGAAATACGAATTATAGACGCGAATAACTGTTCTTATATAGAGGAAGTTACTATTACATCTCCACCAGAAGATCTTGATATTACAGTTACAGCACCACCTCCAGCAGATTGTACTGCTTTAGGTTCTGCCATTGTAGCTGTAGGAAGTGCAACATCAATTCCGGTAGGGAATGGGCCATTTTACTTTAGTTATTATACCGGCGTTAAACCAGTATATCCAACTACAGGAACTTGGTATCCAGAAACTACTCCTTTACAAACGGTTATTCCTAATTTAATTCCTGGAGTGAGATATACTTTCATTGTTTATGATAGTAAATCAGGATGTTATTATTATGAGATTGCTGACATGCCTATTCCATCAAATTCAACACTTACTGTTGGAGCACCAACTGCACAAAATGTTACTTGTACAGGAAGTTCAGATGGTAAAGTTAGTTTTGTAGTTAGCAGTACTTATGGAACAGATACACCAATAACTTATCAAGTTTATGATGCATTATCTTTAGCGCCATTACCAATTAATGGTTCAGGTACGGTTCCTGCTAACGGTTCATTAACAATTAGTGGTTTCGGAGCAATGCCTCACGGTGATTATTTTGTTCTAGTAAAAGAAGACACTGGAGCAACAAATGCTGGATGTAGTAAATCTACAGCGATGTTTTCTATAAGACAATCAGCAGTATTATTAGTTGCAGATTATGAAATTGTAAAAAATGATAATTGTAAATCAGAAGCTGGTGTAATTAGAGTTAGCGGTAGAGAAGGAACGGCACCATACAAATATATGGTTACAACTACGGCCACAACACCAGATGCATTAGATACTGCTTGGACAAGTGTTCCGGTATTTAATAGAGATTCAAATAATTATTATGCTTGGGTAAAAGATGCTTATGGATGTATTCAAGGTACTCCAGTATTCTTATTACCGTTAGATCCTACTCCAGTTATTAGCCTTGATGTAGTTAATTATTGCGCTGGAGAAGGGGCATTCGAAGTTACTGTTACTGTAGATACACCCGGAATTGCACCACATTATATTAGTGTAAATAATGGAAATTTTACTGAAATTACAGGTTTAACTCATACGATTCAAAACTTAAATTCAGGTTCTGTTAGTGTTGTTGTTAGAGATGCGAACGGTTGTGAATCTACAGCAGCTTCTACATTAATTAATGCAACGCCAATAGCAAGTGCTTTAGTAACGAAGGTATTAGACTGTTCTGTTGCAGGAAATGCTGTGGCAAATGCTGAAATTACAGTTACAGTTTCAAAAGGAACAACACCATATGCTACTTATGAAGTTAAAAAAGGATCAGGTTCATATGCTGCAATTACTCCAACAACAACTGTAGTAGGAGGTAAAACGACATTTGTTTATTCTGTTTCTGCCATTGATGCAGATACTTACCAATTTAAAATTACAGATGCTCATGCATGTCCAGTTGAAACAGGTGTGGTAAGAGTAGATGCAATTGTTCCTATTACACCTTCTTCAAACCCAGTTCAACCGCTTTGTAATGGTGGAAATGGAACGGTAGAATTATCAGCAGTAGGTGGTAAAGCACCTTATAAGTTTGCATTTAATGGTTCAGGAGTATTTAGTGATGAGACTGTTTATTCAGTAGCAGCAGGACCTTATACTTATATTGTAAGAGATGATTTAGGCTGTGAAGTTACAGGAAACGGCACTTTAGGCCAGCCAACTCCTTTAGCAGATAACGGGCCTTCTGTACAAGGATTAAAATGTACAACAGGAAACGGTACAGTACCTGCTACTGTGATATTAGCAGCGACTCCAGGTTCTGGTTCAGGCTCTTATTTATACAGCTTTAATGGAAGTGATTTTACAACTACGACTACATACACTGTAGATAAGAATGAAGATCAAACTATTCCATATATTATAAAAGATACTAATGGTTGTGAAATTTCGGGAACGGTTAATATATATAAGCTAAATCCTCCAACAAATTTCACAATAACTAAAGGACCGGTTATTACATGTACAACATTGAATACTACTGCTACTATTTCTGCAGTTCAAAACGGTGTTGGAACGTTCACATACCAAATTATTTCGCCTGCCTCTTCAGTTGTTGATAATGGTACGGTTGCTACATTTACAAATCTTTTACCAGATGTTGATTATGTATTTCAGGTAACAGACGAAAATGGTTGTACAGCTCAAAAATCATTTAGAATTGATAATGTTATCAACATAAATATTGTAGAACAATCTAAAACTCCAATTACATGTTTAGGTACGCCAGACGGGAAAGCTTCTTTCTTCGTATCTGGATTTGGAACAGGTGTTGGTACATACCATTATGTGCTTGATACAGACCCTCCAGTTGTTGGTTTAACATCGTCTACTATAGATTTGATAGGATTGTCTGCAGGAAGTCATACAATTACTGTATATGATGATGCGACAAATTGTAACTTGCCAATAACATTTACAATTTCGGCACCGCCAGCAGCTTTAGCTTTAGCTCCATTAAATGTAACACCTAAAGGATGTACGACTTTTGGAGGTGTAACTATGACTGCAAGCGACGGATGGGGAGACTACACTTATTATGTACAACAACCAGACGGAAGTATTTTATCTAACAAAAATGGAACTTTTGGAAACTTAATCCAATTAGGACTTTACAATGTTTATGTGATAGATGCTAACGGATGTAGAATTGACGACTCATTTAGATTAATTTTACCAGTTGATCCATCAGCGACAATTGCTGCAGCATCAGATTATTGCTATGTAAATGGAGCAAACACAACGACACTTGTTGTTACTGCTACTTCTACCTCTACATTTGATGTAAGACCATTTCAATATAGTATTAATAACGGTCAGACATGGCAGTTTTCAGATACATTCTCTAATTTAAGTCCAGGTAATTACACTATCGTAGTTAAAGACAAATTTGGATGTAAATCAACTGCTGTTAATACAGAGATTAAAGGCCAATTGTATGCATCTGCAAACATAGAGAAGCCAATTTACTGTACGGGTGCACTTCCGGCTGATGGTATAATTAGAATTCAAGCAGTAGGTGGTTATGCTCCTTACAGATATACTGTTACTTATAATAGTGTGACATCTGCATTGAATAACTTTACAAATGCATTGTATTCAGATTATACGGTATCAAATTCAGCAAATGGAGTATATGTGTTCGAGGTATATGATGCTCATGATTGTCATGTTGCAACAAATACTGTAGACATGGTAGCTCCAACTGCGGTAACATTTACAGCAGATCCGTATTCACCAAATTGTTCGGCTCCGCAAGGAAATGTGACTAATGGTTCTATATTGGTAACATTAGCTCCAGGTAATGACGATAGAAATTATACGTATACTATCCAGCGTACGATTCCAGCAGGTGGTGCCTTGATTTCTCAAAGTACACCTCTATTTACAGGTTTAATTGCAGGAACTTATACAGTTACTGTAATTTCTGGAAAACAATGTTCTGATAGCAAGCCTGTAATCATTGATGAACCAACACCAGTAGTTGCTGCTGCTACACCTTCAGCATTTGAATGTTCAGGCACAAATACTACAAAATCAACCGTAGTAACAGTTACGGCTACAGGTGGCGCAGGTGGCGGTGTAGTTGGTAATTACACTTATAGTAATAATAGAACAAACTGGAAAACAGAAAACACATTCACTGTAAATAATGAAGTTGCACAGAACTTAACATTTTATGCAAAAGATGCAAATGGATGTATTGATGACGTTACAATTCCAATTGAAGCATTCCCTAAATTAACTGCTGCTGTAGCAACTTTAGGCGATAAAGCTTCTTGTGCGAATAATGGACGAGAAACTATTCATGTAGAAATTACAGGTGGAACATCTCCAGCTAATTTTAATTATGAAGTCTATCAAGATGGACAGATTTTACAAACGGCCACTCCTGTTGGTTTAAGCAATACTAGTTTCGATTACATCGCTCCAACAGCAGGTCATTTCTATCAATTTAAGATAATAGATAATGTTACATCATGTTCTATTATGACAAATGCTTATCAGGTGCCATTATACAATACTGCAAAAGTTATTGCTACTGCTTCTGCATCAGTATCTTGTAATGGAGGAACAAATGGTGAAATCACTATCGATGTGATAGATTACAAAGGACCTTACACTTATCAAGTTTATAACGCTGGTGTGGCTGTAGGAGGTGCTTCAGGATCTGGTGATAGTACAATTACTAATCCATTAACAATCTCGAATATGGGTGCAGGTGGTGTTTATACAGTAGTTATTACTGAGACAAACTATCCATTCTGTCCAGTGACTTCAAATACATTTGAAATTACTCAACCACCAGTATTGGATTTGATTAGCTTTGTGCCAACAGTTAAAAATCAAAATTGTAACTCTTCTGGTGCGGTTATTACAATCGACGAAACACAAATTGTTGGAGGTACAAAAGGATACAAATATGTTGCTGTATTACCAACAGCAGGTGTTCCAGCTGATGGTGCATTCAAAACGGATAAAATAATAACAATTCCAACTACAGCAATTGCTCCTGCATTTGATACTTGGCATGTATATGTAATGGATGCTAAAGGATGTAAAGCATTCGTACCAGTAAACATTTCATTAGACCCAATGCCTGCTATTACAAATGTGAGTGTGGTTAGTCCATGTTATGATGTAGCAGGTTACAGAATTGACGTTGCCGCTATAGGTGTAGCTCCTTTAGAATATAGTTTGGATGGAAAACAATATCAAAGTGATGCTTTCTTTATTGTAAAAGATGCAGGTGATTATACTGTAAGGGTAAGAGATGCTAACAAATGTGTTGTAACAGCTACAACAGCATTTAACATCCCTGAGCCACTTACATTAAAAGCCGATATTACAACAGAGCCAACTTGTATGACTGCGAGCGGTGTAGTTACATTAACTGCAGGCGGAGGTAGAACACCAGCAAATTATGTATACACGAAAGATAATTGGACTAACATAAGTTTGACTAATGTATTTACAGGTTTAGCTCCAGGTTCTTACAGATTTATTGTAAGAGATGTTGCAACAAATTGTGAGAAATTTGTAGATGTTAAAATAGATACACCAACTCTAATAACAGGTATTACTGCAAAAGGATTTGATGTAACTTGTAATACTTATAGAGATGGACGTATTGAGGTAACTCTTGACCCATCAAACAATAACCCAATTTACAGATACAGTCTAGCTGGTCCAGAAAACAGACCGCTCCAAGATTCAAGATACTTCTATGATTTACCAGCTGGTAATTATGTGGTAACGGTAGTTTCTGGTAAAGGATGTCCTGCAACTGCTCCAGTAACCGTGGGTGAGCCAGCTCCAATTGTGGTAAATCAGCCTTTAGTAACACCATACTTATGTAATGTTGGCAACACAGCTATCGATGCTACAATTACGGTACCTGCTGGTTCAGTAAGTGGAGGTTCAAATGACTACATTAGATATCAATTCGTAAGAGATGGTAAAGTTGTTCAAGACGATGAGAGAAATGTTTATACGGAATCTGATTACTTAGGAGGAACTTATGTAGTAAATGTATTTGATAGTAAAGGCTGTCAAGGCGGATATTCTTCAGTTACAATTGATGCATATGTTGATATTGCACGTTTGGATCTTGTTACAACTAAAATTAATTGTAGAGATGACGAATCAGTTCAGGTAACAGCAGTTCCAACAAGAGGAACATTGCCTACACTGACATACACAATTGAAGGAACAAATGAAACCGTTTATCCTATTACAAATGGCGTAAATGGATTATTCACAGGATTAAAACCAGGTACTTATTTAATAAAAGTTACTAATCCAGTAACAGGTTGTGGTGTAGAAAAACCATATTTTGTTAATGAACCAAATACATTCAAATTTGTAGCTTCAAACATCAAGGATGTAACTTGTTATGCAGATGAAGACGGTGCAATTACATTGACTTTAGTCGATAACATTCCAACACCAACAGATGAAGCAGGACCATTTACATATGTATTGACGCATGAATCTGGAAGTAGCGTAAGTGGATCTTCAATGGGTACAAAAGTTGAACTTTCTAACCTTGCCGCTGGTAAGTATACCCTTGTAGCAGAATTAACAGGACTTCCATATTGTTCTGTTATCGCTAACTTTACGATCGGACGTCCATCAGCAGCTTTAGAAATTAAAACGTTTAAGAAAGAAATTACTTGTGTAACAGGTAATGATGATGGAGAGATTCGTGTAAGTGCTCAAGGCGGATGGTCTGGTGATTATTTATATAAATTAGATGGTCCAATTACAGTAGATTTTTCTGCTCAAAACATATTCTCAGGATTAAAAGCAGGATTGTATACAGTTTCTGTTAAAGATGCTGGTGGTTGTATTGATACTGATCAGGTTACATTAATAGTTCCAACGCCAATTGTGGTTGTAGCTTCATCAGACAAAACATTATTATTATGTAATGGAGATAAGAGCGCTACTATTACTGCGACTTCGGTTACAGGTGGACAGGGTAGTAATTATTTATATACTTTAAATACTATTTCAGTTACTCCTGTAAGATCTTCAGGACCTCAGTCTACACCTTCATTTGCAGGTTTAGGTGCAGGAACTTATATGGTGACTGTAACTGATGGATTTAACTGTATCGGGGAATCAGCTCCAATAACAATTAATGAGCCTTCTGAGGTTAAAGCAAGTTTGGCTGAAACTAGAAAAAGAACATGTCTTACAGATACTCAGCTTACTTTAACTGCTCAGGGCGGTACAGCTCCGTATACTTATAGTGCTGATGGTGTAACGTATTCGACAGCTCCATTTGCAAGTTCTATTTCGTTTGATGTTGCTCCAGGTACATACAAATACTATGTGAAGGATGCTAACGGATGTGTTGATTTTGTTTCTAATGAAATTACAATTAAACCGCTTGAGCCATTGTTGGCTAATCTAGATATAACACACGCAGTAGTATTATGTCGTGAAGATGCAAGTGGAGTAATTGTAGCAAATGCTACAGGTGGATTAGGAAACTATGAATACACTTTATTCGATGGTGCTGGAAATGTACTTAAAGGACCACAGTCAGAAGGTAGATTTGACGGTCTTTTAGCTGGTGACTATAAAGTTGTTGTGAAAAGTGGAGATTGTGAAACTTTACCTGAAGGCGTTACTATTAATCAGCCAAGCGAAGTATTCTCTGCCGAATTTATCCCAACTCCAGTTAAATGTTTTGGTGGTAATGATGGACGAATTGAAGTGATTGGTAAAGGTGGAACAGGAAAATATCAATACTCTATTTCGCCAAGAAATGATCAATACTTTGACACTAACATTTTTGAGAAGTTAAAAGCTGGTTTCTATACTGTAATCGCAACAGACGAAAATGGATGTTATGATAGTGAAGTAGTTGAGGTTAAACAACCTTCGGCACCGCTTTCAGTTGTAGAAAGTCCTGGATTGACAATGCCTGAAGTATGTGCTGGAGACCTTAATGGTGCATTTACAATTGACTTTGCTGGTGGTACACCTCCTTACATGGTTAGTTTAGGTAATATTAATGGTACTTATCAGTTGGTTAACGGAACTCAACATACTTTTGAGAATCTTGCTGGAGGTATTTATACAGTATTTGTGAAAGATGGTGGAAACTGTCCTCAGGAAGTAGAGGTTAATGTACCAATGCCAGTAATTCTTAATCCAACTGCAGAAGTAACATATGATTGTGTTAACAATGCACAAGCAAATATGGTAATAGTAACTATTGATGCTTCTAATACTGATCCTACTGATGTAGATTACTCATTAGATAATAATGGAACATTCCAACCAAGTAACATTTTCACAAATGTTCCTACTGGAGATCACTTCATCGTTGCTAGACATACTAACGGATGTGAGATGCCAACACCAATCTTTACTGTTAACGCAGTTGCAGAACTTGGATTAGTAGACGTTACAAACCAAAGCAAAGACATCAACACAATTGTTGTAAAAGCTTCTGGTGGAGTTGCTCCATACGAGTATAGCTTCAATGGTGAATCATTCTCATCATCTAATAGCTATAGAATTTATAAAACAGGTGTTTATAAAGTAATCGTGAGAGACAAAAATGGTTGTGAGGCAACAATCGATGTTGAAGCTACATTCTATGACTTCTGTCTGCCAAACTACTTTACTCCAAACGGTGACGGACAAAACGATACTATTGGTCCAGATTGTGGTGCATTAGCATACAAAGAACTAACGTTCGATATTTATGATAGATATGGTAGAGTAGTAGCGAAATACCATGTAGGTCAAAAATGGGATGGTAGATATCATGGAAACGAATTGCCAACAGGTGATTACTGGTATGTTCTTAAATTAAATGATCCTAAAGATCCAAGAGAATTTGTTGGACATTTCACTTTATACAGATAACAAAATTATAGCCCCAATGATGTTATCTAAAAATATTATTACAATGAAAAAGCTTATTTTATCCTTAGTACTCATGGCTGTAACAACAAGTTACAGCCAAGAGTTAAACCTACCGGTGTTTACCCAGTATTTAGCTGATAACCCTTTTATTCTTTCTCCTGCTTATGCTGGTATTGGAGATAATCTCCGTATTAGAGCCAATGGTTTAACACAGTGGGTCGGAATTAAAGACGCACCAGATAACCAGTCATTGTACGCAGATTTTCGTGTTTTAGATCGTTCTGGAGTTGGTTTGTCATTGTATAATGATAGCAATGGTAATACAAGACAAACGGGAGCCAAAGTTTCATTTGCGCACCATTTGATCTTAGATTATCGTACAGAACAATACCTTTCATTTGGTATTTCGTATAACATCAATACTTTTCGTTTAGAAACCAATAATTTTACGGGGACTGACGCAGGGATAACAGACGATCGTCGTACATCTAACAACAACTTTGATCTTAGTGCCTTGTATCGTAACAGAGGATTTTATTTTAGTTTCAATGCCAATAACGTATTGAAAAAGAATATTAGTCTTGAAAGAACAAACGAGCCAGATCTTTTATCGAACTTTCAGGTATATTCTGGGTTCACTTTTAAAGATGGTGAAAACAGACGTATCGAATACGAACCATCGGTTTTCTTACAGTACTTTGCAAATGACCAGCGTTCGACAACCGATTTTAACTTCAAATACAGACGTTACAATCGTTACGAAGATTATTATTGGATTGGAGTGTCTTACCGTTTCTTAAATGATCAGTTCCCAAAACCTTTGGCAATGGGACCAATGGCCGGTTTTATGAAATCTAAATTCTATTTTGCATACTCTTATCAGTTAATGTTTAACGGACTTGGAACGTATAACACAGGAACACATTCCATCACCATCGGATTCGATTTCTTACAATCTATCAGTAACTGTCCTTGTACACAAAGTCCGGTTCACGATTAGACAAGTAATTTTTATCATCTTTGAGAATTATTTTGTTTGTTTTCATAATTTACAACGTTTTCGTTTTTATTAATGGATTATTTTTGCTTTTTTGA
>Ga0308157_10003028_pt1 | contig 25560 bp, 19 predicted proteins | sample PhyBR1_FD_201035 | JGI IMG/M metagenome (GOLD analysis project Ga0308157, IMG submission 201035) | Phyllosphere microbial communities from UC Gill Tract Community Farm, Albany, California, United States - DLSLB.R1 | ecosystem: Host-associated > Plants > Phyllosphere > Unclassified | place: USA...
TACACTCCCCTCTCCTTTGGAGAGGGGCCGGGGGTGAGGACAAAAATAACGAACATGACTCTGAAACATCTCTCCATCATCGCCATCTCGGCATTTGCCATGGGCTGCAACAGCGAAAAAGAAAAGATTTACCTGGGTGCCGACCTTTCGTATGTTAACGAAATTGAGGACTGTGGAGCTTACTACCAAAACGGTGGTAAGAAGGTGGATCCTTATAAATTTTTTGAGGAGAAAGGCTGCAACCTGGTGCGCATCAGGCTATGGAATGCGCCCGAAGCATCGCCCTACTCCAATTACGCCGATGTAAAAAAGAGCATCAAACGCGCGAAAGACAACGGCATGGAAGTACTGCTGGATTTTCATTACTCGGATACCTGGGCCGACCCGGGAAGGCAGGACATCCCGAAAGCGTGGGCTGCTATTACCGATGTAAAAGTACTGGGCGACAGCGTGTACAATTACACCTATAACACCCTGATGAAGCTGGACAAGGAAAACCTCCTGCCGGATATGGTACAGGTGGGCAACGAAACCAACAACGAGATACTGCAACCGAAAGGGACAATAAAAGATACTATTGACTGGAAGCGCAACAGCCACCTCCTGAACAGGGGATTAAAGGCAGTACGTGATGTATCGAACAAGACCAATAAGAAAATCGAGTCGATGCTGCATATCGCGCAGCCGGAGAATGCACTGAAATGGTTTAAGCCCGCAACCGAAAACGGTATTACCGATTATGACTTCATAGGATTATCGTACTATCCGCTCTGGTCGGAATATAAATTTGACCGCCTGCCGGAAGCCATCAGTACGCTGAAGAATACCTACAAAAAGAAGGTCATCATTGTGGAAACGTCGTACCCTTACACCATGGAAAATGTGGATAAGGCCGGCAACATCCTCGACAAGAAAGCATTGATTGAAGGGTATCCCGCATCACCGGAAGGCCAGAAAAAATACATGATCGACCTGGTAAAGCTTACGCTGAAAGGTGGCGGCAGCGGTGTTGTTTACTGGGAGCCGGCCTGGGTAACCTCTTCCTGCAAAACGCTGTGGGGCGACGGCTCACACTGGGACAATGCCACATTCTTCGATGCAGCCAACAACAACGAGGCACTACCCGGATTTGATTTTTATAACAAGAATAATTATAAATAGGCCTCTCCCCCGCCCCTCTCCGAAGGAGAGGGAGAAGCTTCACTCGTCCCGATGCAGGAAATGAACTAACATTTTACTATACACGTACTGTCGGCACATCTCGCTCCCCTCTCCTTTGGAGAGTCCCGATAGCAATCGGGAGGGGTGAGGTCTGAAAAGCAAGAGTAAAACTCTTTGGGAAGAGGAAAAAACATTTTTTATGAAAAAAACACTTTTAGCAATCATCATCGCGGCACAGTTCGTTGCCTGCCACAAGCCTGCTTCGGTTACAAGAACGAAACAGGACTTTGGTACCGGCTGGCAGTTCATGCGCGACAACGACCCCGCAACGGCGGCAACCATAAACCTGCCGCATACGCCAAGGATCGAAAAACTCATACCTGTAAACCAATGGCAGGGCGACTGCGTTTACAAGAAGACATTCGATGTCAGCCCTTCGGCAGACGAAAAGCTGTTCCTTTACTTTGAAGGCGTGATGCATGAGGCGATCATACTGGTAAACGGTAAGCAACTGGCACACCACAAAGGCGGCTACACCCCTTTTACGGTAGACATTACCAACGTAGCAAAAGTGGGCAGCAACGTAGTTGAAGTGAAAGTCAACAATGAGGACAATCCGGTAATCCCTCCGGGCAAAACGATAAAGACGCTCGACTTCAATTACTTTGGCGGAATGTACCGCAACGCCTACCTTATCCGTACCAACAAAGTACACATAACCGATGCCGTAGCTGCTGACATGACTGGGGGCGGAGGCATATTCCTACACTTTAATGAGGTTTCTGCAGAAAGCGCTTCGGGTGTAGTGCAGGTACATGTGCAGAACGATTTTGATGTTGAAAAGCCTATTACTGTAAGGGGTAAACTGACCGACAGGAATGGAAAAGAATACAGGTTTTCCGAATCGGAAACTACACTGCAACCGGGAAAATACGGCACTACATCGCTCAGCATAAGGCTTGATAAGCCCTACTTATGGTCGGTTACCGACCCTAACCTTTACCAACTCGAGGTACAGATTTTTTCAGGCAAAAAATTGGTTGACAGCTATACCTCCAAAACAGGCATACGCAAAATAGAAATTAACGACAAAGGCTTTTTCCTGAATGGGAAAAGGATGTTCATCAACGGTACCAACCGCCACCAGGAATATCCGTATGTGGGCTATGCCATTTCGGATGAAGCACAGTACCGCGACGCCGTAAAGATAAAAAATGCAGGTTTCGACATGGTGCGCCTGTCGCACTACCCGCAGTCGGAAGCCTTCATGAATGCCTGTGATGAGTTGGGCATACTCGTTATGAACTGTATTTCGGGCTGGCAGTTTTTCGGTAATGAGGAATTTGTCAAGAACTCGCACCAGGAAATACGTGACCTGGCCCACCGCGACCGCAACCACCCGAGTGTTTTTGCATGGGAAGTATCGCTTAACGAAAGTGAAATGAGCGAGGACTACATGAAAAAGGCCAACGAAATACTGCGTGCCGAGCTTCCGCACAAGGGTATTTATACCGCGGGGTGGATGGACAATGCCAATTATGACCTATTCATTCCGGCGCGCCAGCACGGACAGGCACCGGACTACTGGAAAAATTATGACAAGGGTGGCCGCCAGATATTCATTGCTGAGTATGGCGACTGGGAATACTATGCCCAAAATGCAGGCCTTAATCAAACCGCTTTTGCCAACCTGAAAGAGGAAGAACGTACCAGCCGCCAGTTGCGTAGTGCGGGCGAAAAACGTTTGCTACAACAGGCGTTCAACTTCATGGAAGCCTTCAACTCCAACCTGAAAGGAAAGGACAAAAGCACGATAGGCCAGGCCAACTGGCTGATGTTCGACTACAACCGCGGCTATAATCCTGACATCGAGAGTTCGGGTATCAGCGATATTTTCCGTATCCCGAAATTCGCTTATTACTTCTACCAAAGCCAGCGTTCGCCAAAAGAGAAACTGGGTAAGGATTTGGTTTCGGGACCGGTTATTCACGTAGCGACCTATTGGGATGCCAAATCTCCAACCGATGTAACGGTATACAGCAACTGTGATGAGGTAGCACTTTACCTGAACGATGTTTTGGTAGCGAAGCAAAAACCAGCCCGCAATACCTTCACTGACCAATTGCAGCATCCCCCATTTGTTTTCAATCTGGGCAAATTTACGCCGGGTACCCTGAGGTCGGAAGGATTCATTGATGGTAAAAAAGTTTCGGAACATAACGTTTCGACACCACAGGCACCGAAAAAAATCATCATTGAGGTAGACCGCTCCGGCAAAGGCATCAATGCATCCAAGCCTGATGTCGTACTGGTATATGCTAAAATTGTAGACGAAAACGGTACGCTTATACACGATTCTACCCTTAATGTCACTTTTGAACTGGAGGGCAGTGACGCGGCTATACTTGGTGGCAATACCGTTGCCGCCGAAGCCGGAATCGCTACAACAGTTTTAAGAACCGAAAAAGCAGAGGGATCATTGGTAATAAATGCCAACGCACCCGGACTGCCAACGACCATACACGAAATTAAGTAATGAAAAAGAAATTAGTAAAGCAGGTTACTGCTTTTTATAAGGAATGTTTTGGCGAAGCGCCACAGCACATTATACTGTCGCCGGGACGCATTAACATCATCGGTGAGCATGTGGACTATAACGACGGCTATGTGCTGCCTGCCGCCATCAACAAATATGTTTGCTTTGCCGTATCGCCCAGCGAAGATGGCAAGTGCGCCATAGTTGCCAAGGACATCGACGGGCATTATGAGTTCAACGTAACCGATGAACTCAAGCCTGTCGACAAAATGTGGGTCAACTACTTTCTCGGTGTGCTGCACCAGTTGCAGGGCAGGGATGGCCTGAAAGGCTTCAACATAGTATTCAGCAGCACCGTGCCTATGGGAGCTGGGTTATCTTCCTCGGCCGCTGTAGAATGCGGGTTTGCTTTTGCATTGAATGAAATGTTCGGATTTGGGCTTTCAAAAGAAGAGATCGCATTGATCGGGCAGAAGTCGGAACACACTTTCGTTGGCGTAAAATGCGGTATCATGGATCAGTTCGCCAGCGTATTTGGCAAAAAGAACCAAGTGATAAAGCTGGATTGCAACACGCTGGAATATAACTACCACAAAGCCGACTTTAAGGACTACGCCTTATTATTGCTGGACAGCCGTGTAAAGCACACCCACCTTACCTCGGGCTATAACGACCGCAGGCGCGAAGTGGAAGAAGGCTTTGCCGTACTGAAGCAGCATTACACGCAAATAAATACCTTCCGTGATTGCACGGAGGAGATGGTTTTGTCAGTAAAAGAACCGTTAGGCGAAGTGAACTTTAAGCGTTGCCTCTTTGTTGTAAAAGAGATACAACGCGTTTTAGACGCAGTAAGCGCACTGGAGAAGCAGGATTTTGCTACTTTAGGGGCGTTAATGCTGGAAACGCATGACGGCCTTTCGAAAGACTATGAAGTGAGCTGTGAGGAAATCGACTTTTTAGTGGATGCCGTCCGCAATGATGAAAATGTGCTTGGATCAAGGATGATGGGCGGCGGCTTTGGCGGCTGCTCCATATCTCTGGTAAAGAAAGATGCAGTGGATGCACTGATAGAGCGCGTGAGCAGTGAGTACAAGGAAAAGTTCCACATAGCATTGGAACCTTATAAAATTAAAATAGCAAAGGGCACGACCCTCTATACAGAATAAAATGCAGCCATTTGACAATAACGAGCATCCGCACAGGAGATTCAACCCGCTTACGGGCGAATGGATACTGGTATCGCCACACCGTGCCAATAGGCCGTGGCAGGGACAGAAAGAAAGTTTTGGCAGCATTCAGTTGCCGGAGTATGACCCTACCTGCTATTTGTGTGCGGGCAACGAGCGTTCTGACGGTACAAAAAATGAAGAATATACCGATGTATATGTTTTCAATAACGATTTTCCATCATTATTGCAGGAAGAAGTTGCCCCGCAGGCAGACAGCAACCCGCTGTTCCAACTGAAGCCCGAGCGCGGCATCAACAAAGTGATCTGTTTTTCGCCACGCCATGACCTCACCCTGCCTGAAATGGAATTGGAAGCGATAGAAAAGGTAATTGATGCATGGAAGCAGCAATACATTGAGCTGGGAAGTAAGGACTTCATAAACCACGTACAGATATTCGAGAACAAAGGCGCGGTAATGGGCTGCAGCAACCCTCACCCACACGGGCAGATATGGGCGCAGTCGTCGCTTCCCACGAATGTGGAAAAAACGCAGGCTAACCTGAAAGCGTATTATGATAAGAATGGCAGGAGCCTTTTAGCCGATTACCTGAATGAAGAACTAAACCGTAAAGAGCGCATCATTTCGGAGAACGAACACTTTGCGGTGCTGGTGCCTTTTTGGGCAACATGGCCCTATGAAACGCTTATCATCAGCAAGCGGCATTTTGGTGACATTACCCAAATGACGGCAGAAGAGCGTACGGCATTTGCAGCGATACTGAAAACCATCACGGTAAAATACGACAACCTGTTCGAAACGTCATTTCCCTATTCCTCCGGCATACACCAGTCGCCAACTGATGGAGAAGCGCACCCGGAATGGCATTTCCACATGCATTTTTACCCTCCGCTGTTACGTTCGGCTACGGTGAAGAAGTTCATGGTGGGCTACGAAATGATGGCCGAGGCACAACGCGACATATCCCCTGAAAAAAGCGCCGCGGTGCTGAGGGAACTTCCTGAAATACATTACAAACAAAAATAACCGAACCTGAATGAAAGCATTATCAACTCCCGATTATATCGTATTCCTGTGCTACTTCGTGCTTATCGTTAGCTACGGACTGTGGATATACTACCGCAAAAAGAAGGAAGCCACTACCAGCAACGATTACTTTCTGGCTGAAGGCTCCCTTACCTGGTGGGCCATCGGGGCATCGCTCATAGCCAGTAACATCAGTGCCGAGCAATTTATAGGCATGAGCGGCAGCGGCTTTAAGCTGGGCCTCGCCATTGCCACTTACGAATGGATGGCAGCCATCACCCTCATCATAGTAGCCGTATTTTTTATTCCGGTATACCTCAAGAACAAGATATTTACCATGCCGCAGTTCCTCAAGCAGCGCTACAATGGTACCGTGGCCATGATCATGGCGGTATTCTGGCTGGCATTGTATATTGTAGTGAACCTTACTGCTATATTATACCTTGGGGCGTTGGCGATCAGCAGTATTTCAGGGTTTGATATTACGCTGTGTATGGCATTCCTGGGCATCTTCGCCATATTTATTACCCTTGGCGGGATGAAGGTTATTGGCTATACCGACGTAGTACAGGTATTCTTCCTGATATTGGGCGGACTCGTAACAACTTACCTTGCCCTGAACCTTGTAGCTGATGAGTTTGGCGGCAGCGGCGTACTTGACGGCTTTGCTTTTATGGGCGAAAAGGCAGGTGACCACTTCGATATGATTTTCACCAAAGACAATCCTAACTACATCGACCTGCCGGGTATCTCGGTTCTGATTGGCGGTATGCTGATAACTAACCTGTACTATTGGGGCTGTAACCAATACATCACGCAGCGTGCCCTTGGCGCCGACCTCAAGACAGCCCGAAGTGGTATCTTATTTGCTGCCTTCCTCAAACTATTAATGCCGCTTATTGTGGTAATACCGGGCATTGCCGCATTCGTACTGTACCAGCAGGGGCATTTCCAGACGGATATGCTTCAGAACGGCGAAATGAATCCCGACCGCGCCTATCCGGTACTGCTTAACCTGCTTCCATCCGGACTGAAAGGACTGGCATTTGCAGCACTTACCGCGGCCATTGTAGCTTCGCTTGCGGGAAAGGCCAACAGTATAGCAACGATATTTACACTCGATATTTACAAGCAAAAAATAGACCCGAATGCCAGCGAGAAAAAGCAGGTAAATATGGGTAAGATAACGGTTATCATATCGATTATTGCCGCCATTATCATCGCACCGTTCCTTGGAATCGATAAAAAAGGGGGCTTCCAGTTCATACAGGAATTCTCCGGCTTCCTGAGCCCGGGCGTATTTGCCATGTTCCTGTTGGGCTTCTTCTGGAAAAAAACAACAGCCAATGCAGCCATGTACAGCATGATCGGCGGCTTTGTATTCTCGGTGATCCTGAAGTTCATGCCGGAATTCATCAACCTGCAGCCATTGTACGAAATAGGTTTCGCGGTACCGCACCCTGAGACCGGCGTTTACGAAATACCGTTCCTCGACAGGATGGGCATCGTATTCGTAATGTGCCTTGCGGGTATGTTCCTGATCAGCCGCAGGGAGACAGGCAAAGGCGTTGACCTGAACAGCCTTGAAGTGGATACATCCATGTTCCGTGTAAACCGTTCGTTCCTTATAGGTACCATAGTGCTTGTTGCGCTTGTAACGGCACTGTACGCATATTTCTGGTAGGCATCCGATTATCTTTATATTTTGAAACCCTCTGTAGTATTGCTATGGAGGGTTTCTTTTTACGAAACCACTTCCCGCAGTTCTTTCCTGTACTGGGAAGCGCTTTTTCCGGTAAACTCTTTAAACGATTTATTAAAATGGCTGAAATTGTTGAATCCGCTTTCATAGCAAACATCAGCAATCGGTATATGCTTTTCTGCCAATAGCTTACATGCGTGAACAATACGGTATTCGTTTACGAATTGTGTAAAAGTCTTTTTGGTCACTTTTTTAAAATACCTGCAAAAAGAGGGCACCGCCATACTGGCCATTTCGGCAATAGCCTCAAGGGCAATAGGCTGCTTAAAATTATCCTTTACATAATTGAATACCATATTGATGCGGTCGTTGTCCTGTACCTGCGTTTCCAGCGAAAAGCCTGCTGCATTCAGTATCGTATAGTCCGCAGATCTTTCCAGGTCATGTAGAACACTTACCAGTGCCAATAACCTTTCAAAAGGCGGCATACCCTCCATCGCTTCCATACGCTCCCCTACCATTTTTCGTGCAGCAGGGCCAAAAGCAAGGCCCCCTTTTGCACGCTCCAGTAAAGATTGTAACCCTGCAGTTTCGGGCAATACCATAAAGGATTCGCCCAAAAATCCGGGCTTCATCTGTATCACGGTCTCGTTCTTATTACCGGTGGCTTCGTCGGTAAATCCGCAATGCGGAAGGTTGCTGCCTATCAGGATAAGGTCGCCATCGGTATAATAAGAGATGTGGCTGCCTATCTGCCGCTTGCCCGCGCCACCATTCACAAACACCAGTTCGATTTCCGGATGGTAGTGCCACAGGTGTGCCTTGCTGTTGGCATTCTGCACATATTGGGAATAATAAAAGGAACTCCCGAACGAGGGTTCTACGACTTCAAAAGTAGGGATCGCGGCTTTCATTTTATATCATTTACGAATAGCAAATTTAGTCAAAACACAACAATATTCCCTTTATATTTAACTATAACGTTTTCTTATGTTAATATAGAATACATATAAGCAAATATTGATGTAACCCTGGTTATACTATTGAAGTAATTTAGCATCATCAAAATTCATCAATCAAAATCGGATAGTTATGAAAAAAGTAATGAAACTAAGTTTGGCAATAACAGTATTGTTTGTATCGCTAAACGCCATGGCAAGTGGCAGCGGATTGTCCCTTCGCGTGAGGACTGGTGTGGGTAAGTTGGTGAACTTCTCTATCGATGACGAAAAAAGTGTGATGGTATCGATCACCTCTAAAGATAAAGAGATCATTTTCTCTGAAACGCTTAAAAGCAAAAACGGCAAGATCAACAGGACATACGACTTGGCCTCTTTCCCCGACGGAACATATTTTCTTGAGGCAGAGACAGGAGCGAAAGTATCGAAATATGAAGTAACGGTTGCCAATGGCGGGGTAATCGTAGCAGAGAAAGCTGTGGCGGAGCTTAGCAAGCCTGTACTGGAAAAAAGGGACGGCCTTGTAATGGTGAGCGTGCCGGACAATGGCAAAACCCCGGTGGCTATCCGGATGTATGACGAAAATAATGTAGAACTCTATAAAGGTACCGTAAAGGGAACCAAGAAGTTTGACATGAATAATACTGCAGCGAAGAAAATAACAGTAATCCTGGAGTATAGCGACAGGACATTTGTGGAAACGATCGCCGCACGTTAAAGTTTGGTTTGTTTGGTTACATGAAAAAGGCAGCTTTAGGGCTGCCTTTTTTACTATATAGTACCGAGTATGTGGTCCATAACCCAGGCGGTGTGCGCGCCTGAGCGTCCCGTAGAGGGATGTTCCGAATGGCCGAGAAGGTGCTCCCTCATATTCCTCACATGATAGAGCTGGATGTTTTCCGGATGTTCTATAACAACCTCCCGGCTGCCACTTTCATTCGTGAGAAGCAAAGGCACCTCATCGAAAACGGCAAACTCTATTTTACCCGTACTGCCGTAAATCACGACGTTATCAGCACGTTCCGAAAGGCCAAAGTTCCAGGTACCGGTACCGGTCACTCCATTTTCATGCAGCCACGAGCCCACCACCGCATCTTTGGCGGTATACAACCCCTGTTGGTTAATGCTGAAGCCCGAAGCCTCTTTTACATTCCCGAGCAGGTGGACGAACAGATCCAATCCGTGGCTGGCAAGGTCATCAAAATAGCCTGCCGGGGCAATGGCAGCCTCTGTGCGCCAGTTGCTTTCTCCCGAAATATCTTTCGGAGAAGGTGTACGCGCCAACAGCCAGCTAATGTGCCGCACCGCTCCTATTTCCCCATTATCGATCCACTGCTTAATCTGCTGAAACCGTGGCAGCGAACGGCGGTAGTAGGCTACAAATAGCGGCAGCCCCTTATCTTCAAATGACTTACAGATGGCCTCGCATTCAGCATACGACGGTGCCATGGGCTTCTCGATACAACAGGGCTTTCCGGCTTCGGCCACCTTTAGCGCATAGAATTGGTGCGTATCGGGTGGTGTGGCAATGTAAACGGCATCGACTTCCGGGTCGTTAATGAGGGCATCAGCATCGGTGTAAAACGTAGATATACTATGCCTTCTGGCATAATCAGCAGCTTTTTCGGCATCGCGCCGCATTACCGCATGGAGTATAAAACCATCTGCCTTTTGGTAAGCAGGCCCGCTTTTGCGTTCGGTAACATCGCCGCACCCTATAATCCCCCACCGGATGGTCGTATCTTTTTTGTCCATATTAAATTTTTTCCGAAGCTAAAAATAGTGCTTTTGAAGCAAATCCTATGTAAAATTTCACGCTGCATGTTGGCACTCGCTAAATACAAGTAGTTTTTGCATCGTTATTTTTTCCGAACGAATTGCCTTCTGATTTTTAATTCCTATTTTTAAAATTCCAAAAAACGAATAAGATGAACCGTCGTTCCTTTATAAAAAATACCGGGCTTGCCGGTACCGCCCTCGGCATGGCCGGGCCCGTAACCTCATGGCTTATGGAAAACACATTCCTGCCTGAAACCAGGCCGTTCTTTAAGCTCTCACTGGCGCAATGGTCGCTGCACAAGGCCATACTCGAAAACAAAACCCTATCGGCACTCGACTTCGCCAAAAAAGCCCGCGAAATGGGCTTTGAAGCGATAGAGTATGTAAACGAACTCTATAAGCCCGAAATTAATAGCATGGGAATGAGTAAACTTGTAACGGAATTGGGCAAGCGCAGCCGTGACAACGGTGTGAAGAACGTGCTCATCATGGTCGATGGTGAGGGCGAACTCGCCGCGCTCTCCAAAACAGAGCGGGACAATGCCATTGCCGGACATTCCAAATGGGTGGATGCCGCCGCGGAACTCGGATGCCATTCCATAAGGGTAAACCTTTTTGGTACCGGGGCGGAGCAGGATTTCAACACCTGGAAGAAAACCTCTGTAGACGGACTCGGCAGGCTGGCGGAGTATGCTCAAAAAAGTAAGGTGAATGTAATTGTGGAGAACCATGGAGGGCTATCCTCCGATGCAGGAAAGCTGACCGACGTGATAAAAACCATCGGCCTGAAGAACTGCGGCACGCTGCCCGATTTCGGGAACTTCTGCGTGAAGCGCCAGGGCGGTGAACGCTGGGGCGCGCCGTGCATTGATGAGTACGACAAATATAAAGGCGTGCTTGAGCTGATGCCGTTTGCCCACGGCGTTAGCGCCAAAACCTACGATTTTGACGCAAAAGGCAACGAGACTACCATCGACTATAAAAGAATGCTGAAGATCGTGAAAGACGCAGGCTATACCGGCCACATCGGCATTGAGTACGAGGGAAACAGGCTGGGTGAGGAAGAAGGGATTAAAGCTACGAAGGCACTGCTGATGCGGATAGCCAAAGAATTAGAAAATTAAACACTATTTATAATGTCAGATAATTTACAACAGCTGGAAGGCAGGGATGCTATTATTGAAATTGGAAACAAAGAACGCTCCGCATGTAAACTGGTGAGCGCAGAGGAGTCAGATGGCAGCATAAAACTTCGATTTGAAAGCATCTTTCCTGTAAGGGAGCTGAACAATGATCCTGATAATCCATGGCAGGTCTCATTATCAAGGACCGTATTTGGGGAAAGCTTTACTTTTGAAAGTAATGGCAGCATAGAAAATGTAAACAGTAATGTGTTCGTTTTTAATGAGGCGGATCGCAACCTTGAAATCAAATTAGATTTTAGCAGGGAAACCGTACAACAAACCATGACAAAATATATCGACGAACTCATACCGAGAGGGTAAGAAAAATTAATAAAAGCACCAAATGACAGGAACACTCTCTCAGCTTATAGCTTTAGCATCCTACGGCAACGCTTACCTTCAAAAGAAGGAGGTGCCGGAAGGTTTCGGTAGTTCGAACAGCACGTTTACCTTTTGCAACAAGGTCGATTTCAGGGTATTTGAAAGAAGCTTTTTTTCGAAGACGCTAAAAGAAGATATCGTGGGCGATAATCCCGAAGAATGGTTTGCCTACCTGAAGCAGACCCACTGCAACAGACTGGTGCTGTATTATGAAGGTGCTAAAGACCAGAGCCAGGCCCAGGATCACCAGCTTGCCGCATTCATAGGCGGTGGGGGAACATGGTTTATCGAGGCGATATATGAAAAGCATTCCAGCTTTTGGGCAGCCCGTTGGGAAGTGACTGACCAGAAAGCGGCGGACAATAAGATATGGACGGTGAACTACGGGATGTTTTCCGGAAATCAGGCCATTCACAACCTTCAGTTCGACAGGGAGGAGGCAAAGCAGGAACTTTACCAAAGCCTGGAAGCTATTGCCGGTTTTGCCACAGCCCAAAACCTGGGCAACTGGGCAGGGATATTTGAAAGGGCGAAAGCCGTGCTGGACAGTCCGGCGCCATCAGAGAACTATTACCATAAAGACCTTTTTCCACCGGGGATTTACGACCACTTGTCGCAACAACTCCTTTTTGCCGCGGGCAGCGCGTGGGTATTTGGCGGCATGGGTTCGTGGAACGACCTCGGGTTTGAGAATGATGAAGATAATGACCGCTACAGCTCGCTTTCGGCAACGCTGTATTCGGCTATAAACACCGCAATCATTGCCGCGGTTAACAGCCCGGGGCAGCCGTAGCAGTCACTGAAACGATCTGTAACTATGAATTTCTACAAGATACTTATCGCGGCTTTTTCTGCAACCAACATCATGACGACGTTCAGCTTTATTGTTTCCATAAGCTTTAAGAAGCTTTTCAGGGAGCCCGTAATGCTTAACTTCATATTGGAAGGCGCGGGCATCAGCCTGAAAGGCCGCGTGAAAAAGGTAGCAGGCTGGCTTGCGCACTACCTCATAGGCCTGGCATTCGTATTGGTTTACGAATCGGTATGGCATTACACCAATGTAGAGTTCGGTTTTCTTTCGGGTATCATATTCGGCATTATAAGCGGGTTTATCGGGGTTTCGTGCTGGCGGCTTACATACCGCCTTCCCGATGGCAACCGGCATGTGCCTTCAAAAGAATATGGAATACAGCTCTTTTTCGGGCATATTGTTTTTGCCATTGCCGTAGTGGTGGCATTTAAGATATTCGACTACGACCCGCTCTCGTATATTACTTAGGTATATGCCGGATCAGGATAGCAGGCCAGGCCTGTTGTTATCTAATATTTCCGGCGCGTCTTTTTCTATCAGCAAGTCCAGGAAGGCATCATAGCCATGCGCTACCTTGTATTGTACCTCATCTTCATACAGTGGGAAAAAGCTGTAAATATTAATTACCCTGCCTTCCCGCTGAATCGACATTACATCTTCACTAAAAGTAACCGAAGGCAGCAATATGCCTCCCACAAACCGGGTCTCATCGCTGTAGGGTTCCATTTCCGCACCCGTAACGATAGAGTGCCCCTCTCCTACCCATGTGTCGTAATAATGCGGAAAACGCGCAGTTTCCTTTAGCATGGTTATAGCATAGCTGTTTTTGGAATCTGCCGTATATACCTCCCCAAACTCCATATCCCTCGGAATGACCATCATAAGCTCGGCAAACTTGTAATTGTCTTTGTCTTCAACCGATTCATGCACATTCATGGCAAGGGTACTCATACCCTCGGTTAAGAGTACGTTATAATCGGCATTGGCTGGCTTTATAAAATAAACGTGTATCTTAAGGCTGGACGGCAGAAACTCATGAAACACCGTAATTTCAGCATCCGGAAAGTAACGGTCGATATGGTCGGATATCCAGTCGATATGGTCATGGAAAAATTCCCTGTCCTGAAAAAAATTGTCCATAATTGCTGTTTTAGGCAGCTACAAGGTACGCAATTTCGGGAACACAGAATGTTAAATGATTCTGGTTTTAAAAAGGATATAACATACTTTCAGATAGCAATAACTGCGATCCTGTTGTCACTTCCAGCGCAATCGGGAAGCAAAAATGCCGTACTTCGACTGCGTACATATGATATTTTTGTTGCCTTTTAAAAATTTAGGCAATTACTCAATCTTCAAATTCCTATCTTTGCCGCAGTAATGGTTGCCGGTATGATTCTTCATGCAGGCATTAAAAGGGAATTTGGTGTAAAACCAAAGCTGTTCCCGCAACTGTAAGCTATCAATATTGCTGATTCCACAATGCCACTGTCCGCCCGCCGGATGGGAAGGCCATCAGCAAGATGCAAGCCAGGAGACCTGCCTTTACCACCACGAATTTTGAACCCTCGGGTAAAGGGTCAGGTTTTGTATAGCGTCATTCCATTCTTGTTCCGCAGGAATAAAGGCTTTGCACATGCCTCATCTTAACCCGTATATTTTTAACTAAACGTTTATTTTAAAGATGAGCAAAAACTACTTTACCAGAAATTTTTCTACCCTTATCCTGTGCCTTGGTATTTTTACCTCCGCATTTGCGCAGATCGTTCCGGGCGGCGTATTCGTACTGAACGAAGGCGGCGCGGGCAGCGACAATGCCTCGGTGTCATTCCTTGTTCCGGACCAGCCCAATGCTATTACTAACCTATATACAGCTGCCAACCCGGGAGCCACGCTCGGCAACGTAGCACAAAGCATGAGCTTTAATGGCGACTACGCGTATATTGTACTGAATGTATCTAATGCCGTAAAGGTTGTAAACCGCAATACGTTCGAACTGGTGGCTACCGTAAATACCGGACTCAACAACCCGCGCTACATGGCTTTCCATAATGGTAAAGGCTACATTACCAACTGGGGCGGCGCCAGCGCTACCGACGATTATATTGCCATACTGGACCTGGAAACCAATACCCTGACTGGTACCATACCGGTGGAAATGGGTGTGGAACGCATCCTTACTTATAACGGCAAACTGTACGCGGCACACCAGGGTGGCTTCGACTATAACAACCTGCTGTCAGTGATCGACCCCGGAACCAATACCGTTGAAGAAACAATTGAGGTGGGAGACATCCCGAACAGGATGATAATAAGGGATGGTTTCCTGTATGTTATCTGCAGCGGTAACCCAATGTGGGCGCCAACAGAGACCGACGGCTCACTAGTGAAAATCGACCTGGCTGACAATGCCATCGTGGAGACGACAACCTACGCCGGCCTGCATCCCTCGAACCTGAATATTGATACCGAAGGCAATTTCTACTTTACATCGGATGCGGACATCTTTAAAGCATCATTGACTACCCCGGCAGTTTACAACGAGATCGCATCGCTTTCAGCACAGGGCGCTTATGGAATTTATGGCATGGACATGATCGACAACAAGCTATATGTAGCCGACGCCGGCAACTATGTTTCGCCGGGAACAGCTTACATCTTTAGCACTATGGGCGAGCAGCTAAACAGCTACGAAGTAGGCGTTATCCCGAACAGCTTCTACAAAGCTGAAAGTACGATGGGTACTCCGGGCCACAACAAGGCACAATTTGCGCTGTACCCTAACCCTGCCAAAGAAAGGTTTTACCTTGATACCGACAATGCCGATATAGCGATTTATGATATCACGGGCAAAGAAGTGCTGAAAGGGCATTATACCGCATCGGGCATCTCTGTTTCAAACCTTCCGTCGGGAATGTATATGGTGAAAATTTCGGGCGAAGCCGGAACAGCCGTTAAAAAACTAATCGTAGAATAAATGTTTAAAGTTATCGCCTGTGTTATTGCCGTGGTCTCGGCTGCTATAGCTGCTTCCGGGCAGTCGTACGCGCCTGCGCCCGGCAATCCCGGCAGTACGGCCCTTCCCAACAACAGCCCGCTTTTTACGGCATGGGCTACCGGCGTTACCGTTACCCGTGGATATGTAAAGATCTCCGATACGGCATTTACCGTGGCAGGCAGCAATTTTGCCAGTTCCGGAGAGCCGGGGTATGCTGTTGGGCCAGCCAATGGCGGTTCTGTAAGCCTTGGTGATGGCGGTTCCGCAACGCTGACCTTTGCCACGCCAATGACCAACGGGGAGGGTTTCGACTTTGCGGTTTTTGAAACCGGGTCCGGCGACTATATAGAACTGGCCTTTGTGGAAGTAAGTTCGGACGGGGTGCATTTTTACCGTTTCCCGAACCATAGTGAAACACAGGCAACAACCCAAATCGGCACTTTCGGTTCGCCGCAGCCGCAATACCTCAACAACCTAGCGGGAAAATACAACGGCATTTACGGTACGCCCTTCGACCTGTCGGACCTTCCCGATGATGCCCTGCTCGACAAAAACAGGGTTACCCACATCCGTATCATCGACGTAGTGGGCAGTATCGATCCGGCTTATGCCTCCTACGACAGCTTTGGCAATGCGGTGAACGATTCGTTTCCAACGCCATTTAACACTTCGGGATTCGACCTGATGGGTGTGGGAGTGATCCACGAGGCGACAATGGGTGCTGATAATAAGGCTTTAGCCGAAGCGCACCTTTACCCGAACCCGACAACGGGAATCCTGTATGCAGATGGTATGGACAATATCAACGTAATAGTTTATGATACTAAAGGGAAGATCGTAATAACCCCACAACCACTCCGGGAAGCGATCGACCTTTCGGGATTAGCCGCGGGGCTTTATTTTGTGGAACTTGCATACGGAGACAGGAGAGCGATCCGTAAAGTGGTAAAGCTTTAAGCAAAAACATTAAAAAGCAAAGCCTGCATGTTAGTTATCATGCAGGCTTTGCTTTTTATATATCACCTGTCTACGCAACACGAAGATTTGTCACGCAAGCCGCAAAGAGCAAACCCCATAAAGTATCGCTATGCAATACCCTAGCGGCTTAAAACGAATTGCTTAGGGCATGAGGCTGGGCTTGAAAATCAACACTATTCAAAATATTTTTTATATTCTTTCGGCATTGCCTCCAGCCTTTTGATCTTTACCTCCTTGTAAAATGTTTCAGCGGCTTCACTCTGCAACTGTATCTTTCCTTTGGTCAGCGGGAACGATTTCCCATTTTCGACATACCGGGAGTTTTGCAGTACCATTACCACATGGCCATTCACAATGTGCAGGCTCTTCCCGTTGAAGCAGATCAGTTCCAGCTCCGTCCACTCCCCTTTCAGACTCTCATGGTTTTCACCACGCAGGCAGAAACCGCCGTTAGTGCTGCCTGTCCCTATCGGGAGAAAAGGCTGTTTGGCATCGGCCACGGGATTCATTGTCCCTTCCGGCATGTACGTGCGGATATCAATAGCCGAATTGGCAATATTCCAGTAATCCCCCATGTGGCCTTCCATGATCTGGAACTCCTGCGAGAGCATCCAGGCCCGCCAGTAGTCGGTACCTGCTTCCCCTACCGAATGATACAATATCCCCGAATCCATCAGCTTGTCGGTGCGGGGGGGCCATTTCTTCGTGCCCCACTTCACTTTGGCTTTTAGATGGTAATTTTCATATTCCTGCTTTGTAAAGATACAGCCGTATATCTCGCCACTTACGCGTAACACCGGTTCACTGTCCTCTATCGAAACAGAAAAAACGTTCGCCTCATTTTTATTATAGCCTATCGGCTGTATTTGTCTGCCATTGACCTCTACGGGCATTTTTCCGTCATAGCCGGGTGTATGCCGGTAACTGAGGTACATATCCCACTGCGAGAGATTCTTGTCGAGCAGGGGTTTCCATTCCGGTTCACCGGAAAAAGAGGCCAGCACGATAAGCAGCAATGACACGATAAGGACGGACGATAAACGGTTTGCCATACGATTGTTGGTTTACCGTAAAAATAACCGCTTTTACACAAATGCTCTTATACTAAACTGTAAAAAGCAGGTAGAAAATAAGCAGGGTTACTGAACCTTAATTACCATTGCAGCACCCGTATCCGGAACTTTTATCTCTACCATACTTTCTTTTTCATTCCAATTCCAACCGGCTTTAAAATCTGTATCAATGGCTTTATAAAGCTGTTCGCCTTTTACTTTCTTTACCTTAGCATCGTTCAGCATCACCGCAGAAGGCTTTTTGGCTGTATGTACTTTCAGGATAAAATTACGCTGCCCGGCTGGTTTATATCCTTTATCCTCACGGGCGCTTACCGTAATGTCAACTCCCTCTTTAAGGGTTTTAGCAGTTACTGTTGTGCTGCAATAAATATTCTTCTCATAATCCCTGTTTTCGCCTTCATCTTCATACAGCGTAAAGGCTGCCTGTTGGCTTACCGTTGCCGGGAAGATGTCGAACGTTACCGGGTATACCGGCTTCTCGTGGATGTACTGCATTACCGGCATGGTTGGTATAATACTGCCTTTCTTTACAAAGACAGGCACCACGTCCAGAGGCGCATCTACAGTGATCCACTGCCCTCCCCTGTGGGCGGTTTTGCCGTCGTGATAATTGATCCATTCGCCTTCCGGCAGGTACACGTCTTTATTCACCGCGCCTTTCTCTACCACCGGGGCGATCAACAACTCCTTACCGAACAGGAACTGCCCATTCAGCTTAAAGGTCTCCCTGTCATTAGGATATTCAAAGAACAATGCCCTCATCAGCGGCAGCCCGGTATCATGTGCTTCACGCGCATACGTATAGATGTATGGGAACAGCCTGTATTTCATTTCGATGACGTTCCTCGAAATGTCTTCCGCTTCTTTACCAAACAGCCACGGCTCAACGGCATTGCTGCCTTCGTGGTGCGCACGGCTCAGCGGGGTAAAAATGCCAAACTGCATCCACCTTACATAAAGCTCGGCCATGGCAGGATAGTCTTTCACTTCGCCGCAATAACCCGAAATGTCAGTTGTCCAAAACGGAATGATGCCCATTCCTGCCGACAGCCCAACCGGAATCTGGTTGGCCATCTGTTGCCAGCCCTCCAGTACATTGTTTCCGTTGCCTGAATCGCCACTCCACCCAAAAGTATAGCGCTGCAGGCCGGCGTATGCCGCACGCGTCATCTGGAACACGCGCTTGTTGGGGTTGCGCTTATAAAATTGTTCGGTTACTACCTTGTCCCACGTAAAACCATACACGTTGTGCATTTCGTCGTGCATGCCCAGGTGGTGCTTCATATTGAGCCTGTCGGTGGCATCTTCATTGCTCCAAGCGGGTTCGCCCATGTCAGTCCAGAAGCCACGAACACCGTCGTCCAATGGCTTTTGCTGGTACGCGCCCCACCAGTCGGCCACTTCGGGTTTGGTAAAGTCGACCACACCACAATTTCCGCCCCACGGCCACGGCATGTCATAGGATTTGCCTGTACGCACATCTGTTGCAAAGTAGCCCTTGCTGTCGGCATCCTTCCATTGGACACCTGTAGCCTGGGAAACCACAGGATCCTGCGATACTATCATTTTAAATCCCATTTTACCCAGGTCCTGTACCATGCCTTTCGGATTGGTGTACCGGTCTTTTCGCCATTCAAAATCCTGGAGGCCTTCAGTCCAGCCGATGTCCTGGTAAATGATGTCGCACGGAATGTTGCGTTTCCTGAACTCGGCCGCAATTTCCCTCGCCTGGTCCTCGCGGGTATAATCGCCCCTGCATTGCGAAAAGCCCAGTGCCCACTTGGGCGGCATGATCGGTTTTCCGGTCAGGTCGATGTAGCGTTTGATGATCTCTTTATAGTCATTGCCATAAATGAAGTAGTACACCATCTCCCCTTTTGGCGCTTCGAAAGAATAATAATCGTTGCTTTCGGTACCGAATTTAAATTCGGTTTTATACGTACTATCAAAAAACACCCCGTAACGGTTGCTGCTCATAAAGAACGGAATGCTCTTATAAAGCGGGTCTTCATTTACGCCATAGCACGGCTGGTCACTGTTCCACATTTTGTAGCTGTTGCCCCTGCGGTTCAGCGGGCCTGATTTTTCTCCCAGTCCAAAAATCTGCTCGTCGCCGCGCAGGTTCTTGTAAGCCGTAACTTTGTCGCCGTTCTTTACAAAACCGCGCTCGTTATAGTCACTGAACAGCAGTTTCTGGTATTTATCGAAAATCTGCAAATTGAATGGTGCTTTGTTTACACGTATGCGCAGCGATGCCGTAAAAATCTCATAAGCGGATGTTTCCTCCTTAACATTGATGGCACCACTCCACCCAAGGTCTTCATTGATCACCGCGAAAGACGGATTGCTGCGGGTAAAGTTGCCCGTAGGCGAAACCCATATCTTGACTACTTCGCCACTGCACAGCTGCAATTTTACTTTGCCATTCTCGCAGGCAAATACAATGTCGTTTCCAGTAGTATTGTACGACGAGCAGTTGCCCAGTGTTCTTTCTGATGTTTTCTGTTGTGCCGTACCGATTATCGGTGCCAGGCAGATGAACAGGAATGCTATAATGTTTCTCATAGTTTCTTCAGTCCTTTTGAGTTGTCTTTATTGGCTTCAATAAGGCTTATGGCATACCCGCCGCCCGGTGCTACAAACTGTGACAGCTTTGATTTGTTAGTTACCAAAACCTTCCTTATGGCATAGGCCTGCGGGTTGGTTTTGTAGTGCGCGTCTTTAGCATCGGCATAAATGGTGGCTACATAGGTTTTGCCTTTTTCAAGGAAATCGAACGCAATGCCCGAAGTACGTGAATTATCACCACCCACACTGCCTAAAAACCAGTTTTTTGTGCCTTTGGCTCTGCGCGCTATGGTTATGTACTGGCCCGGTTCGGCTTCAAGGTATTTGCTTTCATCCCAGTCAAGGGCTACATCTTTAATAAACTGGAACGCATCCGGGAAGCGCTCATAATGCTCGGGCAGGTCGGCTGCCATTTGCAGCGGGCTGTACAGCGTTACGTACAATGCGAGCTGATTTGCAAGCGTACTGTTTACGTGCGACTCGTTATTGGGGCTGAATTTTTTAATGTCCATCTCAAAGATACCCGGCGTATAATCCATTGGGCCGCCGATGAGCCTTGTAAACGGAAGCAGTGTTACGTGGTTGGGCTTCGACCCTCCAAACGCCTGATACTCGGTGCCGCGTGCTGCTTCGTTGCCTATCAGGTTGGGCCAGGTACGGGCAACACCTGTTGGGCGCACCGCCTCGTGGGCATTCACCATGATCTTGTATTCGGCGGCTTTTTCAATGGCGTACTGGTAGTGGTTTACGATCCACTGGCTGTAGTGGTTCTCGCCACGTGGCAGTATCGGGCCAACATAGCCACTCTTTACAGCATCGTAGCCGTTGTCTTTCATGAATTTATAGGCCTTGTCGATATGGCGCTCATAATTACGCACCGAACCCGAAGTCTCATGGTGCATGATCATCTTTACGCCTTTCGACTTTGCGTAGTCCCTGATACCTTCCAGATCAAAATCGGGATAAGGCGTTACAAAATCGAACACATAATCTTTGGAGTTGCCAAACCAGTCTTCCCAGCCTTCATTCCAGCCTTCCACCAATACAGCATCAAAACCGTGCTTGGAAGCAAAGTCGATATACCGCTTTACGTTGGCCGTGTTGGCACCGTGCTTTCCGTTAGGTTTGGTTTTGGCATAATCCGTAATGCCCAGCTGTACCGCAGGCAGGTCGTCGGTATATGCCCACGAGCTTTTGCCGGCAATCATTTCCCACCAAACGCCTACATATTTTACCGGCTTTATCCATGATGTATCTTCAATTTTGCAGGGATCGTTCAGGTTGTAGGTAAGCCTTGAGGCGAGTATTTTCCTGGCATCATCGCTCACGATAACCGTACGCCACGGCGAATGGCACGGCGCCTGCATATAGCCTTTATCCCCTTTTACATCGGGAGTGAGCCACGATTCGAAAACCAGGTTCTTATCATCCAGGTTCAGGTGCATGCACGCGTAGTCAATGAGCGCCGCTTCGTGCAGGTTGATGTACAGGCCATCAGCGGTTTTCAACATCAGCGAAGTCTGTATGCCTGTTGGCGAAAAGGAAGTCTGCGAGAGGTTACTGGTTATCGATTTCGACATCAATCCCCTTATCTCTGATAGCTTCGATTCCGTATAGTCGTATTCCTGGGTGTCATAGTCGCCCGCGATCCAGAACGCGGTGTGGTCACCTGTCATGGCAAACTGCGTGCGCTCTTCTTTTATCACGAAATGCGACAGGTTCTTTTGCTGCGGAAATTCGTAACGGAACCCCAGCCCGTCATCATACAGCCGGAAGCGGATGACCATCTGCCTGCCGGTTGCCGACTGATCAAGCGTTACAGCCAGTTCGTTATAATGGTTCCGTATGGCCGATTCCTCGCCCCATACAGGTTTCCAGGTTTCATCGAATGTGGCATTTTTTGTACCTGAAACACTAAAGCCGCCCAGCAGCGAGTTCTTATCATTCTTCAGTTCAAGGCCCAGTTTACTCGTTTTGATAACGGTTTTGCCCTTGTAAGCAAGAGTATATGTTGGGATGCCTCCGTCATTTAGTTTGAAAGCCATGACAAGGTTGCCATCGGGCGATTTTAAGCTTTGTGCGCAGAGTCCTGAAACGGTAAGCATCAGGCTCACCAGTAAAAATATTTTTTTCATTATGTGGAATTCTTTAAAAAATGCCCCCGCGGTGCGCAGGGGCAATCAACAATTAACTAACCCAAAGTCAATTAAACAACTAAACTTATTCGATCACGATCATTCCCCAATACTTGAGGAATGGTACTTTTATATTCACGGAATTATCGGTTTGGGTAAATTCCAAGGTTTGGGCCGCTCCGCCTTTGTAGTCGGGAGAGGCATACCATATTTTTGTTACGGGGCCGCTTACCTGTACGTTTACCATCGCCTTTTCTATTGTGGCCGGGGCATTTTGTGTACCATCGGCATCACGCCAGTTCAGGGAGTTGGCATTGGTAAAGTTCAGCAGGTGCACTACCTGCCTGCTGCCTACCTGCTTGCCTACCGCGGCTACCTTGCCCATGCTCGGCGGCCAGCTGCCCAGGTTGAGTTTACCGTCACCGGTCGTAATTACCGGGCTGTTAAAGGTTCCGCCGTCACGCAACAGGTTTTGGTAAGCCACCATAAAGTCATAGTATTCCACCAGGCTGGTTTTGAGCTCAGCAGTCATACTCAGGTTCTTGTTCGGGAAATATTCCTTAGCCAGCATGTGTTCCCCCAGTTCGAGGTGCGACCCGCCAAAGGCAAAGATCACCGCATCGGCCAATAGTACTCCCGGCGTGTTGAAAATACCCTGGCTGTTGGCTTTGTTGTAGTTTATGTACGCCGCCAATACGGTATTCTTTCCGCCGCCGTAATTATTGTTATTTTCAAGTATGGTGGTCAGGTCCTTAAAGCCTTCGTTCGGGCCCCACACTTCGGTGTAGAGAAAATCAAGCGGTCCGCCTGCCATCTGCTGCTGCCCGTACTGGTTTACCGCATTAAACACAAGCTTCTTATCCGGATGCGCGGCTTTCATTTCCGAAATGAATGTCGGGTACGCATTATCCAGATTAGCTGAAGATCCATCATACTTATATACATTGCCCCTGTCGCCCAACTGGTCAATGTGGTAGCCGTCAAAATCGAATACCTGGTACACATCGTCATTCTTTTGCGCGAGGTAGGCCGTCCAGCTGCTATTAGCCGGGTCGGTAAGGTAAATGTTGCTTATGAATGGCGGTCCCAGTTCGTGCATGTCCTTCACATTATGGTTCGCATCTTTGTAAATGAACATCTGAGGGGTAATCTGCGACGGGTCGTAATCATCAAGCACGCCAAAGGCAAGGTTGTAAAACATCGCCTTCATGTTCTTTTGGTGCGCTTTTGCAATGTAGCCGTCTACAGTACTTTTGTAGTTGCTGCGGTTCATGATGTCGTTCCACATCGCCATCGGGTTGCCCGGCGTTCCTGCCAATGGCTGGTGCTGGCGGTACATCCAGTCGTAAAACTGTATCCCGTTGATATGGTACTTGTTCAGGTTATTGATGACACCCGCCATCTCGGCATCATTCAGCTGGCCAAATTCCGAAAGGAAGCCGTAGCGCGGAAACTTCGCCCAGTCCGAAGACACATCAATACCCACAGTACCCACGATCTCCTCGCTGCCATCCTCATGCTTTATGAATATCTCGGCCATGTACCCCTGGTAATCCTGCGATGGGGGTGTCCATGTCCATGACGTACCAGCAAGCGGCGCTTCTTCAAGTATTGCACCAAGATGACGGTAGCGTACATAGGCGTTGCTGTAGGTTTTATCGGCGGTAAAGGCCACATTATCGCCGGGCTGGTAGGCCGCCTTGTCGGTAGTTACCTCAATGGTGTTGGCCACAGCATCGGGGATGTAGCGTATCGCACCGTCCTCATCATCATTGCAGGAAATGGCTACCGCTAAAAAAGCGGCAAGCCACAACCCTGTTATTTTTCTTTTTATCATTATTGTATGGTAAGCGTGTTGGTAATAAGGTTTATGGTAATGGTATGCATACCGGCCTGCGCCGCGCTAACCAGCCATTTGTTATCATCGCCCTCGCAGTTATGAACGTAATTAAAATTCGTATTGGTAATGTTCTGGTTCGGTGTGGCGGCCACAATTTCCGTACCCTCACACCAGTTGGTATTGAATTTGGTAAACTTCATTTCCCCTTCGGTAAGATTGCCCGTCCAGGTGTAAATGCTGCCGTTCTTGGTCATTGGCGTAAGGTTACCCATACTCCAGCCGTTCGGCGTGGCACTGCCTATCAGGTATACCTCAACCGGCTGAATCTTAATCACGTTGGTCGCAATGTTCAGTGTTATTTTATACCTTCCGGCGGTTTCGGCAGTAACCTGCCATTTGTTATCCACATCACAGCCGGAGTTTTGCTCTACCGTTGTGGCGGTAAGCACCTGGTTGTCTATCACCGGCCTGTACCACTGCCCGCACCAGTCGCCCGTAGCTCCTGCCATAATCTTGAAGTTTCCGGGTGTAAATACGCCCTCGTAGGTAAAGACAAACGGATTGGATGTCTGCGTAAAGGCTGCAGGGGTATCTACGTTCCAGCCGCTTTCGGAGGCATCGCCCACTATCCATAAGTTATTGAACAATGGCAGGTCCTGCTCCTGTATCGTTATGGTAAGATCCAGCACATTCACTACGATCTCAAACATTCCGCCCGCTTCCATTTCCCATTGCAGGTCGTCACCACTGCCGCCTTCGTTATACACCATTTTTCCTGCATCGTCAGCATTACGGGTATAAAAATCCTGGCACCAGCATCCTTCCTGGCTCACGGCAAACTTAAAGTTGCCCGAACTCATCTGCCCGCTGTAGCGGAATTCCATTGGATTGGTTGAAGACTGCACCAACGGGATCGCGTTGGCAATGTCCCAGCCCGCCGGCGTGGCACTGCCCACAATGTAGAGTGTGGAAGTCAGCTGCCTGTATGGGGTGAAAACCAGATCGACTGTTGAAGTCTGGTTAGCCATCGAATCATCGCCAAAAGTAGCGGTTATCCTTGCCTGGAGGGCGATAGGCGTACCCGGCTGCGCGCCAAAAGTGGTAAGCAGGATGTTGTTCAGTGTGGCAACGTTCAGGTCGAAAGAGAACTTATTCCTGCCAAAATCATATTCAATGGGGTTGGAAAAGTTGTTCTCTGCCTTGTCAATTTCCAGCTTGTAGGATATTGACGCACCTGT
>Ga0308157_10003030_pt1 | contig 25543 bp, 23 predicted proteins | sample PhyBR1_FD_201035 | JGI IMG/M metagenome (GOLD analysis project Ga0308157, IMG submission 201035) | Phyllosphere microbial communities from UC Gill Tract Community Farm, Albany, California, United States - DLSLB.R1 | ecosystem: Host-associated > Plants > Phyllosphere > Unclassified | place: USA...
GAAAAAACTTTTGATGAAATCAGTATAAAAGAACCTAGTATTATAGGCTAATTCTAAGTTTTAATAAAAAATTAAGTTTTTTACTTTAACAAAAATCACTAACTTGTTGGATAATAAATGATTTATTATCATAAAAATTCCCAGTTATGCGAGTATCCGTTGTCCGAAAAAATATAAAGTTTTTACCAGATTCAAGAAGAGTTGTTGCCCGATATTTTATGAATGGGCAAGAACGAACCCAGCAAATGGTACTTCGGATAATGATGCTGGACGAGAAACAGGTACTTCAGACTTTGGAGCAGACGCTTCGTGAATTTGCTAGGAGGCACCGAAATATTTCGGCAGTATTCTTCAGACACTGCGAAAGAATACGACCTATAATAGAAGGAATGCAGATCGATTACGAAGGGATGTCTCTAGACCGAAAAATGCTTATTGGATCGTATTGTACAATGGAGTATGCCATCGAATCTGCGGCGATTTTTAATCCTTCAATTGTAGAAGATTTTGATCAAACGGGATTAGAAGCAGGAGAAAAACGCGTTATTATTTCTTTTCGTGCAACGGGTGAAGGGCATATTTCGTCGATTGTTTTTAGAAGAGCAATTTTAGATCGTGACAATAATCTGCATATAATGAAAATAGGAAATCATATTGATCAGGCAGAAATCGAGCATAAAACGTTGTTTAATAAAGAGCGATTTTTGACCAAGCTGTATGAGATGCATACTACAGATAAATATATCGCTCAGATTATGCAGGATCTTCCCGAAGAATTTGAATTTGCGGTTCTTAAAAATACGCTGATTGAGGCTTTAAAAGATCCTTTAATTCGTGAAGAAAGAAAAGTGGCGCTGGAAGAAATTTTGTGGCTGGCAAACTCTTTTTACGATTTGCAGTTCAAACACGATTCTGATATAACAGAACGTGTCATATTTCCGATTTCTGATTCTGAAAGTCGCGGAATAGAAGATGCACGTTTTGTACGTTTTGTTGATGATGATGGTTCAGATCGTGTTATGGCAACCTATACGGCTTATAATGGACACACGATTCTACCGAAGTTAATTTCTACCGAAGATTTTTATAGTTTTAGAGTTATGCCATTGCATGGAGAAGGCGCGCAGAACAAAAATCTGGCTTTGTTTCCTCGAAAAATAAAAGGCAAATATGCTATGCTGGCCAGAATTGATGGCGTTAATAATTACATTATGTATTCTGAGCGTGTCACACAATGGAATACGCCCATTCTTTTACAAAAGCCTAAGTTTAATTGGGAATTGACTCAAATAGGAAATTGCGGTTCGCCATTATGGACAGAAGAAGGTTGGCTTGTTATCACGCATGGAGTGGGGACAATGAGACGTTACTGTATTGGTGCTTCATTATTTGATCTCGACGATCCATCAAAAGAAATAGGAAGATTGACAGAACCGTTGCTTTCTCCGTTGGAAGATGAGCGTGAGGGATATGTTCCTAATGTAGTATATTCTTGCGGGGCGATTATTCATAACAACAGTTTAATTCTGCCTTATGCCGTATCTGACTATTGCTCAACTTATGCTGTGGTAGATATGGTAGAGTTGCTGGACGCACTTAAGAAAAGTAAATAGCAACACTTTGTGTGAAGCTTTTAACACATAGAAACATAGTTTTTGAAGACTTAAAAAAGGCGTTTCACTAGTTTAAATGCACATAGTTTTCTATGTTTCTATGTGTTAAAGAGTAATTTTTTAATTTCGACTAATGGCTTAGGTAACATTATCTTTTGTTGAGGTTTGGGATTTTCTCCGTCAGGTTTTTCCAATATCGTTTTGGCATGTGTTTGATATGAAGTTTGGTGTTTTTTCTAGATTCGATATTGACACTTTTGAAATAATTGCGCCATAGATTCTCGAAAAATTCTTCGTTTTCATCGTTGATTTCGGCTAGAAAACTAGAGGACGGATTTGACTCAAATTGCATTTCCACTGTAGAAACATTTTCAATATCATAATAAATTCCGTACTTGCGTTTTGAATCGTAAATGAGCCAGCGCTGGTCGGCGTAACGGTTTTTAAAATGCTGTTCGATAAGTGGCAAAACGTCGCAATCTGGTTCTATAATGGCATAATATAATCCGTCTTTTGTTAGTTTAAAACGAACAAAAGCCTTCATTCTATGGCTTTCTTTTCCCGTTAAATGTGCTGCTTTTTTTACGTTCAATACTTCGCTTCGGCTTAAATCTCCTTCAATATTGATTTTACTCGCAAAAGCATAGGCTACAAATCGGAATAAGATTTCTTCAATCTGATCCAATTCAGATAAAAAAGCAAAATAAAGATTGTTGAAGCCATGGTGCGAAAGACGTTCCTGCAAACCATTCAAAACCCGATTAGCTTTTACCTCATCAGTCGTTACAGAATGTGTGTTGGAGAAAAGCAAAGTGTTTGAAATCTCTTCTTTGGCAAAAACAACATCTTTAAGTTTGTACTCGTAGATTTCAAAAATCGCTGTAAGCCAGCCTTCATAACTTCCATCATAAAGAATCTGTGTCATTTGAATTAAAATAAAGCTAGCTGGTTCGAAAAATTATTCTTGTATTTACTGTTTTGCAAATTCAAAATCTGATTTTTTATTTGAATCGGAGTCAAGTCTTTCTGTAAATAAAAAGGCGAAGAGAAAGCCAAAAAATACTTGGATCGACTGTACGAAATGCCAAGTTTCTTTAAATCATCTGGCTGTAATCTTTTAAAAGTTCTAGCGGCAACAATCTTTTTCGCGCCCAAAAATCCTATTCCCGGAATACGTTGGATCATTTCTAAATCGGCTGTATTGATATCCACAGGAAACTGATGAAGATTTCGTAAAGCCCATCCTAATTTTGGATCAATATCTAAGTCAAGATTCGGCTGGTCAAAACCAACAATTTCATTTACATTAAATCCATAATAACGAATTAGCCAATCGGCTTGGTATAAACGATTTTCTCGAATCATAGGTACGGGAGTTCCAATTGCAGGAAGCCTGTTGTCGTAACTTATTGGTACATAACCAGAATAATAGACCCGACGCATTTTCATTTGTTCGTAAAAGTAATTGGCCATTCCGAGAATTTCCAGATCATTTTCTTTTGTTGCGCCAATCACCATTTGTGTGCTTTGTCCAGCAGGAGCAAAAAGCGGTGTTTTGTAGTTGGATTTTTTCTCTTCCTGATAACCAATAATCTCATTTTTTAGATATTGCATTGGTTTAATCACATCTTTATGATTTTTGTCTGGAGCAAGTAATTTGAGGCTTTGTTCTGTTGGCATTTCGACATTTACACTCAAACGGTCGGCGTATAATCCAGCTTCTTTTAGTAATTCTTCGCTGGCACCTGGAATTGCTTTTAGATGAATATAGCCATTAAAATTTTCTTCCAATCTTAGTTTTTTGACAATTCTAACCAGACGTTCCATCGTATAATCTGCATTGTCAAAAATTCCAGAACTAAGAAACAGTCCTTCAATATAATTTCTTCTGTAAAATCCAATTGTTAAGTCTACAACTTCTTGTACGGTAAAAGCAGCCCGTTTGATGTCGTTGCTTTTTCTGCTTACACAATAAGCACAATCAAAAATGCAATGATTGGTAAGAAGGATTTTTAGAAGAGAAACACAGCGCCCGTCTTCTGTAAAAGCATGGCAGATTCCGCCTCCAGTATCTCCTAATCCCTTATTTTTATTTTTTCGCGTGCTTTGTCCCGATGAGCAAGAAACATCATATTTTGCTGCATCTGCTAAAATTGCCAATTTCTCCATCACTCTTTCCTGTACCATTTTGCTCTTTTTTAGTTGTTTTTGAAACAAAAATTCATTCTTTCAAAACTAGGAATTCATGCTAAAAAAGAAGCAAAAGAAGCTGTTCTAAATTGTATCAATTTTTTTTTTGGAAGGTAATTTTTACATTAAAAAATTAATTATATTTAAGATTCAAAAAACAGGTATAAATACGGGGTTGTAAATTGTCAAAACTTTATACATTCGCCGAAATAGAAAAACTGATCTCCCCCCTTAACATTGGTTTTTCAGATTTAGAAGTGTTAGCAAATATTAGGAACAAACGGCTAAAACAATGAAATTTGTAAAAGGACAAGATGTTTCCTACACAGCATTGAGTGGGAGATCTTACAAGGGAACCATTATCGAAAGAAAAATGGATTTTAAAAAGGGGCTTATAATAAAATCGACTTCAAAAGAAAGAGATTTTCATTATCTTATCGAAATACAAAAGAACGGCACGACCGAGAAAATTTTGTGCGCCGAAAATCATCTTAAATTATTAGAAAAGAAAAAACGTGCAGTAAAGAAAGTGGCTTAGTCGTAGAAGATAGTTTTTGATTAAATCTCTCAGAGATCAGATGCCATTTTTTAACCCGATTCTTTTTAAGCTGTTGATGATTCTAAAAACAATTTCATCAGAAAACATAAAACTCGATAGTATTTCCTTTATTTCTGCGGCTGTTTGAGGCTGTAGTTCTAGAAGGTTATTCAAATATGCTTTTGCTTTTGCATCTTCGCTGAGCAGAGATAAAGAAACGGCTTTAAGCAAAGGATCCCAAATAGTCTCTTCAAAATCCATTTTTTCTGCCCAATATAAAGACTTTTGATATTCTTTTTTATGAATGAAATAGTAACAATATCCAATGCTAATCCACCATGGATGTGCAGGATTTATATGAGTGGCATTTTCTAATAAATTAAAACCTTTTTCAAAATAACCTGCAAAAATCAGTATACAGCCTATTCCTGAAGCAATGCCTGACGAATTAGGGTTCATTTTTATGCATTGCTCTGCGGCATAAAGACAGTTGTCTTGATCTTTTCTAAAACAATGTAAAAGAGTCTGTGCGTACCAAGCCTGCTGGCAATTAGGATCAATATTTAAGGCTTTTGTGATGCAGTGACTGCTTTTTTCGATAGTTTTTTTGCAATTGTCTAATCCTAGGGCAATAGAAGCCAAATGCATTTCGCCCAGCATTGCCCATGCAATAGAATGGTTTGGGTCTATTTCTACGGCTTCAGTTAAATTAGAAAGGGCGGTAGCGTAATTTTCAATAGAAAAGGAACATTGGTATTCGTGGTAACTGCAGACTGCCTTTGAAACGCTTGAGTGGTTTGAAATTTTAGATGATGAAGTCTTTACCATTTCTTTAAAAATAGTACCATAATAACCGCCCATAGTAGAAACAATATCCTTTACGATTTCATTTTGAATTCTAATGCCATCCTCTATAGTAGCTGGAGTAAATACTTTAGTCGAAATAAATTTCCCTGAAGATGAGCTTATTAGGCTGACTCTTATGTGCAGTTTGTTATCGATAATTTGAATGTGTCCTGTAATAAGAAAATCTGCTCCAATCATATTGGCCGCTTCTAGAACATTTTCGTTAATTTTTGAAAGGACATCAGAAGGGAAATGAGCTATTACAGATATATCTTGAAAACGGGAAAGTTCTGCACTGATCTCCTCAGAAAGTATTTGCGAAAAAGCTTCTAAATCTGGTCGATGGACCATTGTTTTAAAAGGAAAAACGGTAATTAATGGATTGGTTTTACTAATACTGATAGAGAGATCAGTAGGTCTCATTTTATTATTATGAATAAATTCTGGAACGTAACCGCCTTTTGGGACATGAATGATAACCGAATTGCCTTTTCCATCGGTAGAATAATATTCAGTAAGTAATTTTCTTAATCGTCCTGCATGAATGCGAACCATGGCATCATCATGCGGATTAAAATGGGAGGGTCTACTTAAAGCATTTACAGCTATAGAATATTCTTTGATAAACTGCTGTCTTTCATCTATAGTCTCGGTGACAATATAGCGAAGAAAATTGCTTAAAAGAGTGGAGTTCTTAAAAGAATAAAACTTTAAAACATTTTCCAGCTCATTATAGATTTTATCCGAGGGGATTTTTTTTATAGACTCCATAATAAATTATTTGAAAATTATTAATGTCAAAAAAAAGTCACTTAGGCGTATAAAATGTTAAAGACCAATTACTTATGAAGATATAAATTTATGAAAATTTTTAACATGTTAGTATTATTTATCTGATATTTTTAACGGTTAAATGTAACGGTTAATAACCCTAGTCGTGCTATTGTATTAGTTATATTTGTTTGATAATCAGGTAAAAGCTGTGTTTTGTTTCTTTTTTTAAACAAAAAAGACTGTAATGTATAGGTGTTAAAATTTTTGCATTCCCGTATTAAGAGCTTTTAGGATCAGATAAAAGCTTTTGAGGTGAATAAAAATTCGTACTGAGAAATATCCATTTTTTAAAATAAAATGACTTTTATTTTAAGCCAGGACTGCAAAAATCAGATTAAAAGTTGTATCCCACAATAAACAAACTATAATCATTATGAAAAAAAGATTTTTGCAGATCGCAACGATGAGGTGTCGTGTCCTCATAATTTTTTTTCTTCTTTCAGCATTTGTTCGAGCTCAAGACGAAGGGAATAAAAGCATGGAAATCTACGGTTTTATTATGACCGATATTGGTTATAATTTTAATCAGATACAATCAGATTGGTACGATGTAGTAAGGCCCACAAAATTGCCTGCTTTTAAAGACGAATATGGACCAGATGGCAGTTACTACGCTTCTGTGCGCCAGACCAGATTAGGTTTCAAAAATTACTTTGATACAGGAATTGGCGAATTAAAAACTCATTTTGAATTCGAGCTGTTCGGTACGGGTGTCGATGCTGGACAAACTACTTTTCGTTTACGTCATGCTTATGCCGAATTAGGAAAATTTGGAGCTGGACAAACTTGGAGCCCATTTATGGATATTGGCGTATTTCCGAATTCATTAGAGTATTGGGGGCCAACAGGAATGGTATTCTTCCGTAATATTCAAATTCGTTATATGCCCATTCAAGGTGATACCCGTTTAACTATCGCATTAGAAAGACCTGGAGCAAGTGCCGATCAGGGAGATTATGCAAATCGTGTGGAACTGCAAGGCGTAAAAGCGCGATTTCCGTTGCCAGACCTTTCGGCAGAATATCACGTTGGCACAAAATGGGGTTATGTGGAGTTGGCAGGTATCTTAAGAAAAATTGAATGGAAAGATCTGAATAATGATCAGTATGATTTATCTGGAGAGGCTGTAGGATGGGGACTTAATTTAAGCACCAACATCAACTTTAGTAAAAATGATGTTTTTAGAGGACAGGTGGTATACGGAGAAGGAATACAAAACTACATGAACGATGCTCCTGTGGATATAGGTATCGAAAACAATTTTGGTAATGCGGTAACTCCTGTAAAAGGTGTTGCGCTTCCTTTAGTGGGGGTTGTAGCTTTTTTAGATCATACTTGGAGTGATAAATTTAGTACTGCAATTGGATATTCTATGATTGATATCGACAACTCTGATGGACAAATAGATGAGGCGTTTAAAAAGGGACAATACGCTCTTGTAAATGTCTTGTATACTCCTGTAAAAAATTGCACAGTTGGAGCAGAATTTCAGTGGGGTGACCGCGAAAATTTTAATGATGGATGGAGTACTTCAATAAACAAATTACAGTTTTCTTTTAAATATAATTTCTCACAATCATTTTATAAAAGAAACCAGTAAAAGCTTTTGTTTTTAATTAATAAAAAAAGAAAATATGTGTAAAACTGTACAATACCTGCTATTGTTCGGATTGTCTTTAGGCATTCTTAATGCTCAAACCCGAACTGAAAAAGATCTTCTAGGAGAAAAACAAATCCCAGCAAATGCTTACTACGGTGTGCAAACTGCACGTGCGTTAGAAAATTTTCAGATCAGTAGCTTGACTACGCAATCTTATCCTGACTATGTAAAAGCTTTTGCAATGGTTAAACTAGCTGCGGCACGTGCCAATGCTGATGTAGGCCGACTTAAAAAAGACAGGCTTGCTGCTATAGAAAAAGCTTGTCAAGCAGTAATTGACGGCAAATATCACGATCAGTTTTTGGTCGATTTGTATCAAGGTGGTGCCGGTACTTCTGCCAATATGAATGTGAACGAAGTTTTGGCCAATATCGCGCTAGAACTAAGCGGTCATAAAAAAGGCGAATATCAATTTATTGAACCTCACGATGATCTTAATATGGGGCAATCAACAAACGATGTGTATCCAACAGCTATAAAAGTAGCATTACTGCTCCATAACGACAAACTGCTTAAAGAGGCCGATCTTTTGGCGAAAGCTTTCCATAAAAAAGGTGATGAATTTAAAGACATCCTAAAAATGGGAAGAACTGAAGGACAAGATGCTGTACCAATGACGGTAGGTCAGGAATTTCATGCTTTTGGGAATCAACTTGATGCGGAGATTAGCGCTTTAAAAAAATCGGAGGCTTATCTATGCGAACAAAATATGGGGGCTACTGCTATCGGGACAGGAATTACTGCTTCTCCAGGTTATGCTGAGAAAGTAGCGGCACATCTGGCAAAAATTACAGGAAAACCAATCGTAATGAGCAAAGATCTTATTGCCGCAACAACTAGCCAGCAAGGGTTTGTAATGTATTCTTCTACACTTAAGAGCATGGCAGTTGCTTTGGCAAAAATAAGCAGCGATTTGATCATTTTGGCTTCTGGTCCTCGTACTGGTTTTTTCGAGATCAATTTGCCTGCACTTCAGCCAGGATCTTCAATTATGCCAGGAAAAGTAAATCCGGTTATGCCAGAGTTGATGAACCAATTGTGTTTTAAAGTAATGGGAAATGACCTTACCGTAACGGTTGCCGCACAATCTGGTTTATTGCAATTAAATGCTTTTGAGCCTGTTCAGGCTATTGCCATGATGGAATCGCAAGGATTGTTTTTTAAAGCAATGCCGTTATTTAGAAAAAACTGTATCGATGGCATTACGGTAAATAAAGATGTTTTAGCGCATTACATGGATAGAAGTGTAGGTGTTGTAACGGCTCTGAATCCTGTTTTGGGTTATGAAAAAACAACCGAACTGGCCAAAGAAGCACTCGCAACCAACAAAGGAATTTTAGAACTTATACGCGAAAAGAAATTGCTGACAGAAGATCAAATTAAGAAACTTCTGGATCCAGCAACTTTAACGGGCCAAAAATAATTCTCAATCTAAAACTACAAAATGATGAAATTCAATATCAACTTTTACAAAAAAATACTTTTACTGCTGATACTGTCATTAAATATCAGCATGTTCGGACAGGCTAAACCTAAAGTTCTAATATTGGCAACAGGCGGAACAATTGCAGGTTCTGCTAAAACGGGGGTACAATCTGGATACACTTCGGGGCAGGTTACTATTGATGCAATGGTAAATGCCATTCCAGATGCTTTAAAAGTAGCAGATATAAAAGGCGAGCAAATTGCGAATGTGGGATCTCAGGATATGTCATTTGAAATTATGCTGAAGGTAGCTAATCGAATTAATGAATTGGCTAATAGCAATGATGTAGACGGTTTTGTAATTACACACGGAACCGATACGATGGAAGAAACGGCCTATTTTTTAAATCTAACTACAAAAACAGATAAACCAGTAGTGCTTGTAGGATCAATGCGCCCGTCAACAGCCATTAGTGCAGACGGACCTTTAAATCTTTATAATGCTATTGAAGTAGCTGGCGATCCTAAAGCAAGAGGACGCGGAGTGCTTTTGGTAATGAATGATTGGATTCATTCGGCACAATCGTTAACAAAAGTGAGTACAACAGCCGTTCAGACTTTTATGTCTCCGCTTCGTGGACTTATCGGTATTACTTCTTACGGAACAAATGATTTCTTTAATTACCCTAGTCAAAAATTTGGGAAAAACTCAGAATTTGATGTGAAAGGCGTTAGCTCTTTTCCTCGTGTAGATATTATTTATGCCGATGCCGATATGAAACCAGATTTAATTGATGCTTCGATAGAACGCGGTGCTAAAGGAATTGTAATTGCTGGAGTAGGAAACGGAAATATGAATAAAGCTTCTCTAGATGCTTGCGCAAGAGCCAGCAAAAAAGGAATTATCGTAGTTCGAAGCACGCGCGTTGCGACTGGACTTGTAAGCCGTAATGTAGAATGCAATGATGATGAACTTGGACTTATTGCCTCATACGCTTTGAATCCGCAGAAATCTAGAATTTTATTGTCAGTAGCATTGCTGAAACAGAGAAGTTTGGCAGAACTCCAAAAGATATTTGAAGAATATTAAAAAGGCCTGTGTTTACGAACAATTTTTTGAACCTGTTTGTAAAATGAAATAATCTTATAACAATTTGAAAATTTAATAGGTATGAAAAATAAAATAATTACAAGAGCGGTTCTCGCAGGGTTTTGTGTTTTATTGGTTTCCTGCAATACAAAAAAGGACGAAAATGTTGTAATTGACTTAAAACAAGTCAAGAAAGAAATTCAGGCAAAAGAAAATGAATATGCTGCAACATACAATGCTGGCCAGTTAAAAGAGATTGGCTACTATGCAGATGATGCTATAACTTTTTATCAAAATAGACCACCCATTATTGGTAAAGATGCCAGATATGAATTTTTAGAATCAGATTTGGCTAATAATACAAATATAATATCTTTTGAAACCAAAGAAGTTTTTGTTTCTAAGGATGGTAATATGGTTGTAGAAGTAGGATACTACAAAGTAACAGATTCTACTAACACTCCAGTTAATACTGGAAACTACATGAGCCTTTTTGAAAAAAGAGATGGCAAATATGTATGCTTAAGAGACATGAGTGCATCTGATGGATTGACAGAATAAAAACAACATTGAAATACTCCCAATTTAGTTTGGAGTACCGCTTAGCTAAACTTTAGCAAGTAATTAAAAACTATAAAATTAAGATTATGAAAAAAATAATATTTATACTGTCACTAGCTTTTGGATTGAATGCCACGGCCCAGAGTTCTGTTGATGAAATTAAACTCATCCAAGACCTTTACGGAAAATCTAAAGCAGAAGTGGTTAAAGAATATTTGGGCTTGACCGATGTACAGGCAGCTGCATTTCAGCCTATTTACGACAAATACGAAACAGAACGCAAAGCCTTAAGTCAGAAGAAGATTCAAATTCTAGAAGATTATGCGAAGAATTATGCCAATTTGAGTGACGCTAAAGCGACAGAATTAACCTCATCGAACTTAAAGTACAATCAAGAAGCTGAAAAATTGCTTGCCAAAACCCATTCTAAACTGGTAAAACCAATTGGCGGAATCAATGCTGCAAAATTTGTACAGCTTGAGCAGTATTTGCAAGTAACTATACGAGCAGAAATTCAAGATGCAATTCCTTTTATTGGCGAATTGGATAAAACTAAAAAACACTAGACGATTTCTGGGTACAGATTAGAAAGTATAGAAAGAATCATTTTCTACTCTTCTTATTAATATTTTATACTCTTACTATGATAAAGATATTTACAAAATATTTGACAGTCGCATTAATCATGTCTGCCCAGTTGATTTTTTGTCAAGCTGAAAATGATGGCCCAGAACTTGGGCTTCCAGGAGACAATCTTGATTTATATGCCGTGATGTCCCTGTTTCAGAAATCAAAAACTATTGAAGAATTTGAGAAAAACCTGAATCTGGAGAAAACAGGAATCAATAATCTGGATTTGAATCTGGATAAAAAAGTGGACTTTATAAAAGTAGTCACAAAGAAAAACGGAAATTCGTTTACTTTTATTCTTCAAGTTGCTGTAAACAAGAACGAAAATCAAGACGTTGCTGTTATTTTGGTTGATAAAGATAAAAACGGAAAGGTAAAAATGCAGATTGTAGGCGATGAGCTGCTGTACGGAAAAGATTATGTCATTGAACCAGTAGCTAAATCCGCACCAGCAAAAACAGCAAACCCAGCTTATGCAGGAGACGATCCCGTACAAAGCGCGCCAGCCGTAACGGCAGTTGTAGTAGAAACGGTGCCCATTGTACAATATGTATATTCACCGGCTTATGTGCCGTATTATCCACCTTATTATTACGGATTTTACCCGCCTTATTTCGCCGCTTTTACCGTAATGGCGGTCGGAATTTATCGTCACAACCATTATTACCATCATCATGGTTATCATGGCGGTCATTATCATGGCGGACATAATAACGTATACATTAATAACAGAAACAATTTTAATAATTACAATAATAATAGATCAAGATCTAACACAGTACGAGACAATTCTACCAATAACAGATACAATACCAATCGAGGTAATTCGCGCCCTTCTGCAAGCACACGACCATCGACAGGAACAGGAAATCGAGCAGGAAATACCAATGCATCTGGAAGAACACGCCAGAGTGCATCGCCAAGTGCGGGGACTTCAAATCTTAATAGAGGAAGTTCTTCAAACTCCAATTTTAATAGAGGCGGAGGAGCTTCGTCAAGACCAAGCGCTGGACAAATGGGAGGTGGTTCTCGTGGCGGAGGCGGCTTTGGTGGCGGAGGTGGCGGAAGAAGACGATAAACGGCGTTTTTTATAATGTTTCATCAGAAAAAATGCGTAAGTCCTTTTGGGTTTACGCATTTTTGGTTTTTATATCGATGAGATAATGTTTAAAAATAGACAAGATTCTTCCAGCTATTCATTCCGTAGGAATGTTTCGTTGGTAGATTTTAAATATGAACCATGATTATACGTTCCGTAGGAACGTTTGATTAATTGAACGTATTTTTTATTTCCCTAAAATCAGCTGTCCCTACAGGACACAATGCAAAACTATATTATTTTTTTTCTACCGACGAGATATTCCTAACGGAATATTCAATAATGTTAAGTTAGATTTTCTGCCACAAAGTTTTTGCAATATGTTTTTATTAGCTCTCGTACGCTTCTAAACTGCTCCATGATTTCAGAATCTGTTCCTATTGCTTTTGCAGGATCGGGAAAATTGTAATGAAATTTGGCTGCTTTCGTTGGAAAAAAAGGACATCGTTCTTTAGCATTGTCGCAAACCGTAATCACAAAATCAAAATCGATATGGGTATATTCATCAATATTGTTCGAAGTATGATTTGAAATGTCTATTCCGTCCTCTTTCATGATCGAAATCGCTTTTGGATTAACGCCATGAGTTTCTACGCCAGCACTGTAAACCTCAGCTTTATTTCCTGCAAAGAATTTCATGTAGCCTTCGGCAATCTGACTTCTGCAGCTATTTCCTGTACAAAGTATTAGTATTTTCTTTTTCATAATTAAGCAAATAACCAAATGATATTTATGATGCAGAATTTTGGTTCAAAACCGAAAATAAGCTGCAGTAAAATAACAGATGAGGTTATTACAATTGGTTTCTTGTATTTAAAGATTTGTTCTTTCATTTTTTAGCAACATCCTGAATTTGGAGTGCAGCATGAAGCATTATCATTGGTTAATTGAGTAAGATTGATCTTTTGTTTTTCAGCAGGAATACCGCAAGCGTCTTGGGCTAAACAAGCTGTGGTTTTGTTTTTTAGGACAAAAGTTTTTCCGTTAAATTCTAAATCATATTTTCCAATTGTGGTGCTTTGGTATTCTACTTCAATTTCGAAGTCTTCGATGTTTAGCTTATCTTCAGATAATTGAATGATTTGTAATAGTTTATTTGGTTTCAAACGATGCTCAAAATCATTGGCATCCCAAAGCTGAAAGTTTACTGCTTTTTCATTTCTGATTACTCCGCCGCAATCAATAAAATTTTTGGTAATTACCCCAACTTCTGTCACATGAAAATGTTCTGGCACAAAAGTTCCGTTTTCTAATTGAAATTCAACATTGTCTAATGTTGGTAAAATCTGTTTTATTTCTGATAATTTCATCTTATTTTTATTTATTTGTTAATTGCAATATTGCGATATAGTTGCTCAAAAAAAATGTTTTAGCAACATTTTGATTTTGAAATGGTTTGTGTGATGTTTAAAAAATAGGAGTTTAAAATATCAATTGTTTTTTCATCAATACAATAGCAAATTGCATTTCCAGAAATATTTCCTTTAATGATTCTAGCATTTTTCAACTCTTTTAGATGCTGAGAAACGGTAGGCTGGGCAAGAGGCAGTTCGTTTACAATATCGCCGCAAATACATTCATTCACTTGCAGCAAATATTCGATTATGGCAATTCTTGCAGGATGTCCTAATGCTTTAGCAATTGTAGCAATTTGATTTTGTGCGTCTGTAAAATGTTCTGTTTTAGTTGCTCCCATAATTATTATATTAATATTGCAATATTACGATATAGTTTTTAAATGATGAAACTTTTCAGAGATTAATTTAAAATAAAAAGCTCCAGATTTCTCTGAAGCCTTAATTTTATTGATACTAGTATTTATTTAACTTCAACCGCTTCAGGAAATTTCCATGAGCCATTAAGTATTTCTTTATGCGGACGATATAGTCTTACCCAATAATTCCAGCCTGGAGCAACAGGAATACAATTTGGTGTTTTTCCGTCACAGCCTCCAAACTGTATAGTGATCGATCCGTCAGCATCTTTTTTCGCTGTAATATTATTTAAGGTATACATGTTAAGATCGTTTTTCTCAAAATAGCCTTCTTTATTGTATACACTTATAGACCAAAATCCATCAACAGGAACATTTTTAACTTTAAGTTTATAGACTGTTTTTCCGTCATTTTTTTTAGGATAAACAGAAAGATAAAGTGCATCTTTTTCTGGATTTCCGCCCCATCCTGTTGCGCTTCCTAATAAATGGCGTGTTTCATCAACTTTACCTTTTAAGCCAAACATTCCTTTTGTATCAGATAATTTTTTAGAAACGCCAATTAAAGAATCTCTAACTTTTTTTTGACTCACTAGATCCCAATTTGGAACCGAAAAAGTTCCTTTATCTTTTTGGCTAATTTTAATTGCATCTTGCAATGCTGTAACTTTCGGTAAATCATTAGGATCGTTAGGATCAATAAAAGTTCTTATTCCTAACATCAGATAGCGTGTTCCGATTTTTTCCTTTGTAAAAGTAAAAGTTCCGGGAGCGTAATACGTTTCAGAATATTGATCTTCATCGATAGTCTGCATCGACATAAAACGTTTCCCTGGATCTGGTAGTGTAACGGTTATTGGTCCAGCATCGAGATCATAAACTCCAGAAGAATACAATACATCTCGGTTAGCACGAATTACAGCTTGTTTGTCAATTGGCATTAAAGTTCTATAATGATGTATATTACCAATACCACCAGCATCTTTAACCGAAGTCGTAAAGTAAAGATCTGTTTCTGCGCGGTTAAAGTTTGATGCAGTAACCTTAACACTGTTTTTTTGTGCCACTGAATCCGTATTTACAGCCGTTGAATCTTTTAATGCTGAAGAATCGGTTTCTGATTTGTCATTATTCTGTTTGCAGGAAGAAATCAGTAATGATATCGTAACTAGAAATATTCCTGATAGTAATTTGTAATTTTTCATATTATTTGAAATTAAAATTAGAAAAATGGTTATGATTTTATTTCTGAAATTATGATTTTCATTTTACAATTTCTGGAAGAGGCATTTTCCAAATATTATTAATAACGTTGGGCTGCGGACCGTAAATTCTCATCACAAACATGAATTTTTCATCTTTAGGAGTCGGAAGCCAGTTGCTTTCTTTGTCTTTTCCGGGAGAGTTTTTTTGTAAATAAATGATCAAATCTCCGTTAGATTCATATTTTAATCCTTTTGTTTTATTGCCAATAGAATATCTGTTAATTGGGTTTGGAATCAGAAAACGTTTAGGAAGATTATACATGGTGATGCTCCAAAAGTATTTGGCTTCAGGCAGTTGATCTTTAGTAAATTTTAAAACATAATTATTATTGCCTAAAAGCGGCTGATTATTTTTATCGACACTGCTTCCGGTATAAACGGCTTCTTCTTTGGTGTTTCCGTAAATTCCGGCAGCTGCGGCAATTGCACGGTTCAGAAAATTGTTTTTAAGTTCTGCGCGTGTACCAAAAAGGCTTCCCGCATCTTTTACATTATCTATTTTAGACTCCAGCTCTTCTTTGGCCTCGGCAATTCCTTTTTCAATTGCTTTTATGGTTTCAGGCGAGTATTTTGAACTGTCAAAAGGTTGTCCTGGCACAATTCCAATTTTAGCAAAACGTTTTCTCAGTTCTTTTTCGCTGCTGTCTTCGTTTGCGTATTGTAATAAAGCATTTAGTGCACTAATAAATTGAAGCGAGTTGTAATCGCTTTCTTTCCAGACTGGCAAAGGCAGATTGTATTTTTTTACAGGAGGAGCAGGCTGTTTTGTATATTCATGCAGCGGAATTAATTTATACTGCGCCTGTATTTTTTTAAGATTTGATACATCTGCAGGATCATGTAACTGGGTACGGCCTACGACAAATATTAAATTGGTTTCAGAATGTAAAACCTTATCAATGCCTTTAGGAGTTTCTCCTTTCCAATCTGGTCCTGCAATGAGATATTTACCTGCATTATTGCCAGTTGCTCGCGATCCTACATATTCAAAATTAAAAGTGTAGAGGTCTACAAACTGCATTACATAATATCGATCGTTTTCTATTTTTGGCACTTGAAGAATAACCGGCTCGTCTGAAACATTAATCGCTGCCATTGAGTACGGAGTATCGTTATTTATGGTTACTATTAAAGTATCTGCGGGAGTTGCACTGGTAGCTACGCTTTTGAATTTGTTAAATCCTGAGTATTCTTTAGCTTCCTTGTTGATTGCACTGGAGTAAATGGTTTTGTAATTATAAAATATGGGATAGCCATATATCCAAGCTTCTTTTGCAATAGCAGTTATGGAGTCAGTAGACAATGCATTTGCTGTTTCTTGATTATCTTTTGATGGTTCTTTCTTGCAGGCAGTTACTGCTAAAAGAGTTACGATAAAAAAAGCGGTTAAATTTTTCATAATCGGGAGGTTTTATTTCATGTAAGATTTTTTCCTGATTTTTAAAATTAGAGTTTAAAAGAAAAACTATGCTTTTTTGAATGGTAAATATGGTTGCAAATTATAAGTTGCAACCATTTTGAAATAGTAGAAGTTAAAAATATCAGTATGTTTTAAATTGAAATGAGAAGCAATAAAAAAAGCCCCAGATTTCTCTGAGGCTTTTTTTATTGAAAAAATACTTTTTAGAAATTAGTATTTATTTTTTTAGAACGATCTGCAATATAAGAGATTAGCCAGATTACTTGTCCTTCTTTTACAAACAAAATTTTCTTTGTTGCGTAGTCTGGAATACTTTCAAGACAAGTTACAAGGATGTTGTTTGCCGAAATCAAGTATTTTTGGTCGTAAGTGCTTAAAACTCTCGCAGCTTCTTTATTTGTTTTGGCAAGATTAGTAAACTTGTTAAAGTTGTTTTTAAGAATAGCATCATAATCGATAACGTCTTGAAGAGTTAGGGCAACATAATGTTCTTTATTCACATTTTCATCATAGAAAAGAGTTGAAAACGCCCAAACAGCTCCACCAGATAAGTATAATTTATCCTTTTTTGCCAAAGGAGGATTCGCATCAAATAATTCTTTTGTCTTTTTACGTAGAATTACATTATAGTCAAAAGATTTTTCCTGATAAGTCGACATATCGTTTACCTGACTTTTGTTTACCACTGTTTTTTCTACAGCATCAGTAAGTGTCATTGTACCAAAACTAAGCTCTAAAGGAATAAACTCTAATTTACCGTCTTTAAGTTCGTCGATATAACCTCCTTTTGTAGTTTGAGCACCAATATCAAGAAGGAAAGCATTAGCAAAATCAACAGGTGGTATAGCACCTTTTACAAGTGTTTTTGCTTCTTCATTAACATCTAATACTTCTAATTGCTTTCCAGTTAAAATCGCAATTTTATTTTTTAAAACATCTAAGTTACGTGCAGAAGCAAAAACAGGAGCCGCTACAACAAAAATGTTTTCTTCAAGAATTTTGTTTTCAGCTTTAATTTTTTGCAATTGGTTAGTAACTATAACACTAGTTCTAGTGATATCTTCTTGTGTAAGTTCACCGTTAGCAGTAATATGGTCAGCAAACGGAATTCTTTCAGTCCAGAAAGAAAGAATTTTGTAATCAGCTTTTCTGATGTTATTTACATCAATTACAGAAACTTTAATAGCTCTACGTCCAATTTCGATTCCGGCGTAAACACTTTTTTGAGAAAATAAATTGACAGAAAAAAATAAGGCTAAAAGGGCAAAAAATAAGAATTTGGGGTTGTGTTTGTTTTGCATTGTGTTGAATTGTAATTATAATATAATTTGTTTTTAAAAGATTATAAAGTTACTTTTTGTGGTATTGATATGAAAATCATAATTTTAGAATGAAAACAAATGGTTTCATTACGGAATTGCGAATTTAAGAAAACATTTAATAATATAAAATCAGTTACTAAGAAAACATGATATTAAATTATTGTAAAGAAATAACGGGTTTTATATAGATAAAGTATATTTATAAAAAAAGCTTCAGAGATATCTGAAGCTTTTAATTAAAATCTATACCCATCGGTTATTATGATCTTCTTTTTCTAAGGAGTTCCAAGTGTAAAAGCGATGAGAGTATTAAACTTTAGAAAAAGAAGTAACCAACAGATACTTGAAATACTCCATTTCTATTGTCAGTATCAACTTTAGTTATTCCCAAGTTATATCTAGCACCAAAATTAAGTCCGTTTTCTAATTTATAGCCTACGCCAAAATTAGCGCCAAAATCAAAAGTAGTAAATGAGTTTGTTACTTTCACGCCTTCATTTTTCGCAGAAAGTAAAAAACCTATTTGCGGTCCGGCTTCAAGACTTAATCCTTTTGTTACGTAATATTTTCCCATTAAAGGAATGTTCAAATAATTCATAGCAACAACATCATTATTGAAGCTATATCCTTGACGCGAATACATTATTTCAGGCTGGAAGGAAAATTTATCAGAAATTGGAATTTCCGATACAACACCAAAATGATATGATGTTACATAATCAATGTTGTTGGTGTTACTTCCATTAACAGTTGAAAAGTTTAAACCTGCTTTAGCTCCAAATTTAATTTCTTGGGCATTAACATTTGCAAATCCTAAAACTGTAAAAACAGCTAGCAATAAAATTTTTTTCATAAAAATTGATTTGAATTATTTGAAGCCAAAATTGGCATAAGAAAAATTAGAAAAGGTTTCAAAAACTCAAAAATGTATAAAATGGTACTTATTTGAGGTTATTTTTATACTCATTTGGTGTTTGGCCAGTAAGTTTTTTAAAAGCTTTATAAAAAGTTGTTTTGGAAGTAAAGCCAGATTCTAGACCCATTGCAAGCAAATTATAGTTTTCATATTCAGAATTTGAAATCATTTCCTTAACCGCTTCAACCCGATATTTGTTGATGTAGTTGGCAAAGTTATCTTCTGTTATTGTGTTTACAATTAGAGAAACATATCCTGGGCTTATACCTAATTTTTCGGCAACTTTTTCTCTGTTTAATGTACTGTCAGTATAAATGTGCTGCTCTTTGCAAAGAAGTTCTAGTTCTTGAAAGTAAAGATTATCTGCCGTGATAGATTCACTGTATTCTTCGCGAGTGTCATTTTCAATAATTTGAAGATTGGCGGGCGAAATGGCTAAATCTCTGTTTAAAAAATTGTAAACCGCTTCGTGGTCTTTGGCCAGCTTGTATTTATAAATGCCAATATAAGCAGTCCAATGAATTATGAATGTGGCAAAAAAAGCCAAGATGCTCATCGTTGCAGAAAGGTCAAATGGAAAAATCTTGTTGGCTAGGGCAATAATAAGAAAAGCGAATAATGATGAAGAAACAATTGTTAATAGGATAAAGATCCAATTTTTCTCTTGTGGATCTTTTAAATGTCTTAGCATAAAATAAGAGTAACACAGTAAAAAAGGCATGAATGTAATGGCTAACACAAGATGAATCAGACTAAGTATTTTGAGCAGACCAGAGCCCGATTCTGGAATAGTGTAAAGTCCTGCAATACGATCCAGATCGCACGCAATATTAAGGATAGCGGTATAGGCAAAGGGAATAAAACACAAATACGATTTTTGCTTGCTTTTTATACTATCGTCAATTCTATTTATAATAAAAAGGAATATAAAAGCAGCTATTAGAAATGTCCATTCGATATGATCAATAAAGCGAAGGAAAGGATATGGAGTAAATGCATCTTCAACCTCAAAAACATGATTCAGTAAAATAATGGAAAGTGTAAAAAGCAAACCTGCCAGATATTTATTTGAATTACTATTGAAAATGGAGGACTTTAAAATAATAAAGCCTAAAACTATTCCCTGAAAAACCGCAATATTTAAAAGTGTGGTATAAATCACGTTTTGGTATTTAGTTGTTTTTAAGTTTTGTTTTTGGAATGTAATTTTAATGATGCTATTTTTTAAAATATAGCTAATTTCATATTAAATGACAGAACGAATTTATAGTAATGCAAATTGTTTTCTTAGCAGATTAAGAAATGATTAACTAAAATTATGAAAGAATTATAAGATACTTTTGTCTAGGGCGACATGGAGGTTTATTGGAAAAGTTTTATTTGGAAAAGGCAAAAAAGTTTAGGTTTTTTTTAAGAGATTTTGTCTTTGTCGCAAGGAATTTTGTTTCTTTAAAGTATCGTCGAATTATACAAATTTGGATAGATTTGTGTAGTTGTCAGATATAGTGACAGTACTTTTAAGCAAACCTTATGAAAACACAATTACTTATAATCTTTCTTGGCCTTTTGGTGTTTACTTCCTGTAAAGAAGACAATGTTGACTGGATTTTCGTAGAGGGTGGCACTTTTGAACAAGGCAAAAACCAAATGGTCATTAGCCCCAAAGGAGACACCATAAATGGTTTTACGAGTCCGCACCGAATGGTTGAACTCGATGATTTTTATATAAGTAAATATGAAATAACGGTTAAACAGTTTAGGGAGTTTTGTGAAAAAACGGGAAGAAAAATGCCAGACGCACCTACAGAAAATGCACATGGAGTAAAAGTATATTATAAATGGATAGACGAAAATCCGATGCTTGCCACATGGGATGAAGCAAATGATTATGCAAAATGGGCAGGAGGAAGATTACCAACAGAAGCAGAGTGGGAGTATGCTGCTAAAGGTGGAAAGAAAACTAAAAACTACAAATATAGCGGCAGTAATAATCCAATTGAGATTGGTTGGGTAAAAGAAAACTCAGATAGTATTTTTCATAAAGTGGGACTTCTTAAACCGAATGAACTAGTAATTTATGATATGACTGGTAATGTCGGGGAATGGGTTTCTGATTGTTATAACCCCGAGAAGGATAGTTTAGTAAGCAAACACAATCCTCAAGGACCACCGGAAGGAGAAGGATCATATAAAATCTCGAAAGGTGTAAGTTGGTTTTACGAAACCCAAAGTGCAGATGGAAAACCATTAGAATACGGAATTCATATGCCGGAAGTGAGATACCAATCTCCAAAAGATACACGAAACGATGGATTTGGATTTAGAATCGCAAAAGACAAATAAAAACTGCTAAACCGAGGTATTTTTTTGCCTAATAATCCTCATAAAATAGTTAAGTAGGCAAATGGAAATATTAGTTTATAAATACAGACAGAATGTTGTAGGATTTGAAGATGTGATACTTGTAATTATTCCTTTAATTTGAGAACATTCTGTAGAGTGGATCATATAAATGTTAAGTCATATGAGAAAAACCATTACAATACTGATGTTATTGACCTCTATTCTATCTTTTGCGCAAAAGAAAGGCAATTGGAATGAAGTTACAATTAAAACTTTAGACTCAATACAAAACGAATTAGAGCCAGAACAAATCAAGTGTTTTAAATTATTAATTTCAAAAAGAGAAGATTACCAAACTCAAAAACGAATTGATACAACAAGTTCAACAATTTTAATAGTTGAGGGATATAATTTTTTGGAAAGCAAATATGGAATTTATGAAGATTTTCTTTTCGATAATAATCATATATACTCTTACGGAAATGATGCTAAAGAAATTGGAGTAAGTTTCAACGATTATGAAGATTTTATAAAACCTGTTCTCAATAAAAAAGCTTTGGACTCTATTGGACCAAGAAAGTACAAAGTAGTTTTTGGTTGTTCGCCTACTAAAAGGACAATGAGGAAATCAAGGAAAATAATTAAAATGGCTCAAAAAGAAGGAATTATACTCGAAAATTATGTAAAAATATTAACCTTGATTGAAAATAGAACTGGAAAAATAAAAATCTCATTTTTGATTCCAAAAGCAGGAAAAAGAGAAGTTCAAATTTCTTACAGACCTTATTACTCAGAAAAGAAATTGGAATATTGGCTGAATTAAATGGCTATAAGTTATTATTAAAGCTTAAAAGCATTTAAAATAACATTGGTAATTATAAAGTAAGTTGTCCCGTTTTTTGGTTTATTTTTTTATATCATCATACAATTTATTGACTACATTTTCTAAAATTTCTCCTGTTTCATTAAAGCTTGTATTTGTAATTATGGATATCCCTATGCTTTGTTTAGGATAAATTACAAACCAATTCTGCATTCCGTATATACCTCCGTGATGTCTATAAATTAATTCTTTTTCATTTTCTATGATGTACCAATGATAGCCTTCCCAAAAATCAGAACCTTCTTTGTATAATTTTCTATGCGATTCATTTACAATAGGATTTGACTTGTCTAGTTGCAATTTCATATATTTTACTAAATCCGTAGGCGTAGAATGCAATCCCGAAATTCCGCCCCATAAAGTTCTAGTGAAGTTAGGCATTAACTCTTTTTTATCATTATAGCCTTTTACCAATCTTGTTTTATCATTTTCAGTTAGTGTAAACTTGGTTTGGTTCATTTTATTTGGTTTCAAAATAAATTCAATTACCAATTCCTCATAAGGCTTTTGATACACTTTTTCAAGTATATATGCTGTCAATTCTGGAGCCGTGTTGGAATAGGAATATACTTCTCCAGGTATCGTTTCAATTTTGATTAGTTTTAGTCCTTCAAAAAAAGCCTTTTTATTTTCGCTTTTTATAGGGAAATTAGGAAAACCACTTGTATGTGTAATAAGGTGTTTGATTTTTATAGGTTCGCCTTTAAATTCTAAATTAGGATAGGTTCATCAAGATAAATTCTAATATCATCCTCTAAATTTATTTTTTTATCAAGTATAGCTTTAGCAGTTACATAACCTGTAAAAGTTTTAGTTACCGAAGCCAATTCGTAAAGTGTAGAATCGTTTGGTTTGTTTCCTTCTCCGATCGTTAATTCACCAAAATGTTTTATTGTGGCTTCTCCATCTTTAAACACTGTAATGGAAACAGAATGAAATCTTTTGTCCTCTAATAACTTAGCCGCGTTATTTGTAATCGCATTTTCAACAATTTGTTTATTAGTTTTATGAACACTGTTACAGGCAAATAATGTGAAAAATAAAATAGCGGTTAAATATTTCATTGTCGTAAGGTATGGTTTAATTCTCTGGTTAAGTTGTTAAAAGTTTGAAGATTTTCGACTTTTCTAACGTGAATTGGGTAGAAATGTCATTCTTTCTTTGTTTCCAAAAATAGGATTTTTATTTCGTAAACATTAAAAAGGCATTTTTATTTTTTGAATACTTTTCGTGTTAACATTAATGTGAATTTCGATTGTTTATCTAAAGTTTGTATTCGAAAAATTATATATTTGAAAGATAAATAATGTATGAGATTTATCACATATAGCTACCCAAATTTGGATGGCTTTTTATGGTTTTGTCACACATATAAATAAGTTGGTGGCAATTTTGCGAGCCATCTTACCTGCATTAATTAACCAGAAATAAAAAAATGAAATTAACAATTACAATCGGACTTCTTTTAGTTGCACATCTTACATTTGGACAAGATCGAATTCAAAAAATCGACAGTTTACTCAATTCTCTTTATTCAAAAGACAAAATCAATGGAAATGTTCTAATTGCAGAAAAAGGGAAAGTTATTTATAGCCATAGTTTTGGACTTGCAAATGAAACAACAAAAGAAAAATTGAACGAAAATTCGATTTTTGAATTGGCATCTTGTTCAAAGCAGTTTACAGCTATGGGGATAATGATACTTAAAGAAAAAGGGAAGTTGAATTTGGACGATGACATCACAAAATACTTACCCGAACTTTCTTTTTATAAAGGAGTAACGGTAAAAAACTTATTGAATCATACCGGAGGTCTGCCAGACTACATGCAGCTTATGGATAGTTTATTTGACAAATCTAAAATTGCCACTAACAAAGACATAATTAATATATTTAGTAAACATCAACCAAAAATACTATTTGAGCCAAATACTAAATGGGAATATAGCAATACGGGCTACGCACTATTGGCATCAATAATTGAGAAAGCATCGGGTATGACATACGCTGACTATCTAAATAAGGCTATTTTCCAACCGTTGAAAATGAAAAATACCTTTGCGTACAATCGTAGATTATCGCCAAAGAAAATTGACAATTATGCTTTTGGTTATGTTTACTCAGATAGTTTGAAAAAATATGTTTTACCAGACGAATTGGAAGAAACTAAAATTGTTATTTGGCTTGATGGTAATGTTGGAGACGGAGGAGTTAATTCAACTGTAAACGATTTATTGATTTGGGATAGAGCATTATATACCAATAAATTACTCACAAAAGAGGATATGAAAGCAGTTTTTGAATTAGCAACTTTGAAAGACGGAGCTAAAAGGAATTATGGTTTTGGTTGGGGAATTGAAGAAAATGCTGATTTTGGAAAAATTGCAAACCATGATGGGGGTTGGCCAGGCTATGTAACTTTTATCGATAGGCATCTTACAAATGATAAAACAATTATAATACTTCAAAATCACAGCAACGTTACAATTCCTTCTAAAGCAATTAGAAGTATTCTCTATAATAAACCATTGCCTGTGCAAAAAATCAGAAAAGAAATTAGTATTACTCCTGAAGAACTTCAAAAGTTTGTTGGGACTTATGCAGTTGAAAATGAGTATGAAATCAAAATTTCATTAGATAAAGACCAGCTTTTTTCACAATTGACAGGACAAAAAACGTTCCCAATATTTGTAGAAAGTGAAATGTCATTTTTCTATAAAGTAGTAGATGCACAAATTCAGTTTGAAAAAAACGAAAAAGGAGAAATTTCAAATTTGTTTTTATTACAGAATGGAAAAAAGATAGAAGCAAAACGGACGAAATAAAAACTGTCTCCTTGCTGGCGCGAGCGTGTCGTTCATGAACGAAAAGTCATTTCAAAGTAGTGCACCAAAACCAAAAAAAAGCTTTAGAGAAATCTAAAGCTTTTTGTCTTAGTAGCGGGAACAGGACTCGAACCTGTGACCTTCGGGTTATGAGCCCGACGAGCTGCCTACTGCTCTATCCCGCGATGTTTCGGGTGCAAAGATACGTCGATTTTTGAGAAATCCAACGAAAACTTAAAAAAATGTTTTATTTTCTGTATTGAGTTGATATGACTACCTTTGCAAAATAAATAAAGCAAAAAATGTCACATAAAGCAGGTTTCGTAAATATTATCGGAAATCCAAATGTTGGAAAATCAACATTGATGAA